>JGI20225J20221_1000066_pt2 | contig 313107 bp, 293 predicted proteins | sample BioMet4_FD_20221 | JGI IMG/M metagenome (IMG submission 20221) | reverse complement strand
GATCATGCTCTCGACGACAAACTGCAGGCGGATGGCGCCGTTCGTCGCGCCGAGGGCCTTGCGCGTGCCGATCTCCCGCGTGCGCTCGGTCACGGACACGAGCATGATGTTCATGACGCCGATGCCGCCGACGAGCAGCGAGATGCCCGCGATGACCGACAGCGCGACGGAGATGGTGCCCATGATGGTGTTGAGGGAATCCATCATGCTCTCCATGCTGACGGCGCTCACCTCGTAGTCCTGGTTGTTCTCATAATAGCGGTTGAGGAAATCCGCCGCCTCGGCGGCGAATTGCGTGCTGTCAGTCTCGGCGGAGGCGCAGAGCGTGAAGCTCGCGTAGCCCTCGTCGGCGTTCGCCAGCTTTTTGGCCGTCGTGACCGGGATGTACACGTCCGTGGTGACGTCCTTCTCCGACGACGCGCCCATGCCCGCGAAGGTGGCCTCGTACTGATACACGCCCACGATGCCGAACGTCTCGATCTCGCCGGAATCCAGCGTGACGACGAGCTCCTGGCCGAGCGCCGCGTCCTGGTCGCCGCCGTAGAGGCTGCTCACCAGCCTGTCCGAGACGACAGCCACGCCGCGGCTGCCGTCGAGGTCGCGCGCGAGCAGGGCGCGGCCGCGGCTGATCGTGACGGAGTTGACGTCGAAGTAGTCGGTGCTGACGCCGGTCACGCTGACGTTCGCGTAGCGGCGGCCGAGCGCCGCCTTGCCGCCGCCCACGCCCTGCGACAGCGCCACGCCTGCGATCTCGCCGGCATACCGCGCGCGCAGCGCCTCGATCATCTCGTTTGTCATGAGGTTTTCCGCGCCGATCCCGTCGCTGCCGAACATTTCGATGCCCTCGTATTCCCTGTCCCGCTCGCGGAGGTAGACGGTGATGTTGGTCGCGCCGAGGCTGCTCATGGAGCTTGTGACCTTGCCGCTCATGCCGCTGCCGACGGTCAGGATGCCGATGACGGAGGCGATGCCGATGATGATGCCGAGCATCGTCAGAAGCGAGCGCATTTTATTGGCCTTCAGGCCCTCCCAGGCCAGCCGGATGTTCTCCCACAGGCTCATGCGTCCGCCTCCCCTGTCAAAACTCCGTCGCTCATGGTCAGGATGCGGCCCGTCTCGGACGCGAGCTCGCGGTTGTGCGTGATGAGCACGATCGTCTTGCCGTGCTCGCGGTTGAGCCGGTGAAAAATGTCCATGACGAGCCGGCCCGTTTTGCTGTCGAGCGAGCCGGTCGGCTCGTCCGCGAGCAGGATGGCGGGGTCGTTCGCCATGGCGCGCGCGATGGCCACGCGCTGCTTCTGACCGCCGGAGAGCTCGTTGGGCTGGTGCGTCATGCGGTCCTCCATCCCGACCGTCGCCAGCAGCTCCCGCGCGCGGGCGCTGCGCTCGCGCATCGGCACGCCCGCGTACATCATGGGCAGCGCCACGTTCTGCAGCGCGTTCGTGCGGGGAATCAGGTTGAAGGTCTGGAACACAAAGCCGATCTTCTGGTTGCGGATAGACGAGAGCTCGGCGTCCCGCGCCTGTTCGATGCGGGTGCCGTCGAGCAGATAGGTTCCCTCGGTCGCGCGGTCGAGCGCGCCGATGATGTTCATGAGCGTCGATTTTCCGGAGCCGGACGCGCCGACGATGGATACGAATTCCCCCCGCCGCACGGTCAGATCGATGCCGTGCAGGATCTCCAGTTCGTTCGGCGTGCCGATGTAAAAGCGCTTGACGATGCCGCGCATATCGATGATGACGTCCTCCATGGCGCGCCTCAGCCGAAGGCGAACGGCGACGAGGTCGTCTGCTCCGCGCCGTCGGTCAGCGTCACGCGGCGGCCGAGCATGGCCGTGTAGCTGTCCGGGCTGTTCACAATCCGCAGCCCCGCCTCCACGCCGCTGCCGCTGACGAGGATGTCGAGGTCGTTCTCCGCGCCCGCCGTGACCGCCAGCTCGCGCAGCGTATAGCCGCCGTCCCCGGCGTCGTCCAGGACCAGCACGCAGCTCTCCCCGGCGGCGTTCTGATAGACCGCGTCGTACGGAACGGCCAGGACGTTCTCCTGCCGGTCGAGGATGTAGCTCAGCCGCACGCTCATGCCGATGCGCAGGGACGTGCCGCGCGCGCTGACCCCGACCTTCACGGCGAACTCGGCGTCCGCCCCGGACGCGGTGTCGCCGGCGGCGTCCTTCGCGGCGGTGGGCGCGATGGAGAGGATCGTCCCGCTGCAGCTCTCGCTCTGGGCCGTGTCGGCCCGGATTGTCACGGGCATGCCGACGCGGACGGAGCCGACGTCGTATTCCTTGACGGAGGTCTCGACCGTGAGCTCGTCCGTGTCCTCGACGACGAACAGCAGCCCGGAGCCGGAGCCGCCGACGCTGGCGTAGACGGCCGTCACCGTGCCGGCCGCGCCGGCGCGGATGGTCGCGTCCTCCAGCTGCTGCTGTAGCTGGGCCAGCTCCAGCACGGCGGAGCTGTTGTCCGCGCCGGTCTGGGCGCCGGCGAGAGAATCGTAGCTCGACTGCAGGCCGGCGGCGGCGCCCGACACGGCGGCGCTCTGGCTCTTGAGCGCGGTCTGCCAGGCCGCGTAGGCGGAATCCACCGCCGCGGCGTAGTCGGCCAGGGCGGTATCCGCGCTGCGGTAGGCGGATTCGCGGCTCTTGACGGCGGTGTCATAGCCGCTCTGCGCGGCGTCGAGCTGCGTCTGCGCCGTGCTCAGGGCGGTCTTCGCGGCGTCGCTGGCCGTGTCCAGCCGCGTATATTCGGCGCTCTGCGCGTCGTACGCGGTCTGTGCGGCCTCCAGCGCGGCCTTGGCGCTGTCGGCGGCCTGCTGCTTCGCCGGGGCGTCCTCGCCGTCGGCGGCGTTCAGCGCCGCGAGCGCGCGCGCATACTCATCCTGCGCGTCGCTGAGCGCGGAGCGGCGCGCGCTCAGCGCGTCCTCCGCGTCGTCCAGATCCCGGCGCGCGCTGTCGCGGGTCACGGCGGCGCTGTCGGCGGCGTCCTGCGCCGACTCGAGCGCGCACGAGGCGCTGTCCACGGCGGCGTCCTGCGAGATGAGCGTCGCGTTGAGCCCGTCGCTGAGGGTGGCTTTGTAGTTTTTATAGTTCGTGACGGCCTGCTCGTAGCTCTCCTTCGCGGTGCGCACGCCGGCCTCCGCGCTGATGACGGATTCGTTCTGCCCGTTGTCGAGCGCGGCCTTGGCCGCGCTGTAGCTGTCCTGCGCGGCCTTCACCTGCTGCGCGGCTGCCGCCGCCGAGACGCCGGCCGCCGTCTGCTTTGCCTCGATCTCGTCCTCCAGCGCGCCGGTGTCCAGCCGGCACAAAACCGTGTCGGCCGTCACCGTGTCTCCGACCGCGACGCAGACCTCCGCCACGGGGTAGCTCTGCGTGGAATAGATCTTATGCGTATCGGCGCTCTCCACGGTGCCCGTGGCGCTGATGGCGCTGACAAACTCGCCCGGCGCCAGCACCGTTGTGTCGTCCGACGCGATTGTAAGCGCCGCGTTCGCCTTCGGATGCAGCAGCAGCGCGCACAGCCCCGCCGCCGCCAGCACGCCCGCCGGCACGAGCAGCCAGATCTTCTTCTTTTTCCGGCCCGGCCTTCCGGCGAGTCCGGTCTTTGCCCCGGCGGTCTGCGCGCCGTCTTCCCTGTGGATTGCCATGCTGTTTCCTCCCGAATCCCGGATGGTTTCGATATTTCAATCCAATATAGCACAAAACCCTCCGGAGGAAAAGCGTCTGTGGAAAATTTCCCACGCGGGAGCCGGCTTTTTTGCAGAATCTCCCTTCCGCACCGGCGAAAACCCGACTATTTTCCCTTTTTTGGAAGTCAGCGCGTGAAGAGCGGCGAACGGGCCTGCCGCCGGCGTCCGGCGCGGACCGAATCGCCGGTCTGCTGCATAAGATGGCATATTGTCAGACTGTGAAGGAGATGAATGCGATGAGACAATCCGCAAAGGACTATGGCGGCCCCGCAATCCGCGACTACGGCGGCACGCCGCTGATCGTCAACATCGACCAGGCGGCGAAGGCGAATCCATATTACCGCAGCGCCCTCTGGACGGGGACCTATCTGCAGGTGACGCTGATGAGCATTCCCGTCGGCGGCGACATCGGGCTGGAGGTCCACCCGGACACCGACCAGTTTCTACGGATCGAAAGCGGCTGCGGCCTTGTCCGGATGGGCAGGAGCCGGGACGCGCTCAACTATGCCGGCCGGGTAAACAGCGATTACGCCGTTCTGGTCCCGGCCGGCACCTGGCACAACCTCATCAATACCGGCAAAACCCCGCTCAAGCTCTATTCCATCTATGCCCCGCCCCACCACCCGTTCGGCACCGTCCACGAGACAAAGCAGCTCGCGCAGGCTGCCGGCGATTAAATAAAAACAACCGGAGCGCAGCAAAAGCTGCGCCCCGGTTCCAGACTGTCAAAGAAGGCTCGATGAGCCTTCTTTGATAAAAAGAAGCAGCCCGCCGCGCGCATAATTTTCGCGGCGTGAGACGCGAAAATTCCACACTTGCGGGCTGTAAAGTGCTTTTCCCGACGTACCAGCCGCCGGGAAAAGCGGATTTGCAATTTTTTTGCGCCTGCGGGCGCAAACTCTGCGAGGCTTTTTTGACAAACTCCAACCGGAGCGCAGCAAAAGCTGCGCCCCGGTTCGTGTGATTGTAGGAAGGATTTAGTTGCCGCTGCCGTTGCCATAGCCGAAGCTGAAGCCATAGGTGCCGTCGGAGCCGTTGGAGCCGTTTGCGGAGCCGTCGCCCGGGACGGTGATCTGCGGCTGCGTCTGGTCGCTGCCGTCGGTGGTGGTGGTGTCGGTCGTGGTGGTCTCGACGTCCTTCGGACGCTCGTCGAGCGTGATCGTCAGATCAACCGACTTGCCGGAGCGGTAGACGGTCATCTTGACGGTGTCGCCCGCCTTGACCTTCTGCAGCGCCGCCACCAGATCGGTGTAGGACGTGATGTCGGTGCCGTTGAAGCTCGTGATGATGTCGCCCTGCTGGATGCCGGCCTTCTCCGCGCAGCTGCCGGTGCTGACGCTCTGCACGTACGGGCCGACGGGGAGATTGTAGGAGGATGCCGTTGAGCTGTCGAGATCGCGGACGGACACGCCCAGATACGCTCTGCCGGTCACATAGCCGTTCTCCTGCAGATCATAGACGATCTTGAGCACGTCGTTGATTGGGATGGCGAAGCCGATGCCCTCGATGGTGGTGCCGGTGGAGGTGCTGCCGGAGTATTTCGCGGTGGTGATGCCCACGACGTTGCCGTTCATGTCGAACAGCGGGCCGCCGGAGTTGCCGGAGTTGATGGCCGCGTCGGTCTGCATCATGTTGATCGGCGTGCCGTCGGTGTTGATCTCGCGGTCGAGCGCGCTGATGTAGCCCTGCGTCATGGTGAAGGTCAGCTCGCCGAGCGGATTGCCGATGGCGATGACCTCTTCGCCGACCTCGATCTTGTCGGAGTCCGCGACGGTCACGGCCTGCAGGCCGGTGGCGTCGATCTTCAGAAGGGCCACATCGTTGACGGAGTCCGTGCCGACGACCGTCGCGTCGTATTCGTCGCCGTTGTAGAGCGTGACCTTGATGCTGCCGTCGTTGGCGTCCTCGATGACGTGGTTGTTCGTGACGACATAGCCGTCGGCGGAGAGGATGAAGCCGCTGCCGGAGCAGGCCGCCGTGGTGGTCTGGCCCCAGACGTTCGTCGTGACCTCGGTGCTGATGCCGACGACGGCGTTGATGTTCATGGAATAGACCTCGGACGGGGTGAGCGTCTTATCGCCGGAGTTGGAGCTCAGCGACGTCGGCAGCGGGGTCGAGGTGACGGAGTAGCTGCCGGATTTGGAGGAATCGGCGCTTGCGGAGGCGTCGGTGCCCGCCGAGCCGGCGGCGCTCGCCGAAGAATCGGTGCTCGCGTCGGCCATGGTGGCGACAGCCGCCGTGTTTTTGTTCTGGATGTTGCCGATCACGCTCGTGAGGACCGAGCCGCCCACGCTGCCCAGCAGCGCGACGACCAGCACCAGCGCGACGAGCTTCGCGGTTGTTTTTTTGCTGTGCTTCGGTTTGTTTTCAGAAGGCTCCTGCTTCGGCGCCTGATTCTCGGCGTGGAACTGCGCGCTTTCATCGGCGGGCTCGAAGGAGTAGTTCATTCTTTCATCATAGTTTTCCATATTGTAACGCTCCCTTGTATTGAAGATGGGTTTGTTTTATGTTTCCTTTTTTCTATGATGCTATCCTACCGCCGATTTATGAAAAAAATATGTCCATACAAAAAACGATTTCTGAACAAATTACAGAGAATTTGCGTCCGTCTCCAGCATGTGGCTCACGCGCTCGAGCGACAGCCGCCGGCGCATATAGGGGTGATAGCGGAGGCTGCGCGCGACGAATTCCGGCGTCTGTCCGACCTGCTCCGGGGTGGTTCTGCACCCGGCGCGCTGCATGGCGGCGCGGCACGCGGCTTCGTCCGGCACGCTGCGGATGATCTGCACGATCTCGGGCCAGAGGCGCTCGATGTCGCGCGGATCGATGGGGTCGGTGATGGTGTCGGGCGTGTTGAGCTTCCGCACGTCGTCCGCCAGCGGGCCGTAGACCCGGTAGATCTCGTCCCAGTCGTTCTGCTCCTTGTGCGCGCGCACCCGCGGCAGGCGGGCCAGCTCGCCGTAATGCCGCAGAATGAGCAGCGTCGTCACGCCCACGTCCTCGCCGTGGAAATTGGGCGTCTTGCCCTCCAGCAGCTCCATGCACTCCCAGAAGTGCGCCAGGATGTGCTCGGTGCCGCTGCCGGGCCGCGAGGTCTTGGTGAAGCTCATCGCGACGCCCGTCATGAGCAGCGACTCGAAGATCGCGCCCGCGGTCTCGGGGTCGTCCAGCGTGACCCGGTCCGCCATGGCCATGATGCGGTCGGCCGCCTGTCTGGTGAGCCCCGCCACGCGCCCGCACCAGCTCTCGCCCGTCAAAAGGTGCGAGACCTGCCAGTCGATGAGCGCGACGTATTTGGATACCATGTCCCCGAAGCCCGCCGACTTGAGCCGCGCCGGAGACGCGGCCAGGATGTCGGTGTCGGCGATGATGACCTCCGGGCACTTGGCGGGATAGGTGATTTTGAAGTTGCCGTCCACGATCGGCGCGGAGTAGGACGCGAAGCCGTCCATGCTGGGCGCGGTGGCGAACAGGCACAGGGGCTTTTTCCGGTTGGCGCAGGCCAGGCGGCAGGGGTCGTGCACCGAGCCGGTGCCGACGGCCAGCACGGCGTCCGTGCGGTCAAAAAAGCTCTCCACCAGGCGCACGTCGTCCATCGTCGCCACGCGGATGTTCTCATAGACGTACGTCGTCACCTCGAAGCCGGCCAGACTCTGCAGAATCCCGTCCGCCGCGCGAAGCGTATGGCTGTCCGCGACGAGCAGAAGCCGCTTCGGAAAGCCGTTTCTGCGCAGAATCTCCCCCACATGGCCGACCAGCCCGCGCCCGATCTGAATGTCCCCGATCGCGCACTCGTGCTTCTGGCCGCAGGGGCAGTTTTGGTATTCCCCGATCAGTTTTTGAAAATCCAGCATCCCGCATTCCTCCTCGTTTTCAGACGGCCTTATCATATCACACGCGGCCGCTTTTTTCCACCGCTTAAAACGCGCGCCGGCCGCCCGGAATTTCGCGGCTCGCTCTTGCAATCGCGGCGCGGCGCCGGTTATGACCGACGCCGCGCTTGTATTTTTTCCGGGTTTCGGCTATCATGGAAGCACAGCAGGCGCACGGACGGACGATATGGGCGAATCGTATCAGAAGCTGCAGGTTTCCTCCGTTATGGACGCCTTTCTCGCGGAAATGCTGCGCCGCGTGCTCGAGGAATCGTACCCGCCCGAGCCGGCGCTGCCGTAGACGTCCCGGCGGTGCCGGTATTCTGCCTCCCGGATGCGCCCCCAGTACGCGCGCTCCGCCACGGCTCTGCGCGCGGCGCGCGCCTCGAGCCAGCGGCTCGCGAGCAGACCGCCCGCGATGAGCAGGCCCGCGCGGAACGACGCGCCGGAGAACTGTCCGCCCGGCAGCGCGTCGAGCGCGGCCCCGGCGAGCAGCTGCCCGGCGGCGCTCAGCAGGCTGAACCGGAGCGCCGGAACGCGCGGCACGGCCAGGTTGCACAGATACACGACCGCCACGCCCAGCAGGCCGCCCGCGTAGATCCACGGCCGGACCGGCCCGCTCCCGGCCAGAGCAGGCGCCGAAGAGACAGCCGCCGCCAGCAGGAGCGTCACGGGCAGGCCCGTCAGATGGTTCACGAACGACGCGCGCATCGCGCCGACGTTCCCGGACAGCCGCGCGTTGACCGTTCTCGAGAGCACCACCGTGACGCCCGCCGCGGCCGCCAGTGTCACCGCCGCCGCCGAGGAGGCGTCCTGGCCCCGCAGCATCAGGGCGATCCCCGCGCCCGCGCAGACGAGGCCGGGCGCGGCATACCGCGAAAGCGGCCGCTTCTGCTGCCCGAACAGGCCGAAGCCGTCCAGAACCAGCGAAGCCGCGCTCTGGCCCACGAGACCCAGCGCCACAATCGCGGTTACGCTGATTCTGCCGAACGCGAAATTGTCAAACACGGTGGTCATCACGCCGATGATGCCGCCCAGATAGAGCCAGACGGGCAGCCGCTTTGCCGGCCGGTCCTCCTTTTTCAGCCTGCACAGCGCGTACGCGAAGGCCGCGCCGACGGCGTGGATGACGACCGCCGCCCAGAAAACGCCGTACCGCTCGGACAGTCCGCCGTTTGCCGCGACCATGAGCGCGATCAGAATGCCGGACAGAAGCGCCAGAAACGCATCCATGGCTTCATTCCCCCTTTTGTCTCCATCATACCGGAGCGGGGAGGCCGCCCGATAGGACGGATGACCTACCGTTTGCGCGGACGCGCTGTTATCATGTAATGGGAGGCGATGCACGATGCTTACCATGCCGCTGACGCCGGACTGCCTGCGGGCGCTCGCAGCGTACGGGCTCACAGAGCGCGCCGAGCCCGCGCTTCTGCGCTATTTTCCGGGGGAGCACATCACACAGGAGGGGCAGCCGATCTCCCGGCTCCGGCTCGTGCTGCGCGGCAGCGCAAAGGTCTGCGCGTCCACGCCGGACGGAAAGAATCTCATCCTGTGCTACTATGTCTCGAGCGGGCTGATCGGCGATGTGGAATTCATGACGGGCGCGGCGCTTGCCACCGCGACCGCCGCGGCGATCACCGAGGTGGACTGCCTCGCGATGCCCTATGCCGCCCTGGCGCGGGACCGGCGGGAAAACGCGCTGCTGCTCGGCCGCATGGCGGAGGAGCTGGCGCGGAAGATGCTCCGCAGCTCGGACAACTATCTCGCAGCCGCTCTCTGCTCGGGCGAGGAGCGGCTCTGCTTCTATCTGCTCCGGAATTCGCCCCGCGGCGTCTTTCAGGACGTGCTCACGGACACCGCCTGCTCGGTCGGCCTGAGCTACCGGCAGCTGTTCCGGCTTCTGGGCCAGCTCTGCGCCGACGGCGTTCTGAAAAAGCGGCCGAGCGGCTACGAGATTCTGGACCGTCCGGCGCTTCTCCGCCGCGCGGGCTCCCTGGCCGCGGGCGAGCGGTCCGATTCATGAAATTCTTAATGATCTCTGCTATTGTTATATAGATGAGATTTTCAGGAAGGGCGGCGCGGACATGAGAGTTCTGGTTGTGGAAGACGAAAAGCGGCTCAACTGCATTCTCTGCCAGACCATGGAGGACGAGGGCTACAGCGCGGACGGCTGCTTCGACGGCCTCGCCGCGCTCGACTACGCGGCCGGCGCGGACTACGACGTCATCCTTCTCGACGTCATGCTGCCGAAGCTGGACGGCTTCGCAGTCGTCGAACGCCTGCGGGCGGGCGGCAGCCGGACGCCCGTCCTCTTTCTGACCGCGCGCGACAGCATCGCGGACCGCGTGACGGGGCTGGAATCGGGCGGCGACTACTACCTCGTCAAGCCGTTCGACCTCCAGGAGCTCAAGGCCGTGGTCCGCGCCATGACGCGCAAGTATTCCGGGAGCCGGTCGAGCGTCTACGCCGTCGCGGATCTGCGCGCGGACGCCGCCGCCCGGACCGTCGAGCGCGGCGGCCGGCGCATCGAGCTGACCGCGAAGGAATTCGCCCTGCTGGAATACTTCCTGCGCAATCCCGGCGTGGTGCTGACGCGCGAGCAGATCGAAAACAACCTCTGGAACTACGACTATGAGGGCGGCTCGAACATCGTGGACGTCTATGTCGGCTATCTGCGCAAAAAGGTGGACGCCGATTTCTCCAAAAAACTGATCCATACCGTCTGGGGCGTCGGCTGGGTCCTGCGGGAGGATGCGTAATGTCTGCAAAACTGCGCCTGACCCTTTGGTTCACGCTCATGGTGCTGCTGCTCAGCGCCATGGTGCTGGTGTTCGTGTTCGTCATCAACGCCAACGCTGTCACGGACGACCCCGCGCAGCGGCTGGTGGACGCCGTGCTCGACAATCTGGACGAGACGGAGCTGGCGCACGGGCAGTTCGAGCTGGACGACGTGCGCCTCGTCAGCCGCGGCGTCTGCAGCGCGCTCTATGACGAAAGCGGCCGAGAGCTTCTCGGCGCGCTGCCGGAGGGACTGGATACCGCGCTCCCCTTCCGGGCCGGTACGCTGCGCACCGTCTCGATCTCCGGCGTGCCGTACTATCTCTATGACGCCCACCGCGAGCTGGCGTCGACGGGGCTCTGGTCGCGCGGCGTCGTCCGCACGGACGACCGCTCCGGGCTCATGCACGTCATCGTAATCCTGACGATCACGCTGATTCCCTCGCTGCTCGTGCTCTCCACGGCGGGCGGCTGGTTCATCGCGGTGCGGACCTTCCGGCCCATGGAGCGCATCACCAAAACGGCGAACGAGATCTCGCGGAGCGGCGAGCTGTCCGGGCGCATCCGCATGAAGCGGGGGCCGAAGGAGATGCGGGCGCTGGCCGACGCGTTTGACCGGATGTTCGACCGGCTGGAGGCCTCCTTCCTCGCCGAGCGGCAGTTCGCCTCCGACGCCTCGCACGAGCTGCGCACGCCGCTGACCGTCGTTCTGGCCGAGTGCGGGCACGCGAGGCAGCACTGCAGCACGCGCGGGGAGTTTCTTGCCTCCCTCGGCGTGATCGAGGAGAAGAGCCTGCAGATGTCCGGTCTTGTCCGGCAGCTGCTGCTGCTGACGCGGATGGAGCACAAGTCAGACGCGTTCAGAATGCAGTCCGGCGATCTGAGCGCGTTTGTGCAGGCGGTCTGCGGCGATTTCACCGCCTCCCACCCGTCCGTGCAGCTGGAGACGTCGCTCGAGCCGGGCCTGCGCGCCGTCTTCGAGCCGGGCCTTCTGGCCATGCTCCTGCAGAATCTGCTCGAGAACGCGGAAAAATTCAGCGCCGGCGATCCCCGCGTCGGGGTGTCGCTCGCAAGCGGCGGCGGCACGCTTTCCCTGTGCGTCCGGGATCACGGCGCGGGCATCGCGGCGGAGAATCTGGACAGGGTCTTTCAGCGCTTCTGGCAGGCCGACAGCGCCCGCAGCGAGGGCGGCAGCTCCGGCCTCGGCCTGGCGATCGTCCGCGAGATCGCGCGCTTCCACGGCGGCGAGGTCCGGGCCGAGCGCGTCCCGGACGGCGGCAGCCGCTTCACCGTGACGCTGCCGTGCAAGTCCCCGGACCTTCCCTGACCGGCAGCCGAAGCGGCGTCTATCGGGGCTTTTCCGGCATACAAACGGGACCGCCAGGCTTTTTCAGCCCGGCGGCCCCGTTTGTATGCGGCGTGCAGTCGACGCCGGCCGCCTCGCCTGTTTCGGTGTCCACGAAGCAGTCGTAATCCAGCCATTCCGTTTCAATCCGGAATTCCTCGTACGGCCCGTCCCGGCCCACAAAGACGGCAGCCGCCTCCTCCGCGCGCAGGCCGAGAGCCTCCAGCGCCGCGCGCAGCGCGCTGCTTTGTACGTCCCGTTCCATTTTGTTTTCCGCCTTTCTTTGTGATAATCACAGCATAGCGGACAAATGTGAGAAAAGGGTGAGAAGCGGCGTTTTCTTTTTTTCGTCTCTTTAGGTAGTTTTGAGGTTCATGCCCCCATAATAAGGCATTCCAGCGGACGCCGGGGCGCCCGTTCCGGCGCCCCATCTCACAACCTTCAGAAACGAGGTCTTACCCATGAAAAAAATCATTGCAGCGCTTTTGACGCTCGCCATGCTCCTGACCGCGGCCGCCGCCCTGACCGGCTGCACGTCGGTCGAAGCGGAGACCGCATCCGCCGCATCCGAAACAGCAGCAACAGCAACGACAACAGCAGCAGCAGCCGATACCGCATCCGCGCAGACTTCTGCGGCTGCTTCCTCCTCCGGCACGCTGGCCGATACCTCCAGCCTGTTCACCGACCGCGACCAGACCCAGACCGCGGACACCTCCGGCGCCGTCTCCTATACCGTGGAGGACGGCACAGACATCACGATCACCGAGGCCGGCGTCTACATCCTCAGCGGCACGGCCAGCGACTGCACGATCATCGTGAACGCGGCGGACGAGGACGCCAAGGTCCAGCTTGTGCTGGACGGCCTGCACATCACGAACACCGACGCCCCCGCCATCTACGTCGTCGCCGCCGACAAGTGCTTCGTCACGACCACGGACAGTGACAACTCGCTCAGCGTGACCGGCGCGTTCACGGCGGACGGCGAGACCAACACGGACGCCGTCATCTTCTCGAAGGCCGACCTTGTCCTGAACGGCGTCGGCACGCTGACGATCGAGTCCACCGGCAACGGCGTCACCTCGAAGGACGACCTGCGGGTCACCGGCGGCGCCTATGTCATCACTGCCGCGAAGCACGGCCTGGAGGGCAAGGATTCCATCGCCGTGAGCGGCGGCACCTTCACGATTGACGCCGGGCAGGACGGCCTGCACAGCGAGAACAGCGACGACGACACCCTGGGCTGGGTCTGTCTCACCGGCGGCAGCTTCACGATCACGGCCGGCGACGACGGCATTCACGGCACGGCGTTTGTCGAGATCGACGGCGGCACGTTCGCGATCACGGCCGTCGAGGGCATCGAGGCCACCTATGTCCAGATCAACGACGGCACTGTCAGCATCAGCGCCTCGGACGACGGCATCAACGCCTCGGCGAAGAGCACGGCCTACGACGTTGTGATCGAGCTCAACGGCGGCGAAATCACCATCGTCATGGGCAGCGGCGACACCGACGCAGTGGACGCCAACGGCAGCATCTACGTCAACGGCGGCGTCATCGACATCACGGCCAGCTCCGCCTTCGACTACGACGTCACGGGCGAGCTGAACGGCGGCACCGTGACCGTCAACGGCAGCCAGCTCACCAAGATGACGAACTCCATGCCCGGCGGCGGCATGGGCGGCGGCCATGGCCGCGGCTGACAGGCGGCCCGTCCAAGTCAATACGGCAAACGCGGCGCGGTTCCGGCGGAATGGCCGGCGCCGCGCCGCGTGTCTGCGGGGCTTGTGTTTTCCGTCCCGTTCTGCTATCATGGCAGCAAAAAGGAGGCGCTGCGGTGAACATTTCTCTTTTGTCCGCGCAGTTTGCGGTGCGAAGCCTGTCGGCTGCCGACATTCCCGAAATTCTGCGGCTGTGCGAGGGGAACCCGGAATACTACCGGTACTGTCCCCCGCCGGTCAGCGCCGAGACGATCCGCTCCGATCTGGCGGCGATGCCGACCGGCAAAGCCGATGCGGAGAAATATGATCTGGGCTTCTGTCAGAACGGACGGCTGGCCGCGGTCATGGATCTGCTCTGCCGCTATCCGGACGACGAAACCGTCCTGATCGGCTTTTTCATGGTGGACCGGAGCCTGCAGGGCGCGGGCGTCGGGTCCCGCGTGATCTCCGACTGCCTGCAGTATCTGAAATCCATCGGATTTGCGCGGGCCAGGCTGGGCTATATGAAGGGCAATCCCCAGCCGAAGGCGTTCTGGGAGAAGCTCCGGTTCGCCCCCACCGGCGCCGAGCACGCGCGCGGGCACGGCACCGTCGTCGTCATGGAGCGCGCCCTTTGAGGCTAACACATAAAAAGCTGGCAGGTTTCAACAGAAACCTGCCAGTTTTTGGCGGAGAGGAAGGGATTCGAACCCTTGATACGCTCACCACGTATACACGATTTCCAATCGTGCGCCTTCGGCCAGCTCAGCCACCTCTCCACAGCGGCTGCCGCTTCCTGCCGATACGGGAAACAGCCCGATTATCATACACAAAAAGCGCCGCGTTGTCAAGGGTTTTCGTTCAGGAATTCTTGAGCGCGTCGATGCAGGCGCTGAGCACCGCGCTCGCGACCGGCGCGGCCTGCGCGCTGCCGGAGCCGGCGTTTTCGATGAAGACCACGAACGCCAGCGGATAGGTGTCGTCCTTCAGGAAGCCCGCGAACATCGCGTTCGCCTTTTCCCCGTCGAGCTCGGCGGTGCCGGATTTCGCGCAGGCGTAATACGGCGGGAACTGATCCTCGCCATACATCTTCACAACGTTGTAGTGCATCATGGTGGCCATTTTCTTCGCGGTCTCGGCCTCGATCAGCTGGCCAGTCGTTTTGGTTTTCGCCTCGTAGCTCGTCAGAACGCCGTTCCGGATGCTCTGCATGAGATACGGCTCGGCCGCCTCGCCCCCGCCGCCCAGGATGCCCATGAAGCGCATGTAGGCGTAGGCGTTCACCTGATCGGTGTACTGCCCGATGCCGGCCCAGGCCACGTCGCCCTCCTCGGCCTTGGAGAGATCATAGTGGCCCGCCGCCGTCTCGTAGCCGTCGCAGGAGAACGAGCTTGTCAGCCCCAGCTTCTCGGCGTAGCGCTGCAGCGTCGCCGCCCCCACCTCCACGGAGATGGCCCCGAAGGTGCAGTTGCAGGAGTGCGCGAGCGCCTCGGAGAAGTCGGTCGTGCCGTGCACGCCGTTGCAGTTGATCTTCTGGCCGCCGATGATGCTCGAGCCCGCGCACTGGAATTTCTGCTGGTAGATGTCGGGGATCGTCTCGATGGCGGCGGTCGAGGTCAGCAGCTTCATGATGGAGCCGGGCGTGTAGACGGCGTTGAAGAATCGGTTTACATAAACTCCGCTGTACGCGCCCGTCGTGTCGTGCTCGATGTCCGGCACGTTGTCGGGGTCATAGCTCGGCGAGGACACGGCGCAGAGGATCTCGCCCGTCTTGTAGTTGTAGACGCCGACCGTGCCGCTGCGGCCCTCGAGCGCCTTCAGGGCCGCGTTCTGCACGGCCGCGCTGATCGTGAGCTTCGCCGTGATGGTATGGCCCAGCAGCGTATAGGTGCCGTTGACCTTGTCGTAGCCGATCAGCTTGTCGGCGTAATTGCCGAGCAGCGGCGCGCTGATCGCGCCGTTCCGGTCGCCCAGAATGTGCAGGGTGGATTCGCGCGTGGCCTCGTCCTGCGAGTAGACGCGGCCGTCGGTCGCGTCGAGCAGCTCCGTCCCGTCGCGGTCGGTCACGACGCCGCAGTTGAGATTGAGGCCGGAGTAGACGTGCGGACTGCCAGGGAAGACGACCCAGTCTCCCGCCTTGACGAAGTATTTGACGGTGAACACCGCCAGCCCCAGCGTCAGGACGGCGGCCAGCGCCAGCGCGAAATACGTCCGGATGGATACCTTTTTCATTCAGACCTCGCCTCCTTCCGGGAGGGGAGCTTGATGGCAAAGCTCGCGTTCTGCCGCGTGTCGGCCGCTTTCACAAAGGCGAGCAGCCCCCACACGCTGAGCATGCTCGAGCCGCCGTTGGAGACGAACGGGAACGTGACGCCGGTCAGCGGCAGGAAGTCCACCGTTCCGAAGAAATTGAGCAGCGTCTGCGTCATGAGGATCGTAACGGCGGCGCAGGCGCCGATGGTATAGAAGCTGCTCCTGCCGAGCGGAGCCGAGCGGATCACGAACGCCGCCAGCAGCACGACCGCCAGCACCATCAGAACGGCCATGATGAGGCCCCATTCCTCGGATACGAACGCGAATACGAGGTCAGTGTCGGAGGCGGCGACGTACTTGAGCCAGCCGTGGCCCGCGCCGAGCCCGAACAGGCCGCCGGAGGCGATGCACATCATGGCGCGCGTCTGCTGGTAGCCGGTCGTGAGGGCGTTCTCCCACACGTGGCCCCAGGCGGAAAAGCGCTTTTTGATATAGGGCTTGAATTTGAGCGCCAGCACGCCGGCAAAGCCCGTGCCCGCGCAGGCCAGGGCGATGGTGGCGAAGTCGCCGGAGCGCAGGAATGCGATCACGAGGAAGGTGATGAAGAAAATGATGGCCGTGCCGAAGTCGCTCAGCAGCGCCAGGCAGCCGCAGATCGCGGCGGAATAGGCGATGAACAGGATCAGGTTCCGCTTCGTCATGAGCCGGTCGAGCGTGGACGCGCCCGCGAAGATGAAGCAGAGCTTGACGAGCTCCGACGGCTGGAAGGAGACGGGGCCGAGCTGCACCCAGTTTCTCGCGCCGTATTTCTCGACGCCGAATACGAGGTTCAGCAGCAGCAGCCCGATGCCCGCCGCCGCCGCGAGATAGCGGATCTTTTTCGCCCGCTCGAGGTCGCGCAGCGACCAGCCGATGATGAGGAACACGAGGATGCCCGCGAGGATCGCGAAGATCTCCTTTTTGAGCTCGGAGGGGTCGGACGAGGCGATGACCGAGACGCCCATCGTCGTGAGAAAGAACGCGACGGTCTCCACATCAAAGCCGCTGCGCCGGACAAGCTTGAGTCCGAAAAAGAGCGCCCACTCGATCACGATGAGGGCCGCGAACGCGAGCATCACGCTCGGCGCGTCCTGCGCCCCGACCGCCAGCAGCAGCTGCACGGCGGAGAGAAGCTGGAAAAGCGTCAGAAGCAGCAGCGTCAGGCTGGGCTTGACCTCCCGGCCGGCCCGCGTGCGCGCGGCCGCCTGGATCGCCTCCTGCTCCTTCGTGATCGGGACGAGCGCGAATTCCACGCCGCCGAGCGAGATCACGTCGCCGAACGACAGCGGGCTCATCGCCGTCTCCTTGCCGTTGACGCAGATGCCGCCCTTGGAGCCGACGTCGGAGATGCTCCAGCTGCCGTCGTCATAGCGCGTGAGCACGGCGTGGCTTCTGGAGATCGTCGGATACTCCAGCATCACGTCGCAGTTTTTCCCGCGGCCCAGAAGGTTTTCCCAGTGGGTGACGGGGATGCGGTCGCCGGTCGGAGCCGCGAGCCAGGCCCAGATTTCGGGCTCCTTCTTAAAAAACAGCAGCGAACGGCCGCACCGGCAGAGAATGATCAGAGCCAGCGCGGGAAAGACGTAGCGCAGTATGGCGCTGTAGACGCTCGCAAACTGCAGCTTTGCAGCCGCCGTCTGCAGCCATGCGGTGATAGCCTGCATTGTTTTCTCCTTGGTTCAAAGCGCGCCGCGAAACAGACGCCGGCGGGAGGCTCTCCCGGTCCCGGGCCGTCTGTCTTGCAGCGCGCCGCATCGTTATGGTGTTTTTCCGGCGGGCTCCGGCGGGGCTTCTGCCTCCGCCTCCTGTTTTTCCAGGTCCGCCACGCTTTGAATATCGTGGTAGTCGGCAGTCACCGTTGTGCGCTGCTTGCGCCGCAGGGCCGAAGACACCGCGTCGCTGATGAGCAGATAGATGACCGCGAACACCGGGACGCCCAGAATCATGCCGGTGAAGCCGAACAGGCTGGTCGCCAGCGTGATGGAGATGAGCACCCAGAAGCCGGAGATGCCGACCGTGTTGCCCAGGATCTTCGGGCCGATCACGTTGCCGTCGATCTGCTGGAGGATGATGACGAAGATGATGAAATAGAACGACTGCAGCGGGTTGACGAGCAGAATCAGCAGCGCGCTCGGCACCGCGCCGATGATGGGGCCGAAGAACGGAATGACGTTCGTCACGCCGACGATGGTCGCGACCAGGGCCGGGTACGGCAGCTTGAGAATCAGCATGCCGAGGTAGCACAGGACGCCGATGATGGCGGAGTCGATGATCTTGCCGATGACAAAGTCGTTGAAGATCTTGTTCGTCTCGCGCCCGATCCACATGAGGTGGTCGGCCGCGCCAGGATGGAAGATTGCGACGACCATTTTCTTCGCCTGCGACTGGAACGAGTCCTTCGACCAGAGGATGTACACGGAGGCCACCAGGCCGATGAGCAGGTTCGCAATCGTCTTGATCACCGCGACGATGGAGGTCGTGAGCGTGGTCAGGATCTTCTGCATGTCGCTCAAAAGGCTCGTGTTGACCCAGTTGTTGATGTAGTCGTACGCCTTCTGCAGCGCGGTGTCGGCGTAGGTGCGGATATCGGGGTTGTTCTCGAGGATGTTCTGCACCCATTTTTCGATGCTCGCGTAGTAGGTCGGCGCACTTTTTACGATGCCCTTGATGCTGTCGTAGAGCTGGGGCAGGAGCATGGAGAAGAACGCGTAGACGATGAGGATTGCGAAGATCAGCGCGAAGACGATCGAAAGCCCGCGGCTGAGGCGCCGGGCCGAGTCCGGCTTCTTCTTCTTCTTTTTGCTCAGAAGCGGAAGCAGCCTCTTTTCCGCGAACCGGACCAGCGGGTTCATGAGGAAGGCGAATACGATGCCGTAGATCAGCGGCGACAGGATTCTCCCGAGCGAGTCCATGACGTTGAAAAATCCGGGCAGGTTCGTGAAGATCACGACGAGGAGGATGCTCGCAAAAATCACCAGAAACGCCGTCAATCCCCATTTCACATAGCGATTGTCTCTTTCGGGCTTCATGCATCCGCCTCCCCGCACTTCTTTTTGTTAGAGTATCACAACCGGTCCGAAACGTCAAGAAAAGGCGAAACGCGGAAGCTTAATTTTCTGTTAAGATGCGGATTTCCCGCGCATAGCCGTCCAGCTCGTTCGGGGTCTCGAGGATCATCGGCAGCCCCATGAGCGCGGGATGGTGCACGACGGCCCGCAGCGCGCGCAGGCCGAGCGTCCCCTCGCCGATTTTCTCGTGCCGGTCCCTGTGCGAGCCGGGCGGGTTCTTGCTGTCGTTCACATGGATCGCGCGCAGCCGGTCCAGGCCGATCACGCGGTCGAATTCGGCCAGCACGCCGTCGAGATCGTTTACGAGATCGTAGCCCGCGTCGCTCACATGGCAGGTGTCGAGGCAGACGCCGAGCCTGTCGGGCAGCCGGCAGCCGTCCAGGATCGCGCGCAGCTCCTCGAAGCGCCCGCCCACCTCGCTGCCCTTGCCCGCCATCGTCTCGAGCAGCACCAGGGTCGTCTGCTCCGGTTTCATGACGTCGTTGAGCGTCTGGCAGATGAGGCGGATGCCCGCCTCCGTGCCCTGCCCGACGTGGCTGCCGGGGTGAAAATTGTAGAGGTTCCCCGGCAGATACTCCATGCGCGCCAGGTCGTCCGCGATCGTCTCGCGGGCAAAGGCGCGCGTGCGCTCGTCCGCGGAGCAGGGGTTCACCGTATAGGGCGCGTGCGCGACGATCCGCCCGAGGCTTCCGTCCTCCTGCATGGCGCGCAGCGCCGCCGCGTCGGCGGGGTCCACGGCCTTCGCCGCGCCGCCGCGCGGGTTTCTTGTAAAAAACTGGAATTTATTCGCGCCGATCGAGCGCGCGGTTTCGCCCATCGCGGCAAAGCCGCCCGCGCTCGAGAGATGACAGCCGAGAAAGATCATGCGGTCCTCCTTGTATTTTCTGTAAATGTCCTGTAAAATGGACTGGGAGGCGAGGAATATGGCGAAATCGGAACGGCAGAAGCTGAAGCTTCTGTATCTCAAAAAGCTGCTGGAGGAGCGCTCGGACGAGGCGCATCCGCTCAGCATGCAGGACATCCTGGAGGCGCTGGCCGCCGAGGGCATCGAGGCCGAGCGCAAGAGCGTCTACTCCGACATTGCCTGCCTGCAGGATTTCGGGATGGACATTCTTTTGAAGCGCGGACAGAACGGGGGCTACTACCTCGCCTCGCGCGAGTTTGAGCTGCCGGAGCTGAAGCTGCTTGTGGACGCCGTGCAGGCCTCGAAATTCCTGACCACGAAAAAGTCCATGGAGCTGATCTCGAAGCTCGAAACGCTCGCCAGCCGCAACGACGCGGGCGCCCTCCGGCGGCAGGTCGTCGTCTCGGGCCGCGTCAAAACGATGAACGAGAGCATCTACTACAACGTCGACCGCATCCACGAGGCGATCGCGCACAATCTGCAGATCACCTTCCGCTATTTCGAGTGGGACTTCGGCGGCGAACGCAGATTCCGGCCGGGGCTCTACACCGCGAGCCCCTACGCGCTCATCTGGGACGACCAGAATTACTATCTCGTCGCGCACTCCCAGCGCCACGGCCTGACCCACTACCGCGTGGACAAGATGAGCCGCATCACCGAGACCGGCCAGCCGCGCTTCATGGACGCCGCGTCCAAAAAGCTCGACCTTGCGCGCTACGGGCGGAACGTGTTCAGCATGTTCGGCGGCGAGCTTGTCCCCGTCCGGATGCGGTTCCACAACTCCCTGCTGGGCGTCGTGCTCGACCGCTTCGGCCGCGACGCCATGCTGATCCCCGACGGCCCGGAGCACTTCCTCTACACCGCCGAGATCGCCGTCTCGCCCATCTACTTCGGCTGGCTCGCGGGCTTCGGCGACCGCGCGAAAATTCTCTCGCCCGACAGCGTCGCGCAGGCGTTTGTTGCATTATGTAAACCGTCCGTGGAGCAATACGACTAGACGATCAGTGCGGAATTGCGCCGCTCTGTCATAACAATAACGGGGCTGCCGCAAAATGCCGTGCATTTTGCGGCAGCCCCGCGCTTTTATTCTGCCTTTGCGATGAGCTCCGCGGCGGGCAGGAGGGCGGAGACGTCGGCCTTCTCCATCTCGCCGGCGTCAAAGCGCGCGGCCACGGCGGGGTCGATGGGCAGCCTGGCCAGCACCGGCAGGCTGTAGGACAGGGCGATCTCGTCGAGCCCGCTCTTGCCGAAGACCTCGATGCGCCGGCCGCAGTCGGGGCAGTCGAGATAGCTGTAGTTCTCCACGAAGCCGTAGAGCGGCACGTTCATCATCCGCGCCATGTTGACGGCCTTGGAGACGATCATGGCCACCAGCGCCTGCGGCGAGGTGACGACGATCACGCCGTCGATGGGCAGGGACTGGAACACCGTCAGGGGCACGTCGCCCGTTCCTGGCGGCAGATCGACAAACATGTAGTCCACGTCGCCCCAGCACACGTCCGTCCAGAACTGCTTGACGGCGCCCGCCAGCACCGGCCCGCGCCAGACGACGGGGTCGGACTCGTTTTCCAGCAGGAGGTTGATGGACATGACCTTGATCCCGCCCTCCGTCTGCGCGGGCAGGATGCCGTCGTCCGTCGCCGAGGCCTGCGTGCGCAGGCCGAACGCCTTCGGGATGGACGGGCCGGTGATGTCGGCGTCCAGCACGGCGGTACGGTAGCCGAGCTTCGTCATGGCGACGGCCAGCATGGAGGTCACGGTCGATTTGCCGACGCCGCCCTTGCCGCTCACCACGGCGATGACCTTTTTCACATGGGACTGGGGATTGGCCTCGGCCAGCAGGCTCTCCGGCTTGCGGTCGGCGCAGGATTCCTGGCAGCTTTCGCAGTTGCCGCTGCAGTTTTCGCTCATTGCAATCTCTCCTTTTATTCTTCTGCGGCCAGCGCGCGGGCTTTGACGAACGCAAAGACCTCGCGCAGCTCATAGTTGACCTTCAGTATCCAGGGCGTCGTCGTGCTGGCGAGCCCGGACGGCTCCATGCCGAGGGTTTTCGCGATGTATTTTGCCCGGCAGAGGTGGAAATCACTCGTGATAATCAGCACGCGCGCGGTGTCGATTCCCTGCTGCCGCGCCAGCTCCTGCGAAAACAGCAGGTTCTCCCGCGTGCTCGAGGCCTCGCTCTCCTCGACGATGCGCGAATCCGGGATTCCCTTTCCGGCCAGGTACGCGGCCATGACGGAGGCCTCGGTCTGCGTCTCGTCCGCGCCCTGCCCGCCCGAGACGAACGCCTTGGCGGCGGGATTCTTTCCGAGATAATCCGCGGCGAGGTCGAGCCGCTCGCGCAGCGTTCTCGACGGCTGGCTGCCGTGGATCTGCGCGCCCAGCACAACGACGAAGTCCGGGCTGCCGCTTCCCAGACTGTCGGAGCGGCCCTGCACCGCGATGACGGCCATGCCGCCGAAGACCGCGGCCATACAGACGGCTGTCAGCGAGATCAGCAGGACGCTCCACCCCTTTTTACACTTTTTTCTGCGCAGCAGCCACAAAAGCGCCAGCACAGCGGCCAGCCCCAGCAGGCAGATGCCCGTCATGGCGACGTGCAGCGGCAGCAGCAGCGCCGCGACGCCGAGCGCTGCCAGCGCGCAGGCGATCCATAAGAGCGTCATATCTCCGCCTCCAGCTGCGTCGAGAGCGTCTCCCACTGCTCCATGAGCCCGGAGAGCGCCTCGTCGGCCTGCGCCTTTTCCTCCATCAGCCGCGTGAGCTCCTGATAGTCGGAGGCGGCGGCTTCGATCTGCGCGTCGTACTGCTTCATCTGCTCCTCGCGCTGCGCGATCTCCCGCTCGACGGCGCGCACCTGGCGCTCGAGCGTCTTGTCCGTCCCCCGCGGCTTTTCGCGGCGGGGCTTTTTTTCCTTTTCGGCCGGGGCCGGCGCCGCCATGGCCTCGTGCGCGAGGATTGAGCGGTATTTCTCGAACCCGCACGGGAAGTCTCGGATCGCGCCGTTCTCCAGCACCCATACGCGGGTGGCGAACTTGTTCACGAAATAGCGGTCGTGCGAAACAAACAGCAGCGCGCCCTCATACTGCCCGAGCGCGTCCTCCACCCATTCGCGCGAGGCGATGTCCAGATGGTTCGTCGGCTCGTCGAGGATGAGCAGGTTGATGCTCTCGTCCATCAGCATGCACAGCCGCAGCCGGCTCTGCTCGCCGCCGGAGAGACTGCCGACCAGCTTGAACACGTCCTCGCCCTCGAACATGAACGCGCCCAGCCTGTCGCGCGCCGTCTGCACGGTGCAGTTTTTCTCATAGAGCATCGTGTCGAGCAGCGTCCTTTCAGGGTGGTCGAAGCGGATGATCTGCGGCAGATAGGCCCACTTGACCGTGGGGCCGAATCTGATCTTTCCCTCGCCCGGCTCCTCGCCCAGCAGCACGCGCAGAAATGTCGATTTGCCCGTGCCGTTGTCGCCCAGCAGCGCGATGCGCTCGCCGCCCGCGACCGTCAGCTCGACGCCCTCAAAGAGCGTCCTGCCGCCGTAGCGCTTGGACAGGCCCTTGACCGAGAACACCTCGTCGCCGAAGAAATCCCGCTCGGCGAAGCGCGCGCGCATGGTCTTGTCCTTCGTGGGCTTGTCGGTCTTTTCGATGCGGTCCATGCGGTGCTGGATGGACATGGCGCGGCGGTAGAGCGAGCGGTTGTTGATGCCCCAGCCCTTCATGCGCTCGAGCGTGAAGCCGAGCTGGCCGAGCTTGGCCTGCTCCTTTTCGTACTGCTTCATCTGCAGCTCAAAGCGCGCCTGTTTCTCCTGCACGTAGAACGAATAGTTGCCGTTGTAGAATTCCGCCTGCCCGTCGTGGATCTCCACGATGCGCGTGACGACGCGGTCGAGAAAATAGCGGTCGTGCGAGATGGCGAGGACGGTGCCCTTGAATTTGGAGATGTAGTCCTCCAGCCATTCCACGCTCTTCATGTCGAGGTGGTTCGTCGGCTCGTCGAGCAGCAGGATGTCGGTCTTCTCGAGCAGCAGCCGCGCGAGATTCACGCGCGTCTTCTCCCCGCCGGACAGACTGGAAAACAGCTGCCCGCGCATGGCGTCGGGGATGCCGAGGCCGTTGCAGATCTTGTCGGTGTCGGTCTCCATCTCGTAGCCGCCGCCGACCGTGTAGCGGTTCGTCAGCTCGTCGTAGCGGCGCAGCTGCTCCGCGGGCGCGTGCTCGGTCATCTGCCGCTCGAGCTGCTCCATCTCCCGCCGGATGCCGTCCAGCCGGGAAAAGGCCGTGCGGAGCACGTCCGCGACCGTGAAGGGCGCGGGATAGACCGGGATCTGCGAGATGAGGCCGACGCGCCTGTCCGGGGCGAAGGCGATCTCGCCGGCATTGGCGCTGAGCTCGCCCGTCAGGATCTTAAAGAGCGTGGTCTTTCCGGCCCCGTTCTTGCCCAGCAGTCCGACGCGCTCGCCGGCCTGTATGTCAAAAGAGATTCCGTTCAGAACATTCTGGTCGGAATCGAAGCTCTTGACCAGATTTTGTACGGAAATATCGATCATGTTGCTTCCTCAATATTGATTTCCGCGAGAAACGCCTCGCGCGTACAGAGCAGGTTCAGCGCCTGCAGCAGCCCGTTCGCGCTCAGGTGCGCGGGCAGGCCCAGCCGCTTCTGCAGCGCTTTCCGCTTTTTTTCGCTCTCCCGTCCGCCGCTCAGACCCGCGGCATAGAGATCCGCCTTGGTGATGGCGGGGCCGCGCGGGGCCGCGTCCGGCTCCGCGCCCGCGTTCTGGAGCGCGCGCAGCAGCACCTCCGGGCGCATTCCCTCGACGCCGAGCAGCCCCTCCCTGCCGGGGACGCGCTTGCGGCGCTCCTTGCCGGGCAAGTCGGGGATGTAGGCGTGATAGACGCCCTTTTTGGGCAGAACGCCCTTGAGATAGTTGCGGATGACGAAGCCCGCGCCGTCGGAGTCCGTCAGGATGATGAGCCCGCGCGTCTCGGCCGCCTCGCGCAGCAGCGCCACGAGCGCGGGATCGTTCATCACGCCGAAGCCGCGCGTCTCGAAGATCGGCGCGTCCACAAGCTGCGCGAGCGCGTTTTTGTCGTACCGCCCCTCGACGACGACGGCCTGGCGCAGGGCGATCATCGCCTGGCCTCCGCAGCCAGCTCCGCCAGCAGCAGCTCCAGCAGCCGCTCCGGCTCGTCTGCGCTGGACTTGAGCTTCCGGTCCGTCTCGAGCACCAGCTGCGCGGCCCTTCTGCAGAACTCGTCCGAGACCTTGCGCGCCGCCGTCATCGTGAGCCCGGCGGGATAGCTCTTGAGCCCCGTGAGCTGCATGAGCGTCTCCTGCCCCTTGCCGGCGGCGGTGATGAGCTTCGCGTAGTGCAGCCTGCGCAGCTGCGAACCGATTGCGCCCAGGATCAGCATGCAGTCCTCCTGCATGGCGAACAGCTCCTCCATCCTGGCGAGGGCTCTCTCATACTGCCCGTCCGCGATCGCGTTGGAGATGTCGAAGGTTTTGGCGTTCAGCGCGGGGATGACCACCGCGTCGAGGTCGGCGCGCGTCACCTCCGGCCCGGCGGCATACACGGCCGCCTTGTCGATCTCCGGGCCGAGCGAGGTCATGCTGCCGTCCGTCAGGAAGATCAGATACCGGCACAGCTCGTCGGAGATGTCCTTCCCGTGCGCGCGGAAGTGGCGGCTGATCCAGGCGGCCAGGTCGCGCTCGGACTGCTTCGCGAACTCCACGACGGAGGCCTTCTCCGCAAAGACGGCGGCCAGCCGCTTCATCGTGCCGTTCACCCGGAATTCCACGGTATCGTAGTTCAAAACGACGCAGCAGTAGTCCGGGATGTCCGAGAGGATCTGCCCGTACTGCTCCCTCGCCTGTTCGTTCTGCTTGAAAAAGTCCACGTCGTCCACGCGGACCAGCGTCCGCTCGGCCATCATGGGCATGGCCTCCACCGCGCTCTGCAGCGCCTCGGGCGTGAGATTCTCCGCCTGGAAGCGGTGGTCGTTGAACGCGCCGGCCGGGCCGCCCGTCAGCTTCTGCGTCAGAAGCGAGAGGTAGTGCTCGCGCAGGTACGCCTCTTCCCCGCAGAACACATAGAAGCTGCCGGGCGTTCCGTTTTTGAGGTCCGCCTTCAGCGCCCGCAGCGCGGCGCCCGCGTCGTCCCGGTCGGTCTTTTTCGCCACAATTTCACCCTCTGATCGTCACGGTCCCGCACTCGTCGGTCCGGTAAATCTCCGCGCCCGTGCTCCGGATGCGCGCGAGCGTCTCCGGCGCGGGATGGCCGTAGCGGTTTTCCCCGACGGATACGAGCACGGTTTCCGGCGCCGCCGCGTCCAGCAGCGCCTGGCTCGCGGAGTCCTGCGCGCCGTGGTGTCCCGCCACCAGCAGCTCGGTGTCCGGCAGCGTATGCAGGGACAGCAGGCGGTATTCGCCCGCCTCGCTCAGGTCCCCGGTTATCAGAATATCATATTCCGCCGCGCTTGCCAAGACGCAGATGCCGGAATCGTTCTCCGATTTTCCCGCCGTCGGGGCAAAGAGCGTCAGGCTCCCGCCCGAAACCGGGAGCGTTTCATCCTCTGTCAGCTCCACAACGCCGCAGCCGTGCGCCGCGGCCGCCGCCAGGATCTGCGCCTTGACGCCGTATTCGTCGTCGTACGCGGGCAGGATGACCGTCCCGACGCGCTCTTTTTCCAGAAGCCTGCACACGCCGCCGGCGTGGTCGGCGTCGTAGTGCGTGAGCACCAGCGTCTCCACGCGAAATTCGCCGGCCGCCTGCAGAAAGCGGGCCGCCTGCTCCCCCGCCCGGGGCGGGTCGCTGCCGCCGCAGTCCACCATCACGGTCCGGCCCTTCACGTCCCACACGAGGCACTGTCCCTGCCCCACGTCCAGCGCCGTGAAGGTAAAATCGGGCGCGTGGAAATCGAGATACGACAGAAGGGCGGTCAGGCCCAGCGTCCCGGCGAGGCAGACCAGCGCGGCGGGCTTCAGGAATTTTTTCGGCGCGGCCGCGCACGCGAGCACGCACGCGTAGAAAAAGACGAACCAGAACAAAAAATACGGGTTCTCCGTCCCGACCGCGGCATAGGGCAGGCCGGACAGCAGATCCGTCACCGCGAACACATAGCGCACAAGCCACGCGATCAGCCACGCCGGGCCGAGCGCCAGCGGCGCGAAGGCCAGCCCCAGCAGGCAGACGAACAGCGACGCGGTAAAGACGAGCGAGATGACCCACAGCACGAGCACGTTGGCCAGCGGCGCGACGAGCGAGACAGCGCCGAAATGCCAGACTGTGAGCGGCAGGGAGAACGCCATGGACGCGACGGAGCAGCTGAAGGCCGCCAGCATGGCCCTCGCCAGCCAGCCCGCCGCCGGCAGCGCCGAGGCCCTGATGAACCACGCCTTCTCCGACACGGGCCGGTAGAGCCTCCCGGCGAACAGGAGGATGCCCGCGACCGAGGCGAACGAGAGCTGCAGGCCCACGTCCCAGACGGACCACGGGTTGACCAGCAGCAGAAACAGCAGCGCCGCCGCCAGCGATGTGGGCGGGTCGTTCTCGCGCCGGAAGAGCGGCGCCAGCAGCAGAATCGCCATCATGCAGCCCGCCCGCACGGCCGACGGCGTCGCCCCGACCATCAGAATGAAAAAGCCGATCGCCGGCAGCCCGACGGCGGACGCGAGGCGCGGCCTGCCGCCGCAGAGGAGCAGAATGACGCCGAGCAGGATGGACACGTGCATCCCCGACACCGCGACCGTGTGGTACACGCCCGCGTCGGAGAGCCGGGACTGCTGCGCGCCGGACAGCCCGCTCCGGTCGCCCGTCAGCAGCGCGGTGACAAAGCCGGAAGTGTCCGCGGGAAAGACGGCGGCCGCCGTGTCCTTCAGGAGCCTGCCGAAGCGCGCGGGCGCGTCGCGGAGCGAGGGCGTCCCCTTCTCGAGCGCGGCTTCGCCCCTGGCCCGCGCCGTGAGCCAGACGCCGCGCGAGCGGTAATAGACGCTCTCGCCGTTCAGCTCTCCGTTCGCGAGCGCCAGCGCCGCCGTGACGCGCACCGTGTCGCCCGGCTCGAGCGCCATGCCCGCCTCGTCCAGATACAACACGCTGCGGTACGTCCGGTCCTCCAGGGTGATCTCCGCCGTGACGGACGCGCCGTAGGCCGAGGCGAGCGGATAGTCGGTCACGCGGGCCGCGATCTCCCGCTGCGCGCCGTCCGCGCGCTCCGCCGGGCCGAGATATACGGCGCGGTAGCCCGCGCACCACAGAAGCCCGGCGCACAGGCCCGCCAGACAGATCGCCGCGCGGCGAAGCGCCCGCCCGCGCAGAAGCCGGGCGGTCAGCGCCAGAACCGCGCACGCGAGCGCGAGGATGACCGCCGCGCGGCCCGGCAGCAGGCAGACGTACAAAATATCCGCCAGCGCGAAGGAAATGGCAAACAGGAGCAGCCGTCTCATGTGCTCTTTCTCCCGCCCCGCATGTCTGCGGCGGCGTTTCTCTCTTTTTCCCTCTCATGAAAAGCCGTGCCATTCCGGGCCGCTGGCCGAAGAATGACACGGCTTTGTGTGTGCTGTCTGTCGCTGGGTGGCGTTTACTGCGGGTCGTCCTTGTTGTCGTCGACGACCTCGATCTTGATCTCATGGGCTTCCTCGGGCGTCTCGGCCGGGGTCTCGGCGGGCGTCTCGATCGGCGCGTCAACCGGCTCGTCCTCGGGCGCTTCGGCCTTCAGCTTGTCGATATAGTCCTTCAGCTCCGCGATGAGCTTCTTGGACTCGTCGATCTTCTGGCACCAGGGCAGGTACTCGGCGTTGTCCATCTCCTCGCCGACGGCGTAGTCGCGGTAGTACAGCTTGCCGAGCTGGAGCTGCGCCTTCTTGATCTTGTCCTCCTCGGCGTAGATGGACAGGTTGGCCTTTGCGATGGCGGCGAGCTGCTTGGTCTTCTTCGCGGCCTCGTGTGCGGTTTCTACGGCGAATGCCTTTGCGGTTTCATATGTTTCAGAGAAATTCATTTTGAGCACTTCCTTTCAGAAATTGAATATACCTGTATGATTTCACATTATACCACGTCGTATTTTTTTGGGAACCCCTTGCGGCCAAATTTTTCAAATTGTTCACAATGCGGGCGGTTTATTGGGTATCTTCCGGCTTTTCCGCCTCCCGGGCAGCCTTGATGTTGACATACAGATCCTTCCTGTCCGGTTTTTTGCGCACGTAGACCCACACGATCACGCCGATTGCCGCAACGCAGGAGACCGCCGCCAGCAGCTGGCTCACGCGGATGCCGGTCGAGAACAGATACAGGCTGTCGGTGCGCAGGCCCTCGATCCAGGCCCGGCCCAGACCGTACCACGCGATATACAGCAGGAAGATCTCCCCGTCGAACCGGCGCTTCTTCTGATAGAAATGGAGCGCGAGAAAGCCGGCGAGATTCCAGACGGATTCGTACAGGAACGTCGGGTGGTAGTAGATCACCGTGCCCGTCGCGTCCTGCAGGCCCATCTTGAAAAAGGAGTCGGTCACGGCGCCGTAGGCCTCGCGGTTCATGAAGTTGCCCCAGCGGCCGAAGATCTGGCCGATCAGCACCGCCATGGCGGACAGGTCCAGCATCGTGCGCGCGGGGAACTTCTTCACCCGGCACACGACGAGCAGCGTGATCACGCCGCCGATGATGCCGCCGTAGATGGCCAGCCCGCCCTCCCAGATATACAGGGCGGAGATGGGGTTGTCGGCGTACAGGTCCCAGTAGAACAAGCAGTAATAGATCCGCGCGCTGATGATGCCGATGGGCACCATCCACAAAACGGCGTCGAGGACGTCGTCCTGCACGAGTCCGAAGCGAGGGGCCCGGTTCATCATGTAGAGCACCGCGAGCAGGAATCCCGCCGCGATGATGATGCCGTACCAGTAGATGTCTTTGCCGAAGACCGTAAAGGCCACGGGGCTGGGATCGACCGAGATGCCGAGGTTGGGGAACGTGATCGGAGAAAGCAGAAACATGGGTGGTACCTCCCTCACGCCTGCCGGGGTAGGATGACGGAAATCGCCGCGCGCTTCTCTAAGACGTTTTCGCGCAGGAATTGTTCCGCATCCTCGACGGTAAGGCTTTCATAGATGGCGGGATAATCGAAATACTCGGCGCCGTCGAAATACGACGCGCACATGTGGTAGCAGGTGCTCTCGAAGCTGTCGAGCTCGCGCGTCCGTCTGCCGAGCGCGGATTTTTTGAGCCGGTCGAACTGCGTCCGGTCGAGCCCCTCGCGGCACAGGCGCTCGGCCTCCCGGACGATCTCGTCCGCCACCTCGTCGGGGCATTCGCTGTCGCCCGAGGCCTCGAACAGGCTCATGCCCTTCATGCGCTCGAGTCCGGCGGAGAAGTCGGAGTCGATCTTGTTCTGTTCATAGAGCCGCCGGTACAGAGCGGAGGACTCTCCGACGAGCATTTCCGCCGCCAGATCGCCGAGCGCCTCCTGCCGGATGCCGTCGGGCTGGCATTTGAAGCCGAGCACGAACGTCGGCATGGAGACCTCCATCCGCGCCTCCACGCGCGCCTCGTGGCCCGTCATCGGCTCCGGCGGGCCGTAGTCGCGCGCGGGCGCGGCATAGGGGCCGGGGTCGGGCACGGCCGCCTCCGTCTCGCGGAAGACCTCCTCCGGCTCCAGATCGCCCATCACGCAGAGCATCATGTTCGCGGGGTGGTAGAACGCGCCGTAGGCGTCGGAAAGCGTCGCGTCCGTGATGTCTCCGATGCTCTCGACCGTGCCCGCGATCGGGACCCTCGCCGGGTGCGCGCGGTACATCGTCCGGAACAGGTTTTCAAACACGGCGGAATCCGCGCTGTCCTCGTACATGCGGATCTCCTGCGCGATGATGCCGCGCTCCTTCTCCACGGATTCCGGGGTGAAGTACGGCGTCGTGACCATCCGGAGCAGCACGCGCAGGTTCTCGGAGAAATGCTCCGTGCACTCGACGTAGTAGGCCGTCATGGTGTAGTTGGTGAAGGCGTTGTNNCATNCCGCCCCACCGGGCGAATTCGTCCATCGCGCTGCCGTCCGGCAGGTCGAACATCTTGTGCTCGAGATAGTGCGCCACGCCGTCGGGCAGAGTGTGCCGCACGCCGCCGGCCGTGAAGCGCGTGTCAATGGAGCCGAAATTGACGGCCAGAAACGCGTAGCTTCTGGCAAAGCCGGGCTTCGCGATCACGCGAACCGGCAGCCCGCAGGCAAGCGTCTTTTCAAAGTAGTGCTCGCCAAGGGCGGGAAATTCTTTTCTCATGCCTCCGCCCCCTTCAGGAAATAGACCGTGTCGAGGCTCACGCGCGCAGCCGCCCGCGCGGCCTCGTCCTTTGTGACGGCGGCGATCCGCTCGGCCAGCTCCGCCGGCGTGCCGTCCAGGCCCTCCATGATCTGGCCCATATAGTAGTCGTCCAGCCGGCCGGGGCTGTCCGTCGCGGCGCGCAGGTCGGAGACGAGATAGCGCTTGGCGGCGTCCAGCTCCTCATCCGTGATGTTGCCNGCGCGGCACTCGTCGAGCTGGCGCAGGATCTCCGTTTTCGCCTTTTCGCAGTCGGAAAACTCGATGCCGGAGCTCACAACCATCACGCCCTTGAATTTTTCCACGGACGAGCTCGCGTAATAGCACAGCGACTGCTCCTCGCGCACGCGGCGGAAGAGCTTGCTCGTGATGCCGCCGCCGTAGACCGTGTTCATGACGACGAGGGCCGGATAGTCGGGGTCTTTGACCGTGCAGCCGGTGCGGAAGCCGAGCGACAGCTTGCCCTGCGTCACGTCGAGCGACTCCGTGAGCTCCCGGACGGCTCCGGCGCGCGGGACGACCTGCGTGCCGACCGGGACGGCCGCGCCCCGCGGCAGCCCGCGCAGCGCCGCGCGGAACAGCTCGCCCGCCTGCTCCGGCGTCTGCCGGCCCATATAGAAGATCTCGACCTGCGAGCTCTCCAGAATGCGCCGGTAGTGGGCGTAGAGGTTCTTTTCGTCGAGCGCGTCCAGATCCTCCAGCTCGCCCAGCCGGGGCACGCCGTAGATCTCCTCCCGGCACATGGTCTTGAGCATCTGGGAGATGGCGTAGCTGCGCTTGTCGTTGAGCCTGGCTTCGATGGCGTTGGCGAGGTTGACCTTCTCGCCCTCCGCGGCGTCCGTCTGAAAGTGTCCGTCCTCCGGAAGCGGATGGAGCAGGATCTGCGCCAAAAATTCCGTCATCGGGGCGAAGACCGGCTCGCCCGCGAAGGCGTCCTCCAGATAGTCCGCGTAGAACCCGACGAACTGCACCTCGCCCTTCTTGCGCACGAGCGTGCCGAGGCTTGCGCCGTACAGCTCGTCGAGGCGGGCGGAGATGCTCTGAATATCCGGATATTGCTCGCTGCCGCGCAGCAGAACGCTCGGAATGAGCGCGTTCGCGCTCGCCTCCGCGCGGCTGAGCGGGCGCAGGAGGTTCACGCTGAAGCACCCGGTTTTGAATTTCTCGGTCTGCACGGCCGTCAGATGCACGCCCGGCAGCAGCTCGGTTCGATCCTTCATAAAAACGTCCTTTTTTCATGTTGTTTTGGTATTATACCGCAGTTTTCTGGAAAAGTAAAATATCTCTTGTCATTCCGGCGCAATTCATGTAAACTAAATGAGAATTCCGTATGGGAGGTCATGCCATGCAGTGGCTGGAACTGACCGTCAAGACCGTCTCCGGGGCCATCGAGCTTGTCGCGGACCGGCTGACGGTGCTCGGCTTCGACAGCTTTATCATCGACGACGGCGCCGATTTTGAAAAATTTCTGGAGCAGAACCGGCAGTACTGGGACTATGTGGACGAGGCGCTGCAGCAGAAAATGTCCGGTCTGTCGCAGATCCGCCTGTATCTCGAGGACGACCAGAAGGCCATGGAGACCGTCTCCTATCTGAAAGACCAGCTCCAGAGCCTGCGCCGGCAGAACCCGCAGACCGATTTCGGCTCGCTGGAGATCGCCCTTGCCAACGTGCGCGACGAGGACTGGGAGAACAACTGGAAGCAGTATTACCAGCCCCTGCCCATCGGCGAGCGGCTGCTCGTCGTGCCCGAATGGCTGCGCCCCGACAATCCCGAGGGCCGCGTCGAGGTCCTGCTCGACCCCGGCATGATCTTCGGCACCGGCGCGCACGCGTCCACGCAGATGTGCATGCGCGAGCTGGAGCGGCGCGTCCGCGGGGGCGAGCGCGTGCTCGATCTCGGCAGCGGCAGCGGCATTCTCTCCATCACCGCGCTGCTGCTCGGAGCCGCGAGCGCCGTCGGCGCGGACATCGACCCCAAGGCCGAGGACATCGCCCGGGAAAACGCCGCGCTCAACGGCCTGTACGCCGACCGCTTCACCGCCCTGACCGGCGACGTGATCGCGGACGCCGGCCTGCCCGCGCGGCTCGGCTGCGGCTATGCGATCGTGCTGGCCAACATTGTGGCCGACGTCATCATCCCGCTGGCCCCGCATGTTCCGCAGTTTTTGCAGCCCGGCGGGCTGTTCATCTGCTCCGGCGTCCTCGACACGCGGGCCGGCGAGGTCTCCGCGGCCATCGAAAAGGCGGGGCTGCGGATCGTCTCGTCCGCCGCGCAGGAGGACTGGCGCTGCTTCGCCGCGTCTTTGTCGTAAGGAGGCTTTTCCCTTGCGTATCTTTTCCTATCGCAACAAACATATCATGAAGCGCGTGCTGCTCATTCTGCTCGCGGTGCTGCTCGCCGTGCTGGCGTTCGTGATCGGCCGCTTCCTCTATGTGCAGCGTTTCATCGTCTATTCCGACGGCGACGCGCATCTGGACTACAATCAGAAGCTCTCGCCCACCGGGAAAACCGCGCAGACGCCCGACCCGGACGCCTATCCCTTCGACACCGTCGTGGAGACCGCCGCGCCGGCGGACGGCGAGGCGGCGGCTGTACCCGCCGTGCACGGCTACTGGATCACCACCTCGATGCTGGCAAAAAGCGTGGACGACGTGCGCGCCGCGCTGGCGGCCGCCGACGACTACGACGCGGTCATCGTGGACGTCAAGAGCGTCTACGGCAATTTCTATTATTCCACAAAACTCAGCGGGGCCTCCGTCGCCACCGACGGCGTGGACGCCGCCGCCATCGACGCGCTCATCGCGGAGCTGACCGCGAAGCAGGGCCTCACGGTCATCGCGCGCGTGCCCGCGTTCTCCGACTCCAACTACGCCCTGGCGCACCAGCCGGACGGGCTGCCCCTCTCGAACGGCGCCCTGTGGACCGACGAGAACGGCTGCTACTGGCTCAACCCGTACAGCAACGACGTGCAGGGGTATCTGTCCTCCATCGGCATCGAGCTGTCCAAGCTCGGCTTCGACGAGGTGCTGTTCGACAATTTCTATTTCCCCGAATCCGACCGCATCGTATGGAGCCTGCAGGATGTGACGACGCAGGCCGCCGTGGCGGACGCGGCGAAGAACATCGCCGCCGATCTCGCCGGCTACGGCATCCGCGTGGACTTCGGCTCCTCCGACCCCGCCGTCGCGGCCTATGCCGGGCGGATCGCCGTCGCGACCGACGACGCCTCGGCGGTGGACGGGCTCGTCTCCTCGATGGCGGACGCGCTGCAGACGCCGGCCTCGCAGATCGTCTTTCTGACAAACTCGCGCGACACGCGCTTCTCCGCCGGCTGCGTCTTCCGCCCGCTCATCGAGCAGAGCGAATAAAACAGAAAGCGCCCGCCGCGGGCCGGAACAATCCGGTTCGCGGCGGGCTTTTTTTACAGGTTATTTGATGAGCTCGCAGACGAGATCCGTGTATTCGCCGGGGTTCTCGAGCGGCAGGTTCGCCATCAGAAGCGCCTGCGCGTAGAGGATCTTGACGTATTTTTTGGCCTTCTCCGGCTCCTGCGCAACGGCAAGCTGGAGCGCAGCGAACGAGGGATGGTCGGGATTCAGTTCGAGGATGCGCTCGGCCTTCATGCCCATCTCGGGGTTCAGGCGCTTAAAGTATTTCTCCATCTCGAAGGTCATGCCCTCGGCCGGGATGCAGCAGGCGGCGTGGCTGCCGAGCTCCGCGCTCAGGCGGACCTCCTTGACGCCGTCGCCCAGCGTCTGCTTGACGAAGTCGAGCGTCGTCTTCGACTGCTCGGCCTTCTCCTCGGCGGCCTTTTTCTCCTCGTCGGTGGCGAGGCCCAGATCGTCCCGCGCGATGCTGCGGAACTCCTTGTCGGCGTACTTCATGAGCGTCTGCGGCACGAACTCGTCCACCTCGTCGGTCATGAACAGCACGTCGTACTCTTTCTTTCTGAGCTGCTCGAGCTGCGGCATCTGCTCAAGCAGCGTGCGGTTCTCGCCGGAGGCAAAGTAGATGTACTTCTGCCCCTCCGGCATCGCGTCCGTATACTCCTTGAGCGTGACGAGCTTGTTGCTCTTGCTCGACCAGTACAGCAGCAGATCCTGCAGCAGCTCCTTCTTTTCGCCGTAGTCGGCCACAATGCCGTATTTGAGCTGCTGGCCGAAGGCGGCGTAGAACTTCTCGTATTTTTCGCGGTCGGTCTCCTGCAGCTTCGCAAGCTCCTGCTTGATCTTCTTTTCGAGGTTGNNGGCGATGAANTTGAGCTGGCGGTCGTGCTGGAGCATTTCACGCGAGATGTTGAGGCTGAGATCCTGCGAATCGACGACGCCGCGCACGAAGCGGAAGCAGTCGGGCAGCAGGTCGGCGCAGTTCTCCATAATCATGACGCCGGAGGAATAGAGCTGCAGTCCCTTTTTAAACTCCTTCGTGTAGAAGTCGTACGGGGCCTTGGACGGGATGTACAGCAGGGCCTTGTAGGTCACGGCGCCCTCGACGCTCGCGTGGATGACGGCGGCCGGGTCCTCGTAGTCGTAGAATTTTTCCTTGTAGAACTGGTTGTATTCCTCGTCCTTGACGTCCTTTTTGTTCCGCTGCCAGATCGGCACCATCGAATTGAGCGTCTCGTTTTCGGTGTAGCTTTCGTATTCGGGCTTCTCGGCGTCCTTCGTCTCTTCCTTGACGCGGGACTTCTCCACGTCCATCTTGATCGGATAGCGGATATAGTCGGAGTATTTTTTGACCAGACTCTGCAGCTCGTAGCTCTGAAGGAAGCGCGAGTACTTTTCGTCCTCGGTGTCGTCCTTGAGCTTCATGATGACGTCGGTGCCGGGGGCGTCCTTCTCGCACGCGGTCATGGTGTACCCGTCCGCGCCGCTCGACTGCCACATCCAGGCCTCGTCGCTGCCGTATTTTTTGGAGATCACGGTCACGTTGCTCGAAACCATGAACGCGGAATAGAAGCCGACGCCGAACTGGCCGATGATGTCCACGTCGTCGGTCTTCTCCATCGCCTTTTTAAAATCCAGGCTGCCGCTGCGGCAGATGGTGCCGAGGTTGCTCTCCATCTCGTCTCTCGACATGCCGATGCCGTTGTCCGAGACCGTCAGCAGGCGGTTTTTCTCGTCGGCGGTGATGCGGATGGCGAAGTCGCTCCGGTTGAGGCCGACCTTCTCGTCCGTCAGCGCCGTGTACGCCAGCTTGTCGATGGCGTCGGAGGCGTTGGAGATGATTTCACGCAGGAAAATCTCCTGATGCGTATAAATGGAATTGATCATCAGATCCAAAAGGCGCTTGGATTCCGCTTTGAACTGCTTTTTTGCCATGATGTTCACGTCCCGTAAATTTGATATTAGCACTCAATTGGTTCGAGTGCTAAGCCCATTATAATGCTTCCGCCCGGTTTTGCAACCCTTTTCCATAAAATTCACGTTCTGTTCACAACTTCCCTTTTCATCCTCGAAAAAATATGTTAGAATACCTTGAAAACACAGCGCAAGGAGATAGAATCATGATTACGATCAGCAACCTCGGCATGCAGTTCGGAAGCGACGCGCTTTTTAAAAACGTCGATCTCACCTTTACGCCCGGCAACTGCTACGGCGTCATCGGCGCGAACGGCGCGGGCAAATCCACCTTTCTGAAGATCCTCTCGGGCGAGCTGGACTCCACGAGCGGCAGCATCGACATCAAGCCCGGCGCGCGCATGTCGATCCTCAAGCAGGATCAGAACCGCTACGACGCCTATCCCGTCCTGGACACGGTCATCATGGGCAACCAGCACCTCTACGACGTGATGAAGGAGAAGGACGCGCTCTACGAGAAGGAGGACTTCTCCGAGGCGGACGGCCTGAAGGCCAGCGAGCTGGAGGCGGAGTTTGCCGAGATGGACGGCTGGGAGGCCGAGTCCGACGCCAGCCGGCTTCTGCAGGGCCTCGGCATCCCGGTGGAGGATCAGAGCGCGCTCATGGCGAACACCGACCCGCGCGCGAAGGTCAAGGTGCTGCTGGCGCAGGCGCTGTTCGGCAAGCCGGACATCATCCTGCTCGACGAGCCGACGAACAACCTTGACATCGAGGCCATCAACTGGCTCGAGAACTTCATCCTCGACTACGAGGACACGGGCCTCGTCATCGTCGTGAGCCACGACCGGCACTTTCTCAACACGGTCTGCACCCACATCATCGACATCGACTACGGCAAGATCAAGCAGTACGTCGGCAACTACGACTTCTGGTACGAATCGTCCCAGCTCGTCCAGCAGCTCATCCGCAACAAGAACAAGCGCAACGAGGAAAAGATCGCCGAGCTGCAGGCCTTCATCTCCCGCTTCGCCGCCAACAAGTCCAAGAGCAAGCAGGCCACCTCGCGCCGGCGGCTGCTGGACAAGCTGTCGGTCGAGGAGATGCCCGCCTCGTCGCGGCGCTATCCCTTCGTCGGCTTCGAGCGCGAGCGCGAGGTCGGCAAGGACATCCTCTTCGTGACGGACGTGTCCAAGACGGTGGACGGCGTGAAGCTGCTCGACCGGGTCACGTTCATCGTCAACAGGGGCGACAAGATTGCGTTCGTCGGTGAAAACGAGCTGGCGCAGACGACGATGTTCAAGCTCCTCATGGGCGAGCTCGAGCCCGACGAGGGCACGATCAAGTGGGGCCAGACGACCACGCGCAGCTATCTGCCGAAGGACAACACCGCGTATTTCGACGGCTGCGAGGATTCGCTCGTGGACTGGATCCGCCAGTACTCCGCCAAGAAGGACGACGTGTACCTGCGCGGCTTCCTGGGCCGGATGCTCTTCTCCGGCGAGGACGCGTTCAAGCCCGTGAACGTCCTGTCCGGCGGCGAGAAGGTGCGCTGCATGCTCTCGCGCATGATGCTATCCGGGGCCAACGTGATCCTGCTCGACCAGCCGACGAACCACCTCGACATGGAGGCCATCCAGGCCGTCAACAAGGGCATGACCGCCTTCCCCGGCAACGTGCTCTTCGCCTCGCACGACCATGAGCTTCTGCAGACCGTCGCCACCCGGATCATCGAGTTCCAGCCCGACGGCTCCATCATCGACCGGCTCTGCAGCTACGACGACTATCTCGAGTGGAAGCTGGCCAGATAACGCGCGCAGCAGTAAAAAGCACCGCCCCGGGCCTTACGGTCCGGGGCGGATTTTTATCTATGGCAATTCCGTACAATTCCAAGCGCGGAATTGCCATGGTGTCGACGATAAATATGGATTTTGGCGGTAGATATAAAGCGGCTAATCTGGTATAGTTGAGTTAAACAGCACGATCAGCACGATAAACCGGAATTTAGAGAGGAGGTATTCCTTATGAAATGCCCTTACTGCCAAAGCGAAATGGAGCGCGGAAAACTGAAAAACCGCGGCGGCGTGTTTTTCCTGCCAGATGGCGAAACAATGCCAAAACTATATATTAAAGCAGAATTTGAAAAACATAGAGCAATTTCTTTTCCACCGTATCTGCTTGATACAAAACCGGAGTATCCAGCTGCCTATGTATGCAGGACGTGCGGTAAAATCATAATGGACTTCCATGGTGCCTGACAATTTGTGATCTGTAAGAAAAATTCCGATTTATCAGTGAGTCCATGTAATCATTTGAGCACGGCCAGTGGCAACAACCTCTGGCCGCTTTTCATTACCGCTCCACTGTGAGGTTTCCCGTCCGGGGCGGATTTTATCTCTTATCCCACGCAGGCGCTGTGCGGGCGGTAGCCGGCCTTGACGGCGTCCTCGTAGCTGTCGAAGTACACGCGGTTCGCCTCGGACGGCAGCTTCGGGCAGTCCGGGGCGTGGAACACCTTGGTGTTGACGTTGCCGATGTACTGGGTCTGGGTCGCGGAGGTCGGGTTGACGGCTTCAGCGCTCACGGCCTTCTGCGTCGTGACCGTGACGGTCCTGCCGTCGCTGACCGCGGTGACGGTGCCCTGCAGGTCCGTGCGGCAGACGGTGACGCCCGCGTCGCGCAGGCGGCTGAGCGTGTCGGCGGAGGGATGGCCGTAGGTGTTGTCCGCGCCCACGGAGATGACCGCGTACTGCGGCATCACCTCGCGCAAAAATACGTAGCCGGTGGAGCTGTCGCTGCCGTGGTGGCCGACCTTCAGCACCGTCGCGGAGAGCGCCGCGCCCGAATCCACAAGGTCGTCCTCCGCCTCGTGCTCGGCGTCGCCCATGAAGAGAAACACGGTCTTGCCGTATGTCACGCGCAGGACGATGGAGTTGTTGTTGTTGCTCTCGTACGTCTTCAGCGGTCCGAGCACCGTGACCTTCGCCGTGCCGAGCGCAAACGTGTCGCCCGCCGTGGGAATCTCGATGCTCCGGCCCTGCTGGCGGGCGTATTTGACGAAGTTGGAGAACGCCTTCGTGTCGTAGCTCGTCACGGACGAGAAGACGCGGCCCGCCTGAAACTTGGCGAGCACGCCCGCAAGTCCGCCGCAGTGGTCCTCGTCGCAGTGGGTGTTGACCACATAGTCGAGGCGCTTCACCCCCAGCGACGTCAGCGCCGAGACGACGTAGCTGCCGTCGTCCGCGTTGCCGCCGTCGATGAGCAGGTATTTCCCGCCGCAGCACACAAGCGCGGAGTCGGCCTGCCCCACGTCCAGATACTTCACCCAGAAATCCGCGTCTCCGGGCGCCGCCGCGGAGGCCGTCACCGCGGCCGCGGCGGAGGTCCGGCTGTCGGAGATCGTCAGAAGTCCGCAGCCCGCGAGCGACAGCAGCAGCGCGGCCGTCAGCAGCAGCGATAAAAACCGTTTCATCTTCAGCCCTCCAGCAAAAGGTATCGGATCAGGCCCAGCGCGAGCAGGTGGACGGGATAGACCGCGTAGAACCACCGCTGGCCGCCCGGCCCTTTCCTGCCGTTATACAGCAGGACCGGCGCCGCCGCGAGGCAAAAGCAGCCCGCGTAGATCCAGTTCTGCGTGCAGACGTAGTCCGTCAGGTACAAAAGGTACGCAAAGACCGCCAGCACAATCGGATCCTGCCATTTTTTCCGGCACAGATACAGCCCGACGACCAGCAGCGCGCCGAACACGCCGTAGTCGAACGCGTACAGAACGGGAAACAGCACCGCAACCGGCAGCCGCCAGACGTCCCGCCACGCGGGCTTTCTGAGGCACGACAGCAAAAACAGCGCGTAGGCCAGCGTATAGAAGATCGACTGCTCGCGCCAGAGGACGGCCGCGCCTCCCACGCTGAGCGAGATCCCCGGCAGCGTCAGAAACGCCGCCGTGAGCAGCGCCGTCCGCCAGTCCCCGCCGTCCGCGCCCCAAAGGCAGCCGTACAGCGCGCACAGAAGCAGCAGCGCGAACAGCGCGCTCTGCCAGCCGTTCCAGTTCCACGCAAGGCCCGGCGCCGCGTCGTAGGCGAAGGCCAGCGCGTACGGGACCGCCGACAAAAGCCCGCCCGCCAGCATCCGGCGCAGATACGCCGCGCGGTCGCGCGTCTTTTTCCAGCCGACGGCCGCGAGGAACGCATAGATCGGAAAGGACAGCCGCCCGATCTCGCGCAGGACGAGCGTGGTGCTCCAGTCCAGCGCGCCGGCGTCGCCGAACACCGCCCCGCAGTGGTCGATGAGCATGGTCAAAACCGCGAGCAGCTTGAGCGCGAATGTCGTCACAGGCGTGCCTCCTCTTTCTACCGGCAGGGCCCGCCGGGGCGTCAGAATTTCCGCTTCATCTGCTGCAGATAGAATGACCGGCTGTCCACGGCCCGCATGGTCGCCAGGATTCCGTCCAGGTGATCGTATTCGTGCTGCAGAAGCTCGGCGTAGTCGCCCTCCAGGTGCATCTGCCGCGGCTGCAGCCCGGCGTCCAGATACCGGATGTCCGCGCGCCTGTACCGCGACACGCGCACCACGAGCCCCGGAAACGACATGCAGTCGTCCATGAGCTCGTACTTCTCCCCGTCCGGAAAGGTCAGGCTCGGGTTGACAAACACGTACGGCCTGTTGTCAAACATATACAGCAGGCGCTTCTGCACGCCGATCTGCGGCGCGGCCACCGCGCGCCCCGCTCCGTAGACCCTTCTGTATTCCATCAGCGTGTCGTGCAGGTCCGCGATCCAGCCGGCGAGCAGCGGCGCGTCCGCCGGCGTCACTTCGGCGCTGGTCTCATACAGCTTTGGGTCGCCGAGCAGCAGAATTTTCCTTACCATCGTCATACCTCTTTCCGGGTTCATCCCCGGCAGAATCAGAAAATCACTGCGAACCGGTTTTCCTTCGCAGTGATTTCCGCTTTATGGACGCCTGTCTATCCGCGGCAGGGCTCCGCCTGCGGCAGCTTCGCCGTCTCCTCGGCGATGTGGGCCTCCGAGGCGCGCATGGCCTCGAGCGTGCGCTCGAGCAGCGTGTCGAGGTTCCAGCCGAGCAGCTCCGCGCCCTGCTCGATGACCTCGCGGGAGCAGCCTGCGGCAAAGCGCCGGTCTTTAAACTTCTTTTTGAGCGACTTGAGCTCCATGTCCTGCACGCTCTTGCTCGGGCGCATCAGCGCCGCCGCCCAGATCAGGCCCGTCAGCTCGTCCGACGCGAAGAGCACCTTTTCCATCTCGTGCTCGGGCTTGATGTCGACCGTGATGCCGTAGCCGTGGCAGGCGGTCGCACGGATGGTGCGCTCATCGACGCCGGCCTCGCGCATGAGCTGCTGGCTCCTGACGCAGTGCTCCTCCGGGAACTGCTCGAAGTCGAGATCGTGCAGCAGCCCGACGTTCGCCCAGAAGTCGGCCTCGTCCCCGTAGCCCAGCTCGACGGCGTACCAGCGCATGACCGCCTCGACCGTCAGCGCGTGCTGGAGATGAAAATGATCGGTATTGTATTTTGTGAGCAGCGCCCACGCCTGTTCGCGTTCCATGTATCTTCCTCGATTCTGTTTAATCCGCGATGACCGCGGCCATTTCCTCCGGCGACGCGCCGTAGATTGCGCCGCGCATCCCGCCGTCCTCGAGCGCCTGCTGCACGGCGGCCCGGCTGTATTCGCAGCCCGTGAGCAGCGCCGCCAGCCCGTCCGCCTTCTGCGAGGCGAAGAAGTCGCCGTAGACCGCCGCGCCCGTGATGCGCCCCTTCTGCACGTCCAGATGGAATTCCATCTTTCCGCCCGGAAGCCGGCCGGTCTTGACGATCTGAAATTTGGGATTCTGCCCGTATATGCTCTGCCAGTTGTCGAACCGCTCGGCGGCCAGCTCGCGGATGCGCGCGCGGTCCGCGTCCGTCGGCTCGTAGCGGCCGCCGCCGCGCAGGATATACGAGATCATGTGCTCCTTGAACGCCTCGGGACTGAGCGGCGTCTGCATATGCTCGGAGATGTTCGTCACGCGGTCGCGGACGGACTTGATGCTCTTGGAGAGGATCTTGTACTCGTCCACGGTCGTGGCGGCCACCATCTGCGCGATGTCGGTCGCGTACAGCAGCGACCCGTGGTGGACGGTATTGCCCGCCAGCTTGTACTGCGCGTTGCCCGAGAACTTTTTCCCCTCGATCACGAGGTCATTCCGGCCGTTGAATTCCGCCGGGATGCCCAGCGCGCGCAGCGCGTCGATGACGGGCGCGATGTACTCCTGAAAGTGGATCTCGTCCGAGTCGCCGTAGTCGATGAAGGTGAACTGCCAGCCGCCGGGGTCCGTGTAGATCGTGCCGCCGCCGGACATGCGGCGCACGACATGGATGCCGTGCTGCTCGGCGTAGGGGCCGTTGATCTCCTCGAGCGTGTTCTGGTATTTGCCCACCATCAGCGTCGGCGTCGTGCGCCAGAAGAGGAACACCGGCTCCGGCAGGCGCTTTTCCACCGTGAAGTAATATTCCAGTCCGAAGTTGTAATACACGTCCTCGGAGCCGGTCTCGACATAGATCATGCGCGCGTCTCCTTCGAGGCGTCCAGCGCCTCCGCCGCGCGGTAGGAGCTGCGCACGAGCGGGCTGCTGGCGACGAAGCGGAAGCCCTTCTGCAGAGCGAGCTGCTTCCAGCGGGCGAATTCCTCCGGCGTCACATAGCGGTCGAGCGGCCAGTGCGCGCTCGTCGGCTGGAGGTACTGCGAGATGGTCAGAATGTCGCAGTCCGTCGCGCGCACGTCGTCGAGCAGCGTCAGAACCTCGTCGTCGGTCTCCCCGAGGCCCAGCATGAAGCCGGTCTTGGTGAGGATGTCCGGGGCCAGCCGCTTGCTGTCGGAGAGCACCTTTAAAGACCGCTCGTATTTTGCCTGCGGGCGGACGTCGGGGTAGAGCCTTCTGACCATCTCGACGTTGTGGTTCATCACGTCGGGCCGCGCGTCCAGCACGGTTTTGAGCGCGTCCTCGCTGCCCCGGAGGTCGGAGATCAGCACCTCGACCGTCGTGCCGGGGCACAGCTCCTTGATCCTCCGCACCGTCGCGGCCATGTGGGCCGCGCCTCCGTCGGGCAGATCGTCGCGCGTCACCTGCGTCACAACGACGTGGCGCAGGCCCAGCTTCCGGGCGGCCTCGGCCACGTGCAGCGGCTCGTCCGGGTCGAGCGGCCCGGATTTCCCGCAGGTCACGTTGCAGAACCGGCAGTTTCTCGTGCACTGGCTGCCCATAATCATAAAGGTGGCCGTGTGCTTCTGGTAGCACTCGCCGAGATTCGGGCAGTTGGCCTCCTTGCAGACGGTGTTGAGCTTCAGATCCTTCATGAGGCCGGCGACCTCTTCGACAGCCTGCCGGTTGTACGGCACCTTCAGCCAATCGGGTAATTTCTGCATGGCGGTCCCTCTATTCTTCGATTTCCGCGACCGGCGCGCCGGCGGCGACCTCGTCGCCCTCTTCAAAGAGCTGCCTGCCCATCACGCCGTCCTGCTCGGCCTCGATCTGGCTGACCACCTTCTCGGTCTCCACCTCGAAGATCGGCTCGCCCTTTTTGAAGGCCTGGCCGGGCTCCTTGAGCCACGCGCACAGGACGCCCTTCTCCATCTCGGGCCGCAGACGCGGCATGGTTAGTTCGTTTTTCATCGTGTTCCTCCTGCTTTATAAGAAATATTCCCAGAGCGCGCCGCACACGGCCTGCAAAAGCTCCGGCCGCAGCGCGAGCCCGACGAGCGCGCGCTCCATGTATGCCAAATTTTCCGGCAGCTTCGCCGCCGTGATGACGCCCTTTTTTGCCTCGTAAGCGATCTGCAGCTCCCGGCCCTGCCAGGTGAATTCCCGGCGGAAGGAGAAGGCGGGCGTTTTGCCGAACGTCCAGTCCCAGCTCCGGTATTTTTCCTCCGCCAGCCTCCGCACCTCGGAAAGCCCGCCGGCGGAGAGCGCGCATCGGACGCCGTCCGGCCCGGCCAGCTCCGCGAGCAGCGCCTGCGTGAACGCTTCCGTGTCCATGCGCGCGTACCGCTTCATGTTGTCGACCGGCCACGGCACGGACGCGATGCCCTTCGTTTCGTAGTGCGCCTGCCGGCCGTTGGCGAGCGCGCGCAGCGCCGTGAGATCGGTGTCGTACAGCAGCGTCCCGTGGTGCAGGACCCTGCCGCCCGCGATCTTCTGCGCGCTGCCGGAGACCTTGCGGCCGTCCACGGAGATATCGCACGTGCGCGTGAATTCCGCCGGGATGCCCAGCCGGTTCAGCGCCGCCGCGACAGGCCGGATAAAGCGGCCGTAGTCCGCGCCGTCCGATTGCTTCGGCGCGATGCGGGTGTAGTTGACGTTGCCGCGGTCGTGGTACACCGCGCCGCCGCCCGTGGGCCTGCGCACGATGGCGACGCCCGCCTTCTGCGCCGCCGGCACGCTGACCTCGGCGAACGGGTTCTGGTAGCATCCGCAGACGACCGCCGGCCGGTTGCGCCAGAGCAGCAGAATGTCGTCCTCCGGCGCGTGCTCGAACAGATACTCCTCGAACGCCTGGTTGTAGTACGGGTCGTCTGATTGGTTTACATAATAGTACATGTCCGCCTCGCGATCATTTTTCCTCGTATAGAGTACCCTGTTTTCCCACAAAAGTCAACATCAAACAACAGAAGGCAAACGTTCCCCCGTCAGGCAAACGGGTTCCAGAAGCGGCTGCCGTTGATCGTGTTGAGCGCGATGGCCGCGAGCAGCAGGACGAGGCAGCCCGCCATCGACGCGATGTCGGCCGGGGCGAACCGCCGGCCCATGTACCAGGTGCGCTTTTTGTACTTGCCGAAGCCGCGCAGCTCCATCGCGTTGGAGATGATCTCGATGCGGTCCATGCTGGTCATGATGAGCGGAATGAGGATCGCGCTCGCGCTTTTCAGGCGCTTGCCGAGGCTCTGCTTCTTGCTCATCTCAATGCCGCGCGCCTGCTGCGCCTGCGAAATGTCGTGGTATTCGCGCTGGATGTCGGGGATGTAGCGCAGGGCGAGCGCGACGGAATAGGCCACGGAGTATTTGACGCCGATGCGGTTGAGCGAGGCCGCGAATTCGCTGGGGTTCGTCGTGCAGACGAACAGCAGCACAATGGGGATGGTGGAAAGGTACTTGAGCACCAGATTGAGGTGGTAGAACAGCTGCTCCTTCGTGACGGCGTAGCGCCCGCCGAGGGAGAACAGCACATGGCTCGTCTTGTAGAGCTCGACGCCGTGCTGCGGGGAGAAGACAAAGATCAGCACGTTGTTGAGCACCAGGAACACCGCCGTGAAGCCCAGCATGAACGACACGTCGCGCAGCCGGATCTTCGAGATCCGGAACAGCACGAAGCTGATGACGGGCAGCAGGACGAGAAGCCGCGTGTCGTAGGTCAGCATGGCGGCAAAGCTCCACAGCAGCAGGCACACGAGCTTGGTCGCGCCGGTCAGGCGGTGGATGGGAGAGGGCCGGTCGATGTAGTTGAAAATACTCGTCATCTGCCCCGCACCTCCCGGTCGTAGTCGATGAACCGCTGGACGAACGCGCGGCTCTCCGGCAGCTCGCAGCGCAGCGCGAGCTCATAGAGCGACGTCTCCTTGAGGCTCGCGCGCGCGATGACGGAAGCGTCCGTCAGGATGTTCGCGGAGGTGTCGTTCGCGATCACCCGCCCGTCGGAAAACACGACGGCCCGCTCGGCGTATTCGAGCATCAGGTGCATGTCGTGCGTGATCATGACGACCGTGATGCCGCGGCGGTTGAGCTCCGCGAGGAAGTCCATGATGTCGGTGTAGTGGCGGAAGTCCTGTCCGGCCGTCGGCTCGTCGAGGATGATCATTTCCGGCTCCATCACGAGGATCGAGGCGATCGTGACGCGCTTTTTCTGCCCGAAGCTGAGCGCCGACACGGGCCATTTGTGAAACGGCCGCAGCCCGCAGATCGTGAGCGTCTTCTCGACGCGCGCGGCCACCTCGTCTTCGGGGACGCCGCGCGTGCGCAGGCCCAGGGCCACCTCGTCGAAGATCATCGTCTTGGAGAGCATCTGGTTGGGGTTCTGCATGACGTAGCCGATGCGGTCGGCGCGCTCCTTGATGGACAGGGCCATGAGGTCCTCGTCGCCGAAGCGGAGCGTGCCGCGCTGCTGCGTCTCAAAGCCGCAGATCAGCTTGGAAAACGTGGATTTGCCCGCGCCGTTGCGCCCGACAATGGCCATCAGCTCGCCCTTTTTCACCTGCACAGACACGTCGGTCAGGGCCTGGTGGCCGTTGGGATAGGAAAAATCCAGATTCCGGGCGTCGAGCAGCACGGGCTTCTCCGGCTTCGGAGGCGCCGGCGGCGTGGCGCGAAACCAGTCGCGCACCTGCTTTTTCGTTTCGCCGGAGAGGACGACGGTGCGGATGCTCGCCGGGCGCAGCGCCGGCGTGATCGCCGCGCCCGCGTAGCGCAGGGCGGTGAGGTAGAGCGGCTCGCGGATGCCGTTTTCCGCGAGCAGGTTCTGCGCCAGCAGCTCGTCGGGCGGGCAGTCGGCCAGGATGCGCCCGTCCTGCATCAGCACGATGCGGTCCACGCTGCGCCAGAGCACGTCCTCGAGCCGGTGCTCGATGATGACGACGGTCGCGCCGGTCTTTTTCTGGATCTCGTCGATCAGCTCGATGGCCTGCTTGCCCGTCGCGGGGTCGAGGTTGGCCAGCGGCTCGTCGAAGAGCAGCACCGCCACGTCGTCCACCATGACGCCCGCGAGCGAGACGCGCTGCTTCTGTCCGCCGGACAGCTCGTTCGGCGCGTGGCCGAGGTGGTCGTCGATAAAAACGGTGTGCGCGGCCTTTTTGACGCGGTCGTGGAGCTCGGGCTCCTGCACGCAGTCGTTTTCGAGCGCGAAGGCGATGTCCTCGGCCACGGTCAGGCCGATGAACTGCCCGTCGGAGTCCTGCAGCACCGTGCCGACCAGCTTGGAGATCTCAAAAATGCTCATCTCGCGCGTCTGCTTCCCCATCAGGCGCAGGCTGCCCGTCATCTCGCCGCGGTAGGCGAACGGAATGAGGCCGTTGATGCAGTGGGCCATGGTGGATTTGCCGCAGCCGGACGGGCCGGCGACGAGCAGCTTCTCGCCCCTGTGCACCGCCAGATTGATGTCGTACAGCGTCGGCTCCGCCTGCGCGTTGTACTGAAAGCCGAAATGCTCAAACTGGATGATCGGTTCGTCCATCGGGTATCCTCCTTCGCTTTCCGGTACAGAGGCAAACAAAGGGCCGCCCTTCCCTTGCCTCCATATCGGGTGCGGCAGGAGAAACTCTCCTGCCGCATGCCGTGCCGCGTTTCAGGCAATCCCGCGCCGAAGGCGCCAGCCGCGAATTGCGCGGTGCTGCCTTTATTTTTCGTCCTTTTTGAGGCTGCCCTTCTTGGGCTTGGCCGCCGCGAAGGCGATGCACAGAAGCGTGCCGACGATGGCGGTCGTGACGATGTTCACAACGCCCGCGGTGAGGCCCTGCAGAAACACCTTGTTGGCGGGCTCGGCATAGATGAGGATGTCGAGCGCCGGCGCGATGAGGCCCCAGGCCAGGATGTGGGAGACGAGCTGCGTGAGGTTGAAGGTCAGGATGCCCTTCTTGCCGAACTCGCCGTCCTCCAGCTTGAGGCGGCTGCAGCCCAGGCCCGTCAGCAGGCCGAACACGCCGGACGCGATGACCCAGCTCCACCAGATGCCCCAGCCGTAGCTGAAGTCGATGAGCGCGTGGCCGATGAGGCCGATGAGCAGTCCCGCGATCGGGCCGAACAGGGCGGCCATAAAGGCGAGCAGACCGTACTGGATGGAGATGTTGGTGTTGGGCACCGGGCTCGGGATGGCGACGAAGCGGCCCAAAACAAAGAACAGCGCCGCGCCGATGCCGATGGCAACGATGGTTTTGACGGAAAACTTCTTCATACTCTCTTTCCTCCATGACGTATTTATTGCAGGCGCCGAAGCGTCCTCAATATGTGTTTACCCGCGCGGGTCGCGCCGGATCGTGATTTTCCAGCTGTTGCCCGTGCCGATGTTGTAGGCCTTGGCAAAGCTGCCCTGGTTGATGGCGACCGCCATACAGTCGAGCGAGTTTACATAAATAAGCGGCTCGCCGACATAGACCTCGGCGAAGGAGTGGGCGTAGGTCAGAATGTTGCGGTAGAGCGTGCGCGTGTCGTTCTGAATGGTGATCTCCGCGCGCTCGCCGGGGGCCACGCCGAGCTTTTTGAACATTTCGCGCGGGATATTCGTCCAGAGGCTTCCGAAGCGGATGTCCAGCACGTCGATGGTGCCGGAGACGAAGCCGCCGCCCTCGGTCGGCGGCACGGTCGGCAGCTCGACGATGGACCCGACCGGCACCTCCGGCCCGACCTCGGCGAACGAGATGACGCCGCTCGCCAGGCGCGCGCCCGTGAAGGCGTAGACGTCGCGGCCGTGGAAGGTGTAGGACTCCTCGGAGCCGGTGAGCCGGTTGACCCGCTCGTCGATGACGCGCGATTCGGCAATACCGATCATGCGCTTGACGTGCGTGAGCGTGCCGTTGTCCGGNGAGACGACGTACTGCCCCGTTTTCGTGCGCGCGGCGATGCTGCGCCTCGTGGAGCCGACGCCGGGATCGACCACGGAGACGAACACGGTCCCCTCCGGCCAGTAGGACACGGTCTGGATGAGCCGGTAGCTGGCCTCCCAGATGTTGTAGGGCTCGATCTCATGGGTCAGGTCAAAGATCTTGAGCGTCGGGCAGACCGAATAGGCCACGCCGTACATGGCGCTGACCGCTCCGTCCTGCATGCCGAAATCGGTCTGAAAAATCAGCGGGTTCATGCGCTCACCTCCTGCCTTCCAGAATAGCAGAAGAGGAAATTCGTGTCAATCGGCACGGTAAAAAATCGCGTCGATTTCGCCCGGGTCAGGAAGCGGGCTGAGGCAGGTATTCTGCTTCAGCCCGCAAGTGCGGAGATTTCACGCTCTGCCGGAGCCGGGCCCGGCGAAGCGGGCCGCCGGGAAAAGCCCGGTTTTTCGGCTGTCAGAGCGGCGTGTGCTTGTTTTCGTGATCGATCAGCTTCCAGGTCGCGTCGATCAGGTTGGAGAACAGGGGATTTTCCATCGCGCGGATGATGAACGACTGGCGCGGGGAGTTGATGTCCTCGCCGGAGACCTGGAACAGCCCGTTTTCGTCGCAGAGGCGGCGCAGCCTTGTGAGCTGCTCCATCGTGTTGCGGGTGGGCATGTACGTTACCGCGCGCACGCCGAGCTCCCGGAGGCAGGCGATCACGTCGTCGAGGTAGTCGTCTTCAAACTTCTGCGCCTTCTTGTCGCCCGTGACGCTCTGGCCCACGTCGCCGAGGTAGGCGTAGCACAAAAGCGCGTCGATGCGCCGGCACAGGGCCACGACGTCGCGCACGTTCGGGCACTCGTCCGTCGCGTCGATGTAGATCTGGGGCACGAACGCGGACTTGAGGATGCCGAGCAGGTCGTAGTCGTAGAAGGGATAGGCGGTGTCGAGCATCTGCGCCTGCTGCTTCTGCGAGAGCGTCAAGCCGATGGACCGGAGATAGTCGACCATGCCCTGTCCCCTGCCGGCCTTCGCGATCATCCTGCGCGCGAGCGCGAACATGAGGTGGCGCTCGGTCACGCCGCCGCCCTCCCTGTACTCGGACAGCGGCAGCACGTCGCGGTCGTAGTCGAGGCCGATGCCGGGCAGCAGCTTGTCGATCTTTTCGACCATCGCGCGGTTGCGGCGGCCTCTGGCCTCGCGGTAGGGCGCGAAGAAGCCGTTGAGCTCGTCGATCTTGTCGTGCGGCACGCCCTGGATGGTCATGTAGCTGACGCCGAGCTGGTCGGGGTTGTTGGTGCGCCGGCCCTCCATCGCGGTGCCGTCCATGGACGCGCGGCACTCCATGCCGATGGTGACGGGCATGCCGATCATCCGCGCGGCCTCGAGAAATTCCCGCGCGCCGGAGATCGAGTCGTGGTCGATGATCCCCGCGGTGCACAGCCCCTCCATCCGCGCGGCGTACACCGCCGCGGTCGGAGAATACGGGGAGAAGGAATACGTCGTGTGGATGTGGTTGTTGATGTACTCCGGCACCGCCGGCGGGAAGGCCGTCGTCTTCAGAACCTCCGCGAGATTCCGCAGGCGCTCCTCCCCGGTCGGCGCGTCGAGCTTGTTCAGAATCGCAATATCAATCATGGCTGACTCCTTTAGATCAATGCTTTTTAGCCTCGCAGACAAGATTCTTCGGTTCAGTTCAGCATGACCTGGCCGCCGGTGACGGGGATGGCCTGGCCGGTTTCGTACTTCTGCTCGACGCAGTACATGACGGCTCTGGCCACGTCGATGGGCAGGCAGCCGCGGTTCATCGGCACCTTGGCCTCGTAATAGCGGCGGACGTCCTCCACCGTTTTGGCGCCGGGCACCTTGCCGGCCGCGAGGTACTGCACGAACAGGCCGCGCACGGGATCGCTCCACAGCGGGCCGTCGAGGTAGTTGCCGGGGCAGACGGCGTTGACCTTGATGTTGTAGGCGCACAGCTCCAGAGCGAAGCTCTGGGTGAGGCCGATGCCGCCGAACTTGGAGCCGGCGTAGGCGAAATTCTTGTTGGAGCCCTCGAGCCCGGACTTGGAATTGAGCGTAACGATGTCGAACATCTTCTCGGGCGCGGCCTCGTGCTCGGCCTCCATGATGATGGCGGCATACTTGGCGCAGAGGAAATAGCCCGTGTAGTTGACGCTTGTGACGAAGTCGAAATCCTTCTTCTCCACCTGCGAGACGGGGCCGGAGCGCACGACGCCCGCGTTGGAGAGCATGAGATCGAGCCCGCCGAAGAGCTCCACGGTCTTGCCGACCATCGCCGCGACGCTCTCCTCGTCGGATACGTTGACGCCGATGGCGACCGCGCGCTCGCCCAGCTCCTTGGCCACCTCGGCGGCCAGCGGCTCGTTCATGTCGGCGATGACGATCGTCGCGCCTTCCTTGTGCAGCTCCTCGGCGATGCCTCTGCCGAAGCCCTGCGCCGCGCCGGTGACAATTGCGATCCTGCCCGCCAGACGGCCGACGCCGGCCGGGCGGACGTTGATGTTCTTCTTTGCGAGCTCACAGTATTTGCTCATATCGACTGACATAGAGAATCCTTCCTTTACTCAAGAAAATGGGGATGCCGGACCTTTGCTTTCGGCCTCTATTATATATTGCTTCATGGTCCGGTTTCAAGAGCTTTTTTCTTTCTTTTTTTGGTTTTGTGTTTCTTTTGTGAAAATTTACGTCACTTCATGTAAAGACCGCAGATTTTCGCGTCGGCGTCGATGCTGATCGTATAGGTCGCGCTGCCGTTTTTGTATTTGCAGACGAGCACCGCCACGGCGTATTCCCCGAGCTTGTCGTCCTTCCCGCCCGCGACGGCCGAGGACGTCACGCTGTCGTAGGCGCCCAGCTTCTCGAGCTGCGGCCCGAGCGCGCTTTTGAGCGAGTCCGCGCTGAGCGCGGCCTTCATCTCCGCGCTGAACAGTTCCTCGACGGATGCGTAGTCCCCGGCGGAGAGCAGCGCGACGGCGTTCTCCGCCTCCTTCAGGACGTCCGCCTCCACAAACCCGTCCGGCAGCTTACCGGACGAGCAGCCCGCGAGCAGCGCCGCGGCAAAAACAAGAGCAAGCGCGATCAGCAGTCCTCTTTTCATAAAAATTCTCCTTTTCTCTCCATGTTTTTCTGCAGGGCGGCGCTCCCGCCCAGAAAGACGAGCGCGAGGACCGCCGCGGCCAGCTCGGCGGGCCAGGAACCGGCCGCGCCGATCATCACGGTCGCCGCGAAGTCGATGGCGCCGTGCAGCAGCACGGCGGCCGGCAGCAGCCAGCGCTTCTTCGCGCGCACGCCGCACCAGACGAGAATCGAAAGCCCCACGTGCGCCGTCATCGCGATCAGCCGCTCGACGCCGGCGAGCAGGAAATTCTCCGCCGTCTGCCCTGCATAGCTTCGCGTGACGAGCAGATATACCATGCTCACGCCCACGAGCGCGATCGCCTCGATCCCGCCGTGGCCGACGCCGAACGACACCGCGTCGGCGGGCGCGCTTGTTCTGAGAAACAGGCGCATCGTGAGCGCGCGCCCGCACTCCTCGAACACGCCGGCCGAGAGGCACAGCAGCAGCAGATACGCCGTCGGATGCGAGGCCTGGAAGAGCGCGTACGCCGCCGAGCGCGGCAGCACGACCTGCAGCAGAGGGATGCGCGTGAGCAGCTGGAACACGGTGAAGCAGGCCGCGCCCAGCAGCACGGGCGCCGCCTTTTTCGTGCGGAGCGCCAGAAACGTCCCCGCGCCGAGCGGCAGCAGCAGCGAGCAGAACAGCGCGAACAGACAGGCGAGCAGCGTCATGGCGTCCTCCTTCGGGCGGGGCCCGGCCGGCAGTTTTTCTTCTGCTGTATTCTACCATACCGCAGCGGAAATGGGAAGCGGTCAGGCGCCTCCGGGCCGCGCGGCGGAGCGGAAAAATTCCCGGACAGGGCGGGTCATTCCGCCGGTTTGCCGGCGGACTTCGCGCAGTCCGCGGGCCCTCCGCGGAGCATGGTCAGGCCGTGCTCCAGGGCGGGCAGCACGGCGTCCAGATTCTCTCCCGCGGCCTTCGGGCTGCCGGGCAGATTGATGATGAGACTGCTTTTGCGGATGCCGGCCGCGCCGCGCGAGAGCATGCCGCGCGGTGTGATGCGCATGGAAGCCGCGCGCATCGCCTCGGGGATGCCGGGCGTCAGACGCGAGCAGACCGCAGCCGTGGCCTCCGGGGTCACGTCGCGGGGGGCAAAGCCGGTGCCGCCCGTGGTGACAATGAGCGCGATGCCGCGCTCGTCGGACGCGTCCCGAAGCGCTTGCGAAATTTGGTCCTGCTCGTCCGGGACGATGGCTGTCAAAACGACTTCATATCCTGCCGCCCGCAGGCGCGCGGCCACGACAGGGCCTGCTTCGTCCGGCCGCTCGCCCCGGGCGCTGCGGTCGCTGACAGTAATCACTGCTGCCGTATACATAGGCGTACCCTCCATCATTTTTTATAAGTATAGCACCTGACCGGGCCGAATTGCAATCCGTACCGTGTCCCCCGGCGCAATCGCCGCATCGCGCGGCAGCTCCGCACAGAGCATCGCGTCGGTTCCTCCGCCGTCGGGCAGCAGGAGCACGGAGGCAGACAGCCGGCCGCGCGTCACGCTGCGCACCGTGCAGGCGAGGCTTCCGCCCGTCATGCCGATGGCGTCGGACGGAATCCCGACCGTCGTAAAGCTCCTTTGCGGCGCGTCCGGAAGCAGCAGCCCGAGCGCCGGTATGCGCGCGCCTTCCCGGCAGCGCTCCGCCGGAAAGAAGCTGCGGCAGCCGGTCAGCCGCGCGGCCCCCACGGTGGCGGGGCTTTTCAGCAGCGCATCCATCGCGACGGGCTCGCCCGCTTTTCCGTTTTCCATGACCGAAACCCGCGCGCAGTTGCGGCAGCACTCGTCGAGGTCGTGCGATACCCACACGACGGGGCCGCCAAAGTCCGACAGCAGCTCCGAAAGCTCCTGTTCCAGCTCCCACCTCAAAAAACCGTCGAGGGCGGAAAGCGGCTCGTCGAGCAGAATCGCGCGCGGCTCCGACGCCAGAATCCGTGCGAGCGCGACGCGCTGCTGCTCGCCGCCGGAGAGCTGGGCGGGAAGCTTTTTTTCCAGCCCCGTGAGCCGGAAGGCGCGGATTTTCTCCGCCGCCTGTTCGTCCTTTTCTCTCGCGCTGCCCGTGCGGATGGCGCAGCGGATGTTCTTTTCCACCGTCATGTTGGGAAACAGCGCGTACTGCTGGAACAGATACCCCACCTGCCGTTTCTGCGGCGGCAGATGGATGCGGCGCTCCGAATCAAAAAGCGTCACACCGTCCAGCTCAACCGTTCCCCTGTCCGGCATCAGAATGCCCGCGATGCACCGGAGCGTCACGCTCTTGCCGCAGCCGGACGCGCCGAGCAGGGCCAGGCGGCCGGATTCCGCGGTGAATTTGGCGCGCAGCTGAAATGCGCCCAGTCTTTTTTCAATGTCTACCTTGAGCATGGCTATGCGCCTCCCTTCCTGCCGCGCGCGGGATTTTTGCGCTCGAGCATATTGACGGCCAGCAGCACCACGGCGGAGATGGCAATGTTCACGAGCACCCACCGAAAGGCCAGCGCATCGTTGTCGGTGCGCCAGAGCTGATAGACCGTGGTGGAGATCGTGGCGGTTCTGCCCGGCGTATAGCCCGCGATCATGCTGGTTGCGCCGTACTCGCCGAGCGCGCGCGCAAACGCCAGCACCGTCCCGGCCAGTACGCCCTGGCGGCAGTACGGCATGCGGATGTGCCAGAAAATGTAGCGGTTGGACAGGCCGAGCGTTTGCCCCGCGCAGGCCAGCGTCTCGTCGAACGACTCAAATGCGCCGCGCACCGTGCGGTACATGAGGGGAAAAATCACGACCGCCGTGGCGAAGATGGCAGACCACCAGTTCATGACGAGCTTCACGCCGAACACCGACAAAAACCACGCGCCGACAGGCCGCTTCGGCCCCAGCAGCCGCAGCAGCAGATAGCCCACCACGGTGGGCGGCAGCACAAGCGGCAGCGTCAGCACCACATCCAGCACGCCCTTGACAAGCCGCGGCAGCTTTGCAATGTAGTAGGCGAAAAAAAGCCCGGCGAAAAAGATGACAAATGTGGAAATCGCCGCGATTCGCAGGGAGTTGAGCAGCGGGTACCAGTCCATGGGCGTTCTCCTTTTTCCATGTTAAAATAGAAATTCCTGCCGCCCCGGGCAACGCTGCCTCGGGGCGGCAGGGAGGATGCGGCGTCTCAGCCGACCGCCGTGAAACCGACCGCCTCAAAGACGGCCATGCTGTCGGGCGTGCGGAGGTAGTCCAAAAATGCCTGCGCCGCTTCGGCATTCTTCGAGGCCTTGAGAATGGCGGCGGGATAGATGACCTGGCCGCACATGTCCTTTGTCGCGGTGTCCACAACCTTGAGGTTCGCGGAGAACGCGTCGGTCGCGTAGATGACGCCGCAGTCGACGGCGGCCTCGCTCACCTGCGAGGTGACCTCCTTGACGTTTGAGCCGTAGCTGATGAGTCCGGCGTTTGCAAGCGCCGTCTCGTCAAGGCCAAAATACGTCAGGATTTTCTGCGTGTACTGGCCCACGGGCACGTCGGCGTTGCCCATCGCCATGAGCACGCTGCCGCTCTCGAGCGCAGATTTGAGATCGTCAAAGGAATTGATGTTCTTGGGATTGGTGTCGGGCACCACGAGCGCGACCTTGTTTTCGAGAATATCCACGCGTGTGGCGGCGTCGATGAAGTCCAGTCCGTCGGGGTTCTTCTCCGCGTCGCACGTCGCGTCGAGCTGGTTCATCTGCTTCTGNGCGGCGGANATGAANANGTCGCANNNNGCGCCCTCNTNNATCTGNGTNTTNAGCGTGCCGGAGGAATCAAAGGTGAACACCACCGTGACATTGGGGTTTTCCTTCATGTATTTCTCTCCGAGCTCCGTGAGCGTCTCCGTCATGGAGGCGGCGGCAAACACGGTCAGCGTGACCGGCTCCGCGTCCGTCTCCGCCTCTTTGGAGGTGTCCGCCTCTTTGGAGGTGTCCGACTCTTTGGAGGTGTCCGCCTCTTTGGAGGTCTCCGACTCTGCCGCCGTGTCCTGCTTGTCCTCTTCGGCGGTCTGTTCCGTTTCTGCCGCCGTCGTCTGCTCTGTTTTGGAGGCGCAGGCCGCCAGTCCCAGCAGCAGCATCAGCGTCAGCAGAATTGCAAGAAGCTTTTTCATATTGTATCTCCTTTTTTATTTATTTGCCAAACGGGCAGACGGGGTACCGGCAGCTTTCGCAGCCGAGGCACAGCCCGCCGTTGCCCATTGCAGCAATCTCTTTTTTGGTGATCTCGGCCCCCGCCGCGATTCTCGGCAGGACGAGATCAAATACCGTGGCCCTGGCGTACATGACGCACCCGGGCAGGCCCAGCACGGGCAGGCCGTCATCGTAGTACCCCACAAGCAGCATGGCCCCCGGCAGCACGGGCGCGCCGTAGGTGACGATCCGCGCGCCGCTTTTTTTGATTGCGCCCGGCGTGTTGTCGTCGGGATCGACGCTCATGCCGCCGGTGCAGAGAAGCAGGTCGATGTCCTTTTTCCGCATGTCCTCAATGGCCTGCGTCACATGCTCCAGCGCATCGTCGGTCGTGACGTGCTGCGTCACCCCGATGCCGTACGCGCGCAGCTTCTTCTCCAGAATCGGCGTGAAGCTGTCTTCAATGCGCCCGTAGTAGACCTCGTTTCCCGTTGTGACGACGCCCGCTCTTTTGAGCTTGTAGGGAAGCAGCTCGAGAATCGGGCTGCCGCCCGCGATTTTCTCGGCCTGTGCGAGCTTTTCGTCCCGGATGACGAGCGGAATCACCCGCGTGCCGCAGAGCTTGTCGCCCGCGTGCACGGCGGTATTGGAGTGCCGGATGGCGACCATGATCTCGTCGATGGCGTTGATCTCGTACAGCTTCTCCAAATCTGCGCGGAACAGGCCGTCGCAGTCGGCCCGGAGTTCAATTTTCCCCTCTTTGACCTCGCCGCGCGTCATGCACTCATTTTTGCAGATGGCGCAGAGCCGCTCGGCGGCGTCATTTTCGTGCACCATGCCCTCCTCCAGCTCCCAGACATAGAGGTGGTCCTTTCCCATGGACAAGAGCATCGGGATGTCCTCCGGCGTCACAATGTGTCCCTTTCGGAACTGCGGGCCTTTGAACTCCCCCGGCACGATTCTGGTGAGGTCGTGGCAGAGCACCTGCCCGACCGCATCCTCGGTTTTGATAAGCTTCATTTCGTCTCCTCCAAAATCGTGATCTCGTCGCCCTTCTGAATGCGCCCCTCGGTCTCCACCACCGCGAAGATGCCCTCGGTGGGCATGACGCAGGTGCCGGTCGCCTGTTTGATGGCGCAGTCGCTGTGGCACTGCTTGCCGATCTGGGTCACGCACACGACCGTGCTCCCGATCTGAAGCCGCGTGCCGACCGGCAGCGTTTTGAGCTCCAGCCCGACGGTGTCGATGTTCTCGGCAAAGGCGCCCGCTGTGAGCGTCAGGCCGAGCGCGCGCATTTTGTCCACGCTCTCCTCTGCCAGCAGGCTGATCTGCCGGTGCCAGTCGCCCGCGTGGGCGTCGCCCACGATGCCGTGGTGAAGCTTGATGTCGATGTAGGGCACGGCATGCTTTCGGATGCCCTTCTTTTCGCTGATGCAGACAGCAGTCACGTTTGCCATGTCAGTCGTCCTCCGCCGTAAATACGCCGGACTTCCCGCCCTCTTTGAAGAGAAGATGGATGTCCGTGATTTTCATATCCCTCTGGATGGCCTTGCACATGTCGTACACGGTCAGCGCCGCAGCGGACACCGCCGTCAGCGCCTCCATCTCCACCCCGGTTTCCCCCTTGCAGCGAACCTCGCTGAAAATGTGCAGCGCCGTCTCTTCGAGCCGAAAGTGCAGCTCCACGCCGGTCAGGAGAATCGGGTGGCACATCGGAATCAGCTCGCTCGTCCGCTTGGCCGCCATGATGCCGGCCACCTGCGCCACGGCCAGCACGTCGCCCTTGCCGACGGTGCCTTCGCGGATTTTTGCCATCGTCGCGGCGTTCATCTGCACCTGTCCCGCCGCGCGCGCCGCGCGGAACGTGATCGCCTTTTCGCTCACATCCACCATATGCGCGCGTCCCTCGGTGTTAAAATGGGTCAGCTCCATACTAGCCTCCGATTTCATTCATATTGCGTCCTGCGCCGCTGCCGCGCTCGGCGAGCGCGTGCCGGGCGGGCTTTTTTGATACGGCTTCTGAAAAGGCCCTGTCGAGCGCCTCTGCGCGCAGGCCCCGCAGCGGTATCTCCGCGTCGGAATGCAGGCAGGGCTTGAGCTTTCCGTCGGCTGTCAGCCGAATCCTGCTGCACGAGGAGCAGAACGCGCAGCTCATGGGGGAGATGAGTCCCACCGTCCCGGCAGCGCCCGGCAGACGGTAGCGCACCGCCACGCCGTCCGTGGTCTCTTTTTGCAGCTGCGGGCAGCGGGAGAGCACCGTGCTGCCCGGCAAAAACGCGTCCCGGCTCCAGGCGGCGCACGGCCCCATCGGCATCAGCTCAATGAAGCGCACCTGCCACGCGTGCTCGCGCGTAAGCGCCACAAAGCTTTCGATCTCATCGTCGTTGACCCCGCCGATGAGCACGCAGTTGAGCTTCAGATTCTCAAAGCCCGCCTCCTCCGCCGCGCGAATGCCGTGCAAGACGTCGTCGAGCTTCCCCAGCCGCGTGATGGCGGCAAACCTCTCGGGCCGCAGCGTGTCGAGGCTGATGTTGAGCCGGTTCACGCCCGCCTCTTTGAGCGGCCCCGCAAGCGTCGGCAGCAGGCTGCCGTTCGTCGTGAGGCACAGCTCCCGCAGGCCCGGAAGCCTGCGAAGCATCCGGCAGAACTCCGGCAGGCCGCGCCGCACCAGCGGCTCTCCGCCCGTCAGCCGGATTTTTTCAATCCCGCACCGGACTGCCGATTCCGCCATGAGAAAAAGCTCCTCATACGAGCATATTTCGCCGTGCGCGCGCTTTTCCACGCCCTCCGGCGGCATACAGTACCGGCAGCGGTAATTGCACAGGTCTGTGACCGAAAGGCGCAAATCCGTGATCTGTCTTTGATAGGCGTCCTGCATTTCGTTATCCTCTTACTAATATAACGATCATTCTATCAGATACGGACGTTTCCCGCAAGCTTTTCGTTCGCTTATGCCGAATCTTATAAATAATATTCGGTATTTCGGAACGTTTCCTCGTCCCTCCCATTAGGAGATCTAATATTCAATATTGAAAACAGATGATTTACTAATGCCGCGCGGATGGTATAATACGAAATGGCCGCGAGCGCGGCCGGAAGCTGTGTGGAATCAACGGAAGGAGTCTTATTTTATGAGCAACTGCGCGATTGTCGGCATCAACTGGGGCGACGAGGGGAAGGGCCGTATGGTCGATCTCATCGCACAGGATTATGATATTGTCTGCCGCTACCAGGGCGGCAACAACGCCGGCCATACCCTGGTGGTCGGCGGCGAAAAAACCATCGTGCACCTGCTCCCCTCCGGCATCCTGCACCCCGGCACCACCTGCCTCATCGGCAACGGCGTGGTGCTCGACCCCGAGGTTCTCTGGCGCGAGATCACCAGCCTGCGCGAGGCGGGCGTGTCCGTCACGCCGGAGAACTTCAAGATCTCCGACCGCGCGACCATCGTCTTCCCCTTCCACCGCGCGCAGGACGGGCTGGAGGAGGCCCGCCTGAAGGACCGGAAGTACGGCTCGACCCTGCGCGGCATCGCGCCGGTCTACTCCGACAAGTACCAGAAAAAGACCGTGATGATGGGCGAGCTCCGCTATCCGGCATATCTGGAAAAGCACCTCGGCGCGATCCTCGAGTGGAAAAACCTGACCATCCAAAACGTCTACGGCGCGGAGCCGTACAAGCTCTCCGACATGCTCGACTGGGCGCACAAGTTCGGCAGCCAGCTCGAGCCGTTCCTCTGCGACACGACGAGCTATCTCTACGACGCCGAAAAGGCGGGCAGGAGCATCATGTTCGAGGCCCAGCTCGGCGCGCTGCGCGACATCGACTTCGGCATCTACCCCTACACCTCCTCGTCCTCCTCCATCGCGGGCTACGCCTGCATCGGCGCTGGCATCCCCGGCAGCCATGTCGACCGCACGGTCGGCATCGTGAAGGCCTACTCCACCTGCGTGGGCGAGGGCCCGTTCACGGCGGAGTGGTTCGGCGGCGAGGCCGAGCAGCTGCGCGTGGCCGGCGGCGAATACGGCGCGTCCACGGGCCGTCCGCGCCGCGTCGGCCCCGTCGATCTGGTCGCCACCCGCTACGGCTGCCGCATCCAGGGCGCGACAGAGCTGGCGCTCACGAAGCTCGACGTGCTGTCCTATCTGAAGGAAATCCCCGTCTGTGCGCACTATTCCCTGCACGGCGAGACGACCGACGAATTCCCCTTCCCCGCCGCCATCGGCGAGGCGAAGCCCGTCTTCACAACTGTCCCCGGCTGGAACTGCGACATCTCGAAAATCCGCCGGTACGAGGAGCTGCCGCAGGCGGCGCGGGACTATGTGGAGCTGATCGAAAAGGCCGTCGGCTGCCATATCTCCTACGTCTCCGTGGGCGCGAGCCGCGACGAGGTCATCTACCGATGAAGGACGTCTACGAAAGCCCGCTTGCCTCGCGGTACGCCTCGCAGTACATGCTGCACCTGTTCTCCCCGGACATGCGCTTCGGGACGTGGCGGCGGCTGTGGGTGTCGCTCGCCAGAGCCCAGCACGCGCTGGGCCTGCCCGTGACGCAGGCGCAGGTGGACGAGCTGGCCGCCAACGTCAGCCCCATCAACTACGACGTGGTGGCTGAAAAGGAAAAAGAGCTCCGCCACGACGTGATGGCGCACATCTACGGCTTCGGCGTGATGGCCCCCGGCGCGAAGGGCGTCATCCACCTCGGCGCGACGAGCTGCTATGTGACGGACAACGCCGACCTCATCATCTTCCGCGACGCGCTGCAGTACCTGCGCGGACAGCTGCTGGCCGTCATGGCGAATCTCTGCGATTTTGCCGACGAATGGGCCGCCTGCCCCTGCCTCGGCTACACGCACTACCAGCCGGCGCAGCTCGTGACCGTCGGCAAGCGCGCCTGCCTGTGGCTGCAGGACCTGCTGCTCGACCTGGAGGAGCTGGACGACACCCTGCGCGCGTTCCGGTTCCTCGGCTGCCGCGGCACCACCGGCACGGAGGCGAGCTTCGTCTCCCTCTTCGACGGCGACACGGCGAAGATCGACGAAATGAACCGCCTGATCGCGGCGGACTTCGGCTTTGACCGGCTCTACGACGTGTGCGGGCAGACGTACCCGCGCAAGCTCGACAGCCGCATCCTGAACGCTCTGTCCTCCGTCGCGCAGAGCTGCTACCGGTTCGGAAACGACATGCGCCTGCTGCAGCACGACCGGCAGCTCGAGGAGCCGTTCGAGTCCACGCAGGTCGGCTCCTCCGCGATGGCGTACAAGCGCAACCCCATGCGCTGCGAGCGCATCTGCTCGCTCAGCCGCTATGTGATGGCCGACGCCGCGAACGGGCCCATGACCGCCTCGACCCAGTGGCTCGAGCGCACGCTCGACGACTCCGCCAACCGGCGCATCTCGCTGCCCGAGGCGTTTCTGGCCGTGGACGGCATTCTCCGGCTCATGCAGAACGTCACGAAGGGGCTGCGCGTCAACGAAAAGATCGTGGAACGTTATGTAAACGATTATCTGCCCTTCATCGCCACGGAGAACCTGCTGATGGCGGCCGTCAGGCGCGGCGGCGACCGGCAGCAGGTGCACGAGATCATCCGCAGGGCCTCGATGGAGGCGACCGAAAAGATGAAGGCCGGCGAGAGCTGGGATCTCATCGCGGCGCTCGCGGCCGACCCGGCGTTCGGCCTGACCGAAGCGGAGATCCGCGCCGTCATGAAGCCGGCGCACTACATCGGCAGATGCCCGGAGCAGGTGGCCGCGTTCACGAAGCGCGTCCGCGCGCAGACGCAGGGCGCGCAGAGCGCGGAGGACGAGATCAGCCTGTAGGCGGGCGCTTCTTTGAAAACAGAAAACCCGCCCCGGAGCGAAACGGTCGGAACCGTTCCGCTCCGGGGCGGGTTTTTCTGTGTAAGGCCGGTTTTCCGCCCGCCTACGGCAGCGCGTCGTAGACGGACTGGAGCGCCTGCATCTTCGTCAGGCTGCACATGGCGTTCCAGGCCATGAAGCCGCCCGTCAGGCCCGCGTCCCGCAGCGCCTGGAGCTCGCCTCCGACCTCGGCGGCGCCGTAGGCGTTGTAGGGGTAGCGAATCGCGTCGTAGGCCTGGATCCAGGTGCGCACGATGGCGGGGCTGGGCGTCTCCTTCTGGCGCTGGGCCGCCTTCTGCGCCCAGGTGAGGATGGTGTCGTAGGGATGCTCCCACGGGCGGTAGCTGCCGTTCTGGCTGAAATGATCGGGATAGGGCATGCCGCTGATCACGTCCACGACGTTGCTGATCGCGGCCCAGTACTGGCCGTAGGAGGTGACGTAGGTCTCACAGGTCTCGCCGAACACGTCAGCGGAGACGTAGACGCCGAGATTGTGCAGCTCGTCGCAGGCGTACATCAGAAACCGCTGGATGGCCTGCGCCTTCGTCTCGCCGTATTCGTTCCGGTAGTCGATGCCGCCGTTTTTTTCGTACTGGTACGTGCCGTCCGGGAAGCGGACGTAGTCGAACTGGATCTCGTCGAAGCCCATCGTTTTAACCGCGTCCTCGGCCAGGGCCACCTTGTACTCCCAGGCGTAGCGGCAGTAGGCGCTCGGCCAGTAGCTGGCCGCGATGTACAGGGGCTTGCCGCCGCTGTCGCTGATCGCGCACTCCGGGTGGTCCTCGGCAAAGAAGGAATCGTTGAAGGTCGTGAGCCGGCCGATCACGTAGAAGCCCGCGTTCTTGAGCTTTTGGATGGCGGTCTTGTATTCCTCGCTCGTGTTGTTGGCGTATTGGTAGGCCGTGGGAGAGTAGGTCTTGTAGACCTCGGACGGATAGCCGACCGACGTGCCGTCCATGATGTTCACGACAAAGGCGTTGATCTTCGTGGTCTTGGCGTAGGCGATGTAGGCGTCGATGTTGGCCAGCACCTTCGCGTCGCAGGTGAGATAGAGGCTGTAGCACGGGTCGGGCATGACGTTGTCGGAGAAGCTCGCCTTCTCCCGCGGATAGTAGTCGAGGCTGCCGCCGTCGCCGCCGCCGTAGAGGTCCTCTCTCGCCGCATGCGTGGCGTAGACGCCGAAGCGGTCGTAGATCTCCGTCGCGGCCTCGGGCGTGGTCGCGGTATACGCGCCGCTGATGTAGCCCGTCTTGCCGCCGCTGCTGACCTCATAGAGGTGGACGACGCCGCTGTCGAGCCTGTCGTAGCCGGTGACGGTCAGCTCCGTGCCCTGGGTGACGAGCCCGCCCAGCTCCGCGCCGTCGGCGGAGAGCCGCAGGTTCTGCGGCGTGCGGACATAGACGGTCTTCTCCTCCACCACGGCGTCCGGGTCCTGCGTGATGCTGCCGGAGGCGACGTAGCCGTAGGTCAGGGCGTCCAGATAGGTCAGGTAATACGTAACGCCGTCCTTCTCCAGCGGATCGCGCGCGGTATAGGTGATCTCCGCGCCGCGCGGCGCGGTCCCCTTCTCGGCGAGGCTCTTGTCGAAGTAGGCGACCGTGGGCTCCATGGCGCAGAGATACCCCTTCTCATAGCGGGCGCCGGCGGCCGGCGCCTGCGTCTGTGTCTGCTGTCCGGTCGTCTTTCCGCCCGCGAGCACCAGAATGAGCAGGACCAGCGCCACCACGCACAGGCAGGCGAGCAGAACAATCCAGTTGTTCTGCCGCAGATAGCTCCGCAGCGCGGCGCGTTTGTCCCGCCGGGACGATTCAGTTGTATGCTTTGCTTTTTTATTTCGTTTTTGCCGCATACGACGCTCCCCTACTTTTCAGGTCAGCGTCATTATACACCAACTTTTTGAGGATTTCCACCATTTTACCCAATATTCTGTAATAATCGGTAAAATGCGGGTATTTTTGGCCGGTCTCGCTCCATTCCGCCGGGCAATAATTTCAGAATTCGCTCGCCATCCACCATTTTCACCCAATAATCTTTGTTTTTTCGTCTTTTATGTAAACCCGATTTCCAAACTTTTTCCGAACTTCTTGCCATTTTTTCGTTTTCCGCGCAAAAATCTGCCCTTGCAAATTTACTCATTTTTGCTATGATAGATTGGGATATTGTAGATAAGGAGAACTTCCATGCTGGGTGTGATTGTCAATACGCTGACTGTCCTTTTGGGCAGTACGGTGGGGCTGGTTTTTAAAAAGGGAATCCCGGAAAAAGTAAGCCGCGCGGTCATGCTGGCCATCGGCCTGTGCACGCTGTACATCGGCATTTCCGGCACGCTCAAGGGCGAAAACACGCTGGTTCTGATCCTGTCCATGGTCTTCGGGGCCGTCGTGGGGACGCTGCTCGATCTGGACGGGCTCATCAGCCGGCTGGGCGGCGCGGTCGAGCGCCGGTTTTCGCGGGAGGGCGGACACGTCTCGCTCGCGGAGGGCTTCGTCACGGCCTCGCTTCTGTTCTGCGTGGGCGCGATGACGATCGTCGGCTCCCTGAACGCGGGGCTGCGCGGCGACAATGAGATGCTCTACACAAAATCGCTGCTCGATCTCATCTCCTCGTGCATGCTCGCGGTCAGTCTCGGCGCGGGCGTGCTGTTCTCCTCGGTCTTTGTGTTCGTGTTCCAGGGCGCGCTGGTGCTGCTGGCGCGCGTGCTCGCCCCGGCGCTGACGGACGCCGCCGTCGCGGAGATCACCTGCGCCGGTTCTCTGCTGATCGTGGGGCTGGGCCTCAATCTGCTGGGTCTGACGAAGCTCAAGGTCGCAAATTATCTCCCCGCCATCCTCTTCGCCCCGCTCTTTGTCTGGCTGTTCACGCTTCTGCCGTCCACCCTCTTTTAAATTGTTAAAACGAAGAGCGAAGCGGATTTGAAATCCGCTTCGCTCTCAGCTTGTCGAAAAAGCCTCGCAGAGTTTGCGCCCGCAGGCGCAAATAAATTGTAAATCACGTGTTTTCCGGCGGCGTGTACGTCGGAAAACACACTTTACGGGCTGCAAGTGTGGAATTTTCGCGTCCCACGCCGCGAAAATTGCGCGCGCAGCAGACCGCAGCCTGTTGTTGAAAAAGGCCGACAGGCCTTTTTCAACAGTCTGAGAGCGAAGCGGATTTGAAATCGCTTCGCTCTCGGTTTTCATTCTGATTTCGCCGCCGTCACGTGCTTTCGGGGACCTCCGCCTCGGTTTCTTCCTTCAGCTTTTTCCGCATGCGGCTCAGCGTCACCGGGGTGATGCCGAGGAAGGAGGCGATATGTCCGTGCGTCACGCGGTCGATGAGGCCCGGGTAGCTTTCCAGAAACCACCGGTAGCGGGCCTCCGCGTCCTGGCGGTACAGCGCGTATTTGTGCGCCATCTGGCTGCAGTAGGACTCCGACAGCAGCCGGCAGAACAGCTCCATCAGCTCCGGTTCCCCGCGGATGACGGGCAGCAGCTTCGGCAGATCCAGCCGGATCACGCTGGTCTCCGCCATCGCCTCGGCGTTCGCGCCGAGGCTGTCCTCGGGACCCGTAAAAAAGTCCAGCCGCCCGGAGAATACATCGCCGTAGCGGAAAAGGAAGGAGTCCGTCACGTCCTCACCGACCGGGTTGAGCACGAAGCAGCGCAGGATCCCCGTCTGCAGCACGTACACCTCCGCCGGCTTTTCGTCCGTGCGCAGCAGCAGCTCTCCCTTTTTCATGTGCCTGACGGCCGCCGAGGGGGCCACCTTGCCGCGCGCTGCCTCCGACAGGGAAAAAAAGTCGGCCAGCTGCCTGAAATACTCTTCCATGCGCCAGCCTCCCAAAGCACTGTCATTATGATGTTAAATGTTAGCACATCAGGGAATGTTTTGTCATTATCATAGGATAACGATTCTGTGAATTCGTCTGCGGACGCAAAAGACCCGCCGCGGGCGGACGGATGAAACCGTCCCGCCTGCGGCGGGTCTGCCGCGGCCGACAAGGGGCGCCGCCGGGCAGCCGCTCGTCCGCGCGCCTTATCTTGCGAGAAATCTCGACAGAAATTCGCGGGTCTGCTGCTTCTGCGGATGGCCGAACAGCTCGGCGGGCGTGTTGTCCTCGCAGATGACGCCCTCGGACATGTACACCACGCGGCTGCTCACGTCGCGGGCGAACGCCATTTCGTGCGTCACGACGAGCATGGTCATGCCGCTCTCGGCAAGGCTGCGCATGACGTCAAGCACCTCGCCCACCATCTCGGGGTCGAGCGCGGAGGTCGGCTCGTCGAAGAGCAGGACCTCGGGCTCCATGGCCAGCGCCCGCGCGATGGCGACGCGCTGCTTCTGCCCGCCGGAGATCTGGCGCGGCTTGGCGTTCTGATACGGCACCATGCCGACCTTCTCCAGATACCGCAGCGCGTTTTCGCGCGCCTCGCTCTTGGAGCGCTTCAGCACCTTGCGCTGGCCGACCATGCAGTTTTCCAGCACGGTCATGTTGTTGAAGAGGTTGAAGGACTGGAACACCATGCCGACCTTGGCGCGGTAGGCCGCCGCGTTCACGCCGCGCCCCGCCACGTTCTTCCCGTGGAAAAGCACCTCGCCGGACGTGGGCGTCTCCAGGAGGTTGATGCAGCGCAGAAGCGTCGATTTGCCGGAGCCGGAGGCGCCGATGATGCTTGTCACGTCGCCCGTGCTGACGGTGAAGTCGATGTCCTTCAAAACCTCGTTTTTGCCGAAGGTCTTGGACAGGTGGTTGACCTGCAGAATGATCTCTCCCATCTCAGCGGTCCCCCCTCGCGTCCTGATTCTGCTTCCAGCGGGCGGCACGGACGGCCTTCTCGTGCTCCGGGTTCCGCTCGTCGTAGTTGCTGCCCTTGCCGGGATAGTTGTAGTTGCCCGCGGTGGAGGTCAGGGAGTCCGTCTGCACCAGCTCGTAGCTGTCCGCGCCGTCCATCTTCTTTTCCAGCCACCGCAGCAGGAACGACGCCAGCAGCGTCATCGTGAGATAGCCCGCCATCTCGATCGCCGCGGACGGAAAGTAGGCGTTCGTCGCGCCGGCCACGGACTTGTGCACCGTGAAGAACTCGGCGAAGCCGATGATGAACATGACGGAGGTATCCTTGATGTTGATGATGAAGTTGTTGCCGATCTGCGGCATGATGTTGCGCAGCGCCTGCGGCAGCACGACGGAGAGCATCGTCTGCACGTGCGTCATGCCGATGGCCTTGGCGCCCTCCGTCTGGCCGGGATCGACCGAGAGGATGCCGCCGCGCACGGATTCGGCCATGTACGCGCCCGTGTTGATGGACACGACCAGAATCGACACGCTCCAGATGTTCTCGAAGCGGACGGTGTTGTTCGTGAAATACGGCAGGCCGAAATAGATGAACACCGCCTGCAGAATCATCGGGGTGCCGCGGAACACCTCCACGTAGATGCGGAGGATGACGCGGATGAGCCAGAGGAAAAACCGCTTGACGGGATTGTCCGTCTTTGCGTGGGGGATCGTCTGCAGGATGCCGCACAGCAGCCCGATGAGGCAGCCGATAAACGTGGCGATCGTGGCCAGCGCCAGCGTGCGGCCCATGCCTCCGAGATAGGTGGAGCCGTATTTGGCCCACAGTTTGACGATGTCCGCGCCCAGCTTCGCCCAGATCACGGCGTCACGCTCCTTTCAAAAGCCGCCGGAAAAGGCCCGCGGCCCTTTCCGGCAGGGTTGTTTTCTGTTTCTCTGTGTCCGCGGGCCTCAGCCGTTGCTGACGGGCTGGATGGCCGTGGCCTGCGCCATCAGCTTGTTGAAATCGTCGGCGGTCATCTTGGAGAGCACGCTGTTCATGGCGTCCTTGAGGTAGGTGTTGCCCTTCATGACGGAGATGCCAATGTTGATGTCCTCGTCGGAGACCTGGAAGTTGTCGCTCGAATCGGTGAAGTCGAGGATCGTCATGTCGGGATAGGCGATCAGCGCGCCCTGCGCGGTGGGCATGTCGGTGCAGATGAAGTCCACGGTGCCGGTCTCGAGCGCCATCAGCATGGCGGGCGCGGACTCGGAGGCGGTCTGGATCTTGGCGCCCTTGATCTGCGGCAGGCAGGTGTCGTACCAGATGGTGCCCATCTGCGAGGTGCAGGTGCCGCCGGACAGGTCGGAGATGCCCTTGGCGGAGGCAAACTTGCTGTTCTTGAGCGTCACGCAGACGATGGAGGCGTAGAGATACGGGCCGGCAAAATCGACCTGCTCGGCGCGCTCGGCGGTCATGGACTGGCCGGCGATGATCGCGTCCACGGTGCCGGACTGCACGGCGGGGATCAGGGAGTCCCAGTCGAGCCGGACGACCTCGAGCTTCCAGCCGTTGGCCTCGCAGAGCTTTTTGGCCATCATGACGTCATAGCCGTTGGCGTATTCGCTGGAGTCCTTGATGGGCACGGCGTCGTTGGAGTCGTCGGGCTGCGACCAGTTGTAGGGCGCGTAGGCGCACTCCATGGCGACGGTCAGCACGCCGTCCTCCACGCCCGTGGGAACGGTCTGGCCCGAGGCGGACCCGGCCGCCGAGGTCGCGGCGGAGGCGGAGGCGGCGGATACGTCCGCGGCGGGGGTGACGGAGGCGCAGGCCGCGAGGCCGAGCGCCAGCAGCAGCGCAAGTGTCAGTGCAAGTAATCTCTTCATTTTTTTGTTTCCCCTTTCCGAAATAAAAAGAACCGCTTGTGCCAAGCGGTTCATGAAAGGCGAAACAAAATGCGTTCCGGGCCCACTTCTGATAGCGCTTCACACGAAAATCATGTGACAGTCCGACGGGTATTTCCCGGCGGCCCAGCCTACCCCGGAGCAGGCGATCCGGAGCGCTTCGGCGGTGCACCCTTTCGCACCGGACAGCCGCCTGTCTTTTCCGGTGGTACTCATGAGCCCCGCGCCTCTATTCTCAGCGATTCAATTTTGCATATCCTAGCACCGAATGTGCCGTTTGTCAACACATTCGGTGCCGATTTTCGCGAAAAAAAGCGGAAAATTCCTTCCGGCGGCGCCGGAACGTCCCCGCGCCGCGCGTCCGGCTATTTCTGCGCCGTCAAAAACGTGCAGATATGCTGATACTCCGTCTTGACGGCGGGGAACAGCGATTCCGCCTGCGGCAGGTCGCCCGCGCCGCGCAGCGCGTCCGTCAGCGCGACCAGCTTCTGGTACAGCCGGTCCATGCTGAGATTTCCGGTCACGCCCTTCAGCGTGTGCGCCGCCTGAAAGGCCGAGGACATATTCTTCTCTCCCATGGCCGTATCCAGCAGGGCAAACGTCGGATCGGAGAGGAATTCGTTCAAAAAGTGCTCGTACATTTCCGCGTTCCCGACAAAGCGGGCAACGCCCTCGTCGTAGTTGATTCCGGCATCCAGACAGGCTTGGCGATTCATAACAAGAAAGACTCCTTTTCATCATTCATTGGGTTGATCGTTTTTTGAAAACAGCACGAACAGCACGAACAGCACCGCGGCGTTTTTGTTTTCGCCCCAGTACTGCACGTCCATGCGGACGCTCCGGGTTTCGCCGTCCGCGAACGGCAGCGGGATCCGGCAGGTTTGCGTCTGCCGTGTCCCGGCGGCAGCCCGGAATGCGGCGAGCATGCGGCGGCCGCTCTCCCCGGCCGCGCCCTCTGTGAGGGCCGTCCGGCGGCCGATGCCGTCGCGGAAGCCGAAGAAGCTCTGATAGCGCTTGTTGACGCGCACGGTGCGGTACTCGTTGTTCTCCAGCTCGCAGACGGCGGCGGCCTGCGGCAGGCTGTTGAACAGTCGCTCGCACGCCGGCTCCTGCGACCAGATCAGACGCGAAAGCACCTCGTGATCCTCCGTCTGGGCGTGCGCGGGGCCGGTCTGCGCCGAGGCGATGAGCTTCTCATAGTCCTCCACCGGCATGGGGCGGGCATAATAGTAGCCCTGGGCATAGTCGCAGCCGATGCTCTTGAGGAACGCGGCCTGCTGCGCGGTCTCCACGCCCTCCATGATGACCGGAATGTCGAGCCACGCGGCCATGTCGACGACCGAGGCCATGATGCACTCCCTGCGCCCCGCGCTCCCGCCGCCGGAGAGGAACTTCAGGTCGATCTTCAGCACGTCGATGGGGATGTCCTTGAGGTTGTTGAGAGAGGAATAGCCGCTGCCGAAATCGTCCATCATGACGACGAAGCCCGCCGCCTGCAGCTCCGCCACCATGCGGCAGATGGCCTCGGGATTGTCCATGTAGGCGCTCTCGGTGAGCTCCAGGTTGAGAAGCCGCGGCGGAATGCCGTATTTCTGCACAAGCCCGCCGATCAGGTGCGCCAGATTCGGGTTGTACATGTTGACGCGCGAGACGTTCACGGAGATGGGCGCGGGATCGAGCCCGGCGTCGAGCCATCTGCGCAGCAGCCGGCAGACGTGCTCCCACATGTAGAAGTCGAGCTCCACGATGAAGCCGTTGCGCTCGAAGACCGGGATGAACACGCCGGGCGGCAGCAGGCCCTTCTGCGGATGGAGCCAGCGGACAAGCGCCTCCGCGCCGTAGGGCTTCTCGGTGTTCAGGCTGTATTTGGGCTGCAGATAGACCTGGAACTGCTCCTCGTCTCTGGCCTGCTGCATTTCGTTGGCGATTTCCTGGTCCTGCTCGACCTGCCGGCTCATCTCGGGGGCATAGAAGCTGAGGAAGGTGCGGAAGCTGCCCTTACACTCCTTCGCGGCCAGCGTGGCCAGCTCGTACATGCTCTGAATGGAGTCCTGCGGGCTGCGGATGACGTACACGCCAAACGAAGGCTTGATGAGATAGTTTCGGTTGTAGGCGGCGAGCGCCTCCCGCAGCGCGTCGGCCTGCCGCCTGATCGCGGGCTCGTCGAACGGCTCGCAGATGCAGAAGGCGTCGGCGCTGATGCGCGCGTAGGTACACAGCGGGATGCCGAGCGCGGCTCCGCGCAGCAGCTCCGCCGCGCGGCGCAGAAAACGGTCGCCCTCTTCCTCGCCCCAGAAGGAGTTGAGAAGGTGGAAATGGTCGATGTCGAAGCGCAGCAGCGCGAACGTCGTCTCCGGATTCGACTCAAGCAGCACTCTCGTCTCGGAGAAGAACTTGGCCCGGTTGTACAGTCCCGTGAGCGCGTCGTGCTCGTACGCGTGGCGCATCTCGCTCAGCAGGTAGAACTGGCTGCGGATGATGGCGTTTTTGAGGCGGAGCAGCAGCACGCTCGCCTGATACGGCTTGGACACAAAGTCCCAGGCGCCGAGGTTCAGGACCTTCTGCTCGGTGTCGGGATCGCGGTCGGCGGTCACGGCGATGACGGGGATGGAGGCGTGCGGACCGCCCCGGAATTTCTCCAGGAAGGTATACCCGTCCATGACCGGCATCATGAGATCGAGCAGGATGGCGGAGATGTCCTCCCGCTCCCCGAGGATGCGGAACGCGTCTTCGCCGTTGGCCGCCTCGGCCACCGTATACTCCGCGCCCAGAATCTGGCGCAGGAGCTGACGGTTCATCAGCTGATCCTCTACGATCAGTACCGTTGGTTTCTGGTTGCTCATATCGCCGCTGGCCTCTTTTCGACCGCTTCGTCAGGAAGAAGCACATATTCGTGTCCGGATTGCAAATTCCGATACACAGCAATTATATTTTACACGCTGCGGCGGGAATTGTCAAAATTTTTCAGTCATTTTGTCGAAAAATAATTTTGTCCTCCGCCGCCCGGCGCGCCGGCGCGCTACAGCTCCAGAATGTAGTAGCCGCAGGCGTTCACGAGCGTGGTATCCGCGTACTGCTGGACGCGGGGCAGCCCCGCGCCGTAGCGCAGATGCACGTGGCCGTGCACGAGGTAGCGCGGGCGGTATTTCTCCAGCATCGGGCGGAAGGACTCGAAGCCCCGGTGGGCGTAGTCGTCCGCGTCGCCGCAGCCGCGCACCGGCGCGTGCGTCACGACGAGATCCACGCCGCCCGCGTGCCGGATGGGAAAGCCCGCGCGCCAGATGCGGCGGGACATCTGCCGCTCGGTATACTGGTCGGGCCCGCCGCTGTAGAAGGGGCTTCCGCCGAGGCCGAGGATGCGCAGCCCGCCCGCGGTGACGAGCTTGTTTTCGATGCACTCGCACCCCTCCGGCGGCCGCTTTTCATAGCCGGCGTCGTGGTTGCCGCGCACATAGTACAAAGGCGCGCGGCCCATGGTCACCAGAAACGTCAGATACTCCGGCTTCAGATCGCCGCAGGAGAGGATGAGGTCGATGCCGTCCAGCCTTCCCGGCTTGTAAAAATCCCAGTAGTAGGGGCTTTCCTCGTCGGACACGAGCAAAATCTTCACAGGATCACGCCCTCCTTTTCCGGGGGGATGCTGTCGCGGTAGAGGCCCAGCAGGCGCACGGTGTTGCGCGACATGGGCAGCAGCTCGTCGAAGGACGGGATGCGCCCGTCCACGCTGTCGAGCAGCCAGTCCATGCCGAGGATCTCCTCCGGGGACAGCCAGCGGCTGCCGTCGCTGCGCGCGGCGCCGGACTGGTCGGTCATGGGGCAGTGGAACGGCTCGAGCCAGCCGCGCTCGACGCCGCGCTGGAGGATCTCCGCCAGGCGCGCGACGCCCTCCGGCAGCTCGCGGCCGAGCGAGAGCCCCACGACGCCGCTGTTCATGCCCCACCAGTAGTTGACGGCCCTGCCGTCCTCGCGCGGGCTCACGTCGTCCCAGCTCCCGTCGAGAATGGAGCGGACGATCTGCGTGTAGAAATCGCCCCAGTTCCAGCAGGCGGAGACGAGCGGGCGCAGCTCGCCGCTGCCCAGCAGCTGGCTCGTGCTCAGCTCCCAGATGTGCCGGGCGCTGTCAGGGCCGGCGGCCTCGCGGTTGGAGACGACGCGGATGCCCTTGTCCAGAAAGCGCGCGATCGGGTCGCCCGGCACGCACGACCACTGCAGCTCGACGCGCGCGCGCGGATTCGTCAGGCGCACGCCGAGCGCGAAGGCGTTGATGCTCGCCGGCACGCCGAAGATGGGATAGTTGGCCACATAGCCGACGCTGTCCTCCTCGGCCATCGCGCCGGCGACCGCGCCGGTGATGAATTTTCCCTCGTAGATGCGCCCGTAGTACGTCCGCACCCCGGTGTAGGGCATGGACAGCGAGCAGTTGAGAATCCGGACCGCCTTGTGCCGCACGGCGATTTTCCGGCAGGCGCCCATCATGGTGGGCGCGGTGGCGAAGAGCACCTTCGCCCCGTCCCCGATCGCCTGCTCCATCTCGGCCTCGCCGTCGCTGTCGGGCGCGAGCAGGTATACGCCCGTCGTCACGCTTTCGCCGAGCGCCTTTTCCAGCTCCCGCCTGCCCTGCTCGTGGGCGAAGGTCCAGGTGCTCGTCTCGGGCTCGCCCGCGTAGAGGAACGCGGCGGTCACATGGTTCGGGCGCGGCTCGAACAGGTGCGCGATCAGGCCCTTGTCGGCGGGCTCCGGCTCCGTGCTGATGGCGATGGGCACGCTCTTCTGCAGAATGCGCACGTCGGGCATGACGGCCTCGAGGCTCTTCGTCAGCTCCGCCGCGCTCATCTCGCGCAGCTGCGGGAACGCGTATACGCGCAGCCACACGAGCAGCGCCGCCGCCGTGGTGGCGCTCAGCTCCCGTCCGCCGCCCTTGAGGTACGCCTCGCGGAAGCGGTAGAAGCCCGCCAGGAACGCGCTGCGTTCGGCGTCCGTCCAGACGTGGTCCGGCTCGAAGCCGAGCGCCGCCTGCAGCCGCGCGTAGCTCTCGGGCTGGCGGAAGCGCACCTGATAGATCCTCGCGAGCCTGTAAAAGCGCAGAAACGCGTAGTAGGCGCGCACCTCCTCGTCGTCGGAGTCGGCGGGCAGGATGCGCACGACGTGGCCCGTGATGGTCGGCGCGTCGTAGCTTTTCAGAACGCTCACGCGCTTGTTGCCCTCCTGCACGTAGAACCGGCCGAGATACTCCACGCAGCGGATGTAGTCGCGAATGCCCTCGGGGCCGAGATGCGCCTCGCAGAGGGCAATCCACTTGCTCGCAAATTCCGTGCCGAGCGGCATGAGCGGCATGAAGTCCGGGGAAAAGGCCGTCTTGCGCCCGGCGTCCTTCGTGCCGACGATGCGCTCGGTGGGGATCTCCACGAGGCCCAGATCGACGCGGCCAGCCGTCATCGATTCGTCGAGAAATTCGTCCAGGACCGGCAAATAGGGATATTCGCCCCGCAGAACGCAGCTTTTGTATTGTTTTTGCCCGAGCTTGAGGGCCTTCATGTACTGTTCCAGCGCTTCCTTCCGGCTCATGCGCGCCGCCTCCCCCTGATATTTTTATTTAGTATACCACATCCGGGCCGAATATGGAATGCGGACGCGCCGGAAAGAAGCCGCGCGCTTTTTTATTGCATTTCCCGGGAAAACCGTCTATGATAATGGCTGATGAATAAACCGCAAAGCGGTTTATTCGCGCGGCAGCACCGCGCAAAACCGATAAGGAGAATATCAATATGGAGCTTCTGTTTTTTTACCTGCCCGGCTGCCCGTACTGCCGCCGCGCCGAGGAGATCCTCGCCGGCCTGATCGCCGAAAAGCCGGAATACGGCGCGGTGCAGATCCGCCGCGTCAATGAGTCCGCGGAGGCCAAGCTGGCCGGACAGTACGACTACTGGCGCGTGCCGAGCTTCTTCCTGGACGGCAAAAAGCTCTACGAGGCCGATCCCCGCGAGAGCGAGCAGGCTGTCCGCAGCGCGCTGCGGGCCGTTCTGGACGCGGCTCTGGAAAGGTCCTGAGGCGCATGTCCGCGCTGCTTCAAAACCGCCTTCTCATCTGCGCGGTGCTTGCGTGGCTCTGCGCGCAGGTCATCAAAACCATTCTCTACGCGGCCGTCAACCGTCGGCTCGACTGGCAGCGGCTTTTCGGCGACGGCGGCATGCCGAGCGGGCACTCCGCCACGGTCACGGCGCTGGCGGCCTCGGCCGCGCTGGAATATGGGCTGGACTCCGCCGCGTTCGCCGTTTCGGCGATCCTCGCCATCGTTGTCATGCACGACGCGATGGGCGTGCGGCGGCAGGCCGGCAAGCACGCGAAGGCCATCAACGAGCTGATGGAGCTGCTCGGCAGCAGCATCGCGCCCGAGGAAAAGCTGCAGGAATTTCTGGGCCACACGCCGATGCAGGTCGTGTTCGGGGCGCTTCTGGGCCTCATTGTGGCGCTGATACTGGGTTAGGGGGACGATATGTCGGATTTTTTGCCCGTCTCGCGGGCGGATATGGAGCGGCGGGGCTGGACGCAGTGCGACTTCGTCTATGTGATCGGCGACGCCTACGTCGACCATCCGTCCTTCGGCCACGCGATCATCTCGCGCGTGCTGGAGGCCGCGGGCTACAAGGTCGGCATCCTGTCGCAGCCGGACTGGAAGGACCCCGCCTCCATCCTCGCCCTGGGCGAGCCGCGGCTCGGCTACCTGGTGACGGGCGGGAACATGGACTCGATGGTCAACCACTACGCGGTGTCCCGGCGGCACCGGCAGACCGACGCGTTCACGCCGGGCGGCGTCATGGGCCGGCGGCCGGACTACGCGACCGTAGTCTACTGCAACCTCATCCGCCGCACGTTTCCGCGCATCCCCATTCTGATCGGCGGCATCGAGGCGAGCCTGCGCAGGCTCGCGCACTACGACTACTGGTCGGATAAGCTCAAGCGCTCGATCCTGCTCGACTCGCAGGCGGATCTGCTGCTCTACGGCATGGGCGAGCGCAGCATCGTGGAGGCGGCGAACGCCCTCAACGACGGCATGCCCGCCGCCGACATCACCTGGATCGACGGCACCGTTTTTAAAACGAAGGCGCCGAACGAGCAGATTCCCGCCCTCGCCCTGCCCTCCTGGCAGGCGCTGCAGGCGGAGCGCAGCGCATACGCCGAGAGCTTCCGAATCCAATACGAAAACACCGACCCGTTCACGGCGAAGCGGCTGATCGAGCCCTACGGCGAGCGGGAGTTCGTCGTGCAGAATCCGCCCCAGAAGCCGCTTTCGCAGAAGGAGATGGACGCGGTCTACGACCTGCCGTACTGCCGGACGTATCACCCGTCCTACGCGGCGCTCGGCGGCGTGCCCGCGATCGCCGAGGTGCAGTTCAGCCTGGTGTCCAACCGGGGCTGCTTCGGCGCGTGCAGCTTCTGCGCGCTCACCTTCCACCAGGGCCGCATCGTCCAGGCGCGCAGCCACGAATCGATTCTCAAAGAGGCGCGGGCGATGACGCAGGAGCCGGATTTCAAGGGCTACATCCACGACGTGGGCGGCCCGACGGCCAATTTCCGCCGGCCGGCCTGCCAGAAGCAGCTCACGAAGGGCGCCTGCCCGAACCGCCAGTGCCTCTATCCGACGCCGTGCAGGAACCTGGACGCCGACCACGGCGACTATCTGGCGCTCCTGCGGGAGCTGCGCGCGCTGCCGGGCGTCAAAAAGGTCTTTATCCGCAGCGGCATCCGCTTCGACTACCTGCTGGCCGACAAAAACGACGCCTTTTTCCGCGAGCTCGTCAAATACCACGTCTCCGGCCAGCTCAAGGTCGCGCCCGAGCACGTGTCCGACGAGGTGCTCGCCGTGATGGGCAAGCCGCGCCACAGCGTCTATCTGCGCTTCCTCGAGAAATACGAGGCGCTCAACCGCGCGTGCGGAAAAGAGCAGTTCGTCGTGCCGTATCTCATGTCGTCGCACCCCGGCTGCACGATGGCCGAGGCCGTAAAGCTCGCCGAGTACCTGCGCGACACCGGCCACAATCCCGAGCAGGTGCAGGACTTCTACCCCACGCCCTCCACGCTTTCGACCGTCATGTATTACACGGGGCTCGACCCGCGCACGATGCAGCCGGTTTACGTGCCGACCAATCCGCACGAGAAGGCCATGCAGCGCGCGCTCATCCAGTACCGCGACCCGAAAAACGCCGGGCTCGTGCGCGAGGCGCTCACGCTGGCCGGCAGACCGGAGCTGATCGGCTACGACCGCGGCTGTCTCGTCCGCCCGGCCGGAAAAAAGCCGCAGAAGCAGGCGGCGCCGCGAAAGCCGGGCGCCGCGCGAAAAAGGAGATAGGCCATGTCAGAGGAAATCAGGCCCGGCCGCTACCGCCATTTCAAGGGAAACGAATACGAGGTGCTCTTCGTCGCCACGCACTCCGAGACGAGAGAGCCGATGGTCGTCTACCGCGCGCTCTACGGCGAGCGCGGACTCTGGGTGCGTCCCGCGTCCATGTGGAACGAGACCGTGGAGCGGGACGGCCGGCAGTACCGCCGCTTCGTCTACCTCGGTCCGGGGCCGGAGGAGCCGTAAAAAAATACGCCTGCCGCGGGGAAGCACGGTTCTGTCCGTTCTTTCCGCGGCAGGCGTTTTTTCGTCAGTCTACAGGCACCTGTAGTACACGGTGCTGGCGCGCTCCTTGCCCTGGTAGCGCTTGGTCTTGTACTTGTCGGGGAAGGCGCTGATGAGCTTGAGCAGCTTCGAGTAGCCGTAGCTGCGCGGGTCGAAGTCCGGCTTGGCGCGCTTGATGAAGTCGCCGGCCTGCGAGACGTTCGCGTAGCCGTCTTCGTTCTGGTACTTGTCGCAGGCGGTGTTGAGCAGGCTGTGAATCTCCTGGATGTCGGGCGCGGAGTCGTCCGGCTTCGGCGCTTTCGCGGCCGCCTTTTTCGTCTCGGGCTTTGCCTCCGGGGTTTCGGCCTGGGCTGTCTTCGCGGGCGCCTCCGGCNTCTCCGGCGCGGCCTTCGCCGGCGCGGGCTGCTGGTCGAGGTACTCGAGGAAGATGAAGTCGTCGCAGGCGTTGCGGAACGCCTCGGGCGTCTTCTGCTCGCCCACGCCGATGATATACACGCCGGACTCGCGCAGGCGGATCGCCAGCGGCGTGAAGTCGCTGTCGCTCGAGACGAGCGCGAACGCGTCGTAGCGCTCGGTGTGCAGCAGGTCCATCGCGTCGATGGCCATGACGAGATCGGTCGCGTTCTTGCCGGAGACATAGTCGAACTGCTGCACCGTCTTGATGGCGAGCCGGTTGACTTTGGCCTCCCAGTCCTTGAGCGTCTGCTTTTTGAAATTGCCGTACGCTTTCTTGACGATGATGCGCCCGTGCGCGGTCAGCTCGTGCAGAATGCTTTCGAGCTTGGCCAGGCGCGTGTTGTCGGCGTCGATCAGGACGGCAATGGCTTTGAGATCATCCAAAGTGATCCCTCCTTGTGGTTTACGGATGCGGCTTGCCCTCGCGATAGGCAGCCATGATGTTTTTGAAGATGTCCCCGTTCGACGGCGGCGTCCAGGTGATGGCGTTCGCGCCGGCCTCGATGGTCTGGCGGATGGAGTCCTCCGTCGGGCCGCCGGTGGCGATGACGGGCAGGTCGGGATAGAGCCGCTTGATGCGCTGCACGACCTCCGGCGTCCTGCCGGCGGCGGAGACGTTGAGGATGTCGGCGCCGGCCTCGACGCGCGCCCGGATGTCCGTGTCGGCGCGCGCGACCGTGACAACGATGGGGATGTCCACGATGTCGCCGATGGTGCTGACGACCTCGTTGGCCGTCGGGTCGTTCACGACGACGGCCGCCGCGCCCTGCATTTCGGCGAACATGGCGAGGTTGCACACGCGCTGGCCCTGCGTCAGCCCGCCGCCCACGCCCGCGAAGACGGGGATGTCCGCCGCCATCAGCAGCGCCTGCGTGATGATCGGCTGCGGGGTGAAGGGGTACACGGCCAGGATCGCGTCCGCGTTGACGTTTTTGATGATGCACAGATCCGTGGAAAACACGATGGACTTGATGCGCCTGCCGAACACGATGATGCCGCTGCAGGCGTAGATGCACTCCGGCACGCGGAGCGCGAACTTGCGGAGCGTGCCGTCCAGCCGGACGGGGCGCTGTTTTTCGGTCATACGCAGTCCTTTCCCGGCGGGTTTTCGCCGATTGACAGAATTCTTCTGTAGATCTCCAGCCCGTCCAGCAGCGCCTCTTCGTCGAAGTCGAAGCTGCAGCTGTGCAGCGGCTGGCCGCCGCGCCCGCCCTTGACGCCGAGGAAGAAGAACAGGCCCGACACGCTCCGCTGGTACTCGGCGAAGTCCTCCGCCGCCATGACGGGCTCCACGAGCACGGCGTCGTCCATCGAGTCGAGGAACGTGTAGAATTCCTCCACCATGGGCCGGGGGTTGCTGACGCACGGATACTGCGCCTGGTGCGCGATCTCGAAGGTCGCGCCGGTGGCCGTCTGCAGGCCGTTCATCAGCGCGCCCATGCGCTTGGCGAGGTCGCGGTAGAGCCCGTCGCCGAACGTGCGGAGCGTGCCCGTCATGACGACCTTGTCGGCGATGATGTTGTGGCTCGTGCCGCCGTCGATCTTTCCGAGCGTCAGAAGCGCGTCCTGGTGGGGATCGACGTTGCGCGTGATGACCGACTGGAGCATCGTGATGAGCTCCGCGGCGACCACGATTGCGTCCACGCCCATCTGCGGGGTCGAGGCGTGCGCGCTCTTGCCGCGGACGGTAATGGAAAAGTCGCTCGTCTGCGCCATCATGGGGCCCCAGCGGACGCCGATCTTTCCGGCCGGCACCGTCGGCCACAGGTGCAGGCCGTAGATCCGGTCCACCGTCGGATTGGCGAGCGCGCCCTCCTCGATCATGCGCTTGGCGCCGGCCCAGCCCTCCTCGCCCGGCTGGAACAGCAGCACCACGTTGTATGCAAGCTCGTCCCGGTGCCGCGACAGCAGCTCCGCGAGCAGCAGCAGCACCGTCATGTGCCCGTCGTGGCCGCAGCCGTGCATGCGGCCGGGATTCTGCGAGCGCCAGGGCACCTCGTTCGCCTCGTCCTCCGTCAGCGCGTCCATATCCGCGCGGAAGGCGATCGTGCCCTTCGGGTCCTTCGCGTAGAACACGGCCTTGACGCCGGTCAGCGCGATCTTGCGCAGATAGTCCGGCCGGCAGGCATAGAGCTTCTCCAGGACATACGCCTGCGTTCTGTAGAGCTCAAAGCCCACCTCCGGAATTTCGTGCAGCTCCCGCCGCGTCCGGATGCAGACGTCCAGCAGGGCCGTCACTTCTGAACTGCGCTTCATAAATATCCTCCGCCCGCTCGTTTTATTCAGGCAATCCCGCACAATTCCAAGCGCGGGATTGCGCCGTCAGATTTTTCGTCAGATGTGTCAAAAAGCGCAGCGAATCCTTTGTGGATTCGCGAGCATTTTTGGCGCATATGACGGAAAAGATGCCAGCAAGACCGTGCTTGAGGCGTCAGCCGCGAATTGTGCGGTGTTGCCTTCAGTATAGCAGTCTTTTCAGGCTCCGTCAAGAAAGGCTTTCCGCCCCTGTTTGTGGATATTGTGCGCGCGATTCGCACTTTTTGCCGGGAATTCAGCAATTTTTCCTATTGACGAAACCGCCCGATTCGCGTACTATGAATGAAAATGAATAGAGCAATTCAGAATAGAGGCGCAATTGCAAGGAGTATTTCGCGGCGTACAAGGCTTTCGCAAAGCCGCTGCCGCGAAGGAAAGGTGCCGTTGCCGAAGGAAGCGCGGGCGCGTGTTTCCTGGGCGGGCGAATAACATTCGTCCGACTGTCGCGTATGCGGAGAGCTATTGAAATTGTGCCGATTTCCCCGGCGTCTGTCCGGGCGGAGTCCTATTTCAGCAGCCGTGTACGCATGGCTGCTTTTTTGTCGTATCCGGCGCATGAAAATGAATATATATAAAGGAGATACCTGCCATGACAAAGAATCTGATCTTCCGCGGCGTCGCGACCGCCCTCATCACCCCGCTCACCGAGACCGGCGTGGACTACGACACGCTCGGCCGGCTCATCGACTGGCAGATCGACAAGGGCATCAACGCCCTCGTGATCGCGGGCACCACCGGCGAGGGCTCGACGCTCTCGGACGAGGAGCACCGCCGGGTCCTGTGCTATTCCATCGACCGCGCGGCGGGCCGCGTGCCCGTCATCGCCGGCACCGGCTCGAACGACACGGCCTACGCCGTCTCGCTCACGCGCTACGCCTGCCAGGCCGGCGCGGACGGCGTGCTCGTCGTGACGCCCTACTACAACAAGGCCACGCAGAACGGCCTCATCCGCATGTACACCGCCATCGCCGACGCCTCGACGAAGCCGCTCATCCTCTACGACGTGCCGTCGCGCACGGGCGTCGGCATCGAGCCCGCCACCTACGCGGCGCTGGCCGACCACCCGATGATCGCGGGCATCAAGGAGGCCAACGGCAACATCTCCAAGATCGTCGAGACCGCCTCGCTGGTGAACGGCCGCCTGGCCATCTACTCCGGCAACGACGACGAGATCGTCCCCATTCTGTCCATGGGCGGGCAGGGCGTCATCTCGGTGCTGTCCAACGTCGTGCCCGCCGAGACGGTCGAGATCTGCGACCGCTGGTTCGCGGGCGACACCGCGGGCGCGGCGGCGCTGCAGTGCCGCTACCTGCGGCTCATCCGCGGGCTGTTCAGCGAGGTCAACCCCATCCCCGTCAAGGCCGCCATGGCCGCCATGGGCTACGGCGAAAATTATCTGCGCCTGCCGCTCACGCCGATGGAGCCGGCCCACGAGGAAGCGCTGCTGGCGGAGATGCGCCGCGTCGGCATTCTGTAAAATGAAGAAGCGGGAGGAACTCCGAATGAAGATACTGGTACACGGCTGCACCGGGCGAATGGGCAGAACCGTTCTTTCGATGCTGGCCGATCCGGGCAGCCCCCATACGCTCGCGGCCGGCGTCAGCCCCGAGTGCGTCCCCGGTACGCCGGGGCAGTACGTCTCGCTGGATGAATTCACCGGCCCGGCCGACGTCGTGGTGGACTTTTCCAACCACGCCGCGACCGGCGCGCTGCTGGACTACTGCGAAGCAAGGCTTCTGCCCGTCGTGCTGTGCACGACCGGCCAGACGCCGGAGGAGCTGGCGCGCATCCAGCGGGCGGCCGTGAAGATCCCCGTGTTCCGCTCGGCCAACATGTCGCTCGGCATCGCGGTGCTCGCGGACCTCGCGCGCCGCGCGGCCCGCATGTTCCCGGACGCGGACATCGAGATCGTCGAGGCGCACCACAACCAGAAGCTCGACGTACCGAGCGGCACGGCCCTCATGCTCGCGAACGCAATCCGCGAGGTGCGGCCCGGCGCGCAGTTCGTCGTGGGCCGCCACGAGAACGGCAAGCGGCAAAAGCGGGAAATCGGCATCCACTCCCTGCGGCTCGGCAGCGAGGTGGGAATGCACGAAATCTTCATCACGACCGGAAACGAGACGCTGACGCTCCGCCACGAGGCGAGCAGCCGCGCGCTGTTCGCCGAGGGCGCGCTCGCCGCGGCCGGCTGGCTCGCGGGCAAGCCCGCCGGGCTCTACGGGATGCCGGAGCTTCTGGAGGAGCAGCTATGATGGACGCACAGCAGATTATTCAAACAATCGCGCAGGCGAAAAAGAAAACGCCCGTGAAGCTCTACGTCAAGGAGCGCGCGCCGATCGACTACGGCGGCGCGCAGGTGTTCGGCGCGGGCGACAGAATCGTCTTCGGCGACTGGGCGGAGCTCGGCCCCATCGTGGAGGCCAACCGCGAGAACATCGCGGACCTGGTCGTGGAAAGCGACCGCCGCAACAGCGCCATTCCCCTGCTCGACACGAAGAACCTCGCCGCCCGCATCGAGCCGGGCGCGATCATCCGCGAGCACGCGGAGATCGGGAAGAACGCCGTCGTCATGATGGGCGCGATCCTCAACATCGGAGCCGTCGTCGGCGAGGGCACGATGATCGACATGGGCGCCGTGCTGGGCGGCCGGGCCACCGTGGGCAAAAACTGCCACATCGGGGCCGGGGCCGTGCTCGCGGGCGTCGTCGAGCCCGCCTCCGCCGTGCCCGTCGTCGTGGAGGACGGCGTGCTGGTCGGCGCGAACGCGGTCGTCATCGAGGGCGTGCACGTCGGCAGGAACGCGGTCGTCGCCGCCGGCGCGGTCGTCATCGCCGACGTGCCGGACAACGCCGTCGTCGCGGGCTGCCCCGCGCGCGTCATCAAAATGAAGGACGAAAAAACCAGCGCCAAGACCGCGCTCGAGGAAGCCCTGCGCACCCTGTGATCCCGGCACCTGTCGTTCTGAGGGCGGAAAAGGCGCTCGCCGCGGCCCTGCGCTGAGATTCTTTATTGCTGCGCTCCTCAGAATGACAAACGCGCTCACATTAATAATTGGAAAGGTCATCCGCTTCATGGATTCATTTCTCTCCGACGCCCGTGCGCTTGCGCCGGCGCTGGGCGCGCTGCGGCACGGCATTCACCGCGCCCCGGAGCTCGGCGGGCGCGAAACGCAGACCGCGCTGACAATCGAGCAGTTCTTCGCCGGGCTCGGCGTTCCGACGCGGCGCGTCGGAAAGACGGGCGTCACGGCGACGCTCCGGGGCGCGCTGCCCGGCCCGCTTGCGGCCTTCCGCGCGGACATGGACGCGCTGCCCGTCGCGGAGCAGACCTGCGCGCCGTTCGCCTCCGAAGCGCCGGGCGTCATGCACGCCTGCGGCCACGACTTCCACATGGCCTCCGCGCTGGGCGCGGCCTCGCTGCTGGCGGCGCGCGCGGAGTCGCTGCACGGCGGCGTCCGGTTCCTCTTCGAGCCGGACGAGGAGGGCGACGGCGGGGCCGCGGGCCTCATCGCCGCGGGCTGTCTGGACGGCGTTTCGGCGGTCTTCGGCGCGCATGTCTCGCCGGAGCTGCCGGCGGGCACGTTCGGCTTCCGCTTCGGCAAATTCTACGCCGCCTCCAACCCCTTCACCGTGGCCGTGACCGGAAAAACCGCGCACGGCGCGGAGCCGGAGAAGGGCGTGGACGCGCTGTACGCGGCGGCGGAAACGGCGTGCGCGCTCAAGCAGCTGCAGGCGCCGCTCACGGCGCGGTTCGGCAGAACCGTCGTCACCGTCGGCACCCTGCACAGCGGCTCCGCCTGCAACATCCTCGCGGGCGAGGCGTCGCTCTCCGGCATCCTGCGCACGCTCGGCCCCGAGGCGCGGCGGGAGAGCCTGCTGGCCCTGGAGCAGACGGTGCGCCGGGTCGCCGGCGAGACCGGCGTGCAGTACAAGCTCTGTGTGACGGACGGCTATCCCGGCATCGTGAACGCCGACGCGCCGACCCGGCTCGCGCTCGCCGCCTGCGGCGAGCTGGCCGTTCCGGCCCGGGTGCTGGACGCGCCCACGATGATGACCGAAGATTTCGGCCTCTATCTTGACAACGTGCCCGGCAGCTTCTATCATATCGGGGTCGGCGGAGACGCGCCGCTTCACAGCCCGCAGTTTCTGCCGTCCGATTCCCTTTTGCCCGCGGCCGCCGCGGTAAGCGCGGCAATTCTTTGGAAATTCTTGCAGGAGGAACCTTCATGCAGACCATCGCTCTGAAATTCGGCGGCAGCTCGCTCGCTTCGGCGGAGCAGTACCGCAAGGTCGCGGCCATCATCCGCGCGGACCCGGCCCGCCGCTATATCATCGCCTCCGCTCCCGGCAAGCGCAGCAGCGGCGACACCAAGATCACCGACGCCCTGTACGCGGTTTTCGAGACCGCGCAGGCGGGCGGGGACTACGAAAGCACGCTCGCCGCGATCGCGGACCGCTACCGGGGCATCGCCGGGGAGCTGGGCGTCCGCTTCGACATCGACGGCGAGATCGGTAAAATCCGCCGCCGCATCGAAACGCGGCCCGAGCGCGACTATCTGGCCAGCCGCGGCGAATATCTGGGCTCCCGTCTGCTCGCCTCGTATCTGGACGTGCCCTTCGTGGACGCGGAGGGCACCGTCGTCTTCCGGGAGGACGGCACTCTCGACGCGCAGGCCACCAACCGGGCGCTCGGCGGCGCCCTGATGGGGCTGGCGCGCGCGGTCGTCCCCGGCTTCTACGGCGCGGACGCGCACGGGACGATCCACACCTTTTCGCGCGGCGGCTCGGATGTGACCGGCGCGCTGGTCGCCAGAGCCGTGCGGGCGAGTCTGTACGAGAACTGGACGGACGTGTCCGGCATGCTGATGGCCGATCCCCGCATCGTCGATTCCCCCGCGGGCATCGCGCGCATCTCCTACCGCGAGCTGCGCGAGCTCTCCTACATGGGCGCGACGGTCCTGCACGAGGACGCGGTGTTCCCCGTCCGCTCGTCGAACATCCCCATCAACATCCGCAACACGAACCGCCCGGACGATCCCGGCACGATGATTCTGCCGCACCTGCCGGCGGACGCCGCCGTGCGCCCCGTCACCGGCATCGCGGGCCGCTGCGGCTTTTCGGCCATCCTCATTGAAAAAGACCTTATGAACGCGGAGATCGGCTTCGGCCGCAAGGTGCTGGAGGTGCTCGAGCACTACGGCATCTCCTTCGAGCACCTGCCCTCCGGCATCGACACCATGTCGCTCGTGCTGAACACCGAGCACCTCAACGAGCACCGCGACGCGATTCTGCACGAGATCCACGACGCCGTGCATCCGGACTCGCTCATCGTCGAGGACGGCCTGGCGCTCGTGGCCGTCGTCGGCCACGGCATGGTGCGCTCGAAGGGCACCGCCGCGCGCGTGTTCGAGGCCATCTACCGTGCCGGCATCAACATCCGCATGATCGACCAGGGCTCGAGCGAGCTCAACATCATCCTCGGCGTCGCGGAGACCGACTACGCGGCCTCGATCCGTGCGATTTACCGGGAGTTTATGGGCGCGTGACGCCTTTTCGGCGCGGAGGCGTTCGGTTTTTTCCCGTCTCCGCGCCGCGAAAAAAACACGTTTCCGCGATTGTTGACATTTTGTGCAAAGGTGCTATAATGCTAATCATTCGATAGACGCTGAATGCACGGCGCGTGCAGCGGGAGAACCACAACCGGGGTGTATTCGCTTATGCGATAGGAGACCTTCTTCTCCGAACCCGTCAGCTAATCTCGCAAGCGAAGGAAGGGGCCGGAGCTATCCTGTGAGGGGACAGTGCGGCCAAATCCGCCGCCGCTTGCCGAGCAAGCGGCGTTTTTATCTTTTCAGGAGGCAATCTGATGGCGTCAACCTGCAATCTTTGGCTCGACGTGGTGCGCAAGCTCTATTCCTACGCGCCCAAGGAGGGCTACAGCGAATATCCCTATGACACGGAAAGCGTCGCGCAGCATATCGTGCATATGCTGGAGGCGGAGGGCTACCGCGAAGACAAAAGGGCGACGTGATGGCCGGCGTGCTGCTGGGTCTGACCTTCGGCGCTCTGCAGCTCTGGCTGCTTATCACGGGCGTGCGGTCGGTCGGAGCGGGTAAACTCAAAATCTGGGCTCTGGCGCTCCAGTTCCTGTGTCCGCTCGCGGGGCTGCTGCTGTGCGTCTGGCTGTTCCGGTCCCAGCTCGTCGCGTGCGCCGCCGCCATGGGCGCGGTGCTGCTCGCGGGCGCCGGGATCTGGGCGCTCCGGAACCGGCGCGGCGGCCGGAAATCCGGAGACGATCCTCAAAAGAAGGTGTAAACTTGCTGCTGTATATGATCCTGAAATGGGTGCTGCTCGCCGTCGGCGCGGAGCTCGGCGTCGGGGGCTGGTTCTGGCGGAAGTCCGCCGTCAAGGCTTGCGACGCGGAGCCGAGCAAGCCCCATAAAAAGAAGAAGCTGCTTGCCACGATCCTGATGCTCGTCGGCGGCTGGCTTTTTGCCGAGCAGCTGCTGCGCGTGATCTTCGGCACCGAGCCGTCCGAGAAGTTCACGGTGAGCATCTGGGCCCCGCGCGTCACGGTCATGGGGTATTCCCTGTCCACCACGGTCATCATCACCTGGATCATCCTGGCCGTCTGGCTCGTGCTGGGGGTGCTGTTCCGCCTGATCGTCGTGCCGCGGATGACCGAGATCCCCCACGGGATCCAGAACGCGGCCGAAACCGCCGTGGAATACGTCCGGAGCTATACGGTGTCCAAGGTGGGCGACCTCGGCGACGGACTGCCCGGCTTTTTGTTCGCGGTCGTCCTGTTCATGGTCAGCTGCGCCGCGGTCGAGCTGTTCGGCTACCGCGCGCCGACGACCGACATCACGATGACCTTCGCGCTGGCCCTCACGACGCTCTTCTGCATCAACTACTACGGCTTCAAGAAGAAGGGCGTGGGCGGCCGGCTCAAGCGATACTTCCCGAACGTGATGAACCTCGTCTCCGACATCTCCACGCCGGTCTCTCTGGCGTGCCGGCTGTTCGGCAACATGCTCGGCGGCATGATCGTCATGGATCTNCTNTACTNCGCGATGGGCAACTGCGGCCATCGGCTTCCCGAGCNTNGNNGGCCTGTANTTCAACCTCTTCCACCCGCTCATCCAGACCTATATTTTTGTCACACTTTCGCTGACCTTCATCGGGGAAGCGGTCGAATAATCAGGAGGAATTATCATTATGGATTCGAAAGGTCTTATCGCAATCGCGGCCGCTCTGGCGCTGCTGCCCTGCATGGCGGCGGCCCTCGTCATGGGTCTTGCCACCGGCAAGGCGGCCGACGCCACCGCGCGGCAGCCGGAAGCCTCCGGCAAAATCCAGTCCGTCCTCATCCTGGGCCTGGCTCTGACCGAGTCCTGCGCCATCTACAGCTTCGTCACCGCGCTGCTCATGATCTTCACCATGGCATAAGATAAGGGGATACATTATGGAAATCTATCCGCTGGACATCGCGATCCACCTCGTCAACATCGCGATCTTCTACCTCATCGTGCGGTTTCTCGTCTACAAGCCCGTGCGCAAGTTTATGGACGCGCGCTCGGCAAAGATTCAGGGCGATATGGACGAGGCAAAGGCGCTCGCGGAGAAGGCCGAAAAGACGCAGGCGGAATACGACGGCAAGCTCGCCGAGGCGGACAGCGCCTGCAAGCAGATCATTGCCACCGGCCGCAAAATCAACACCGAAGCCGGGCAGAAGGTGCTCGACGACGCGCAGCAGGATGCCGACAAGATCCTGAAGGACGCGCGCGCCGAGGCCGCCGAGCTGCGCCTGCGCGCGCTCGACGACGCCAAGACCGACATCACCGACGCCGCCGTCACCATGGCGGGCCGGATTCTGAAGCTGGACGACGCGGTCAAGGAAAACGTCAAATCCGGCGCGCCCGTGCTCCAGGGCACCAGGGAGGGTCTTCTCAAAACGGCCCGCCCCTGCTCCGACGCCGAGCTCGCGGAGATCCGCGGCCAGCTCGAGCACATGCTCGGCTGCCATCTGCGCTTCGAAACGCTGGTCGATCCCAGCCTGATCGGGGGCTTCTGCGCCTATCTCGACGGCACGGTCTACGATTTCAGCTACGCCGCGCAGCTCGGCGCCATGAAGCAGAAGCTGTCTTAGGAGTGGCGCCATGCTGAATTTCGATCAGGCCCCCATCGGGGGCTTTCTCAAGGAAAAGCTGAAAAACTGCGAGCCCAACTTCATCACCTACGAATACGGCACGGTCGAGAGCTGTGCCGACGGCATCGTGCGCGTCCGCGGCCTCACCCATACCCGCTACGGCGAGCTGCTGGCGTTTGAAAACGACGCCTACGGCATGGCGCTCGATCTGAGCATGGAAGGCGTGGGCGCGGCGCTGTTAAGCAAGGCCGACGCGGTCACGCCCGGCTCCGTCGTGCGCGGCACCGGACGGGTCGCGGACGTCGGCGTGGGCGAGAGTCTGCTCGGCCGCGTCGTCGATCCCATCGGCAGGCCGCTGGACGGGCTGCCCCTCATTCCGAAGGATTTCCGCACCTGCGAGTTCCCCGCGCCCGCCATCATCGACCGGGCCCCCGTGGACACCCCGCTGGAGACCGGCATCCTCGCCATCGACTCCATGATTCCGATCGGCCGCGGCCAGCGCGAGCTCATCATCGGCGACCGGCAGACCGGCAAGACCTCCATCGCCCTGTCCGCGATGATGAACCAGAAATCCACGGGCGTGCTGTGCGTCTACTGCGCCATCGGGCAGAAGACCGCCTCCGTGGCGGCCCTCGTGCACGATCTCGAGAAGACCGGCACGCTCGATCACACCGTCGTCGTGGCCTCCACCGCCGCCGACAGCCCCGCCATGCAGTATCTGGCCCCCTACGCTGCCTGCGCGATCGCGGAGGGCTTCATGTACGAGGGCAAGGACGTGCTCGTGGTCTACGACGACCTCAGCAAGCACGCCGTCGCCTACCGCACAATGTCGCTGCTGCTGCGCCGCCCGTCGGGCCGCGAGGCCTATCCAGGCGACGTGTTCTATCTCCACTCGCGCCTGCTCGAGCGGGCGGCGAAGCTGTCCGAGGCCAAGGGCGGCGGCTCCATGACGGCGCTGCCCATCGTCGAGACCATGGCGGGCGACATCTCCGCCTACATCCCCACGAACGTCATCTCCATCACCGACGGCCAGATCTATCTGGAGTCCGAGCTGTTCCACTCCGGCGTGCGGCCGGCCGTGAACGTCGGCCTGTCCGTCTCGCGCGTGGGCCGGGCCGCGCAGTACGACGCGATGAAAAAGGTCTCGTCGTCTCTGCGGCTCGAGGTCGCGCAGTACCGCGACATGGCCGTGTTCGCCCAGTTCGGCGCGGACGTGGACGCCTCGACGCAGAAGCTTCTCGCGCGCGGCGAGCGCATGACGGAGCTTCTGAAGCAGGGCACCGACGAGATTCTGCGCCTGTCCCAGCAGACGGCGCTGCTGTGCGCCTATTCGATGAACGCGATGGAAAAGATCCCCGTCAAGCAGGTCGGCGCCTACAAGCACCGGCTGCTGGCCTGGCTCACCGGCGAGGCGCCCGCCGCCATGGGCGCCGTGGACGACACCAAAAAGCTCTCCGACGACGTGCGCCGCCAGCTGACGGACGCCATTCGCGCGTTCGGCACGGGCGCGGAGGATCAGGATGCAGAGCGTCAGTGAGATCCGCCGCCACATGTCGGCGGTCGGCGAGACCCGCAAGATCACGAACGCGATGGATCTGGTCTCGTCCGCCAGAATGCAGAAGTTTTCGCAGTATATCCCCTACAACACGCACTACTACCGGCGTCTGCAGTCGGCCATGAAGGACATTCTCGACTCCGCCGCCGAGATCTCGCATCCGTACCTGCTGCATCACCGCGGCACGCGGCGCGCGTATATCGTGGTCGCGGGCGACAAGGGACTCGCCGGCGGCTACAACGCGGCGCTGCTCAGCTTCGCGATGAAGGAATTCCAGGGCCACACGGTCGACCGGCTCATCACCGTCGGCCTGATGGCCGACACCTTTTTCCGCAAAAAGGGCATCATCCCGGACGACTCGACCGTCGGCATCGCGCAGAACCCCACGCTCTTCAACGCCCAGCGTCTGTCCGACCGGGTCACGGCGCTGTTCGACGAGAACGAGATCGACGAGGTCTTCGTCATTTTCACGCTCTACGCCAAGGGCCCCGGACGGATTGTGAACCAGCCCGTCATCCGCCGGCTGCTGCCCCTGCGTCTGAGCGACTTCGAGGATGTGCTGGCCGACGACCGCCTGCCCGACCGCGACGTCATCTACACGCCGTCGCCGCAGGAGGTGTTCGACCAGCTCGTGCCGCAGTTCATCGCCGCGCGCATCTACGACGCGCTCATCCAGTCGTTCGCCGCCGAGCATTTCGCGCGGATGAACGCCATGCGCAGCGCCACCAAAAACGCGGACGATCTCATGAAGCGGCTGTCGCTCAACCTCAACACGGCGCGGCAGGCGCAGATCACGCAGCAGATTTCCGAAACCAGCGCGGGCATGGCGCAGGCCGCGCCCGCAAGAAAGGAGGAACGGCCCATGCAGACGCCGGAAACAGCCTTCATCTCACAGATCAGCGGCCCGGTGCTGACCGTTCGCTATCCGACAACCGAGCACTATTCCCTGCACGACCTGCTCGTGAGCGAGACGGGCGTGCACATGGAGGTCGCCGCCCACTCCGCCCCCGGCGAGGTCCGGGCCATCGCGCTCGACGCGACCTACGGCCTCTCCTGCGGCATGAGCGTCACCAACACCGGCTCGTGCATCCGCGTGCCCGTGGGCGAAAAGACGCTGGGCCGCGTCATCGACGTGCTGGGCAACCCCATCGACAATCTCGGCCCCATCGAGGCCCCGACCATGCCCATCTACCGCGCGGCCCCGAGCTACGAGGAGCAGACCGGCGTCACGGAGTTCCTCGAGACCGGCATCAAGGTCATCGACCTTCTGACGCCCTATGCCAAGGGCGGCAAGATCGGCCTCTTCGGCGGCGCGGGCGTCGGCAAGACGGTGCTCATCATGGAGCTCATCTACAACGTCGCCAAGCAGCACGGCGGCTACTCCGTCTTTACGGGCGTCGGCGAGCGCAGCCGCGAGGGCAACGACCTCATCCACGACATGAACGAGACCGGCGCCATCTCCAAGACGGCCATGGCCTTCGGCCAGATGAACGAGCCGCCCGGATCGCGTATGCGCGTGGCGCTCTCCGGCCTCACAATGGCGGAGTATTTCCGCGACGAGATGCAGCAGGACGTGCTGCTGTTCATCGACAACATCTTCCGCTATGTGCAGGCCGGCAACGAGGTTTCGGCCATGCTCGGGCGCATGCCCGCCGCCGTCGGCTACCAGCCGACGCTCTCCGAGGAGCTGGGCGAGCTTGAAGAGCGCATCACGTCCACCTCCCGCGGCTCCATCACCTCCGTGCAGGCCATCTACGTCCCGGCGGACGACCTGACCGACCCCGCGCCGGCCACGATCTTCTCCCACCTCGACGCCACGACGGTCCTGTCCCGGCAGATCTCCGAGCAGGGCATCTACCCCGCCGTATCGCCGCTGGAGTCGTCGTCCCGCATCCTGGACCCGGCCATCGTCGGCCAGGAGCACTACGACGTCGCGCGCAAGGTGCAGGAGTGCCTGCAGCGCTACAACGAGCTCAAGGACATCATCGCGATCCTCGGCATGGACGAGCTGGCCGAGGAGGACCGGAAGATGGTCTACCGCGCCCGCCGCATCCAGATGTTCCTGTCCCAGCCCATGAACGTGGCCGAGGCGTTCACCGGCAAGCCCGGCCGCTTCGTGCCGCTCAAGGATACCATCCGCAGCTTCCGCAGCATTGTAGACGGCGAGGTGGACGACCTGCCCGAGCAGGCGTTCTTCATGGTCGGCGACATCGACGAGGCGATCGCCAAGGCGAAGGAGCTGCAGGAAAATGGCTGAGAGCACGTTCCTGTTTGAAATCCTCACGCCCCAGCGGCAGTTCTTTTCCGGCGAGATCGAGGCGCTCACCTTTCAGGCGCACGACGGCGAATGGACGATCCTCAAGGATCACGCGCCGATGGTCGCCGTGCTGCACCCCGGCGTCGTGAAGATCAAGCAGAACGGCGCGTGGAAGGACGCGATCAACTCCGAGGGCTACATGGAGGTCGGCCACAGCGGCGTGATTCTCTTCGCGCAGACGTGCGAGTGGCCCGAGGAGGTGGACGTGAACCGCGCCGAGCGCACGCGCCTGCTGGCCGAGGAAAAGCTCCGCCAGAACCAGTCGCTCGCCGAGTACCACACGAGCCGTATCATGCTCGCCCGCGCCATGGCGCGCCTGCGCAACAGCGGCAAAAATGTCAACCTGGACTGAGGAGGCTCCATGGGCTTCTGGATCTTCATGCTGGTCATGGCGCTGCTGCTGCCGGCTGTCATGACGGCCGTCGGCGCGTATTACCGCAGCCGCCCGCCCGGCAGGATCAACGCGTTCGTCGGCTACCGCACGGCGCGCTCCATGAAAAACGAAAAAACCTGGGCCTTCGCGCACCGGCTCTTCGGCCGCATCTGGTTTTGCGCGGGACTGGCGGCGCTGCCGGCGTCGGCGGCGTTCATGCTCCTCTTCCTCGGGCAAAGCGAGGACGCCGTGGGCCTTGCGGGCGGCGGACTCGTGCTGGCGCAGCTGGCGCTGGTGATCGCGGCGATCTTTCCCGTCGAGCGCGCGCTGAGGCGGAATTTCGACGAATCCGGCAATCCCCTGCCCGGCGCGGACGCGGAATAATTGCCTCTTTACAAACGCGCGCCCGCGCGGTATAATAATGTCAGCAATTGAATAAACGCATTTTGTGGCCGCTTCGGGGGGCTGAAAACAGAACCGAAGCGGATGAACAAGGGAATCGGAAATCGAACGCCAACCGGCACTGTATCCACCGAGTCCCCGCAGCTTATGGCGAAAGCCGGTCATTGGGAAACCGAGAAGGCTGCTGCGGAGGCGTTGAGCGAACGCTCTGAAGATGGGAGTCAGGAGACCTACAGGAGTGCGGAAGTCTCTGCTTTGGCAGGGATTTTATAGGCAGATAGGAAAACGGCTATCGAACGGTTTTGTGCGGCAGCCGTTTTTTATTCTCTTCTTTTTTGCAAGCTCGCGCGGCCCGATCCCCCTCGGGCGGCGCCTGCCGATATGGGAGCCGCGCTCTCCGCCATCCCCCTGGCGGAGCACACCGCTCCCCCGTCCCGGAGCTCTGGCGTCGGGAACCGCCAGAGCTCCGGCCCCCTTCACATTGCAGGCGGCCCCGCCGTCATCCGGATGAGCTTCGCTCAGAAGGCTGACGGCGGGGCTTTTTCAGTCCGGCTGCGCCTGCGCAAAAGCGCAGCGGGCGAAATCTGTCACACAGACCGACAGATTTCGCCTGCTGCGCTTTTTTGCGGCGGACGCGGGTCCGTTACGGCGTTTTTAGCTGCCCGGCGCGGCTGTCCTCGTCGCTCCGCTCGCTCATCAGGCCGCGCAGGAACCGCTCGGCCTCGCGGACCATGACGGCCGACAGGTCGTACTCCCCGTTGTAGATGCACCAGTCGAAGCACACGCCGCGCAGGACGGCGAATACGCTCCTGACGCATTCGTCCGTGGAGAGCGACTTCGGCAGGACGCCAGCCCGCCTGCCGTTCGTCAGGATGAGCTCGAGCGCGGCCTGCATGGGGCGGTATTCGGAGAACCAGACGTTTTCCGGGTTGTACAGCACGCGCATGGCGCGCAGGCCCGTGTCGATGTTGAGCTGCGCGTAGGCGCGGACGTATTCCCGGTACTGCTCGGCAAAGCTCATGTTCTCCAGCTTTTTGTAGAGCTCGTTTCCGAAGTACTGGTCGGAGTTCTGAAAGAAGATCTTCAGCAGATCGCTCTTGGACTCGTAGTAGAGGTAGAACGTGGCCGGCGAAACGTGCGCGCCGGCGCAGATCGCGCGGATGGTCGCGCCCTGATAGCCGACGTCCATCATGATCTCCAGCGCCGCGTCAAAAATACGCTGCCGCGTCAGCGCCGACTTTTTGTAATTCGTCTTTCCCTGTTTCATCCTTCGCGCTCCTCGTCACAGCTTCCATTTTTATTTTATCATACCACATAAAGGCCGGAGTAGCAGCATTTTCTCCAAATTATCGGCGTTTTTGCAAATGTCAACTGTGACATCATACAATTTTGGCCGGGTTTCCACTGTGCATGCTGATGAATTTTGCAGGTTTTGGCATTTCCCCTCTGCATGGGGATTGACAAATCCGCGGCTTTGTTCTAATCTGAGAACGTAAAAACTGAACGTGTTCAGTTTTTCTGAAAACGGTATGAAAAGAGAATTAAGGAGGAGCTCCCATGGACGAGAAACAGACGCAGACCAAAGCCCCAAAAAAGTCCCTCTCCACCGCGCTCAAGTACTTCTTCGGCGTCGGCGACGCCGGCTTCGTGCTGATGAGCAACATTGAGACCTTCTATTTCATGACGTTCCTCACGGACCTCGCGGGATTTGCCGTCGGCATCGCCGCGGTCATCAACTCGGTGTTCTCCATCATCGACGCCTGCCTGTCGTGGATCTACGGCGGCATCCTGAACGGCACCAAGGCCAAGCGCTGGGGCCGCTACCGCTCCTGGCTCATCCTGACCCCGTGGATCGTGCCCTTTATCTTTGCGTTCCAGTTCATCCGGCTCGGCGACAACGAGATTCTCTCCGCCGTGATCATCGTCATTGCGGCGGTCGTCTCCCACGTGATCTGGAACATCGGCTATGTCGCCAACGCGACGCTCGTCAACGTTGTCGGCAAGACGCCGGATGAGAAGGCCACGCTGGCCTCGTCCCGCGCGACCTGGAACAACATCGGCGGCCTGCTGTTCTCCTATCTGGGCCTGCCGCTCGCCACGCTTCTCGGCGGATTTATCGGCGAGAAGAACATGTTCGCGGGCGCCGCGTTCTGCCTGGGCATTCTGATGGTCGCCGGCTACTTCGCGCACTTCAAGATGACCGAGGGCTACGAACTCGCCGAGCAGCCCGACGCCCCGAAGTCCGTCAAGAAAAAGATCACCGTGCGCGAGATGTTCGCGTCGCTGTTCAAAAACCCGCAGCTCATCATCCTCATGCTGGCAGACCTTGCCAAGTGGTGCGTGAAGTTCGTCACCGCCGCCTCCGCGATCTACTATTTCCGCGACGCGATCGGAAATCCCGGTCTGATGAAGCCGTACCTGCTGTGCATCGCGCTCGGCGCGATCATCGGCGCGTTCATCATGCGTTACCTGGCCAAGAAGCTGTCCTCGCGCACGGCAATGATCGTCTCCTATTTCGGCATGGCGATCTTCCTTGCGGCCATCTACTTCGGCTACTCCAATCCGGGCCTTGTCATCGGCCTGATGACCGGCGCGCAGTTCTTCTACGGCATCGCCTTCGCGGCCTCCCCCGCTCTCTACGCCGACACGGTCGTCTACACCACCTACAAGACCGGTACGGATGCCTCCGGCTGGATCATGGGCCTGCAGAACCTGCCGCTCAAAATCGCCATCTTCCTGCGCGGCGCGATCCTGACCGCCTGCCTCGCCGCCGTCGGCTGGAAGTCCGGCGTGGTGCTCGAGGGCACGGCCCGTCAGGGCATGACCATCGCGTTCGCCCTGGTTCCCGCCATCTTCTGCTTCGTCGGCGCGCTGCTGCTGATCTTCGGCTTCCGGATCACCAAGGCCAAGGTCATCGAGTACCAGAAGGCCATCGACGCGAAAAAATAAAATCTGTCGCTGCTTCGCCCCTTCCGCGCCCGCCCGGGTGCGGAGGGCAACACCATAACAAGGGGGATTTCACCATGCTTTCCGCAAAACAGAACTTTCTGGAGACCATCAAGCCGGACGGCAAGCCCGACCGCCTCGTCGCGCAGTTCGAGGGCACGGCCTTTGTGCCCGTGAGCGCCGTCAGCTTCTACGAGCGCGGCGCGCGCCGCCCCGGCATGCCGCCCACGCCCGACCGCTTCGGCACCACGATCCTGTGGCCCGAGAACCAGATCGCGGCCATGCCGCATGTGACGGACGACAACAAGCCCGTGCCCGACGTGACCGAGTGGAAAAAGACGCTCGTGATTCCGGACCTGTTCGAGGTCTGCGGCGATCCGAAGCTGTGGGAGCCGTACGTGGAGAAGGTCAATTCCATCGACCGCAGCCAGTATCTCGTCATGGCGTTCATGCCGACCGGCGTGTTCGAGCGGCTGCACTTCCTCATGGGCTTCGAGGATACGCTCGTGAACCTGCTGGCCGAGCCGGACGACATGAAGGAGCTCTGCGACGCCATGGGCGAGTACCGCTACCAGTACGCGAAGATGATCGTCGATTACATGAAGCCGGACATGATAATGAGCCACGACGACTGGGGCTCCAAGAAGTCCCTGTTCATGAGCCCCGACACCTGGCGCGAATTCATCAAGCCGACCTATGTGAAGCAGTACGGCTACATGAAGGAGCACGGCGTCATCGTCATGCACCACGCCGACTCGTTCATGGAGCAGATCGCCGAGGACATGGTGGAGCTCGGCATCGACATCTGGCAGGGCGTGCTGCCGGAGAACGACATCGTGAAGCTGCAGAAGCAGCTGCACGGCAGAATGACGCTCATGGGCGGCATCGACGCCTCGATCGTGGACCGGGCGGACGCGACGGAGGACGTCATCCGCGCCGAGGTCCGCAGAGCCTGTCAGACCTACGGCCCCGGCGGCCATTACATGCCCTGCATCACCTACGGGGGACCCGGATGCCTGTTCAAGCACGTCGATCCCATCATCGACGACGAGATCGCGCGCTACAACCGCGAGACCTACGGCGTATAACCGACAAACCGGCCGTTTTCGGCTCCGGGCCGGGCAGTCAACCCGTCCGGAGCCGTTTTTTCAGGGCAATTCCGCGCTGAGAATTGTGCGGCGCTGACAAAGGAGCTTTTATGGATCTGGACGCCTATCTCCGGCGCATCGGCCTTTCCGGCCCGCTCCGCGCCGACCTGGATACGCTCCGCGCGCTCATGTGCTGCCAGCTTCGGACCATCCCGTTTGAAAATCTGGACATCTTCGATTTTCACCGGCCTGTCTCGCTGGAGCCGTCCGCGCTCTTTGACAAGCTGGTGACGGCGCGGCGCGGGGGCTACTGCTTCGAGCTCAACGGTCTGTTTTTCGAGGTGCTGAAGGCCGCGGGCTTCGCCTGCTATCCGGTGGCGGCGCGCGTGCTCTGGCGAAAGACGGTCCGGCCGCCGCTGACGCACCGCGCGAGCATCGTGGAGCTGGACGGCGAGGCCTGGTGGTGCGACGTGGGCTTCGGCGGCCCCGGCCCGCGGGAGCCGCTGCCGCTGCGCGCGGGCGAGCCGCTGCTCTGCGGCGCCGATGTCTTCCTGCTCCGGCCCGCCGGGCGGGAGCTGGCGCTCCTGCGCGTGAAGGACGGCGTCCGCGAGCCGGTCCTGTCCTTTGAAAACCGCCCGTTCGACGAGGCGGATTTCGCCCTGCTCAACTACTACTGCAGCCACAGCCCCGACGTGCTGTTCACGCGCCAGCGCGTCGTCAGCCTGACGACGGACGCGGGATACGCCGCGATCACGGGCGACATGCTGTGCGCGGACGGCCGCGAAACGCCGCTGGACACGCCGGATTCGCTCCGCAGCGCGCTGCAGGATCGCTTCGGAATATCGATAGAAAGGGGATTCCCCTGATGGAACGCAAATATCCGAATCTCTGCAAGCCGATCACGCTCGGCAGAGTCACCTTCCGCAACCGCATGTTCTCCGCGCCGATGTCCGGCGCCGACATCACGCCCGACTGCGCCATCGGCCTGCGCTCGACCTATTTCTACGAGATGCGCGCGAAGGGCGGCGCGGCCGCCGTCACGGTGAGCGAGCTCGTCGTGGACCCCAAAACCGACGCCTCGTTCATGTACCACCTCAACCGCCAGAACCCCGCCTCGATCCCCAGCTTCACCTACACCGCCGACGCCATCAATCGCCACGGCTGCGTGGCGAGCGTGGAATTCTCCCACGCGGGCGAATACGCCGGCACGTATCTGCTCGACAAGGATAAGAAAAGCGAAATGGTGCAGTACGGCCCCAGCGACGGCGTGCGCCCCGACGGCATCCCCGTCCGCGCGCTCACAAAGGAGCAGCTGGCGGACATGACGAACACCTACCGCGAGACGGCAAAGCTTGCCAAGCTCTGCGGCTTCCGCATGATTATGCTGCACGCGGGCCACGGATGGCTGCTCAACCAGTTCCTCTCCCCGTATTTCAACCATCGGACCGACGAATACGGCGGGAGCCTGGAAAACCGCGTGCGCTTCGTACGCGAGCTGCTCACCGCCATCCGCGAGGGCGTCGGGCCGGGCTTCCCCATCGAGCTGCGCATGAGCGGCTCGGAGTTCTTCGAGGGCGGCTACGGGCTCGACGAGGGCTGCCGCATCGCCGAGGCGCTGGAGGATCTCGTCGATCTCATCCACGTTTCGGCCGGCTCCTACAAGTACGGCTTCTCCATCACGCACCCGTCGATGTTCCGCGAGCACGGCTGCAACGTCTATCTGGCAAAGGAGATCAAAAAGCACGTCCATGTGCCGGTGGCGACCATCGGCGGCCTCAACGACCCGGCGATGATGGACGAGCTGATCGGCTCCGGCGCCGTGGACGTGGTATACATGGGGCGGGCGCTGCTGGCGGACCCGGAGCTGCCCAACAAGGTCGCGCAGAACCGGGACGACGAGATCGTCCGCTGCCTGCGCTGCTTCGTCTGCATGGCGGAGCGCGGCATGACCTCCACCAGGCGGTGCAGCGTCAACCCGCGCATCGGCCGGGAGATGGAGGGCATGGAGGTCACGCCCGCGCGGAGGCAGAAGCGGGTGCTCGTCGTGGGCGGCGGCGTCGCGGGCCTGGAGGCCGCGCTGACGGCGGCGCAGCGGGGGCACCAGGTCGTGCTGTGCGAAAAGACCGGACAGCTCGGCGGCATCCTGCAGTGCGAGCAGGCGCTGGATTTCAAGTACGAGATGTATCAGCTCGGAGTGACGCTCGCCCATCAGGCGGCGCTCGAGGGCGTGGAGATCCGTCTGAACACCGAGGTGACGCCCGCGTGGGCGGAGCAGGCGCGCTTCGACGCCGTGATCGTCGCGGTCGGCTCGCGTCCCATCGTCCCGCCCATTCCGGGCATCGACGGGGCCAACGTCATCGTGGTCAACGACTATTACCGGGAGAAGGACCGCCTTCCGGCGGGCGACACGGTGGTGCTGGGCGGCGGTCTGGCCGGCTGCGAAAGCGCCGTGCATCTGGCGCGCGAGGGCCGGAAGGTGCGGCTTGTGGAGATGCTCGACACCATCTGCCGCGACGCGAACATCCGCCACAGGCCGATTCTGCTCGCCGAGCTGGAGCGGCTGGGCGTCGAGGTGTACACCGGCCACCGCGCCCTGGAGATCGGGCCCGGCGGCGTGCTCTGCCAGACGGCCTCCGGCAGCCGCGTCACCGTGCCGGGCAGCGGCGTCATCTGCGCGGTCGGCCAGCGGGCCAATGCCGCCGAGGCCGACAGCCTGCGCGAGATCGCGCCGTTCGTGCGCCTGATCGGCGACTGCGTGCGCCCGGCCAACATCTGCACCGCCGTCTACGAGGGCTATCACGCCGCTCTGGACATCTAGCGCAGCACCGCACACATCCGGACGGAATCTTTCGCGCCGTGCGTGCGGGAACTGTCCGCGAATCCGCGGCGTATCCGCTGCGCGCCCCGGCGCGTCCGACGAAAAATCTGACGGCGCAGTCCCGCGCTCTGCCTTGCGCGGGATTGCCCTGGGAGGGCATATGAAGACAACCTACCGACTGGGAACCTGGGTCCGGTTTCTCCTTTTTTCCGCATTCGGCATCTTTGCCTTTTTCATCAACTTCCGCGTCCCCGCCTATCAGCTCACGCTCGGCGCGTGGCAGTGGGGCGAGGTGGCGGCGCAGTCCAACGTGCTTGTCTCGCACTTTACGAATTTCGTGAAGGCCGCGCTCTTCACCGGCAATCTGAAGGCCATGCCCGCCATCGTGTGGGCCATCGGCGTATACAGCATCATCGATCTGTTCTGGCTTCGGCCCGCGAAATTCTGGCACACCACCCGTGTGGCGGCGGCGTTCGCCGTCTTCAAGCTCATCGGGTTCCTGCTTCTGACGTTCGCGGTCGTGCAGCTGTATTTCGGCTGGTATCCGGGCTTCCTCGGCTGGTTCTTCGAGCCGGTCGCCTCGCTGGGCGGCAAGCGCATCAGCGCGTTCATCATGAACAACATCCTCGTGTCCATCTGTATTTCGATCCCGGCGGCCTCGCTGTTTTTGCCGCTGCTCATCGACTACGGCCTCGTGGACTTCGTGGGCGTGATCTTCCGCCCGGTGATGCGGCCCGTCTTCGAGCTGCCGGGCCGCGCGGCGGTCATCACGATCTCCGCCTTCCTCGGCAACTTCTCCGTCGGCCACATCGCGGTCAACGACCAGTACCGCTCCGGCCGCATGACCGAGAAGGAGTCCGTCATCATCGGCACGAGCCTGTCCACCGTCTCCGTCGGCTTCCTGCTGGTGCTGGCCAACAACACCGGGCTGATCGAGCGCGGATACTGGAATCTCTATTTCTGGACGACGTTTTTGATCACGCTGCTCGTCACGGTCATCGGCATCCGCCTGTTTCCGCTGCGCAGGGTGCCGAACACCTGCTGCCCCGGCGTGGAGCCGAAGCCCGAGCCCGTCATCCGCCAGAAGATCCTGCGGTCCGCCCTGCGCGAGGGGCTGGAGATCGCGCAGAACCAACAGTCGTTCGGCAGGCGTCTCGGCTACATCATGAAGGAGACGCTGGGCGTTCTGGGTACGGTCGCCTCCGGCACGGCCTTCTTCGCCACCGTCGGCGTGCTGCTCTACACCTACACGCCGCTGGTGCGCGTCGTGGGCTACCTCTTCTACCCCTTCATGCGCATTGCCGTCCCCGCCGGCGAGGCGGTCACGGCCTGCACCGGCGCGGCGGTCTCCTTTATCGAGGTCACGCTTCCGGCGCTGCTCGTCACGGTGGGCAACTGGTCCCTGCGCACGCGCTACATGCTGGCGGTCATCCCCGTCACCTCGATCATCTTCCTGGCGAGCTTTGTCCCCTGCCTGATGGCGACCGACATCCCGGTCAAGTTCGGCGACATGGTTCTCATCTGGCTCGAGCGGATGCTCCTGTCCGTCCTCATCACCGCGCTCTTCGCGCTCGCGCTCTTCCCGGCCGGCTAGCCGCAGCCGAAAAAAACCAAGCGCCGCAGGATGCTTTTGCATCCTGCGGCGCTTGGTCAGTGAAAATTTATTTGTCGTACAGCTCGATGAGCTTGAGCAGGTGCTCGTAGCGCTCCTTGGCGTTCTCCTCGTTCTTGGCGAAGAGCACGGTGGCGCGGTCCGGGAACTCGCGGGTCAGACGGCTGTAGCGGGCCTCGTTCATGAGGAACTCCTGATAGCCGCCCGCGGGCGCCTTGGAATCCAGCGTGAACTTCTTGCCGGNCTCGGCGGCGGGGTTGNANCGGAACATGTTCCAGTAGCCGCAGTCGACAGCCTTCTTCATTTCCTTCNNGCAGTTGGCCATGCCGCCCTTGATNGAGTGCATCTCGCANGGNGNGTAGCCGATGATGAGCGACGGGCCGTGATAGGCCTCGGCCTCTTCGATGGCCTTGAGGGTCTGCGCGGCGTTGGCGCCCATGGCGACCTGCGCGACGTAGACGTAGCCGTAGGACATGGCGATCTCCGCGAGGGACTTGGCCTTGATCTCCTTGCCGGCTGCCGCGAACTGCGCGACCTGGCCGATGTTGGAAGCCTTGGAGGCCTGTCCGCCGGTGTTGGAGTACACCTCGGTGTCGAACACGAAGATGTTGACGTCCTCGCCGGAGGCGAGCACATGGTCCACGCCGCCGAAGCCGATGTCGTAGGCCCAGCCGTCGCCGCCGAAGATCCACACGGACTTCTTGCCGAGATACTCGGCGTCCTTGAGGATTTCGCGCGAAAGCGTGCAGGCCTCGCAGGTGCAGCCTTCGACGATGCCGTCCTTCAGAGCGGCCTTGTACGCCTCGGCAGCCTCGTTGTTGGCCTTGCTGTCTTCCATCGTGTCGAGCCACTTCTGCGCGGCGGCCTTGAGGTCGGCGTCGGTGTAGTCCACGGCGATGAGCTGCTTGGTGAGGTCGGCCAGGCGCGCGCGGATGGCCTTCTGGCCGAGGTACATGCCGAAGCCGTGCTCGGCGTTGTCTTCAAACAGGGAGTTGGACCACGCGGGGCCGCGGCCTTCCTTGTTGGTGCAGTACGGAGAGATGGCGCCCGGGCCGCCCCAGATGGACGAGCAGCCGGTGGCGTTGGAGATATACATTCTGTCGCCGAAGAGCTGGGTGACCAGACGGGCATAGCTCGTCTCGGCGCAGCCCGCGCAGGAACCGGAGAACTCCAGCAGCGGCTGATGGAACTGGCTGCCCTTGACGTCGGTGCCCTGCAGCTCCTTCTTCTCGGCGACCTTGGACACGCAGTAGTTGAACACGTCCTGCTGGGCGAGCTCCTCTTCCTGCGGGACCATCGTCAGAGCCTGCACCTTTTCGGGGCAGGAGGAAGCGCAGACGCCGCAGCCCATGCAGTCGAGCGGCGACACGGCCATTGTGAAGGAATAGACGCCCTTGCCCTTGCCGGCCTTTACGGGCACGATCTTCGCAGCCGCGGGCGCGTTCTTGGCCTCTTCCTCTGTCATGGCAAACGGCCGGATGGTCGCGTGCGGGCAGACATACGCGCAGGTGTTGCACTGGATGCACTTGGACGAATCCCATCTCGGGACCATGACCGCGACGCCGCGCTTTTCATACGCAGCCGCGCCCAGCTCGAACTGGCCGTCCACATGCGGCAGGAACGCGGAGACAGGCAGCGAGTCGCCGTCCATCTTGTCGATCGGGATGAGCAGGTCCTTGACCTGGCGGAGCAGCTCGGGCTTGCCCGCAAGATTCTGCGCTTCGGACTCGTCTTTGGCGCTTGCCCAGTCGGCGGGGATCTCGACCTTCACGAACGCCGTCGCGCCGGCGTCGATGGCCTTGTGGTTCATGTCCACGATGTCCTGGCCCTTCTTGAGGTAGGACGCGGTGGCCTTTTCCTTCATATAGCGGATGGCGTCTTCCTGCGGAAGCACCTTCGCCAGGGTGAAGAACGCGGACTGCAGGATGGTGTTGGTGCGCTTGCCCATGCCGATGGACTGCGCCAGGTCGATGGCGTTGATCGTGTAGAGCTGGATGCCGTTTTTCGCGATATAGCGCTTGGAGGCCGCGTCGAGGTGGTGGTTCAGCTCCTCCGGCGTCCACTGGCAGTTGATCATGAACACGCCGCCGGGTTTCACGTCGCGCACGATCGGGAAGCCCTTCGTGATATACGACGGATTGTGGCAGGCGACGAAGTCGGCCTTGTTGATATAGTACGGGCTCTTGATGGGCTTGTCGCCGAAGCGCAGATGCGAGATCGTGACGCCGCCGGTCTTCTTGGAGTCGTACTGGAAATAGGCCTGCACATACTTGTCGGTATGGTCGCCGATGATCTTGATGGAGTTCTTGTTCGCGCCGACGGTGCCGTCGCCGCCGAGGCCCCAGAACTTGCACTCGATCGTGCCTTCGGCCGCGGTGTTCGGGCAGTTCTTGTCCTCGGGCAGGGACAGGTTCGTGACGTCGTCCACGATGCCGATGGTGAACTGGCGGCGCGGCGCGTCCTTCTTGAGCTCTTCATAGACGGCGAACACGCTCGCGGGGGGCGTATCCTTGGAGCCGAGGCCGTAGCGGCCGCCGACGACGGTGGCCTTGACGCCCGCGTTGGCAAGCGCCGTGACGACGTCCATATACAGAGGCTCGCCGAGCGCGCCCGGCTCCTTCGTGCGGTCGAGCACCGCGATCTTCTTCGCGGTGGCGGGGATCGCGGCGATGAGCTTGTCCGCGCAGAACGGACGGTACAGGCGGCACTTCACCAGGCCGACCTTCTCGCCGTGGGCGTTCATATAGTCGATGACCTCTTCGGCCACGTCGTTGATGGAGCCCATCGCGATGATGACGCGGTCGGCGTCGGGCGCGCCGTAGTAGTTGAAGAGCTGGTAGTTGGTGCCGAGCTTTTCATTGATCTTGCCCATATACTTTTCCACGACGGCGGGGAGCTTGTCATAGAACTCGTTGCAGGCCTCGCGGTGCTGGAAGAAGATGTCGCCGTTCTCGTGGCTGCCGCGCATGGCGGGGCGCTCGGGGTTCAGGGCGTGGCGGCGGAACGCGTCGACCGCGTCCATGTTGCACATTTCCTTGAGGTCGGCGAAGTCCCACACGGCGACCTTCTGAATCTCGTGCGAGGTGCGGAAGCCGTCGAAGAAGTTGATGAACGGCACCTTGCCCTCGATCGCGGCCAGATGGGCGACGGGGGAAAGATCCATGACCTCCTGCGGGTTGGTTTCGCACATCATGGCGAAGCCGGTCTGGCGGCAGGCCATGACGTCGGAGTGGTCGCCGAAGATGTTGAGCGCGTGGGTCGAGACGGTACGGGCCGATACGTGGAACACGGCGGGGAGCTGCTCGGCCGCGATCTTGTACATGTTCGGGATCATCAGCAGCAGGCCCTGGGAAGCGGTGTAGGTGGTCGTCAGCGCGCCGGCGGCCAGAGAGCCGTGCACCGTGCCGGATGCGCCGGCTTCGGACTGCATCTCGACGACCTTGACGGGCGTGCCGAAGATGTTCTTGAGACCGGCTGCCGCCCACTGGTCGACAAAGTCCGCCATGGGCGAGGACGGCGTGATGGGATAGATGCCGGCGACCTCGGTGAATGCATAGGAAACATGCGCCGCGGCATTGTTGCCGTCCATGGTTTTGAACTTACGAGCCAATTTATATTACCTCCTAAAAGTAATTACATAAACATGCAGAATCATCATAACATATTTTTTTGTCAAAGTAAATGAAAAATCCCGGCAGCAGAGGCGATGTTTTGGGGCAATCCCGGGCAATCCGCCGAAAGCGGGCCGGCGGCGCAAATTGCTATTGGTTTTTGGGAAAAAATGCGATATGATAAGAAAAAAGTTTGCGGGAGGCGAGCGCGTGCTGAGTCACATCCGCTCTCTGGGTCTGAACGGCCTCGAGGGCTACGAGGTCTTTGCCGAATGCTACATCACGAACGGCCTGCCGGCGTTTGAGATCGTCGGCCTGCCCGACGCCGCGGTGCGGGAGGCGCGCGAGCGCGTCCGCGCGGCGGTCAGGACCTGCGGCTACAAATTCCCCGTGAGCCGCATCACGGTCAACCTCGCGCCCGCCGGGACGAAGAAGTCCGGCACGCTCTACGATCTGCCGATCCTGCTGGGGCTGCTCGCCGCCTCAGGCGAGATCCGCCAGCCCGGCAGCGACTGCGCGTTTCTGGGCGAGGTCAGCCTCGAGGGCGCGCTCCGGCCCGTGAGCGGCGTGCTGCCGATGGCGCTGGCTGCGCGCGGGCTGGGGATCAAAAGCCTGTTCGTCCCGCTGGAGAACGCCGCCGAGGCCACGCTTGCCGACGGCCTGACGGTCTACGGAGCCGGGACGGTGAGCGAGCTGGCCGCCCACTTAAAAGGAGAGTCGCCGCTTTCGCCCGCGCCGGTCTGGCAGCCCGCCCGCAGCGAAGCGCCCCTGCCCGATTTCTGCGACGTCAAGGGGCAGGAGAACGCCAAGCGCGCGCTCGAGATCGCGGCGGCCGGCGGGCACAACGTCCTTCTGATCGGCCCGCCCGGCTCGGGCAAGAGCATGCTCTCGCGCCGGCTGCCGTCCATCCTCCCCGACATGACGCGGGAGGAGGCGCTGGAGGTCACGAAAATCTACTCCGTCATGGGCTTTCTGTCCGCCTCGCATCCGCTCGTGCAGACCCGGCCCTTCCGCAGCCCGCACCACACGGTCTCCGCCGCGGCGCTGGCCGGCGGCGGCTCGAGCCCGCGGCCGGGCGAAATCTCCCTCGCGCACAAGGGTGTCTGATTACGGCTTGGAACGCTCTGCTGGGGCGTTTATTTTTTTGCCCAAGTGCCGAGAAACCGCCTAAACACGGGCTTTTGGGGCTGTCCGAATATGTGATTGCCCTAATCGACCACATATTCTCTGCTGTGTTTTTGTGGTTTGCGCGGGGTGGATTGCCCCGAATATATGAAGTTTTACCCCACCCACACATACGCCTAAAAGCGGTGAATGAACCTTATAGCAAAAGCCTCTTTTCCGTTGAACCATTTGGCATAATGTGCCTACTTTTTGGCGTAAGTACCTTTTAACAAAAGCGGCTCCACATTGCCGTTTTTCATAGTAATGCAGCCCGTTCTGTGCTAAAATGAGAGCTACACCTTATTTTGGATAGGAGGCGGTTTCCACGGGCCTTTTTGATAAGTTCTTCGCTTTCCAGCAGCAGAAGCAGGACGAGCGCAATGCCCTGTGCGCTTCTGCGCTTTCAGATATTACAGCGGCCAACATTGCCCTGTCGAAGTTGCTGAACGATAACCCCGGCTATATCTACGACTACGCCTACACCGCGCCTCTCAACGAGTGGCAGCGACTGGCAAAAACTACCAGCACCTTGTCCCGCCAGCTTCGTAAGGCAAACGGCTACCGGGATTGGCAAAAGCAGTCTCAACAGTTCCTCACCACCCTCAATGGTTTGGGTGCTTCCGTATCAGCCCACAACAAAGCCTACCTTAACGAAGCCATCGCTGATGCATACAAGAGGATTGGAAATGTCGAGGGGCGCCCTTTGGACACCCAGCAAATGGCTTGCATCGTGAAAGATGCACCGAACCACCTTGTCGTGGCCGGAGCCGGAACTGGAAAGACCACGACCATACTCGGCAAGGTCAAATACCTCCTTGCGACCGATGCTTGCAAGGCTGATGAGATACTGGTTCTGTCCTTTACCAATGCCGCTGCAAGCGAGATGAAAGCACGGCTTGCAAAAGAGACCAACCTTGATATTTTAGTGGCTACATTCCACAAGCTGGGGCTTGGCATTATCCGTAAAGCCGAGGAAAAGGCCCCGCTTATATACAAGGGCGATTCCCGTAAATTCATCCGTGAGCAGATTGACCGTTGCCTGGAGAACCCGGAATACGCACGGCTCCTCATGCTTTATCTGTTATTCCACCGGGTCAATCAGAAATCGGAGTTCGACTTTGACACCGAGAGTTCGTACAATGATTACTTGACTACGAACCCGCCCACCACGGTCAAGGGCGAAACGGTAAAAAGCTACGGTGAAATGGAGATAGCCAACTTCCTTGCGCAGTTCGGCATCGAATATCAATACGAGGCCCCCTACAAGGTCGATACCCGCACAGAGGAGTTCGGCCAATACTATCCCGATTTCTATTTGCCGCAGTACGACATCTACATCGAATACTACGGCGTAAACAAGCAAGGCGAAGTCCCCGCATACTTCTCTGGCCGAGATGGCAAAACGGCTACAGAGGTCTACCGTGAGAGCATTGCCTGGAAAGAAAACACCCATCGGGCAAACGGCACAACGCTTATCGAGTGCTATGCCTATGAGAAATTCGATGGAGTGCTGCTCGACAACCTAAAGATAAAACTCCAAAAGCACAATGTGCCGTTGGAGCCTGTCAGCGTTGACCAGCTTTTTTCCCAAATGGACACGGGCAAGAAGAATGTGCTGGACAGCCTTGCCTAACTGTTCCAGACTGTCCTTTCGCTTTCCAAGAGCAACCGCCTGGATTCCCAAGGGCTTATGAGCCTTTGCTCTACCCCGGCATACGCTGGGCAAATGGTGCTGGTGCAGCTATTCACACCAATATATGATGCGTATCAGAAGATGATCTCGGATACTGGCTCCATTGATTTCAGCGACATGATAAACCTCGCAACCGACCATGTGACCGCCGGAGCGTACCACCACCGCTTCAAGTACATAATCATTGACGAGTACCAGGACATCTCCAAGGCTCAGTACAATCTGCTGCAAGCCATGCGGAAGGATACCTTTTTCTCGCTATTTTGCGTAGGTGATGACTGGCAGAGCATCTATCGGTTTGCCGGAAGCGACATCGGCTACATCCTCAACTTTGCCCATTATTGGGGCAATGCCGAAACCAGCAAGATAGAAACAACCTACCGCTTCTCACAGCGGCTGATTGATATCTCCAGTCGCTTTATCATGGAGAACCCGAACCAGTTAAAAAAGTCCATCCGCGCCTCCAATGATACGGAGCGGTATGTGCTTGGCGAAATCCAGGGCTACGGCGACAAATGGGCTATTCAGTTCATGGTGTCCAAGCTGGAGGACTTGCCCCGCAACAGCACCGTATTCTTTATTGGTCGTTATCAGTTTGATGCCGACCTTTTGAAAAACGAGGGCCGGCTGCGTGTGTCCTACAACAATGTCACCAAGGTGCTGGATGTTGTCCTGCCTTCGCGCCCTGATCTGAAAATGGCATTCTACACCGCCCACCGCTCCAAGGGGCTGCAAGCGGACTTCGTTTTCATCATCAATAACCGCGCCACGCACATGGGCTTTCCGAGCAAGGTGCAGAACCCACCATTGATTGATTTGCTTTTGGAGAAGGCTGACACCTACCCCGATGCCGAAGAACGCCGCCTGTTCTATGTTGCAATGACCCGCGCCAAGAAACGGGTATACCTTGTCACCACCGATAAGAACCTGTCCAGCTTCGCCCAGGGGCTTAAGAGCCGCTACCAGGACGAGATGAAACGAGAGGCATTTACTTGCCCGCTGTGTGGCGCACCGCTGGTAAGGCGCAAAGGCCAGTATGGCGAGTTCTATGGCTGTTCGGCATACCGGGAGACCGGGTGCAGATACACGAGAAAAATCGGGCATTAAATTAGTAAAGCCGAGGCTTATTATGGCCTCGGCTTTACTAATTTTTATTGTATGTCTAAGAACAAATACTCTGATGGCTTCCATGATTGGGCATTTTGGTCAGCTTTTTTCAGCCAATATCTAATTCGCTCCTTCGGGTCGTTTATGTCAATCTCGTCAGAAATTGTCTCTCCCCAATATTCCTCAAACAGCTTTACCTCAAGGTAGGTGGCCGCCTTGCGCATATCATCCTCTAACAGTAATAAAGAACGCAAAATGTATATTCCATCAAAGTCTTTGCCTACCAGCTTATCATCCATTTTTGTAGCTTTGACTTTACCGTTCCCGCCAACACCAGCGGCTGACCCTGCCGAAAACAAATCTCGTGCTTGGTGGCACAGGATACCATGATATGTCAGCATAAACATTACAAGGTCATCATATTTATGACGACTACGACCAGAGCAAAGAACTTGCGGACAAAGCAAAACCGCTTCTGCCCTTAAGCGTGTTTTCTCCTCCATGTCCAAATTGGTATACAGCCGCGCATTGAGGGGTAGAGCGTGTTCGGAGCTATCATCTCCGTTATCATCCAGCCACCATAAATGCTCGCCCTCTTTTAGGCGCGACCTTGCATACTTCCGTATGTACACCATTTTGTCTGCCATTTCCAAGGCAGAAAATTCATCATAGGAAATCCCCATTGTTGTAAACAAAGAATGCGTAGCCCCAATTTCAAGTTCAAATCGTGGAACATGGGAGGTTCTCACGTGCATCACTGCGTGTTCCCAATCATCATAACGAACCTCTGGAACACCGCCCATTTTACAATACACTACACAAATGTGCTTTACGGAATGAACTTTATTCGTTTCCAGCACGGAATTTGCGATGCATCGCCAGGTGTCCGCTTCTGTGAACTTTACCTCAATTCCAACATCCCCAAGAACCACATCGGGGAATCCTTGTAATGGTGGGTTCATATCAACCGATAAGCATAATGGAAAATCGTGTGCATTCTCCTTATAAAACGGGTCTGTAAGGTCAGAGTCAAGTCGATTGGCAATCTCCTGCGTTACCTCACGAACCCTATTCTCAAAAACAAGTGCTTTCGTAAATCCAGTAGATTGCGCCTCACTGGTCAACTCCTTACACACTAAGTCCAGCAGATGATGAAACACTTTTAGTTCCATATTGTCACCTCAATTTTCTGTACTACGCAGCACATCCAGAAGTGCATTAGCAATATGCCAGGCAAACACCGGCGGCACAGCGTTTCCGACCATTCGTTCTGTTTCTCGGATTTTCGCTTGAAAAATGAAATCATCTGGGAATGACTGCAACCTTGCGGCTTCTCTCATAGAAATGCGGCGAGGTAAACTGTAGTGGAACTGAATATTTCCATGACACTCTGACCGCATTGTAGTTGCTGGGCTATCAGCCGTCAAGAAGCGGAGGCCCTGGCCTGAAGACGGCTTTGCTGCAGACCAAATATGATTTATGCCCTCATCCTCTGTTCTTTCTTCCAAATCCTGCAAGGCTTCTTTTGCGGTTATCTTTTTATGCGCGGTAGTGGGTGCTGGTGGAACAAACTCTGCTTTTATATCTTTTCGCACACCGACTATAATCACTCGTTCTCGGTTTTGGGGTACTCCATAGTCTGCCGCATCGTACAAGTGATAAGACACATTATACCCAATTTCCGAAAAATCCGAAATCACCCGTTGTAGTGACTGCTCATGGCGTTTCATCAGAAGCGCCTTAACATTTTCTGCAACAAACACTTTTGGTCGTAATTGCGCAATAGCTTTAACCATCCAAATGTAAAGGCCGCTTCTTTTCCCATCAACTCCTGCCATCTTTCCGTTAATTGAAATGTCCTGGCACGGAAAACCGCCAACAACGACATCGGCATAAGGAGGTAAAGAGAGGAACTCTTCCTCTATTGGGCCCTCGACAATATTGTCATCAACATTATGGCGATATGTCAAACACGCCGCTTTGTTGATTTCATTTGCCCAAATGATATTATATGGATTTCTCTTGTATTTTTTTCCCAAGAAAGTGAATCCACCTTTGAATCCAAGATCGAGCCCACCACATCCAGAGAACATTGATACTATCGAATAATCCTTTTTAGACTGGGGCATCTCTTGCTTATTCATTACTTTTACCTTGTCCGTTTCATGTTGTATTTCCATTATTTCCTCAATATTGCAATCAAGTGCAATGCATATTCGGTCAAGTACATCTGATTGCACTACTTTGTTCTGACTGAGTTTTGCGACTGTTGCCGAACTCAATCCAGCCCGCACTCGTAGGTCAGTTTTTTTCATATCTTTGTCTATTAGCAGCTTCCATAGGCGCCTGTAACTTATTGCCATACTCGCCTCCAAAGTCAGTTTCAACTATTGTACCACGAAAGCGCACCCAAGTAAACAAAATATTCGTGTACGCGAAAAATTATTGAAATATTCGCAGAAATGTCTTGACTATTTTCCCTTTCAGAGTGATTACTTAATGAGCAATCATCAAAATCATTTTAAGGGGGATTTCCACATGGCTTTCTCATACATATTATTGTTCACTCGTGAAACGGATGCAAATCGCATTCATATCAATTCAATGCTCAAAAAGACAAAACTGCTCAATCGAGACAAATTCGATTTGTGCGCCGATGACCGTTGGTCTGTAGTACAAGAACCTATGCCAGCATCCGCATTCGCTTCATGTTATTATGGTTTCATAACCGCTGAAGGCGAATTGATTGATATCGACAGTCTTGGATGGAAAGGGCTGGGGAAAACCAGGTCTGAATGCGTTGAAGTAATGCAACTTCTATTATGCGCATATATGAAAAAAACTACGCACAGTGGGTTGATTGCAACAACGGTTGAACTCCACGAATAACCACCGTTAACGGTAACTTTTATATTGCGGGCATCATAGCCCTGGTTTATTTGAAGCATATCTGCCATACTTAATTCCCTCGGCCATTGCATCATCCCAACCTTTCTTTAGTCTTATCCCGTGCCTCGCTGATGGTTTCACAGGTCAGGAGTGTGTCCAACATCGCCCAAACACGACCGTTTCTATAAATCTTGCCTGTCTTAATAGTCTGGGCTGGAATGATGGCTGGCCCAAGGTGATAGATGTAGCAGTCGTTGTCCCAAGCCTCATCCGGCATCTCCGGGATTTCATCGTGCATATTTCGTGACTCGGTATAGCTTTCAATATGATGGATAGACTGCAGCTTTCCGTAGTATCTGAATGCTATGTAGTTGGGCGGGTCCTTCGGCCAGCCGTTCCCACCAATGGGACAAAAGTAGCGGTCGTGCTGTTTAACAATGTCAATCCAACTAATATTGCACCCTTGCGGTTTGTCTGTGCCAAGTGCAACCACATACACCATATTTGAATCCTGTTTCTGCATACTCATCAGCCCCCATAAATAATCTGTGAATTGTGTAAGCAAGTGCTTCTGCTCATGGTTAGAGGCTCCTATCGACCGCTCTGCCAGTTGGTAGACCTCTTTGTACGGAAGATGGGTAACAGGCACACCATGAATGTCATGCGGCAAATACAAATCGGCATAGGTCCGTGAGCATTCCGATAGTGATACGATGTGTTTGTGTTGTGCAGCACTCGTGACGAAATCATTACGCACAGAGTATTTTGTCAACTGATCTATCCCTGGCAATACCCACCCGCGCTTCGCCTCAAAAATGATGTGTATGTCTTTTCCATCAAGGACTTCAATATCGGTCCTTCCAGTATCCGATTCGGTTGTTTGGTTTTTTACCGTCACTTCATCAGGGTTGACAACTATGCCAGTTACCACGGCAACAACTGCTTTTAGAAACTCCGGGCAACGAGCCAAGGCCCAGCACATACTCAATGTTATGGAATCTTCCTTTTCACCCAATAGCTGAAAAATACTGCTTACTTCTCGCCCATAGGATTCCAAAACCGCCATACTACTTACCACCCTTCATCTGCTCTATTTCCTCGACAGCCCTGTCCATATAACCGCAGTAGATTTCCGATTCGCTCTTGCCTTCAATCGCGGCAGCAAACGCCGGATAAACAATATCCCGAATAAAGAGGTGGTTGCCCATTCCCATATACACATGGTGCCAGCCTTCGGCAACTCCATTGACCTCGCCAAAAACTCCGCAGTCGAATGTTTTGAGCGGCGTGAATACTTCAGAGAAGCGATCAATGTCGAAGTCACCTAAGCAAAAATTAGCATGGCATATTTTGGCTTTTCCCTTCGATGCCAATATAATATTCAGCGCACCCGGTTCTCCCATAGCGCCGCCTTCGCCCAGTCCCACAAACATAATATCATCATACCGTAGCTTGCCAATATCGGCATTGCCAATTTGGTGAATATTCAAATCGCTCATTTTCCCACTCCCTTAGTCCTCGGTGTCAGACTGTGTTTCATCGGTCGCATAGCCGTACTCGGCATCATACTCGTTTTTTTCTTGCTCCGACATTTCCTCTGAAGCAGACAACGACCTGTTTGCTTCCTTTATCAGTTTTTCGACTGATTTGCCATTCCAAGAATTATCCACCATAATCCAACCGTCCTTATCTTTGCCTGTTGTAAATTTCGATGTACCTATGCCGTGACTTCGGTAACAACTCCCTTTTTTCATCATCCGTTAAATAGTCAAATTCCAGTACGGGGTAACAGTAATTCCCACGGATAGCGGATTTATATTTCTGCAGCACTTCAAAGGGTGGCTTCAGCTTAAGCATCAAAAACAGGGAGCATTTCTCATCTATAAGAGTGTCAAAAATTTCTGCCCGTGTTAGTTCCCGCAGGATTCTGATTTTGTTTGTTGTGAAGTAACCCTTGCCGTATCCGTCTGCTGCGTAGCGGAAACGCTTGATTTCGCCGAGCGGCTCAACCTCACAGATGCGGACTCCACTGTCAAAGTAGTTCAAAGTTGCACTCGCATATTGGGTGTAATGATACCATGACCAATTATCATCTATATCCGTTGTGTAGGTTCTCCCTACCTCAAACTGATAATCTTCCCAACCGCAGAGGTTCGCATCGAAGCCTTTGTAGTACATTCTCGCATTCCTCCTATGCCACCCGCCGTTCAACGAACCAGCGGCCGATGTTGTTTCCGGCGATAGAGGCATTCCGCTCGAAGAACAGATAACTCTGCCGCCCGTTTATCCACACCGTGTATCGGTCGCCCTGGCCACCAGCTTTCATGGCGGCAGCTTGCCGGATATCCGTGACACGGTCAATTTCAAATTCTCGCCCATCCTCCCATGTGATGCTGGTTGGGACGAGGTTGCCCTCATTGTCAAACCGCGCAGCCACGGCAACATAGACTTTAATATTCATCTCCATCGGTGCAGTTCACCTCCACTCCCTTGAGGAAGCACCCGGTCGCTTGGAGCGGCGGGTCGATAACCATGTATCCCTTGCGCTTGAGCATACGGAACTTGAAGTCCAGCAGTTCGGGCGGGACACGAAGAACGGAAGCGGCACCAAAGAAGGAGATATCATCATTCAGTTTTTCCAGAACATCCTCATCGGACATCAGAAACTCGGCCGCAAACACATTAGCCTCGTACTCCAACTTGGAGGTGGAGTCGAAGAGTTCAAAGTCATGGAAGGCATTAAGCCCCAGGGCTTTTCTGTGCAGGACGGCGTGACCCAGTTCGTGTGTTGCAATGATTCGCTGCAATGGCCTCGGCAAATCGCTGTTGATGGTGATTGACCGCTTTCGGCTCTGCACCAGGAAGAAGCCCTTGCAGGCCCCTTCGTATGTACCCATTGGAACGAACAGCACGATGATATTCATCGCGGCGCACAACTTGAACGGGTCGGTTTCCTTGTACCGCTGCTTGAGCCGCTGTACCTCGCGGCTAATATAGTCCACGGACATACCGATCCCTCTTTTCAGTTTTCCTCTATCATCCAGTCTACACTATTGCCTGTCCAATAAAACGGACATTAACCAGAGACCTTCGGCTTTTTTCTGCCGTAGGTCTTTTTTGCTTCATCCTTACAGGTCAGATAGGCTTTCATGACCGCCGCAAAGAAATCATCCTTTGCTTCTTGGGAGAGTTCGCCTCCGGCAAACAGCGCTGAGTTCTTCTCCAACAGGAAGTCCACCTCGGAGGCAGCTTTGTCGCCGTAGCCCTCACGCGCGGCATCCACATACTTCTGCTTCTCAATGCCGTAGGTGGGGTCAGTAATTTCCTCACGGGTCAAGTAGTCCACCGAAACGCGCAAGGCATCTGCCAGCTTTCGGGTGGTAGACGGACGGGCAATCGCTCCGCTGGATTCATAGGAAGCAATGGTGCGCTTGGACACACCAGTTAAATCCGCAAGCTGCTGCTGGCTTAATCCCCGCACCTCTCTGGACCTTTTAATCTTGTCAGAAAAAGTCATTGTTGAGTCTTCCTTTCAAAAAAATCGCCTCGTAACTTCATCAACTTCATCAAACCTATTGACGAAACTTCATCGCCCTGCTATTATGGCGGTGAAGTTACGGTGAAGTTCTGCATTTAGAATACATCGCAAACTTCATCATGTCAATACCTTTTTTATGAAGTTCCGAGGGGGTGACGATTTATGGCCGAAAGGGTTATCCTTCATAGCGACCTCAACTGCTTTTATGCTTCGGTGGAGATGATGCTAAACCCTGCCTTGCGAGGAAAGGCGGTTGCTGTTTGCGGAAGCACAGAGGATCGGCACGGCATAGTGTTGGCAAAATCCGAACTCGCCAAGCGGGCCGGTATCAAGACGGGTATGGTTGCATGGGAAGCAAAGCAGAAATGCCCGAACTTAATTTTTGTCCCACCGCAATATGACCAGTATCTGAAATACTCCGCATTGGCGCGTTCCGTTTACACACGCTTCACCGACCAGGTGGAGCCGTATGGCATGGACGAGTGCTGGCTTGATGTTACAGGCAGTTGGGGCATAGCCGGAAGCGGGATGGAGATTGCAGAAACCATACGCAAGACCATGCGGGAGGAGTTGGGGCTGACCGTTTCCATCGGTGTATCCTACAATAAGATATTTGCCAAACTCGGCTCAGATATGAAAAAGCCGGATGCGATTACTCAAATCACCTCCAGCGACTTCAAAGACAAGGTTTGGCCGTTGCCCGCAGCCGACCTTTTATATGTGGGCAGAGCCACCAACGAGAAACTGGCCCGCTATGGTGTTCGCACCATCGGCGACATTGCCCACCTTGACCCCGAAGCAATGCAGCGGTGGTTCGGCGTGAACGGTCTGTACATTTGGAGGTATGCTGCTGGCTTGGATACCGCCCCGGTCATGAACAAGGATTTCGTTTCCCCGGTCAAGTCGGTCGGCCATGGTATTACCTGTGTGGCTGATCTGCTGAACGAGGAGGAAGTGTGGAAGGTCATGCTGGAACTGTCCCAGGACATCGGTCATCGCCTCCGCATCCACAAGCTGAAGGCCAGCGGTGTGCAGATTGCCGTCCGCAGTAATGATTTGTCGGGGCGGCAGTTCCAAGGCAAGTTGAGCCTCGCCACCCAAAGCCCCATGCTCATCGCCGAAAAGGCTCGGAGCCTTTTTGCGGAGCATTACCGCTGGACAACGCCTGTCCGTGCCGTTACCGTCCGTGCCATCGACCTTCGCCCCAAGGATGAGCCGGAGCAGATTGATATGTTTGTTGACCCCCAACGGGTCGACCGAGCCGAGCGGCTGGACAACTGTGTGGAGGAAATTCGCCGCCGTTTCGGAAAGAGGGCGGTCTATTCAGCCACACTCATGGACGACATCAAAATGCCATGCGATGGGCGTGACCTTGTCCGAATGCCGAGCGCACTTGCGCGTTAACAAGTGCTACCCCTGAATTGTTAGCAACCGTTATCGGCCGCATCTATTGAAACCTGTATGTAGCCGTGATACTATGTAAACAACAGATACGAAACGCACCGATTGTTTACGGCAAACAATGTGCTTCACAAAGTAGCGATTGCTTACAGGAGGGTCACTTATGCACACAGTTGATTCGATAGGACTGACAGTAGAGTTTGATGGCAAAAAGAATGTGGTTCTTGCAGATGGGCAAGTAACAGAATACCCCATAGGTGGTATGGCTTGCGAATATGCGCGTTTGCATCCTACTGCCATCAAACAATTCATCTTGGATATGCCCTCGTATGGAGAAGCATTTTCTCCCGATGCTGTTGCCGAAGCCCTTATGCAAATGTACGAGGCTCTGTCTAAAGGCCTTGGACAACTGACTGGCATCATGATTACCACAGACTTTGCCAATTTGCTCACCGACTATACCCAGGCGACCGAAACCGAGTGCAGCGAATTGATTGCACATAACAACGAGGGTCTTGCAGAAGACTCCGTGAAGCAGTTTATTCTAAAGGATACCGGGTTCGATGAATTTGGCATATCAACCGTGGGTCACGCATTTTTGTCGGCATACAGTTCTTATGCCTATTCCTTTGTTGGGTTCCGGCATATGTTTGATATTCTCATGAGCGATGACAGCTTGACCGATGAGAACATTCAGGGCTTTTATTCAATGTTTGATGTCACCGATAATATCCAGCACTTTGATTTCAACATCTTGGCCTATGGCGGCGCATTCCATTCGGTATACACCATTAAATCCTCCGTTTCTCTAATGGTGTTTGAAGCCGCCCACATGATTGATACAGATGCAAAAGTGGTCAAGTGCAAAAACTGCGGGAACTACTTCGTTCCCGTTGGCCGCGCCGACCGAGTCTATTGCAGCTATCCCGCTCCGCAGGATAATGACAAAGCCTGCCGGGATATCGGGGCGCAGAACACGCTGATACGAAAACGCAAAAATGATACCATTGCCAGCGAGTACAGGCGCCTCTATATGCGGCTGACCATGCAGCAGAAACGCCATCCGCAGGATGAGCAGATTAAGGCAAAGTTGGCAGAACTGATCGAGACCATGCAGCGGCTTCGAAAGCAACGGGATGAGGGGGAAATTTCATCAGATAAGATACTGGAATGGCTGGAACACTTTTCCTCCCTTTTGGAGGGATAAACTCTTTAGCAAAATGGGGTTGACATCTCGCGCGTATGTGCATATAATATTGTTAGCCAGTTAGCGAACAAGCATAACGGCTAACACCGCCAACATAGTTGTCCGAAAAATGGAGGCGCCCTCATACATAATTGATTTGATGATGATTGGGTAAGAATAATGAGTAACGGACAAATAAGAGTAAAGGTGAATTGATTATGAACACATACGCTAATTTTGGAGATTTCATTGCACAGAAGAGGACGGAAAAAGGGATTACCCTGCGGAAGATGGCGGATATGCTGGGTTGCTCGGCTCCTTTCCTAAGCGATGTTGAAAAGGATCGTCGCAACCCATTTGACATGGACAAGCTGGGTCAGGTCGCACAGATACTGATGCTCTCGCCCGATGAGAATGCTCTCATGCTCGACCTTGCAGGAAAAAAGCGTAATTCGGTAGCACCCGACTTGCCGGATTACATCATGCAGCGGGACTATGTTAGTGCCGCACTACGAACCGCTCGTGACCTCGATGCTGGTGAGCAAGAGTGGCTGCGGTTCGTGGACGAACTAAAAAAGCGGAAGGGGTAAAACGCGCTTATGGTAAATCTCGGAATTCACAGGAAGCGATCCGGCGTCCCTGTCCTTAGTAGAAAGGACATCGATGTGCTTGGTGAGAAGCTGGTGGCAGACTTCTGCCCGGATGCGCTGAAAGAGCCGCAGGCTCTTGATGTGGACTCGTTTGCCCAGAACTACCTTGGCATGGAACAGGACTACCAGTACCTATCCCATTGTGGAGTGTATTTGGGGATGACGGTCTTCAACGATACAAACAAGGTTGCCGTCTATAATCCAGCCGAGCAGCGGGCCGAGTATATCAGCGCGCGGGCTGGCACGATTATCATCGACAACACGCTCTTGGAGGAAAACCAGGAGCATCGCTACCGTTTCACGATGGGCCACGAGGCTGCAGGGCATGGCGTTCTACACGAACCCTATTTCCACTACGACCGCAATCAGATGTCCATGTTCGATGAACCCAATGTAGCAATGATACAGTGCCGCACCGATGGCAGCAAAATCGCACAGAAGGAACAGCGCCTGTGGGATGACCGGGATTGGATGGAGTGGCAGGCCAACGCTATGGCCTCGGCATTTCTGATGCCCAAGAGCATGGTGCTGAAGGTTGTGGAGTACACCAAATCCAAATTCCCGTCCAGCACCGACACCAATATCCTCTGCTACAATTATGCAGATGCTATCACCAAGGTTTTCAATGTATCCTTTCAGGCTGCTACATATCGGCTCAAGCAGCTTGGAGTGATTCGGAAGGAACTGCAACTCAACCCCGCCGTCATGGATTTCCTTGACATTTTTAATACCGAGGGCATTTGCTGATGCCCTCTGACCGAAAGCGCACTATCAAATAGCGGGCATTCATTGATGTCCGCTATTTTTTATCCCATCTTGTAAGCAAGTTAGCTAACAGATATACGGAAAGGATTATGCTATTGAATAGAACATTTACCCGACATTACAAATGTCCCTGGTGCCAGAAAGGCGAAGCCCTGGCTGACGGAAAAGCCAAAGTCACTATTTCCCTCATCTGCTCGAAGTGCCAAAAGTGCTTTACTGTGGATTTGGACACAGGCCGCACGGAGCGTTCCGGGGCCTGCAAGCGGCAAGGCCGCAGACCATAACACTCGCTGACTGACCACCGGGGCATATGCCACCACTAAGGCCGGAGCGGGCTGCATTCGTGCAGTCATGCTCCGGCCTTTTTATTTTTTTTACACGGCACACAACAATCAGATAATCGGTGGTCCACCGTGTCAAAAAAAATTTGAAATTGTCATTTTAACTCGGACAAAAGGTGTCCGCATTAACCCGTACCATATAGCCACAGAGCAAACGAGAGGAGGTGTGAAAGCGATGAGTCCGAATGAACGGCGGCAGCGGTTGATTGAAGTTCTCTGTCAACGGCGGCAAGACACAATGGCAAATTTGGCCGAAGAGTTCGGTGTAAACGAGCGCACCATTCGGCGCGACATCGAAGCCCTCACGCTTTCATACCCGATCGATACGATTTGTGGTCGCTACGGCGGCGGGGTCAAGGTTGCGGATTGGTACCACCTCAACCGCAAAACTCTCTCGCCCGAACAGGCCGAACTCCTCAAGCGGTTGGCGCCAACCCTCACAGGAGCAGACCTTGCGACCATGAACAGCATCATCTCCCAGTTCGCTCCGTACTAACAACCACGGGATACACCCCCGAATGACAGAAAGGTTTAGGTGAATGATTTGAAGAAAGTTTTTGTTTGTTCCCCCTATCGTGGGGACATCGAAGCGAACACCAAGCTGGCGAAATTCGCCGCCCGCATTATCTATGGTTGCAACGACCTCCCGGTAGTGCCGCATCTGTACTTCCCGCAGTTCCTTGACGAGAACGACCAGTACGAGCGCATCCGTGGCATCAAGCTAGGCGTGGAACTGATGAAGGGCTGTGACCTCATTTGGGTCGTTGGCACCAAGATCACCAGCGGTATGGAGTACGAACTCAACGCCGCCAAGGAGTTCAAGGTTCCTGTTCGGCTTTATGACGAGCGTCTCTGCCAGATTGACCTCTCGACCATGTTGCTGGATGAGCGTCTGGATGCTGACTACCGCCGCATTGTTAAGGGCTTGGCCCTCGAAAAGTTTTAAGGAAGGATGACTAATATGAACGAAATGTATTCTGTTCTCGCCGAGAACTACGAAAAACTGGCTGCTGGCTTCCGCGCCCTTGCCAGCGAAGCCACCACCACAACCGAGCCGGAACCCGCATCCAAGGCCGAGAAACCCGCCGCCGAGACGGAGGTTCCCGCCCTCACCGAAGCGGATGTCCGTGCTGTGCTGCAGGGAAAGATGAAAGACCACCGCAAAGAGGTTCAGGCTCTGCTCCGCAAGTATGGCCCTGGCAAGCTGTCCGATGTAAATTCTGAAGATTACGCTGCTCTGATGGCAGATGCGAGGTTGCTGTAATGCCGGATGTACACGCTACTAATTCACCATCGGCATTGCACCGTACCATCAACTGCCCGCCCTCGCTGCTGCTTGCCGCTCAGTTCAACGATGACCCCGCAAGCCCGTATGCAGCAGAAGGAACGGCGGGTCATGCCCTGGCTGAATACCTGATTAAAAAGCACCTCAAAAAGCGGGTGCGCCGCCCGGTCTCTGATTACTACAACGATGACCTTTTGGAAGCCGTGGACGATTATGTCGCCTACTGCGTTGGAGAAATTGAGGATGCCAAGCGCGAATGCAAAGACCCATATTTCGCTGTTGAGCAGCGGGTCGATTTATCCGATTACTCTCCCGACTGCTTCGGCACTGCCGATATGGTCATCGTCACAAACGGTGTTGTCCATGTGATTGACCTCAAGTTGGGTCGCGGCGTTGAAGTGAGTGCCACAGAAAACCCGCAGCTCATGGCCTACGGTCTTGGCGTTTTGGAAATTGCCGAAATGCTCTACGACCCCAAAACCGTCCGGCTCACCATCTATCAGCCCCGGCTGAGCAATTACAGCACATGGGACATTGCCCCCGCCGACCTCAAGGCCTGGGGTGAAAATGTGCTGAAGCCCCGCTCCGCAATGGCTCTTGCTGGCGAAGGCGAGTTCAAGGCCGGTAGTTGGTGCCGTTTCTGCAAAGCACGCAATCAGTGCCGTGCGAGGGCAGATGAGTTCCTCAAATTGGCACAGATGGAGTTTCGCCCCCCGGCACTGCTGTCTGATGACGAAATCAGCGAAGTGCTGAAAGTGGCAGACGAACTCTCCAAGTGGGCATCGGATGTCTACACATTCGCCCAGGACCAGGCCATCACCCACGGTAAAGAGTGGACAGGCTTCAAACTGGTCGAAGGGCGTTCCAACCGCAAGTACACCTCAGATGTCGAAGTTGCCCAGGCAGCAGAAACCGCCGGGTACAGCGACATCTACAAGAAATCCATTATCGGGGTTACCGAGATGGAGCGGCTCATGGGCAAGGCCGAATTTGCCCGCATCATTGGCCCGCTGGTCTACAAGCCTCAGGGCAAAGTGACCTTGGTTCCCGAATCGGACAAGCGTGAAGCCATCAACAAAACGACCGCTGCGGCGGAATTTACGGAGGAATAAGAATATGAAAACCAACAACACCAAAGTCATCATCCCTTGCCGTTTCTCTTATCTGCATTGCTGGGTGCCGGATTCCGTCAACGGCGGTGACCCCAAGTACAGCGTGAGCGCCATTATCCGCAAGGATGACACCGCCACCGTCAACGCCATCAAGGCCGCAATCGAGCAGGCCAAGAAGGATTCCGTGGGCAAGTGGGGCGGCAAGATTCCCGCCAACTTGAAGCTGCCCCTGCGCGATGGTGACATTGACCATCCCGATGACGAGAACTACCACGGCTGCTATTTCATCAACTGCAACAGCCGTCAGGCTCCTCAGGTAGTTGATTCCAAGGTAAAACCCATTCTCGACCAGAGCGAGGTTTACTCTGGCTGCTACGGCAACATCAGTGTGACCTTCTTCGGTTATAACTCCAGCGGTAACCGTGGGGTGGGCGCAGGTCTTGGCAACATTCAAAAAATCCGTGATGGTGAGAGCCTGGGTGGCCGCACCAACGCTGCCGATGACTTCTCCACCGAAGAGGATGACGATTTCCTGTCCTAACGGCCTACGGGGGGTGGTGGGCAACCGCCACCCCTTACATATTGAAAGGAGCGTTTCCATGAGCCTGTTGGCGATTGATATAGAGACTTTTTCCGACCGGGACTTGCCCAAGTGCGGCGTGTACGCCTACACCGACAGCCCCCAATTCCAAATTCTGCTGTTTGCCTATGCCTTTGACGAGGGGGAAACACAGATTATTGACCTCGCTTGCGGCGAAAGGCTCACGCCCCGTATCCTTGCGGCGCTGGATGACCCCACCGTGACCAAGACAGCATTCAACGCCGCGTTTGAACGCACCTGTCTTTCCAGATACCTTGGGCATCAGCTTTCCCCTGCTGGGTGGGTGTGTACCGCCGTGCAGTCTGCCATGTTGGCTCTGCCGCTCTCGTTGGACGGCGTTGGCGAGGTTTTGAACATCTCCCGCAAAAAGCTGAAGGAAGGTGTCGACCTTCTGCGGTTCTTCTCCCTGCCGTGTAAACCCACCAAAACCAATGGTGGGCGCACCCGCAATCTTCCGTCAGATGCCCCCGAAAAATGGGAGCGGTTCAAAAGCTACTGTATTCGAGATGTCGATGCCGAGCGGGAGATCCGTCAGAAACTCCGCAACTACCCGATACCCGATAGCGAGATGGCCCTGTACCGCATGGACCAGCTTATCAACGACCGTGGCATCCTGGTTGACCGCCAGCTTGTCGCTGCGGCTGTGGAATGCGACCTCCAATACAAAGACACCGTCACCGCAAGAGCCTATGAACTGACCGGGCTTGCCAACCCCAACTCCCCAGCACAAATCAAGGGCTGGCTGACCGACCACGGCGTTGAGGTGGACAGCCTCGACAAAAAGGCGGTCAAGGGCATGATTGGCGATGCGGACGGCGAGGTCTTGGAGGTGCTGCAGCTTCGGCTGCTCATGGCAAAGACCTCCGTCAAAAAGTACGAGGCCATTGAGCGGTCGGTGTGTTCGGACGGTCGTGTTCACGGTCTGCTCCAATTCTACGGGGCAAACAGAACGGGGCGCTGGGCGGGCAGATTGGTTCAGGTACAAAATCTGCCGCAGAACCACATTGTGGATTTGGAACTGGCCCGCAACCTTGTACGAGATCGGCGTTTCGTTGACTTAGATTTGCTATATGATTCCACCCCTGGGGTGCTGTCGGAACTCATCCGCACAGCCTTTGTGTCAAAGCCCGGCTGTCGGTTTATCGTAGCTGACTTTAGTTCCATCGAGGCGAGGGTGCTGGCATGGTTCTCCGACGAACAATGGCGCCTTGATACCTTTGCCGGAGGCGGTGATATTTACTGTGCTTCTGCCTCGCAGATGTTCGGCGTTCCTGTAGTCAAGCATGGGGTCAACGGTCATCTTCGCCAAAAGGGAAAAATCGCAGAATTGGCTCTTGGCTATGGTGGTGCAGTCGGTGCCTTGACGGCAATGGGTGCATTGGATATGGGCTTGACCGAAGAGGAGCTGCAACCACTGGTCAATCAATGGCGAAACTCCAACCCCCATATCACTAAGTTTTGGTGGGAGGTGGATGCAGCCGCTACCAAGGCCGTGCGGGGGAAAACCACCGTGCCGATGGGCAATCTGTGTTTTTCCTATAAGGCCGGCATCCTGTTCATCACCTTGCCGTCCGGCAGAAAGCTATCCTACATCAAGCCCCGCATGGCGCAGAACCGCTTCGGCCGGCAGAGCCTTTCCTACGAGGGCATTGGCGAAAGCAAAAAGTGGCTCCGCATTGAAACCTACGGCCCGAAACTGGTCGAGAACATCGTCCAGGCCACAGCCCGTGATTTGCTTGCTCTGGCAATGCTCCGGCTCACCGAGGCGGGTTTCCAAATCGTGATGCACATTCACGATGAAGCCGTGCTGGAGGTTCCCAACGGCCAGTCCAGCGTTGACGAAATTTGCAAAATGATGGCTGTCGCACCCGATTGGGCAGCAGGGCTTCCGCTCCGCGCCGATGGGTACGAGTGCCAGTTCTACAAAAAAGACTAAGGAGGTTCACCTATGGGCATCAGCTACCGCAATGGCTCCGGCTATCCCGACCCGACCGCTTATGAAGCCGTCCGCTTGATGGAGGCCGAAGCGAAGATTCTCCGCATCGAGTACCCGACTGGGTACATCGAACTGAATATGGAGGCAGCGTTTCCTTCCACCCTGGACAGGGCAAAAAAGATATTCCGGCTCGTTCACCGTTACTGCGATGAAGCCGACCAACGCCGTCTGCTGGGCTTCCTTGCCAAGAAAGAGCAGCACTACGCCGCCCAGGCACAGACTTTTTTGCAGAAGGTGGCAAACAGCAAGCCCGATTCTGCCGAACAACATCAGCACGATGCCCGCTATCGGGAGGCCGTCCGGCTTCAGCAGCGTACACACCGAAACATTGAACTTTTCCGGGAGGGTTAAGCCATGAAAATCAGACTCAGCACGGGCAATTCCCGTATGGACAAAAAATGGAACCTGGTGGAGATGGAACTGGACGAGTTTCGCCAGCGTATCTCGCAAACGCATCGCACCGCTGAAACGGTGGAGCAGTACAAGAAGCTGTCCAAGGCCAAGCAGGACGACATCAAGGATGTGGGCGGCTTTGTGCTTGGCACCCTCAAGGGCGGTCGCCGCAAAAAGGACTGTGTGCTGACCCGCTCCGGGCTGTCGCTGGATATGGACTATGCCACGCCCGACATCATCGAGCAGTTGGAGATGTTCTTCTCGTTCCGCTGCCTGATCTACTCCACCCATAAAAACACACCCGAAAAGCCCCGACTTCGGCTCATCATCCCTCTTTCCCGTGAAGTGACCCCGGACGAGTATATGGCGGTCGCCCGCAAGGTGGCTGATGAAATCGGCATTGAACTTTTCGATGATACCACCTACGAACCGAGCCGCCTCATGTATTGGCCGTCCACATCGGCTGACGGCGAGTTCATTTACAAAGAGGTTGATGGTGGTCCGCTCGACCCCGACACCGTGCTTGCCAAATACACCGATTGGCACAACTCGGCCGAATGGCCTGTATCCAAGCGGCAGCAGACCGTGGTGCAGCGTGAAATCAAAAAGCAGGCCGACCCGCTCACCAAGCCCGGAACCGTTGGTGCATTCTGCCGTACCTACTCCATCACCAACGCCATCGACACCTTTATCCCGGATGTGTATAAGCACAGTGCCATGAGCGGCCGCTACGATTATATCCCCGCCGACTCCCAAGCTGGTGTGGTTATCTATGATGACCGCTTTGCATTCAGCCACCATGCCACCGACCCCGCTTGCGGCAAGTTGATGAACGCTTTTGATGTGATCCGCATCCACAAGTTCGGCGGTTTGGATGCCAAGGCTGACGAGGACACCGCCGCATCGCAGCTCCCATCCTTCAAAGCCATGCAGGAGTTTGCCGTGCAGGACGAACAGGTAAAAATCCAGCTTGCCAAAGAGCGGCAGAACCTCGCCATGACGGAGTTCGATGCCGCCGAAGACGATAACTGGCAGACCCTGCTGGAACTGGACAAAACGGGTGCCGTCAAGGACACCCTCACCAACATCGCCAACATCGTCCGGCACGACCCCAACCTCAAGAGCATCGTGTTCAACGAGTTCAAGAGCGTGGTCGATGTGATTGGGCCGTTGCCGTGGAAACAAGTCAAACCGGGGTGGAACGACTCCGATGTTGCCAACGCCAAGCTGTACTTTGAGCGGGTGTATGGCATTTGGTCGCCTACCAAGTTCAAGGATGCTCTGCTGGCGGTGGTTGCAGCCGAGCGGATTTATCACCCCATCAAGGAATACTTCTCCGGGCTGGAATGGGATGGCACCGAGCGTTTGGACACGCTGCTCATCGACTACATGGGCGCCGAAGATACGCTGTACACCCGTGCAGTCACCAGGAAAACCCTGTGTGCGGCGGTAGCCCGCATTTACGAGCCGGGTGTGAAGTTCGATTCCATGCTGGTTCTGAACGGCCCGCAGGGCATGGGCAAATCCACATTCTACAGCATCCTCGGTCGGCAATGGTTCTCCGATTCTCTGTCCATCGCCGATATGCGAGATAAGACCGCTGCCGAGAAGCTGCAAGGATATTGGGTTTTGGAGATTGCCGAAATGAACGGCATCAAAAAGGTCGATGTGGAAACGGTCAAGTCGTTCATCACCCGTGTGGACGATAAGTTCCGTCAGGCATACGGCACCGTGGTCGAGAGCCATCCCCGCACCAACATCATCGTGGGTTCGGCCAACAGCGAGAGTGGCTTCTTGCGGGACATCACAGGCAACCGCCGCTTTTGGCCTGTCAATGTGAACGCTTGCGGCAAATACCACCCTTGGGAACTGACCGAGGTCGATCAGGTGTGGGCTGAAGCCATCGAGCGTTACCGCGCCGGAGAGGAACTGTACCTCAAGGGCGAAGCAGCCACCCAGGCATACAAAGCCCAGCAGGATGCAATGGAAACCGATGACCGTGAAGGCATAGTCCAGGAGTACCTTGAGCGTTTGCTCCCCGCCGGGTGGGACAGCATGGATTTGTACCAGCGCCGTGGCTTCCTCGGCGGTAGCGAGTTTGAGGGTGCGCCTACTTCCGGCACCGTGCGCCGTCAGCGTGTCTGCGCTATGGAGATTTGGTGCGAGTGCTTCGGCAAGGAGCGGCAGAACCTCAAAAAGGGCGATTCCTATGAAATCGAAGCCATCCTCATGAAAATCGGTGGGTGGAATCGCTACAGCGCCAACTCTACGGGAAAGGTTCGTATCCCTGGGTATGGCATTCAAAGAGCCTACTGCCGTGTTGCCGAATAAGGCAATCGGCAATGGCGTTTTGTTTCCGATAGTAGCCGTTGAGAAGATTGGCAACAACGGTCGGCAACTTCCAAAAACCCTGTGCGGTAGCCAAAAAAGCTGGTTTGTTGCCATTGTTGCCTTTCTTTCTCTATTGACTATTCATAAAAGCAATAAAAAGGAACGGAAACGCCTATATACGCGCATAAGGGAAAAAACCACATGGGCAACGGCAAGGGCAACACTTGCAGAAAGGAGATGGTCTTTTGCGTGAAAGTACAGTCGAGCGGAAACTCGTCACCGAGGCAAAAAAGCGTGGTGGGTTCGCTCTCAAATTCGTGTCACCCGGATTAGATGGGGTGCCGGACCGTTTGGTCTTGTTCCCTGGTGGGAGGTTGGCTTTTGTGGAACTGAAAGCCCCCGGCAAAAAGATGCGTCCCCTACAGGTGAGGCGGGCAGAGCAATTACGAGCATTGGGCTTTCGGGTCTACTGCGTGGACAACAAAGAAATGATTGGAGGGGTCTTGGATGAAATACAAACCGCATAATTACCAGAAGTTCGCTACCGACTTCATTCTTGACCACCCGGTCTGCTGCCTCATGTTGGACATGGGCCTTGGCAAAACGATCATCACGCTGACAGCCCTTTGGGACATGGCACTCGACAGCTTTCTGTCCTATCGGATACTGGTGATTGCCCCCAAGCGTGTGGCCGAGGACACCTGGCCCAAGGAACTGGCGAAATGGGAACACCTCACCGGGCTGACCGCTTCGCTGGTTCTCGGCAGCAGAGCCGAGCGTGATGCCGCACTTCAGCGACCCGCCAACATATACATCATCAATCGTGAGAATGTGGCGTGGCTGGTGGAAAACCATAGCTGGGATTTTGATACCGTCATCATTGATGAACTGTCCAGCTTCAAATCCAACAAGGCCGACCGCTTCAAAGCCCTCAAACGGGTGCGGCCGCAGATTGAGCGGATTATCGGGCTGACAGGCACACCCGCCCCGAACTCGCTCATGGACTTGTGGCCGGAGATGTATCTGCTGGATATGGGCAAGCGGCTGGGTCGGTTCATCACGGGATACCGTGAGCGGTTCTTCAAGCCGGACAAGCGCAACCGGGAAATCATCTACAGCTACAAACCGAGGGACGGTGCCGAGGATGCGATTTACAATCTCATCTCCGATATCTGCATTTCCATGAAAGCGGTGGATTACCTCGATATGCCGGAGCGCATCGACAACACCATCGAGGTGCAGATGAGCGATAAGGAGCAGCGGCTTTATGATGATTTCTGCCGCGACATGGTGGTGAGCATCAAAGGCGAGGAACTGGATGCCGTCAACGCCGCCGCGCTCTCCGGCAAACTGCTCCAAATGGCTGACGGCGCTGTGTATGGCGAAAACCGCAAAGTGCTTCATATCCATGACCGCAAACTGGATGCCCTTGAGGATTTGGTCGAAGCCACCAACGGCAAACCACTCCTGGTAGCCTACTGGTACAAGCACGACCTGTCCCGCTTGCAGGAGCGGTTCAAGTCGGGTCGCTGCATCGACACCAGCAAGGACATTGACGATTGGAATGCCGGGAAAATCCAGGTCGCCTTTATCCACCCCGCATCTGCCGGACACGGCCTGAACCTCCAGGAGGGAGGCTCCACCATCGTGTGGTTCGGCTTGACCTGGTCGCTGGAACTGTATCAGCAGTTGAACGCACGGCTTTGGCGCCAAGGGCAGCGGCACACGGTGGTCATTCACCACATCATCACCAAAGGCACCCATGACGAAGATGTCATGCGGGCGCTTGAATTGAAGGACACTCGGCAGTCCGCCCTGATTGCCGCTGTTAAGGCCAGAATCGGAGGTGCCGCATGAGCGAACGGGTTGAAAAGTTGATAAAGGAATATCCCAAAATGAAAGTAGAGGCTCGGTGCCTCGAACTGCAAATCAAGGACTTCAAGGGTATCTCTGAGGATGAGATGATTGAGGCCATGAATTTCGGACAGCCGGAAGGAGAGCGTGTTCAAACCAGCAATATTTCCAACAAGCCCGAATCCATCGCACTCAGTTACCACGAGCGCATGGAGGAAGCCAACCGTGACTGGTATGAATACCTTACCCGGAAATACCTCGAACTGTCCGAGGAACTGCGTTTCTTTGAAAGTGCCGTCCGTTCCCTGCATGATACCGCCGGGAAGGTTCTGTATGATTTGACCGTTGGCAGCATGACATGGGATACGGTGGCTGAAAGCTACTTTATCAGCCGCCGCCAAGTCGGGTATTACAGGCGTACTGCCATTGCAGAACTGAGCCAATTATACGATGACCATGAGAAAGAAATGGTCGCTTACTTATTGAGTTGAAAGAGGTGCATTTTATGTGCAAGCGTGGAGATATCTACTATGTTGATTTTGGAACGAACACCGATAGCTGCAAGCAGCGTGGTATCCGTCCCGCTATGGTCATCAGCAACAACCGTGCAAACGAGCATTCCCCGGTCATCACCGTAGTGCCGATGACCTCCCGCACTTACAAGAAGCGCTTTATGCCCACCCATGTGTTTATCCCCCGTTGCAGCGGGAGCGGGCTGGAGAAAAACAGCCTCGCCCTGGCTGAACAGGTCGAAGCTATCGACAAAAAGCAACTTCGGGAACACAAAGGCACAGTGACCGATGCCCGCATCATGGAGCAGATCACTCGTGCTCTTCAAATACAGATTGGTGCCGTAGAGGCATATAATTAAAAAGGGCAGTCGGCCATAGTGGTCGGCTGCCTTTGGCATTTACTGCACAATGCCATTCGATGGTTTGAGCAGTTTTGCATAATACATAATAACATCTTCGGGAGTGGGTCGATTTCCTTTGCATGGAATCTGCCGCCATTTGGCTTGTACCTCCGGGTCGGGGTCATTCATGCCAATTGCGATGGCGACCTCCATTTCTCGAAGCACATTCTCCGTGGTTGTGTTGTTTTTCTGTGCAACTGCTTTTAGAATAGTTTTAAAGTTCTTCATATTCATACCTCCGTAGTATTGCAACTAATTCTTTAGCATCACTATACCACGGTTATCATGTCGAATGATAGCAGTATTTTGTCGAAGAAATGAAAAAAGAGCCGAGCGGCTCTTTCCTCTATGCTTTAATAATTGCCTCGATAGTTTTCAAAATGCGGGTTCTATCTTTAGGTGGCAGCCCAGCAATGGAATCCGACAATTCGCAGGCTTTTCCTTGATATGATTCACTGACCGCTTCAAAAAGCAGCGTATCCGCAGAAACACCGAGGGCGTTTGCAATGGCAACAAAAGTCTCCAACCTGGGCAGCTTCACGCCACGCTCCAGTGAACTGAGATGGTTTGGCCCAATATCAACCAGGGCAGAAAGCTGTTCCTGTGTCATTCCTTTTGCCTCACGGACTGCCTTGAGCCGTTCACCAAACGCTTTTGCATCCATTCACAACACCTCCTTTAAGATTACAACTAACGCTAAAGTTAGTATATCCGAGGAAGTTTCAATCAAACAGCCACGAAAGAATTGGCTCTAACGCTAAAGTGTAGATTGTGGGTTCTATTTTCAAAAAACTTTGCACTACCTTTTCACTGTTTTTTACTTTTGGGTGTGCTATTATTATACTTGCCAAGATAAGAACGAGAGCCGAGGAGCAATCCTCCGGCTCTTTTCTTTTTGGTCGGGCAGTGCTTTCATCCTTTCCACCGCCCGTACATACGAAAGGAGCGAGAGTATGATATTTACGAGCGAACAGGTGTCCTGCGGACACCCCGACAAAATCTGCGACCAAATCTCCGACGCCATCGTCACGGACTGCCTCCGTCATGATAAAAACAGCCGTGTGGCTGCGGAGTGCCTTATCAAGGATTACGACATCACTATTGCGGGCGAGATCACCAGCAGCCATGAGCCGGACTATTCGGCCTTGGTAAAGGATGTGCTTCCCCGCATCGGGCTTCCCAATGCCGAGAAGTATCGGCTGACTGTGCTTGTGAGCAAACAGAGCGCCGACATCGCCCTTGGCGTGGACGGCAATCAAGGTGCTGGCGACCAGGGCATGATGTTCGGCTATGCTTCCAACGAAACACCCGAACTGCTGCCTATCCCGTTTGCGGTAGCCACCCACGCATTACGCTTGCTGCGGGAACTGAATGAGCCGAGGCTTCTGCCTGATGCCAAGGCACAGGTTTCCTTTGACTATGACCAGCATCGGATTACCACCTTTCTCATAAGCACACAACACAGAGAGGACACGATGGTTGAGGACATCCGTCCCGTGGTAGAGGCTGTCATGGAAACCGCCGCGCAGGACTACGATTTGAATACCGACTTCGAGCGGCTGGTCAACCCGACCGGCCGCTTTGTCATCGGTTCCTCCTTTGCGGACACCGGGCTGACAGGTCGAAAAATCATCGCTGACACCTACGGCGGTATGTGCCGTCATGGTGGCGGTGCATTCTCCGGCAAAGACCCCACCAAAGTTGACCGCTCCGGCGCCTATATGGCGAGAAAGGTTGCGCGGGACATTGTAGCTGTGGGTTACGCCGACAAGTGCGAGGTTCAGTTAGCATACGCCATTGGCGTTGCTGCTCCCGTGTCCCTGGCTGTTGACTGCTTCCAGACAGAGCATATCCCTGTTGGTGCCATTATCGACTACATCCGTGGTTCGTATGACCTCACACCGAGAGGCATCATTGAACGGCTCGGCTTGCTGGATGTGGATTACAACGAGGTCAGTTCCTACGGACACTTCGGTAAGACCGGCCTCCCTTGGGAGGAGTAAGCCATGCCGCATCGTCCGAACACACCGTGCAAGCACCCCGGCTGCAACAGGCTGGTTCCCCACGGCACGATGTACTGCGAGGAACACGCACCGCTCCATGCCCACGATGTTCGTGGCACCAAGGAGAAAGGTTACGACAGCCGCTGGCGCAGAGCCAGGTCGAGGTTCCTCAAGGCACACCCGCTGTGTGTTCGTTGCCTCGCCCAAGGCAAGCTGGTCAAGGCTACTGTCGTTGACCACATCGTTCCACATCGAGGTGACCAGCACCTCTTCTGGGACGAGAGCAACTGGCAACCTCTGTGTAAATCGTGTCATGATACCAAGACCATGACCGAGGATAGATTCCAGGAGTGGGGTTACAGATAATCTTACCCCACCCAGGGGCGGGTCGAATCTCTGTGGGGGTGGGGTGAAAAGACCGGTGCCCCCTCAAGCGTGAATTTTCGCAGAATTTGTTAGGGGGGATACCCGCCCCGCGCCGCCACGGCCCAGGAAAACCATAAAAATCAGCAAAAGAGCCGACCGTGCCGAAGGAGTAGCCTCCCGATGAGCGGCGGCTCTTTTGCGTAAAAGTTCACCAAAGGGCTGTGAAACTTCACTTTTTCTGTGAAGTTTCCGGCCTTTTTCTTTTCTACTTTTCAGCGAAAGGGTGTGAAGCAATGACCGAATTCCAGGCAAAGCAGATACGCGACCTCCGTTTGCAAGGCGGTGGTTACCGCGCCATTGCTTCGGTCGTTGGGCTGTCTCGTGACATCGTGCGGAACTACTGCAAGAGCCACGGGCTGGACGGGTTGGCCTCCGTCTTGACCATCAACATGAAAGAGCAGATGGCGCTCGGAACGGTCTGCCTGTGCTGTGGGAAGCCAATCCAGCAGTCGGCGACTGGCCGCAAGCGAAAATTCTGCTCAGACAAATGCAGACGGGACTGGTGGACGGCGCATCAGAGCGACATCCAACGCAAGCCGTCTGCCTACTACGAATTGACCTGTTCCAACTGCGGCAAGACCTTCTTGTCCTATGGAAACAGGAACCGAAAATACTGCTCCCACGAATGTTATGTCCGTGACAGGTTTTGGCGGGAGGAAGATGGCAGAGAGCCGTATGTCGGCCCTGCTCAACTGAAGGAGGAAAACCAATGAGCGCAATGGAATGGGAAACGCTGTCGGTGGATGCTCTGCGCCCCGCCGCCTATAACCCCCGCAAGAAGCTGAAAGCGGGAGATAAGGAATACGAGAAAATCAAGAGTTCCATCCAGGAATTCGGGTATGTGGAACCCATCATCGTCAACTTCGATATGACGGTCATCGGCGGTCACCAGCGTTTGACCGTTCTGAAAGACCTGGGCTACACCGAGGTGCAATGCGTGGTCGTCCATATCGAGGACGAAACCAAGGTCAAGGCTCTGAACATCGCGCTCAACAAAATCACGGGTGCCTGGAATGAGCAGCTTTTGGCTGACCTTATTGTGGATTTGCAGACCGCCGAGTTCAACACGGACTTCACGGGTTTCGAGGCTCCCGAAATCGAGCAGCTCTTCTCCAAGGTACACAACAAGGAAGTCAAAGAGGACGATTTCGATGTAGATGCCGAATTGCAGAAGCCGACCATGTCCCGCTCTGGGGATGTGTGGCTGCTCGGTCGGCACCGCCTGATCTGCGGCGACTCCACTTTGCCGGATACCTACACCACGCTGATGAACGGCAACCGTGCCAACCTCGTGGTGACCGACCCGCCCTACAATGTGAATGTGCAGGAAACCGCCGGGAAGATCCAAAACGACAATATGCCCGATGAGGATTTCTACAAATTCCTCTTTGCGGCCTTTACCAATATGGAGCAGAGCATGGAGCAGGATGCTTCCATCTATGTGTTCCACGCCGACACCAAGGGACTGATTTTCCGTCAGGCGTTCCACGATGCCGGATTCTATCTATCCGGCTGCTGCATCTGGAAAAAGAACGCATTGGTGCTGGGGCGTTCCCCGTATCAATGGCAGCACGAGCCGTGCCTCTTCGGTTGGAAAGTTGGCGGCAAGCACCAATGGTACAGCGACCGCAAGCAGACCACCATTTGGGAATACGACCGCCCCAAGGCATCCAAAGACCATCCGACCATGAAGCCCGTGGCTTTGATGGCGTACCCGATTCAGAACTCCTCTATGAGCAACTGCATCGTGCTGGACCCGTTCCTCGGCTCCGGCTCCACGCTCATGGCTTGCGAGGAAACCGGCCGCATCTGCTACGGCATCGAACTCGACCCCAAGTTTGCGGATGTCATTGTAAAGCGGTATGTCGAGGCGGTCGGCTCCGGCGATGGTGTATTTGTACTCCGTGATGGGGTCCAGGTACCCTACGCAGAAGTGTCCCCTGCCGCGGAGGTGGGTCATGAGTGAGCAACTGACCTTTATTGATTTCTTCTCTGGCATCGGCGGCTTTCGCCTGGGGCTGGAACTGGCTGGAATGAAATGTGTCGGCTTTTGCGAAAAAGATAAATTTGCGGCGCGGTCATACCGTGCCATGTACGATACGAAGGGAGAATGGTATGGAGATGACATCACAGCAATTCGACCAGATGACATTCCTCACGCAGATGTATGGACTGCTGGGTCGCCTTGTCAGAATGTCTCGATTGCAGGAGGCAGGGCCGGAATTCACGGAGACCGAAGTGGACTCTTTTTTAACTTCGTTAACCTCCTCAAAGGCAAAAAAGAAGAAGATCGACCCGAATGGGTTATCCTCGAAAATGTTAAAGGCCTTCTCAACAGCCATGCCGGATGGGACTTCCTCGATTATCTCTGTGAACTGGCCGAAGCTGGGTACGATGTCGGGTGGCAGGTTTTCAACTCCAAAGATTACGGAGTGCCTCAAAACCGAGAGCGAGTGTACACTATCGGACATCTTAGAAGCAGAGGTGGACGAGAAATACTACCTGTCAGCCCAGAAAGCTGTGGAAATCTTAAGCAAATTGTAGGAGGCTCCCAGGGCTACCGTGTATATGACCCGTCCGGCATCTCCGCCACGCTGGCAAGTGAGGCTGGCGGCATGGGGGCAAAAACGGGGTTGTATCTGATTGACCAGAACGCCGTTGCACCCAAAATCACGGACACCGCCCGCTGCATCACCGCACGGTATAACGCTGGGGTGGTGAACCACACCGCACAGAACAGCGGTGTCCTTGAGGTCGGTGCCGATGCGGAGGAGCCACATCGCAAAGCCTACCCGGTGCTGACCCCCGACCGCCGTGAGAAGCGGCAGAACGGCCGGCGCATGAAAGAAGCGGAAGAGCCGATGTTCACGCTGACCAGCCAGGACAGGCATGGCGTGATGGTTGAGGTGGATGACCCTGCTGCCATTGCGCTTCGCTCTGCTACCAAGCAAGGCTACGAAACTGCTCACCCCGGTGACTCGGTCGATCTGGCTTATCCTGCTTTGCAGACCCGCCGCGCTCGTGTTGGGCAGGGCTTTGCCCACGCTCTTTCATGTTCTGGTGCGGTCGGCGTGGTAGTTTGGAATGACAAGCTGGTACGCATCCGTAGGCTTACCCCGAAGGAGTGCTTTCGGCTACAGGGCTTCACGGATGACCGCTTTGAAAAAGCTGCTACAGTCAACTCCGATGCCCAGCTCTACAAGCAGGCCGGCAACGGCGTGACCGTGAATGTTGTCTATGCCATCGGCAAAAAAATAGTCGCCGCAAACCCTTGATATTGCTTGACTTATGTGCCTTTTAGAGTGATGTATGTAGTACCAAAAAAACAAGGGAGGCACATACCATGAAGATCACCACAAACACGACCGACCGCAAGGCTCTGGTCAAAACTATCGCCGAGTTCACTGGTGCCGAGATGCACTATGCTGGCCCTCCGTCCTTCGCTTACACGGTCGGCGGCTTCACCATCGACCGCAACAGCGTGATTACCAGCGAAAACGAGGAAGGCTGTGATGCTTTGAAAGACCATCTGATTGAAAAGGGCTTCGTGGAACCCGAAGTCGATGAGCTGCACATCAAGGTTCCGATGGACACCGATAACGCCGCCTGGATGCGGAACCTGGTGTACACGCTCCACGCCCGCCAGTACCTTTTGAACAAGGTTACCGAGCGGGAGAACTTCGTCATCAGCGACAGTCTGGTGGATGCTCTGGAAAAGGCCCCCACCGATGATGCTGGCGTGTTCAGTTCCATCCTTTCTGAGGATACGGGCGAATGGAAAGGTATAGCCTTTGCTCCTGGCGAGGTCGAGTTTACCTTCCCCGTTTCGGAGGATGCATTCAAGAACCGTGCCTACGCCGAAGTGGCGGCGTTCATGGTCGCAAGAGCCAAGGATGCCCACCGCATCAGCCCCACCAGGGTCGAGCCGGAGAATGAGAAATACTACCTCCGCATTTGGCTGCTTCAGCTTGGGCTGACCGGGCAAGGGGGCAAGGATTCCCGCAAAGCCCTGCTGGCGGGGTTGAAGGGCAACACAGCGTTCCGCACTGCCGAGGAGGTAGACAAGTTCAAGGCTGACCAAAAGGCCAAACGCGCCGCCAAAAAGGCAGAGATGCAGACCGCCGAGAGTGACTCTGACGAGGAATAAACTGCGATAATACACACAACTCCTGCCCCGAATGATTGTGTACTTTATAGCTGCGAATTGACTGGATAATATGTGCTTTTAGTGCGAATATGTGACTACCGAAAGGGAAAACAAACGCCGAAAGGAAGCACATATTATGAACGAAAAGACTACCAACCAAATCGCCGCCATGAAAAACCAGACCATCGGGGTCGAGGTTGAGATGTATAACATCACCCGCCAGAACGCTTGCAAAGCCATCGCAGCCTACTTCCACACCGAGAACACCGTCAGCCACGACTACGGTTCCTACGATTCCTGGTCCTGCAAAGACACGCAGGGGCGGACATGGAAAATCACACGGGATGTCAGCATCCAGGCAGCTTGCGACACCGAAAAGACCGAGATGGGAACCCCCATCCTGCACTACAGCGACATCGAGGACTTGCAGGAAATCATCCGCCAGCTTCGCCACGCTGGGGCGAAAAGCGACCCCGCCCATATGTGCGGAGTCCACATCCACATCGGCTTGGGCGACCACACCCCCAAGACCCTGCGGAACCTCGCCAACATCATGGCAAGCCACGAGAACCTTTTGATTTCCGCAATGCGCCTCGACCAGGGCCGCATCGCACGGTACTGCCGCACGGTAGACCAGCGGTTCCTCGAAACCCTCAACCGCAGAAAGCCCACCACCATGCGCGCCCTTTCGGATGTATGGTACGAAAGCCAAAACGCCGACTACCGCAGAAACGAGCATTACAACAACAGCCGCTACCATATGCTCAACTACCACGCTTGCTTCACCCACGGCACTGTTGAATTCCGCTGCTTCCAATTCGCCAACCCCAACGGCGACCGCAAGGGCGGACTTCACGCTGGGGAGTTGAAAAGCTACATTCAGCTTTGCCTCGCCTTGAGCCAAATGGCAAAAACCTCCTCCAAGGCAAGCCCGAAACAGCCTCAGGTCGAGAACCCCAAATACGCCATGCGGACTTGGCTCCTTCGCCTGGGCTTCATTGGCGAGGAATTTGCCACAGCACGGGACATTCTCACCCGCAACCTTGACGGCGACACAGCATTCCGCTTCGGGCGCGCCGCTTGAAGGAATTAGCCGCAGGCCCCCTTTAGACCGCTTCGGCGGTCTTTAGGTGGTAGAAGGGTCTTTCCTTCAGAAAGGATGGTTCAGCATGAAAGAAAAATACTACCTTGCCTACGGTAGCAACCTGTCGATGGGGCAAATGGCACAGCGGTGTCCCGATGCGGTGTATGTTGGCACCGCCGACATTCCCGACTATCAGCTTCTGTTCAAGGGAAGCCAGTCAGGCAGCTACCTCACCATCGAACCCAAAGCAGGATGCACCGTCCCCGTGCTGGTTTGGAAAATCTCCGAGCGGGACGAGCGAAACCTTGACCGCTACGAGGGTTGCCCCAGCTTCTACTACAAACGGCTTCTACCTGTTAGCATCCATTCGTTGCTTTCGGATTCGGAAGTCATCCAGGCCGATGCCATCGTGTATATCATGCATGAGGAGCGGCCGCTTGGTATGCCCACTCTCCACTACTACGATATTTGCCTTGAGGGCTATTACCGCTTTGGCTTTAACTCAAAGGTGCTGGAAAACGCCCTGGCTGACAGCGTGGGCAAAAAGCTGGCACGGAAGATGCTGAAGGAGGTTGGTTACTATGGCTGACATTCCCTTGGAGCAGCTTCGCACCAGCTTTCCCGCTGGCACCCGCATCGTGCTGATTGAGATGGACGACCCGCAGGCCCCGCCAAGCGGGGCACAAGGCACCGTGCGGGGCGTGGACGACATCGGCGACATCCTTGTTGCCTGGGACACAGGCGGGTCGCTGAACCTTATTCCGGGCGTTGACCGCTTCTCCAAGCTGCTGTGATTTACACAGTTCCATTTCCGTATCTTTGGTACATTTATTCCTCTGAAATGACTGGATAAATAGTGGTTTTAGAGCGAATATGTGTATAACAAAAGAAAGGAAGGTACAAACCATGTGGACAAAAGGAACGATTAACGGCTACGATTTTCAAATCAAGCACTTCGAGGAAGGCAGTGAGTTCGGCATCAACGAGGGTCGCATTTCCAAGCTGTGGATTTCTAAAGACCATAAAGCCCTCGCTAACTATGACAGGGGTTGGGATGTCCGCCCCACCGACAAAGGCGCTAAGGCGGTCTACGCCCACCTTTTGAAGAAGTACAACTAACACACATTCCCACAGAAGCGGCCCCTCGCTGGGGGCTGTTTCTCGTACACAAGACCTTTCGGGGTCTTTTTTTGTTGCCCATTTTTCATTGAGAGGAGGTGTGGGATATGGCACAGAGAGGAAGAAAGCCGAAGCCGACTGCGCTCAAGGTGCTGGAAGGCAACCCTGGCGGTCGCCCGCTGAATCCCAATGAGCCGTCCCCTGGCAAGAAAGCCCCCCGCTGCCCTGGGTGGCTTGAGGACGAAGCAAAAAAAGAGTGGAAGCGCATGGGCAAAATCCTCGAACAGTTGGGGCTTCTGACCGAAATGGATATGGCGGCTTTTGCAGGNTACTGNCAAGCCTANGCCNGNTGGAAGGAAGCCGANGANTTCATCACNCAGCATGGNACNATNGTCCGNACNCCNNNCGGNTATNNGCANCAGGTTCCCCAGGTCAGCATCGCCCAAACCAATCAGAAAATCATGCTGAAGTTCTGTGAGCAGTTCGGGCTTACTCCCTCTGCCCGGAGCCGCATCGTTGGCGGTGATGGCGCGCCCGACCCGGCTGACGAAATGGAGCAGTTGCTGGGTGGTGGTGATGAGTAATGGCATACCAGTACAAATCGTCACCGTTCATGCTGCCGACCTCCCATTACGACAAGGCCAAGGCCGACCGGGCGGTTGCATTCATTCAAAACCTCTGCCACACCAAGGGCAAATGGGCTGGCAAGAAGTTCTTGCTGTTGCCCTGGCAGGAGCAAATCGTGCGGGACATCTTCGGCATCGTCAAGGCCAACGGCAAGCGGCAGTTCCTCACCGCCTATGTGGAAATCCCCAAGAAGCAGGGCAAGTCGGAACTGGCTGCGGCGATTGCGCTGTATCTGCTTTACGCCGATGGAGAGGCCAGCGCCGAAGTTTATGGTGCCGCCTGTGACCGCAACCAGGCATCCATCGTTTTTGATGTTGCCAAGCAGATGGTTCTAATGTCCCCCGCTCTGAACAAGAGGTCGAAAATCACCGCCGCCACCAAGCGCATCGTCAACTACAGCAATGCCGGATTCTACCAGGTGCTTTCCGCAGAAACGGGTACCAAGCACGGCTTGAATGTGTCTGGGCTTGTTTTCGATGAGATCCACGCACAGCCGAACCGCCGCCTTTACGATGTTCTGACCAAAGGCTCCGGCGATGCCCGTGAACAGCCGTTGTTCTTCATCATCACCACGGCCGGCACGGACAAACAGTCCATCTGCTATGAACTGCACACCAAAGCCCTGGATATCATGGCGGGTCGGAAAAAGGATGTGTCTTTTTACCCGGTCGTATATGGGCTGACCGATGCCGATGACTGGAACGAGGAAGCGAACTGGTACAAAGCCAATCCGTCCCTCGGACACACCATCGCCATTGACCGTGTTCGGGAGGCATATAAAAACGCCCTCGAAAACCCCGCCGAAGAAAATGTGTTCAAGCAGCTACGCCTCAATATCTGGACGAACTCCACCGTGGTGTGGATTCCAGAGCATATCTACGAGCGAGGTAATCTGCCCATTGACATTCCTTCGTTGGCAGGCAGGGACTGCTATGCCGGACTCGACCTTTCGTCCACTTCCGATATTACAGCGCTGGTATTGGTGTTCCCGCCCAGGACAGAAGATGAGAAGTACATCGTTCTTCCGTTCTTTTGGTTGCCGGAGGAAACGCTGGAACTGCGATGCCGCCGTGACCATGTTCTCTATGATGTGTGGGAACGGCAGGGCTTCATCCAAACCACTGAGGGCAATGTCATCCACTACGGTTTTATTGAGAAGTTCATCGAGCAACTCGGCGAAACCTACCACATCAAAGAAATCGCCTATGACCGTTGGAACGCCACGCAGATGGTGCAGAACCTTGAGGACATGGGTTTCCTCATGGTGCCATTCGGCCAGGGCTTCAAAGATATGTCTCCGCCGTCCAAGGAACTGTATAAGTTGTTGATGGAGGGCAGCATCAATCACGGTGGCAACCCCGTGCTGAAATGGATGGCGCAGAATGTTGTCATGGAGCAAGACCCCGCCGGAAACATCAAGCCCACCAAGGCAAAATCAGTAGAGAAGATTGACGGCATCGTGGCTCTCATCATGGGGCTTGACCGCTGCATCCGCAACGGCGGCGATACCACCAGCGTTTACGACCAGCGAGGAATCCTTGCTTTCTGATATGCAGCCGTGTTTGACGCTGGGTGGTTAAAATTATCTTTAACCGCTCCTCGTCAGTAACAGTGTTTGACGGCAAAGAATCAACTTCCCATACGCACCTTTCCGTGTTACTATGATGGAAAAGGAGGCGTAATACCATGAAAATTTCAAACAGCATGATAAGCTGTGCTTATGAATATGGCATCAAAGTCTACCGCAAGGAAATGGCTGGCATTGATGCCAGAGCCGAAGTATATCACCAGACTGGCATGGACCCCGGCTCTGCTGGTGACTACATCAACAATTTGCAATATATGCTGGCGGGGCAAGAATACAAGCGCACCATGAACATGGCAGCAACCGAATACTTTCTCATTCACATCGGAGAGGACTTCGGGCGACAGGCACAGCAAAAGGCCGCAGAGGCGGTCGCAGCTCATGTTCGGTATTATGAGCGCATCCACAGCTATTTGCCAAGCATCGACAAGATAGCACAGAAATACAAATAATTGCCATTTTGCTTTAAGCATCCACCCAATTCCGGGTGGGTGCTTTTTTCATGCCATTTTTCAGGAGGTAACGCCATGAAAATTCCCATTCTGTCCCGGTTCGGTAAAGCGCGGGACAAGCCCACCGACTACTATACAGGCTCCGACTACACCTTTTTGTTCGGCCCAACCACAAGCGGCAAGAGCGTGAATGAGTTTACTGCCATGCAGACCACAGCAGTTTATAGCTGTGTCCGCATTCTGTCAGAAGCCATCGCGTCCTTGCCGCTTCATGTTTACCGCTACAAGGGTGCTGGCAAGGAGCGTGTGTTCGACCACCCGCTGTACCACATCCTCCACGATGAGCCAAACAGCGAGATGACTTCCTTTGTGTTCCGGGAAACCCTTATGAGCCATTTGCTCATTTGGGGCAATGCTTACGCGCAGATCATTCGGGATGGTGCAGGACGGGTTGTTGCGCTTTACCCGCTGCTCCCGAACAAGATGACCGTCTACCGGGACAAAAGCGGAGAAATCTACTACGCTTACACCCGCAGTTCGGACGAGAACCCCAACTTCAAGGAATACGGCACGGTCATGCTCCGGCGTGAAGATGTGCTGCACATCCCCGGATTGGGATTCGATGGCCTTATGGGTTACTCGCCGATTGCAATGGCCCGCAACGCTGTGGGCATGACCATCGCCTGTGAGGAATACGGGGCCAGCTTCTTTGCCAATGGTGCAAATCCCGGTGGTGTGCTTGAACATCCCGGCGTTCTGAAAGACCCCGCCAAGGTGCGCGATTCCTGGAACAGCATCTATCAGGGCAGCAACAACGCCCACAAGGTTGCTGTGCTTGAGGAAGGGATGAAATACCAGCAAATCGGTATTCCCCCGGAAGAGGCACAGTTCCTCGAAACCCGTAAATTCCAAATCAACGAGATTGCTCGGTTGTATCGCATCCCGCCCCACATGGTCGGTGACCTGGAAAAGTCCAGCTTCTCCAACATCGAACAGCAGTCCTTGGAGTTCGTGAAATACACGCTTGACCCCTGGGTCATCCGCTGGGAGCAAGCCCTTGCTCGGTCGTTGCTTCTGCCGGACGAGAAAAAACAGTATTTCATCAAGCTGAATGTGGATGGTCTGCTCCGTGGCGACTACCAAAGTCGCATGACAGGCTACGCCACCGCAAGGCAGAACGGCTGGATGAGTGCCAACGACATCCGTGAGATGGAAGATCTGAACCCTATTGCCCCGGAAGAGGGCGGCGATCTTTATCTCATCAACGGCAACATGACCAAGCTGGCCGATGCTGGCATCTTTGCCGGACAGGCTCCGGCTCCCGAAGAAAACACAGGAGGTACTCAATGAAACAGAAATTCTGGAATTGGGTCCGCAACGAAGGTGAACCGTCCGTACTGGTTCTCAACGGTCAAATATCCGATGAGACCTGGTTTGGCGATGAGGTCACCCCCGGCTTGTTCAAGCAGGAATTGCAACAGTGCCAGGGCGACATCTCCGTGTGGATCAACAGCCCCGGCGGCGACTGCTTCGCCGCAGCCCAAATCTACAATATGCTGATGGACTACCCGCACAATGTGACGGTCAAGATTGATGGCCTTGCGGCTTCTGCCGCCTCGGTCATCGCTATGGCTGGCACGGAGGTGCAGATGTCCCCGGTTGCCATGATGATGATTCACAACCCAGCCACCGTGGCGATTGGCGATACCGCAGAAATGCAGAAAGCCATCTCCATGCTGGACGAGGTCAAGGAGTCCATCATGAACGCCTACGAAATCAAGACCGGGATGTCCCGTTCTAAGATTTCTCACCTTATGGATGCCGAGTCCTGGTTCAACGCCACCAAGGCGGTGGAATTGGGCTTTGCAGATAAAGTGCTGTTCTCTGACCCCGACCCGGAGCAGAAGGACGAGGAGGCTCTCCCGGCTATGATGTTTTCCCGTGCCGCTGTGACCAACTCGCTGCTCTCCAAACTCATGCCCCCGAAGCCCGCCGTGCCGGGTACACCCGCTGACCAACTCGAAAAAAGACTGAGCGTCATCGCTCACTAACAGGAGGATTTTATTATGAACAAGATTCTGGAACTGCGCGAAAAGCGTGCTGCCGCATGGGATGCTGCCAAGAAGTTTCTGGATGCCAAGCGTGATAACAAGGGCATCGTATCTGCCGAGGACACCGCCACCTACGACAAAATGGAGTCTGAGGTGGTTGCGCTGGGCAAAGAAATCGACCGCCTCGAAAAGCAGGCCGCGCTCGATGCCGAACTGGCTCGTCCGACCAGCGACCCCATCACCAATCAGCCCGGTACCACTCCGGCAAACGCTCAGAAGACCGGCCGTGCCTCCGATGCCTATAAGCAGGCGTTCTGGGACAGCATTCGCCGCCGCAACTTCTTTGATGTGAAGAACACTCTGAACATCGGCACCGACTCCGAGGGCGGTTACCTGGTGCCGGACGAGTACGAGCGCCAGTTGGTCGATGCGCTCAAGGAGGAGAACTTCTTCCGCTCCCTGGCGACCGTCATCCACACCGCCAGCGGTGAGCGCAAGATTCCCATCGTCACTGGCCACGGCGAAGCTGCCTGGATGGAAGAGGGCGGTCTGTATCCCGATAGCGAGGACACCTTCGGTCAGACCACCATCAGCGCCTACAAGCTGGGTACTGCCATCAAGGTTTCCGATGAGCTGCTGAACGACAGCATCTTTGATGTAGAAGCCTACATCGCAACCGAGTTTGCCCGCCGCATCGGTACCAAGGAAGAGGAAGCGTTCTTCGTTGGTGATGGCTCCAACAAACCCACGGGTCTGTTCGGCAGCGCACAGGATGGCGTGACCACCGCTGGTGCCAACATCACCTTCGATGATGTCATGGACCTGTACCACTCTCTGCGCGCACCTTACCGCCACAAGGCCGTGTGGCTGCTGAATGACACCACCGTCAAGGCTCTGCGTAAGCTGAAGGACGGCAACGGCAATTATATCTGGCAGCCCTCCGTTGTGGTCGGTCAGCCGGACATGATTCTGAACCGTCCCTACTACACCAGCAACTTCATTCCCGATATGACCGCTGGCAACAAGGTCATGGCCTTCGGCGATATGAGTTACTACTGGATTGCCGACCGCCAGGGCCGCAGCTTCAAGCGCCTCAACGAACTGTACGCTCCCAACGGCCAGGTCGGTTTCCTCGCTTCCGAGCGTGTGGACGGCAAGCTGATCCTGCCCGAAGCGGTCAAGACCATGACGCTCAAGGCGTAATCCCACGGTGGTCTGCTGGCTTCGGTTGGCAGACCACCATAGTTTTTAAGGAGGTGGGCTGTGTGCTGATTACCCTGGAAGAAGCCAAGCTGTATCTGCGCGTTGATTCTGCCGATGAGGATTCGTTCATCACCGGGCTGGTTGAAACGGCTGAACGGCTCTGCATGGATGTGGCGCGTGTGGACAGCAAGGTTCTGACCGAGGAAGCCGCATCCACCCGAATCGCTGTGCTGTATGCGGTGGCGTACCTGTACGAACACAGGGAGGAAGCTGACCACCATGAACTGGTGACCATGCTTCGCTCTCTGCTGTTCGGTGTGCGCCGGGAGGTGTTCTGATGGACATCGCCGCACTCAACAGCCGTATCACAGTCCAGAAAACCACCGTCATCGTGGACAAAGTCAGCAACCACATCAACCGCTGGGAGGATTACTTTTCCTGCTATGCCACCGTGAGCGGTGCCAGCGGCAATGAGAGCGAGAGTGCCGGAACCACAAACGAAACGGAAAATCTGGCCTTCACAGTCCGCTATTGCAGCGAACTGTCTGTCGTTACCCCCTCCGGCTACCGAGTACTGTTCCGGGGCCGGATTTACGATATTTCCTATGTTGACCCGATGGGCTTCAAGAACAACAGCTTGAAGTTCAAAGCTACCCTGCGAAAGAGGTGATGCGCATGGCGCAAAGAGTACAGATTGGCGATATGGCTGATGCCATCATGGAGGAAATGGAGAAGTACGCCACCGTGGCTACGGACACCCTCAAGGATGCCGTGAAGGATTCTGCCAAAACCGTCAAGAAAGAAATCGAGGCGACCGCGCCTGTGGACTCCGGCAAGTACAAGAAAAGCTGGCGTGCCAAGGCGACCGAGGAAACCTCCACCAAGCTGACGATGGTCGTCCATTCTGCCACCCGCTACCAAATCGCACATCTCCTTGAGCATGGTCACGCCAAGCGGGGCGGCGGCAGAGTGGCAGCGATTCCCCATATCGCTCCCGCCGAAGAAAAAGGCGTGAGTGAACTGGAAAAGAAAATCGAGGAGGGTCTGTCGGGATGAACCACGATGAAGTGCTGGCGATGGTGGCTGAAATGCAACTGCCATCTGCCTATGACCATTTTGCGGAGGGTGAATCCCCAGACCCTCCGTTTCTTTGCTTTCTCTATCCGGGCACCGATAACTTTGCCGCAGACGGTTTGGTCTACTTCAGTTCCAACGAACTGAACATCGAACTGTACACGGATATCAAAGACCCGGATTTGGAGGCCCGCATCGATGCGGTGCTGACCCAACACGAACTTTACTACACCAAAAGCGAAGTATGGATTGCCTCCGAGCATCTGTACGAAGTGCTTTATGAATTGGAGGTCTGAATCATGGCTGATAAAAACAACAAAGTCAAATTCAATCTGAAGAACGCGCACTATGCGCTGCTCACCATCGCCGAGGACGGCGCGGTATCCTTTGGCACCCCTACGCCGATGCCTGGTTCCGTGTCCATCTCCTTGGATGCCAACGGTGAGCCGGAAAACTTCTACGCCGATGGCGTGGCTTATTATGTCATCAACAACAACATGGGTTATGATGGCGACCTGGAACTGGCAATGATCCCGGAATCTTTCCGCACAGAGGTGTTGAAAGAGACGCTGGATGCCAAGGGTGTGCTTATCGAAAACTCTGAGGTTGAACTGGCTTCCTTCGCTCTGCTCTTTGAGTTTGATGGTGATCAGAAGCACATTCGCCACGCCCTGTATAACTGCTCTGCCTCCCGTCCCAAGATTGAGGGCAAGACCAACGAGGACAGCAAGGAAGTACAGACAGAAACACTCACCATCAAGGCTACCCCGCTTGCAAGCGGTATGGTCAAGGCCAAAACTGGCGATGCCACCGATGCCACCACCTACGCCAACTGGTACAAGACCGTGTATCTGCCGGCCGCTGCCGAAGAGGCTGCGGTGCTGTCCAAGGCTTCTACTACAACGGCAACCACCACGACTTCCACCAAATCCACCACTTAATCGGAGGTAAAGGATTATGAGCATGAGCAAAACCATTGAAATTGATGACAAACAGGTGGCCTTCAAGGCCAGTGCTGCCATTCCTCGCATCTACCGCATGAAGTTCCAGCGCGACATCTACAAGGATTTGCGTTCTTTGGAAAAGGCCGTGGGTGGCTCCGATGAAAAGGAGTCCAACCTCGACCTGTTTTCTTTGGAGATGTTCGAGAACATCGCCTATGTCATGGCAAAACACGCAAAGCCCGAAGAGGTGCCGGATTCCCCAGAGGATTGGCTGGATGGCTTCTCCACCTTCTCCATCTATCAGATTCTTCCCGAAATCATCAAGCTGTGGGGTCTGAACATCCAGTCCGATATCGAGTCTAAAAAAAACTTCGCCAGAGTGAGCGAGAAATGACGACCCCGCTGTTTTTGCTGCGCTGTGTACAGTTGGGCATTTCCATCCGTGACTTGGATTTGCTCTCCATTGGCCTTGTAAACGATATGTACGCAGAAAGCGGCAACGACAGCTACAAATACCCGCAGTTGGCTACGCAGGACGATTTTGACAGGTTTTAAGGAGGTGGAATAGCGTGGCAAACAGAATCAAGGGCATCACGGTCGAGATTGGCGGTGATACCACAGGTCTTACCAAAGCCCTCAATGATGTCAACAAGGAAATCAAGTCCACGCAGGCCCAGCTTAAGGATGTGGAAAAACTCCTCAAGCTGGACCCCACCAACACGGAACTCATCGCCCAAAAGCAAAAGCTGCTGGCGCAGTCCATTTCCGAGACCAAGGAGAAGCTGACCGCCCTCAAGGGCGCGCAGGAGGATTTGGACAAGGCTCTGAAAAATGGCGACATCACCCAGGAGCAGTACGATGCGTGGCAGCGAGAAATCATCGAAACCGAAAACGAACTCAAAAATCTGGAAAAAGCCGCCAAGGACACCGATAGTTCCATCCAGGCAACGCTGAAAGCGGCCGGTTCCAAAATTTCCGAAGTCGGTGATAAAATTTCCGGCGTAGGCACCACATTAAGCACCCATGTTACGGCTCCCATCGTTGCGGTGGGGGCCGCTTCTATTGCTGCTTTCAACGAGGTGGACAGCGGTTACGACACCATCATCCAAAAAACAGGTGCCACCGGGGATGCTCTCGAAAGTCTCTGCGATAGCGCAGATAATGTGTTCGGCTCTATGCCGACCGATATGGATTCCGTTTCAGTCGCCATCGGTGAGGTCAACACCAAGTTTGCGCTGACCGGGAAATCCCTTGAGGATATGTCCAAGGAGTTCATCCAGTTCGCCGAAATCAATGACACTGATCTGAACACCTCTATCGACAACACCGCAAAAATCATCAAGGCGTTTGGCCTGGAAACCTCGGATGCCTCCGGGTTGCTCGGCCTTATGACCAAACAGGCACAGGCCACGGGCATCAGCGTGGATACCTTGCAGAACAGTCTGCTCACCAACGGCTCCACCCTTAAAGAGATGGGGCTGAATGCCGCACAGTCCGTAAACCTCCTGGCGCAGTTGGAAGCCAACGGTGTCGATGCCACCACCGCTATGGCTGGCTTGAAAAAGGCTCTGAAGAATGCCACAGCAGATGGGCTGACGATGGACGAAGCCCTCAAGGCTACGGTTGATTCCATCAAGAACGCCAGCAGCGAAACCGAGGCTCTCTCCATTGCCACGGAGTTGTTTGGTGCCAAGGCCGCACCCGAAATGGTACAGGCCATCAAGGAAGGTCGTCTGAATTTTGATGACCTCTCCGCATCCATGTCCGAATACAGCGGTGTGGTCGGCGACACCTACGATGCCACCAAGGACGGCATCGACAATTTCACCACCGCCATGAACAACATGAAGCTGGCGGGTGCAGAACTCGGCGAGGCGATTTCCAATGTGCTGGGGCCAATTTTGCAAGACCTGGCACAGATGATTCGTGGCTTCACACAATGGTTCTCCGGCTTGTCGGACGGCACGAAAGAGATGATTGTTCGCATTGCTCTTATCGTTGCCGCCGTTGGGCCGGTTCTTGTTATAGTCGGCAAGGTCATCAGCGCGGTCGGCTCTATCGTTTCCGGCATCAGCGGGTTGATGGGCTTGTTCTCCACCTTGAGCGGTGCCATCAGCGCCATCATCCCGGTCATCGCCAGCGTTGGCTTGCCTGTGTTGGCTGTGGTCGCCGCCATTGCCGCGGTCATTGCTATTGGCTATCTGCTCATCACCCATTGGGAGGAGGTCAAGGCGGTCTGCATCAGCGTTTGGAATGCCATCGCCGAGTTCTTCTCGAACCTGTGGCAGTCCATCACCGAAGTGGCGACCGCTGCGTGGAACGGCATAGCGACCTTTTTCACGAACCTGTGGACGGGCATCCAAACGGTGGCTACTACGATTTGGAACGCCATCGCCGGGTTCTTTACTACGGTATGGACTGGCATTCAAACAGTAGTTTCTACTATTGTCACGGCCATTGCCAACTTTCTATCGGCGGCATGGACGGCAATCACCACGACCATTACCACCGTCCTCACCGCCATTCAGACCGTGTTCACCACGATTTGGACGGCAATCCAAACCGCCATCACTACCATCATCAATGCCATTGCCACGGTCATTACTAATGTGCTGAACACCATCAAGAACCTGTTTACCACGGTATGGAACGGCATCAAAAACACAGTCACCACGGTGCTGAATGCCATCAAGTCCACGGTCACCAGCATTTGGAATGCCATTGTTTCCGGCATCTCCAATGCCATGAATAATGTGGTCAACACCATCAAGACCGGGTTCAACAATGCGGTCGGCTTCATCAAGGGGCTGGCTTCATCCGCATTTAGCTGGGGTGCCGACATCATCAACGGCATTGTGGACGGCATCAAAAGCTGCATCGGCAAGGTCAAGGATGCGGTCAGCAATGTGGCAAGCACCATCAAATCGTTCCTGCATTTCTCCGTCCCTGACGAAGGCCCTCTGACCGACTACGAGAGTTGGATGCCCGACTTCATGTCGGGGCTTGCCCAGGGCATTGAGAAGAGCCGTGGCATGATTGCCAGCGCGGTGCAGGGCGTTGCTTCCGATATGGTCATCAGCCCCACCGTGGCGGCAACGCAAATGGCGGGTGCGGCTACCGTGTCCGGCGGCACTTCGGACGGCTCCGTTTCGGCTCTGCTGTCCGGCATCCGTGAAATGGTGGAAGCGGTCGCAACGCAAAACAACAGCACCATTTCCATCCCGGTGTATCTTGGTAACACGCTGTTGGACGAGGTCATTGTCAATGCGCAGAGCAGACAGAATCTTCGCTCCGGCGGCAGATAAGGAGGTGTGACCCTTGGCTTATATCCAATACCTCGCTTTTGAGGGCGAGAACCTTCCGCTCCCGACTTCCTATGATATTTCGATGGATGATGTGGAAGCGGACTCCTCCGGCGAAACAGAAGCCGGAACCCAGCAGCGTGATGTGGTTCGAGCCGGAGTACACACCATCGCTGTGGCATTTTCCGTTTCGCCGCTGTGGCTGAAGAAACTGACCGCCTACAAGCAGATGCCGAAAATCCATGTGGAGTTCTTTGACACCGAAACCTTGGAGGTGCGGCCGGCAGAGATGTTTATCGAGGGATACCGCGCCAAGCTGGAAAAGGACACCTCCTACAAAGGCTTGTGGACGGTGTCCTTCAACCTAAAGGAATTTTGAGAAAGGGGTGTTTTTATGTATTCGGTGAGTGAAGCGTTCCTGGAAGCGGTGCAGAAAAACACCCGCAGCTTTTACTGGACAGGCAAAATCACAACGGCAAAGGGCGTGGAGTACCCGTTCACCAATGACGATATCGTCAAGGGCAGCGGGTACATCACGCACCAATGCTGTGGGAGCAGCGAAATCGAACTCGGCACAGTGTATGCCGCTGAACTCGGTCTGACCCTGCTCCTGGACATAGACCGCTATACGCTGGACAGCGCACAGGTGGAATTGTTCTATCACCTCCGGCTGGACAGCGGCGAGTACGAGGAGGTGCCGATGGGAATCTTTGAGGTGTCCGAAGCAAACCGCACCATCCATTGCCTGGAAATCAAGGCATACGACCGTATGCTCTGGTTTGAGCAGTCCTTCGGCAACGCCATCTCAAGCGGTACGCCCTGGCAGCTTCTGACCCTTGCTTCCAAAGCCTGCAAGGTTGAGATTGGCATGGAGCAAGCCGACATCGAGGCTCTGCCCAATGGCAAAGAGGTATTTGGTGTATACAGCGACAACGACATCGAAACCTGGCGAGATCTGATTTACTACCTGGCACAGTCGATGGCGTGTTTTGCCTCCATCAATCGCGCGGGGCAGTTGGTGTTCAAGACCTACGGCACCTCGCCCGTGCTGGATGTGCCGAACACGCAGCGGTTTTCCAGCAGCTTTTCGGATTTCAAGACCCGTTACACGGCCATCAGTTCCACCAACCAGCGCACACAGACAGCAGAGTATTATGCCCTCGACCCGGACGATGGGCTGACCATGAATCTTGGTGTCAGCCCCTTGCTCCAATACGGCCTGGACGAAACCCGCAAGCGCGTCCTCGAAGCGGTGCTTCAAGCTATCTCTGTCATCGACTATGTGCCTTTCGACTCCACCACCATCGGCAACCCTGCCCTTGATGTGGGTGATATACTGACTTTCTCCGGCGGTCATGCCGATGAGCAGTCCCGCACCTGTATCACGGGATACACCTACAAAATCAACGGCAAGCACACCATCAAGTGCGTGGGCAAGAACCCACGGCTGGCTGATGCCAAGAGCAAGAATGACAAGAACATCACCGGGCTGCTCAACCAGGTGGAAGCGGGCAAAATCATCTACTACAACTTCATCAACGCTGCGCCGTTCCTCATCAAGACCACGCCNCAGGAGGTTCTCTCCATTGAGTATGTGGCGGCCGAGGAAACGAGCGCGACCTTTCTTGCGGAGATACTGCTGAAAGCCAACCCCGAAAAAGGCACACAGCAAGTGGTCGCCACGGACTCCGAGGGCAAGGAAATGACCCTCAACCTTCCGACCGATGGGGCGGTCATGCTCAAGGTCACCTACAAGAATGACCTGGAGGAAGAAACCACCTTTTACCCCATTGACAACTTCAAGGATGGACAGCACATTCTGACCCTGTTCCACCCGATTACAGCCGTTGCCTCCAATGTGGGGCAGCGGTTTGCTGTTCTACTTTCTGCCGAGAACGGCACGGTGGAGATTGGCGAAGGGCAAATCCGTGCTACCATCAGTGGCCAGGGGCTTGTTTCCGGCTTGTCCGGCTGGGACGGGCGCATTGAAGTCACGGAATTCGTGGAACGGATTGCTTCGGGTTATCCTGCTGCATTCGGCTATCGTGTGTTTACCGAGAAATACGGGGTCGTGGCAGAACCGCCGCAGGAGAGCGGTGCAAACGAAAGCATCTCCCGCATTCGTTACGATGCACAGGCTTATGTGGTTTTTGCTCTGAACGAAAATCTCACGGACACCGTCATCATCAAGACCTTTACGCTGGATGTCTACAACCCCGGTCATTACGACCACAGCGTTGTGTTGGTGGATGGCGATTCCTTTGTGCTGAAATCCGATTACAACTTCATCGGCGAGGATACCGACATCAACTATGGCCTTATGAAACACATCGCCATTGATACCACGAAATATGACCGCATCGACAGCTTGGAGGTGAGCCTGTGCTAATTGATGAATCCAAATACAAATGGCAACCGTGGACACAGCCCATCTTTACGGCTGATGATACCTGGGGGCAACTTACCGCCAGCAGTGTCCACAAAGCTGCTGGTGCTGACTACTCGGCCTTTAAGGCTCTGGACGGTGATACCGAAACCCAGTGGGAAGGTGGCGATGGTGTCCTGTTCGGCACATTCAAATGGCAGTTTCCCATACCCCTCCGAATTTACCGCATTGAATTGGTCAACAAGGCCTCCAACGGCACAATGGTCACGAAGAATATCACCGCTTACGCTGATGCGGAAAAAACTGTGGAAATTGCATCAGGCGTATTTGAAGCCTATGGCCGTAGTGCATTAGCCATTGAGCCGGAGACCCCTGTTGCAACTGACTGCCTTATTCTTACTTTAACCACGGAAAACAAGTATTTTGGCCTTTCTGATATCCGGCTCGTGGCTGAGGAGGGCATTCTCAAAGTCGATCTTGCCGATCTTTACGATACGACCGATGGCATGGACTGCATCCGCAGCACCCTCAACGATGACGGCACGGATACCGTTGCAGGCTTGGCTGGCTTCTTCTTCAATAATGTGGAAACAACCAATGTCTATGTAAGCGGCAACCACTGGATCGGCTTCGGCGTAGCGGCAGAGCAGCTTCAAATCCTGCGCCGTGATGGCACCTGTGACCATTTGTATCGTGGCACAGGTACGGTTGGAGATGACATTTCGTACCTCAAACTCCGATGGGAGGGCTACACCGTTTACAATTCCAGGGTTGAAGCCAACAGGCTGATATTTGAACTTTTCCTGCTCTCCAACAACGATATGGTGCTGAACATCATCCAAACGCCGACCAATACAGAGTACCTTGGCACTTCCGCTCTGATTTGCAACGGCAAAAACCAGCCCCTCAATCTTGCTGACGGCTCTGGCGGTGGGAAGCGTGTATGCTTCTATCACCAGGACGGCGGTGGGTTGAACTGGGTTATTGCCTATGAGGAGTACCAGGAAAGTGACTCCTATACCAACCGCTTTCTGCTAAAAGACGGCGATGTATATTACCGCCTCGATACCGTGCAGGACGAGGACTTGAATGATGTTCAGGTTTTAACCCCTGTGGACATTATCAATCTGACCGCTGCAATGTTCCTCAAGTTCGGCTTTGACGATACCCCGCCAGGGAAACTGCTCTTGCCGCTTACTGCGCCGGAGATATTCTACTGGTCATCCAACCCGCAGAAGATTGCCACGCCGAAGGTGGTCATGCGCGCCTATCCGTTCCCGCAGTCCATGTCGGTGGCAGTGGATATGTCCAGCGTGAGCATTACGGGCATTGAGCTGCTCTCCGCAGAATACACCGGCCACATTGGCGTGATTGCCTCTGTGGATAATGGCACCACCTACAGCGATGAAATGACCATCGGCGCTTGGCTCCATACCGATGTGGTGGAACTTTGGAACAGTCTGCCGGAGAACCGAATGCTGCTCCTGACTTTTATCCTGTACGAGGATGCTCATTTCACCCGCTTCAAAATCACCTACGAGAACTAAGGAGGCCACCATGCTTAAAGGCAAAACCATAATTGAGATGAAGGATGTCCACACGGGCGAAGTGGAGCATCTGGAAGAGACCAACCTTATCACCAACGCCCTCACCAAGTATTTCGAGCCGCTCGGCCATGTCAAGTATTCCGACACCCTGTTCAACTCGCAGTCTCCCTTTTGGGAGTATCCGCTGGGTGGGCTGCTCATGTTTGACGGTCCTATCGAGGAGCGGGCGGATATGCTCTATGCGCCCGCAAGCGTAAACCTCACGGGCTGTGCTGTTTACAACAAGCAAAATGACACCACAGGAAAAAAGCGTGGTGCCTTCAACACCACCGAGAGCGAGGTCAATGTAACCGATCGCTATGTGAAGTATGTTTATGACTTTGCCACCAGCCAGGCCAACGGAACAATCGCCACCATCTGTCTGTCACACAAAATGGGGGGTTATACGACCTTGGGTGCCGATGATGCTGTGCGCTTGAGCGGGTGCTATCCACTCGTCAATATCTGCACCAGCACTTTGCAGTATGTCTATCCCAGTTATACCGGGGGAAATACGGGAGACCGTTCCACCTACAGCACACCCGGCACTACCGAGTTCCTGTTTGTCATTGACAAGGATGAGGACTACGCCTACTACTTCAAGGTCAACAGCATGAAGTCCGTCTCCATTGTTAAACGAAGAGCGTACCTCAAATCCGTGTCTCTTTTTGAATGCCCATACACGCAGAAAGCTGTGGAGGAGCAGTTCACACTGCCAGATTTAGAGGTTGGGCTGCTCAACGCCAATTACTTTTCCTATAACTTCGACAACGAGGAGAAGGCACTGTACCTGGTATCCACCGCCAACACCAGTTCACTTGCTGCTGGCGGCACTTACCAAATCACAAAGATTTCTTTCGGGAATTGGGGGGTAACGGAGTATACCTGTACCAACCAGGCAAATACGCCGCTGATGATGAACAGTGCTTCCCATTACTCTGTTTTCATCTATCGGGGCTATCTGTATGTAAAAGCCTACAATTCGCCCTATACGCTTTACAAAATAGGTGTGAACAACCCAGCCGATGTCACCCAGATTCGGATGACCGAAACCATTACGCTGAATGCCTATCCTGTATTTGCACTCAATGGTCGCATTTTCTTTGAGTATATGACCAACTACGAGGGCAACTGCCGCAGCTATGTGCTGAACACCGCAAGCAACTATCTGGAACCGCTGGAATCGTACACCTTTGCCGGGTCAAGCAGCTATGTAATGACCTACACGCCATTCCTCGGTGATGATTTCTATTTCTTTGTCAGCTATGGCACTTACACCACAGGCACAATTCGCATTCCTGCGATGTACCTGGCGACCATCAACAATCTGTCCACCCCGGTCACCAAGACCGCCGATAAGACCATGAAGGTCACCTACATCATCCAGGAGCAATAAGGAAGCAAGCGACTGCCCATCCGGGGTAGCCGCTTTTTTCATACACAAAAACGAAAGTGAGGAAACGAAAATGAAGGAATTTTGGAATGTGATCCAGTTGGTGTTTGCCGCCATTGGTGGCTGGCTCGGCTGGTTCATGGGAGGATGTGATGGCTTGCTCTATGCACTGATTGCGTTTGTCGCCACCGACTACATCACGGGTGTCATGTGCGCCATCATCGACAAGAAGCTGTCCAGCGAGGTCGGCTTCAAGGGCATCTTCAAAAAGGTGCTGATTTTCATGCTGGTCGGTGTGGCAAACATCCTGGATGTCCAGGTCATCGGCTCCGGCTGTGTGCTTCGCACGGCTGTGATTTTCTTCTACATCTCCAATGAGGGCGTGTCTCTGGTGGAGAATGCCGGACACCTTGGTCTGCCTATCCCCGCAAAGCTGAAGGATGTATTGGAGCAGCTCCACGACCGCGCCGAAAAGGAGGACGAAAAAAATGAGTAACAGCAAACTGGTATCCTACACCCGCTTAAGCCCCAACTGCTCCAAGCCCCGCAATCACTCCATCGACAAGATTACCATTCACCACATGGCGGGTAACCTGTCCGTGGAGACCTGTGGTTCCGTGTTTGCCCCTGCTGGTAGAAAGGCCAGTTCCAACTACGGCATTGGCACGGATGGCCGTGTTGGGCTGTATGTGGACGAGGGCAACCGTAGCTGGTGCAGTTCCAATGCCGCAAATGATAATCGCGCCGTGACCATTGAGGTCGCCAACGATGATACCACGAGCGGCCAATGGCACATCAGCGACAAGGCACTCGCTACGCTGATTGACCTTTGCGTGGACATCTGCCAGCGCAACGGTATCGCTCGGCTCAACTTCACTGGGGACAAGTCCGGCGATCTTACCATGCACAAGTGGTTTGCTGCCACCGCTTGCCCTGGTCCGTACCTTGAAAGCAAGTTCCCGTATATCGCCGAACAGGTCAACGCACGGCTCTCCGGCTCAGTGGCAACGGATAAGACCGCCATCATGGGCAAGGCTGTGGCAACAGCAGAGCAGATGCAGACCTACATCAAGAAGGTCAATGCCAAAGTGGCACAGAGCGTTCTTGATATGATTCCACTGTATTTGTCCGAGGGTGAGGCAGAGGGTGTGCGCGGCGATATTGCTTTTGCACAGTCCTGCTTGGAAACCGGGAACTTCACCTTTGCTTGCTCTGCCGTTACCCTTGGGCAGAACAACTTCTGCGGTATGGGCGTAACCAGCAACGGCATGGTCGGGAACTCCTTCACCACACCTCAGCTTGGCATCCGCTCCCAGGTTCAGCACCTCAAAGCCTACGCCAGCACTTCGGCATTGGTGAACGGTTGCATCGACCCCCGCTTCAAGTATGTCACCCGTGGCAGCGCAGAGTTTGTGGAGTGGCTCGGTCAGAAGGAAAACCCGAAAGGCCTCGGCTGGGCTGCGGGAGCGGGATACGGCGAGAAGATTCTCACCATTCTGTCTGGCATCGTTGGCACGGCAGCAGACAAGCCTGCCAGCAAGGTTCCTTATCGGGTGCGGGTCAGCATCTCCGATCTGAACATCCGCAAAGGCCCTGGCACCAACTATGCCACGGCTGGCAAGTTCACGGGCAAGGGTGTGTTCACCATCGTGGAGGAAGCCACCGGCCAGGGGGCATCTCTGTGGGGCAGACTCAAGTCCGGGGTGGGCTGGATTTCCCTCGACTATGCAGCGAAGGCCTAATTCATTTTAGTATTGAGGACGGTGCCATATTATGGTGCCGTCCTCTTTTTTTGCCGTGAAAAATCCACCGAGAAATAGCGCGAATTAACTTGACTAATCGCCCCTTTAGAGTGATGTATATGACTACCAAAAGTGAGAGGAGGACAACAACATGAGGATAAAAGTGATAAAGTCCACGGCGGCAGCGGAGCGGAAACGCCTCAAGGTTTGCGCCTATGTGCGTGTTTCCACCGACAGCGACGAGCAGGAAGATTCGTTGGACAACCAGACCGAATACTTTCGCAACTACATCGCCGCCAACCCTGGCTGGGAGTTTGTTGGCATCTACGCCGACCAAGGCATCTCCGGCTTCAAGGAGAGCCGACCCCAGTTCCAGCAGATGATTGCCGATGCCAAGGCTGGGCTGACTGACCTCATCATCGTAAAAAGCGTATCACGATTTGCAAGAAATACCGAGACCGTGCTGAAGTTCTCCAGGGAACTCAAAAGCATCGGTGTCGGTATTTTCTTTCAATTACAGAACATCAACACGCTGTCGGGTGCGGGCGAACTCATGCTCACGGTCATCGCCGCCTTTGCCCAGGCAGAGAGCGAGGGTGCTTCTGATAACGCCAAGCTGACCTACAAGCGGAAGTTCATGGATGGCATTCCTGCATCGGGGTTGGAGCGCACCTTCGGCTTCAAGCAGAGTGCGGATGGCGACATCACGATTGACGAACTGCAAGCCGCAACGGTTCGGCTCATTTTCGACCTTGCCGCCCAAGGCGTGTGGCCCAGCAAAATCCGTGGGTATCTCAACGAGCAGCACATTCCCAACGGTACGAAAACGGCATGGAGCGACAGCCGGGTTTTCCGCATTCTCCATAACACCGCATACAAGGGTGACCTTGTCCTGCAAAAGACCTACCTCGACAGCCGCAGAAAACGACACAAGAACATCGGACAGACTGACCAATGGTACATTGCAGGAAACCACGAAGCCATCGTGCCGCCCGAACAATGGGATGCCGTCCAAGAGATACTCTTCAAGCGTAGTGAGCAGCTTGCTCCCACGCCCCCGCAGAAGCCCGCAGAACGCCGTTCCAGCCGCAATCAATACCCGTTGACGAATAAGCTATTCTGCCCGTTCTGCGGTGCCAAACTGCACCACAGATGGTCAAATGGCGGGAAGCAGGAGTATTGGACTTGCAGTACCAACATCAAGGTTTCGGCTTCGGCCTGCAAGGGCGTTTCCATCCCAGCGGCCATTGCAAACGGGTGGGGCGAGATTACAGAGCCCATCACGGTGATTGCTTACACAGACGAATATGGGATGCGGCAGTTTACCGCCTACCCCAAAGACGAATACGAGGCTTCTGCGGAATGCCCCTACACGAAAGGACAGAATGATTATGGCAAGAGAAATCGTACACATTCCTGCACGGCGGGATTTGAGCAACAGGGCAGCGATGACCACCCGCAAAATTCGGGTCGCCGCATACTGCCGAGTATCGACCGAGCAGGACGAGCAGCTCAACAGCTTTGAGAACCAGGTCACCTACTACACCGAGTTCATCACCAACAATCCACAATATGAACTGGCTGGCATCTATGCCGATGAGGGCATCTCCGGCACCAGCACACGCCGCCGTGAACAGTTCCAGCAGATGATTGCCGATTGCGAAGCGGGCAAAATCGACCTTATCATCACCAAGAGCATCAGCCGTTTTGCCCGCAACACGCAGGACTGCCTCAACTACTCCCGACACCTCAAAGACCTGGGCATCGGCATCCAGTTTGAGAAGGAAAACATCAATACGCTGGACAGCACGGGCGAGTTGCTTTTCACCATTCTGTCCTCGCTGGCACAGGACGAAAGCCGCTCCATTTCCGAGAACTGCCAATGGGGCATCCGCTCTTTGTTCAAGCAGGGCGTGTTGCACATCAATGCCAACCGCTTCTACGGCTATGACAAGGACGAAAAGGGGCATCTCATCATCAACAAGGAGCAGGGCAAAATTGTCCGCTGGGTGTTCGAGTCCTACATGGACGGCATCAACCCCGATGTAATTGCCCGTAAGCTGAACGAGCGCGGGGTGCCTGGATGCATGGGAGAGCCGAAGTGGACGGTCGCCACCATAATGAGCATCCTCGAAAACGAGAAGCACATGGGCGATTGCATTCTGCAAAAGACCTACACCGCCGACTACCTCACCAAGCGCATGGAAAAGAACGAAGGTCACATCGAGCAGTATTACATCAAGGATGACCATGAGCCTATCATCGACAAGGACTTCTGGAACGCCACGCAGATGGAGATTACCCGCCGCCGGGACTACATGAAAGAACATGGGCTTCGGACGATGGGGCGTTACACGGACACCCAGCCGTTCTCAAACAGGGTGTTTTGCGGGGAGTGCGGGAATGTGTACTGGCGCAGAACGCTGACCCGCTTGAACGGCAGCATCAAGGTTTGGATGTGTGGCAAGCGGTACCAGCAGAAAGGTGTGAGGGGCTGCAACAGCGAGAGCCTCAAGGAAGCCGATTTGCACCATGCATTCATCATGGCGTGGAATGCCATTCTGGAAAACCGCGCCGAGTTCCTTCCCAAGTGGGAAGAGCAGAGCCAAAGCGACAACCCGCTGATGGCTTTCCGCGCTCGGCAGTTCATCAAGGCTACCGAAAGCACCGAGCCGATGCAGGTGCTGGATTGCGCCTTGATCAGCATGGTTTTCGACCATTGCACGGTGGAGCCACTGGGCGTAGTAGGGTTCTACTTCTTGGACGGTACCCGCATTGGCATTGCCACACAGGAATAGCCGTTGGACAGCAATAGGCCACCCAGCTATTGTGCCGGGTGGCCTATTTTACATAGGTTAAAGCATATTTTTAACTATCGTTGAAGCATTGTTCTTTCCAGCTCGTGCATCGCTCGGTGTTTTGGCAAAGATGGTTTGGTAACGCCCATCACCATAATATGTCAGCTTATAATGCTTGCCCTCATCTGTAATGACAAAGCCAAACTCCATAAGCGCTTGGCGTAAGCGGCCTGGCATTCCTGTATAACCTTTCAGCAATCGTTTAATCTCTTCTGCTTTATTTTCAGACAAATGCTGGTAATCATTACTGCCCACAATGTCTTGCACAACGTTTAGTCTTCTTGATTGCGGCAGTAGTGTAGGCATTGCATCACTCAGAACGGAAAGAATGATATCCTTAATTTCGCCTTGATAGAACTCGTCCTCATCGCCCAAAAACAGAATTGGCACAACATCTGTTGCATTCAGCTTTGCATGAAGGCCCTCATTTTCCTGGCGCAGTGCCTCATTGGCACGGGTCAAGTCCTCAACCTGTTTTTGAAGTTTATTGAAATCATCATCAAAGGTTTCAAGTAACTGATCTGCTTCATCCTTGGTCTGCTTTTTTGCGTTCTCCGCTTCAAGCCGTTCTGCTCGTTGCGCCACAAGGCGGTCAGTCAAGAGTGCATTGCTGACCCCCTGCCACGTATAGAGACTATCAACATTTTGGGCGTTTGCGTATTGAATAACCGTTCGAATAACCTTGTCAAACAATACCTTTTCGCTGCCTGTATAGTAATGAAACAAGAATTTTTTATGTTCTACTGCTGGATTTGGGTAGTAAATCCCAATCGCCCCACCATATTCGTTCTTGTCATCACAAAGCCTTCTGCATTGGCTGCTGAGCCAGTTTGATTTTTGAACAAGCACATGAGCAACGCCCTTAAGTTTGCTTGCCAAGAACCTAACATCAACCGGGTCGGTGTTATCATATGTTTTTGAAATATAAACAATGGGCAAGTGGTATCGGATTGTCCCATTGACCACTCCCGCCAACAATTCAATATTTGAATCATCAATGATTAACGGTCGCCTCAAAACCGCAAGGTCATAATCATCCTGAAGGTAACCTTTTTCAATCAAAAGCGTTATAAAATGCGGCGTTGAAAAGTTCGGGTCGACCGCCAAGGCTTCTTCCAGAAAGCTACGATCTAATCTGATGGACATCTTCATTGCAGTAAAGTTCATCACATAATCCGTATCCCAGATTGCACCATCTTCTTCGATTTTTTCGTAGCGAACCGCAATAATATTCTGATTACGATACTCCTGGATTTCCATCCAAAGTCTCTCGTTCCCATAACGGATATTTCGTTCCCCGTGCCATTCTATGCCGGGAATAACGTTGTTCTCGTGTGGGCTACCTTGGTTCCATTCTATTGCCAGTTCAATAAATTTGTCTTTTGTGAGTGACTGATTTATTGACAGCACTGTGGAAAATAATAACACATTACTCCCTCCACTTCGGCAAACTACAAAATGGCAGTCTGCATTGTATTATGTCGCTCTTACATTGTAGCAACATACCGCCAACAAATCAACAAACAGTCATCGAATATAGTCATATTCACGGTTATTTTGCGACTCGGCTTTGAGCGCGACAATGCGATTCTATTTTATTGAATTACATCCACCTCTAAAGCGTTAGTTCCTGTTATAATCATTGAGGCCCTATAGGGAGGCGCAAACAATCCCTTACACGGTTGGCTCACCGTGGGGAGGGTGGTGATGATTATTGAGTAGCAAGCACAAGCCAAAATGGAACGGTTCTTCAAAGGCAGATCGGCGTAAAGCCGCCAAGGACAAAATCAAAACAGCATATAGGGATTCTGCCGAAGTGGAGGTTATACCCGCAACACGGGATTTGACTGCTGATGAACCGAAGATACTCCGTGTGGCGGCATATTGCCGGGTCAGCACTGACCAAGAAGCACAGGCCGGAAGCTATGAATTACAAGTTCAATACTACACAGACCTAATTCAAAAGAACCCCGCCTGGGAGTTCGTGGATATCTACGCCGATGAGGGCATTTCCGGCACAAACATCATGCACCGAAAGGAGTTCCAGCGCATGATTGCCGATTGCGTTGGTGGGAAAATCGATCTCATAATTACAAAGTCCATCAGCCGTTTTGCCCGTAACACACTGGACTGCCTGTCCCATGCCCGTCAGCTAAAGCAACTTACACCGCCTGTGGCTATTTTCTTTGAGAATGAGGGTATCAATACCACTGACCGCAATACCGAAGCCATGCTGGCTCTTTTGAGTTCTGTCGCACAGGGTGAATCAGAAAACAAGTCTGAAGCAATCAAATGGGCCTGCCGCAATAGGTTCTCCCGTGGCATCCCGCTGACCCCAACCTGGGCACTCCTCGGCTATGATACAGACGAGGATGGCAACATGGTCATCGTTGAGGATGAGGCAGAGGTTGTCCGCATGATTTACGAGGCGTACATCGATGGCTCCAACTGTCGGGAGATAGCAGAAAAACTGACCGCATTAGGCATTCCTACCGTGAAAGGGCATAAAGTATGGCCTGCCGGAAGCGTTTACAATATTCTCCGTAACGAGAAATATTTCGGCGATGTTCTGATGCAAAAAACTGTTACCCCAGACTGCCTTACACACCGCACAGTAAAGAACACTGGTCAGGAGCGGCAGTATGTTATGCATGAGCATCATCCCGCTATCGTATCTGAGGAAGATTGGCGTACCGTACAAGGTTTTCTAAAGACCCGGCGGTTTGAGCAGAGGCGAAAAATCAAGCCACCGCCTCCACCGCTCACGCTGATTTGGTCACGCCGAGGCAAAACAAAAGGGTTTCTGGAACTTGACCCATCGTGGAAAGCCAGGAATTTGGAAGAGGTGCGCGCTGGCATAGCCGCGCACAACAACAAACGAATGAGAGGTTAATTATTATGTTAGAAAATTTCAAAGTAATGGAAATCGTCCACGCCACCGAACCCGCCTGTGTCATCATTGACGATAAGCAGCTTCGCTTCACCAAGCCCGTCATTACAATGTTGGATTATGCCCCCACCACCAAATTGCTTATGGATGAGCAGGGCAAGCAGATTGCTATCCAGGTCACCCGTTCCAGCGACAGCAACAGCTTCTCGTTTTCCAAGAGCAAGGAGGAGCAAAAGGCATCTGTCACTTTCCAGAATGCCGTTATGGTTTCGCTGATTCGCAGCATGATGCCGGAATGGAAACTCGGAGAGAAGTTCTCTGTCGTTGGGCAGTACAGCAAAGAGGACAAGGCTGTCATCTTCGACCTCAAAACCGCCAAGCCCTACTGGCGCCGTTCTCCCGATAAGGCAAAATAAGCCCTAACCTTACAGCCCGAAGCCGATGGTGAGTTGAAATGCTTGCCATCGGCATTCTTTTTAGTTGAAAAGACCTGCTATATCGTCTATAATAATACGAAGAATCACATTGCTGAACTCGGCGACAATTTCATAGTGCTGTTTTTTTTTTAGTGGGGTGATTTACCCCTTGTGAGGTATCCCCAGGTAAACAAACGAGGTGCTGGTGTTTTTAGACGAGGTGGTGGCACACTACATATTGTGCCTTGCACTTTCAGTTACACCAGTTGTGCTGTTTGGTAGCTAACGCATTAGCTGTGGGGCGTCCTGTTCCTCGACGAGCTGCCGGAGTTCCGCCGCGACACCCTCGAGGTGCTGCGCCAGCCGCTTGAGGACGGCTTTGTGACCATCTCGCGCGTGCAGGGCTCGGTGTCGTATCCGAGCGAGTTCATGCTCGTGTGCGCGATGAACCCCTGCAAATGCGGCTGGTACGGCGACCCCAGCGGGCGGTGCACCTGCTCGCAGGCGTCGGTCGATCAGTATTTAAGCCGCATCTCCGGGCCGATGCTCGACCGGATCGATCTGATCGTCGAGGTGCCGGCCCTGCGCTTTGACGAGCTCCGCAGAAAAGGCACCGCCGAGCCGTCCGTCGACATCAAGCGCCGCGTGGACGCGGCCAGAGCGCTCCAGCAGGCGCGCTTTACCGGCGAAAAGACCCAGTGCAACGCGCTCATGACGCCCGCCGACCTGCGCGAATACTGCGCGCTGGACGAGCCCTGCGCCGCGCTCATGAAGTCCGCGTTCGAGCGCCTTTCGATGACCGCCCGCAGCTACGACCGCGTGCGCAAGGTCGCCCGCACGATCGCCGACCTCGCCGGCAGCGCCGAAATCCGCCCCGAGCATCTGGCCGAGGCCGTCCAGTACCGGTCGTTTCAATTTGGAAAATAGGAGTATTTTGTTATGAAGGAAATGTTTCTTCTGAAGCTCGGCGAGGTCGTCCTGAAGGGGCAGAACCGCCGCTCGTTTGAAAACAAGCTCTGCGCCAACATCCGCCGGCGCATGGCCTTTTTCGGCGAATTCAAGGTCTATATCATCCAGTCCACCGCCTATGTGGAGCCGCTTTCCGACGCGTGCGACCTGGACGGCGCGTGGGAGGCCTGCGGCACAGTCTTCGGCGTCGCGATGCGCTGCCGCTGCCGGCCGTGCGAAAAGACGCTCGACGACATCTTCCGCGCCGTCACCGACTATCTCGGGGACGAGCTTTCGCGCGCGAAGAGCTTCAAGGTGGAGTCCAAGCGCTCGGACAAGTCGTTCCCGTATAACTCCATTCAGATTTCCCAGGAAATCGGCGGCAGGCTCGCCGAGGCGTACCCTGACGTCCCCGTGGACGTGCACGAGCCGGACTACACCGTGGGCGTCGAGGTGCGCGACTACGCCGCCTATATCCACGGCCCCTCCGTCCCCGGCGCGGGCGGCCTGCCCACCGGCACCGGCGGCCGCGCGGCGGCGCTGCTGTCGGGCGGCATCGACTCGCCGGTGGCCGCGTACATGATCGCCAAGCGCGGCGTGGAGATCGAGTGCGTCCACTTCTTCTCCTACCCCTACACGTCCGAGCGCGCGAAGGAAAAGGTGCTGGAGCTGGCGCGGCTGCTCACAAAATACTGCGGCCGCATGACCGTGGACATCGTCGGCTTCACCGAAATCCAGGAGGCCATCCGCGATCACTGCCGCGAGGAGTATTTCACGATCGTCATGCGCCGGTTCATGATGCGTCTGGCCGAGCGGGTCGGGCGCGAGCACGGGGATGGCTGCATCGTGACGGGCGAAAACCTCGGGCAGGTTGCGAGCCAGACCATGGCCGCCATGGCCGTCACGGGCTCGGTCGTGGAGCTCCCGATCTTCTGTCCGCTCATCGGCATGGACAAGAACGAGATCGTCGAAATCGCGCGCAAAATCGGCACGATGGACACCTCCATCCTGCCGTACGAGGACTGCTGCACCGTCTTCACGCCGAAGCATCCCAAAACGCGCCCGGTCCCGGAGCTGGTCGAGGCCGAGGAGCGGAAGCTCGACGTGGAGGGCCTGATGGCCCGCGCGCTGGAGAACACCGAAAAGGTCACGGTAAAATATTATGAGGACTGAACAGGCGCTTATCGGGCGGCTTCTGGCGGAAAAAAAGACGCTCGCCACCGCCGAGTCCTGCACGGGCGGTCTCGTCGGCAAGCTCCTGACCGACGTGCCGGGCAGCTCGGGGGCGTACCTGGGCGGCGTGATCTCCTACACGAACGGCGTCAAGGAGCATGTGCTCGGCGTGCCGCGTGAAATTCTGGACCGCTTCACCGCCGTCTCGCCCCAGACCGCCGAAAAAATGGCCGAGGGCGCGAGGCGCGTCATCGGCGCCGACCTTGCGCTCGCCGTCACCGGCCTCGCCGGCCCCGACGGCGACGGCACCGGCCGTCCCGTCGGCCTTGTCTGCATCGCCTGCGCGGACAACCACGGCGCCGAGGTCCGTGAGCTCCGCCTTTCCGGCAGCCGCGCCGAGATCCGCGCGCAGGCCGCCGAAGCCCTCCTGTCTCTCGCGCTCGCGCGCGTCTGACCCGCGCGGGAGATCGCCCCCATCTGTCATTCTGAGCTCCGCACAGAATCTCGCCGCCCGTTCGCATGAGATTCTTCGTCGCTGCCGCTCCTCAGAATGGCAGGTGGGATTTTTTAAACGTAGCACTGGCCCATGCCGCGTCCGCAGGGGCCGGCGTCCACATCGGCCCGTCTGCACGGTTTTCGGCTTGCCGGTTTTTCGGCCTCCGCAGGGGTTACGCCCTCCGGGGGCCTCTTCTTTCCGCTCGTGCGGAAAGAAGAGGAAGAAAGGCGCGCCAAAGGGAAGGGCTTTTTACAAAGCCGCCCTTCCCTTTGGAATCCCATCCTCCGAAGTTTGCTTTTCCTCCGCGCCTTACGGATGCCGTGCACGCTGCCTCGCTCTGCTCGGCCCGCGCAATCACGGTGCGGCGGGGAATGTCGGAGGAGGGCCTGCATAGAGAATCAGCCTGTGGATACGCGGAAACGACCCTATTTGTCACTCTGAGCGCAGCGAAGAATCCAAACCGCGCACCCCGGGCGCGGCTTTCAAGCGGCCTGCGAAAATTCGTCTTTCGCGTACGAAAACGTTTCGTAAAAAGAAATGCCGCCCGAAAAATTTCAATTTGAACACTTTTTAAAATTTGCTGTTCCAAATTCATCCAAACCGTGATATAATAGCAAAAGCTGTTTTGCGCAGGACGGGCTGCTTCGCCGCCCGTCCGAAATGTTATATCATTGGGAAAAATTTTTTGAAATTTCCTCCGTAATGTAACCGATATATAACCGGTCGGTGCTATGATCGGATTATCAAAGGGAATTTCCGTCCCGTGAAAAACGAAATGATGAAACGGCAAACCTGTGCGAAAGCCGGGCGCGCAAAGCGGGGAGGCCAAAGCGGAAACGCCACGCCGGAACCGCTGCCAAGCACTTCGTTCTCATAAATTAAAAAGGAGAACGAAAAAATGAAGAAGACAAGCAAATGGATCGCCCTGCTGCTGGCACTGGTCATGGTCGTCGCCATGCTCCCGGTGAGCGCCGCAGCCGCAGAAATTGAGCCAACGGAGTGGGCCGTCTCCAAGTCCAAGGTTGCATCACCCACAGCGTTATCCGGCAGCAATACAACAACAGAAGTTACGCTCTCGCTGCCCTCGGCAGAATACACAAATACACTGGATATTGTGTTTGCAATCGATAAATCGACAAGCGGCGAAGAAGGCGGTTTCGCAGGAGCGGCTATTGGCTTGCTGAATCAGCTCAAAAATATTGAAGGATTGAATGTAAAAGTCGGCGTGGTCGTTGGTGATGCGCTGGCGCGCGATGCTGTTTCTGTAACAAGCAAAGGTGCTTACAGCGGCCTTGTTGACATCAGCAAGGAAGCTGGGCTGGCGGCAGTGACAACAGCAATCAATACAAAGCTGAACGAAAAGTTTGAGGGCTATTTGGGCGGCAGCAATTCGCAGGGACTTGTGGTGAAAGCGAATGAGATGCTGGCAAACGTACCGGCTGGTGACGATAAGAGAATCGTTTTATTAAGTGATTTCATGGTTTACTGCTATAACGGCGAAGTTACTTACAACAATGTAGCATACCAGGTACCATGCAGTAAATCCTTTGGAAGCGGCAGCTATTTAACCCAGATCGATAACAACTCTTCAGATCACACATCATCCATCGTGCCTGGGGGAGATGCTTCGACAAACGCCAAATATCAAACTTGGGACGACCTGAAAAATGCTTTTCTTAGCGGCGATCTTCAAAAGGAGCAAGGATGGGCAATCGATACTCTGTTCCTTAGCCCAGCTTCTGATACACGCAGAAATAATGCGCTTAGTTTAATACCTGGTTTAGAGATAGATGATTTCAACACGTACATTCACGCGGGGGGTGCCTGGAATGCCAATTTGGACGAAAACAAGCACACCGTTTCAGGTCCCGAAAAGGCTATCACTCTGACCTATCAGGCTCTTATGGATTCGCTCAATAGCAATACAAATATAACAATTATTACAAATTTAGTGTCCAAATTCTCAAATTCAGACATCTATCTGTGGTCATATAAATATGCGACCGGCTTGCTGTCGGATTTAAGTACAAATTCCAAGGTCAGCATTTTCCAAACCGAAGCAAAAGCAGAAACAAAAGATATTGCGAAAATTCTGACTAATGTTAAAAATCAGACAATTTATGCACTGAATAAGGGAACAGTTACAGATATTGTCGGTGATAAATTCGATCTTGCTATGAATGACTCTCCCTTCACTGTTAAAGTAAGCCAGAATGTCCTATCTGTAGAAAAGAAAGATAACGAGTGGTTTTTCGGCGTCCCTGATAGTAGCGGCATATATCCCTATTCAGTAAAGTATGACGCCAATTCGAAAGATGGCGAAGCAATTATATGGACAATCAATGTGCCGGTAGAGCGTTTAAACCGTGTTGAGTTATTATATAAAGTAAGACTAAACGACACATCAAAAACTGCGACCTATCCGACAAATAACAGTGCCGAATTGGTCTATACTTCATCTATCGGCGCGACCGGCAGAGAATTGTTTGAAGTGCCCACTGTCACCTATACCGTTCGGTCCACCACTCCCAATCCGCCTGCGGTGACCGCGGAGATCCCGACCGGCCTGAATGCCATCGACCACATCGCATACATCATCGGCCGGAACGGACTGTCCAAGCCGAACGCCACCATCACGAGAGCCGAGGTTGCGTCCATCTTCTTCCGCCTGCTGACGGATGAAATGCGGCAGACCTACCTCACGAGCACGAGCAGCTTCTCCGACGTCAAGGCGGGCGACTGGTACAACACCATGGTCGACACCCTGACCGAAATGGGCATCATCAAGGGCTACGCCGACGGCACGTTCCGNCCGAACGCCCCGATCACCAGAGCCGAGTTTGCCGCCATCGCGGCCCGGTTCGACTCGACCGACATCACCGGCAAGACCGCGAGCTTCACCGACATCGCGAACTGCTGGGCCAAGAGCGAGATCGAGCGCACCGCGATCCTTGGCTGGACGAACGGCTACTCCGACGGCAGCTTCCGCCCGAATAACAACATCACCAGAGCCGAGGTTGCCACGCTGGTCAACCGCGTGCTGCAGCGTCAGCCGGGCACGAAGGACGATCTGCTTGACAACATGGTCACCTGGCCCGACAACATGGACACCACGGCCTGGTACTACCTGGCCATCCAGGAAGCCTCCAACGGGCACGACTACGACAAGTACACCGGCAAGGACGGCAATTCGTACGAGAAGTGGTCCAAGCTGAAGGACAGCCCCGACTGGACGAAGTACCAGAAGTAAGACCTTTCCACGCATGACAGTCCAGACACAGCAAGAGAACCCAAAATCGGGCGGCCCCTCACCGGGCTGCCCGTTTTTTCTCTCCCCCGTCGAGGAACGCCCTCCGGGGGAACGCCCTCCGGGGCCGGGCCTTTCTGCTCGTGCAGAAAGACGGTGCCCCGCAGGGCGCATCTCCCGTCCTAAATAAACACGCACGCAGTACGTATGAGCTTCTTCGCCTCCGGGCGGAACGGCGGGCAAGAAAGCGCCGCGCGGCTAAAAAGGCCGCGCGGCGCTTGGCTGTCAGAAAAAAAACGTGATACGGTTTCAAAGGGGCACTCCGTTCCGGCGTCGGCCGGAGGCGCTGCTTCGCCGCGCCCGGAATGGAGACGGGGCCAGGGCAGCGCCGTACCATTCGCGGCTTGCCCCAGATCATTCTTTCCCCGCGAAAATTCCGCGCAGATCGCAGATGCTGTGGCGGGGGCACTTCACAGCGCACGCGCCGCAGGACAGGCAGAGGCTCTCGTCGATGCGGGAGAGGTTGTCCAAGACCTTCGCCGCGCCGGACGGGCAGACCTTTTCGCACAGGCCGCAGCCGATGCAGCTGACCTCGCACTGCGTCCGCGCGTCTTTTCCGGGGTCGCGGTTGGAGCATTTGACCACGATGGGGTTCGCGCAGTCGTGGATGTGGATGAGCTCGCGGGGGCACTCGCGCACGCACGCGCCGCAGGCGACACATTTGGCCTCGTCCACCTCGGCCACCTCGTTGTCGTTGATGCGGATGGCGTCGAAGCGGCAGGCCGCGACGCACAGGCCGCAGGCGACGCAGCCGTACCGGCACGCCGCCGTCGCGCGGCAGCCGCCGCTGCAGGCGACGAGCGCGGCCCGGTAGGGAAAGCGTTTCTTGACGGCCATGCTCAGCGCCTCCTTTCGTACGGGGTGTGGAGCAGAGGCAGCTTCCTCTGCCGCTCCCCTGTCAGGCGGAAATAGGCGTCCGCGATGGCGGGCGCGGTCGGGATGGACGTGATCTCGCCGATGCCGATGGCGCCGCAGGCGACGTCCAGGCCCGGCTTATCCACCACGATGGCCTCGATCTCGGGAATCTCATGCGCGCGGAACAGGCCGAGCTTACCGTATTTGTCGATGGGCCTGCAGTTGCCGTCGATGGGATAGTCCTCGCGCAGGGCGAAGCCCATGGACATGACGACGCCGCCCTCGATCTGCCCCTCGCAGGAGCGGGGGTTGACGGCCTTGCCCACGTCGTGCGCGGCGATCATCTTCTCNANCTTGCCGGTCTTTTTGTCGAGGATGCAGACCTGCGTGGCGTAGCCGTAGGCGACGTGGGAGACGGGATTCGGCACGTCGGCGCCCAGCTTGTCGGTCTTGGCGAGGTATTCCCCGTAGAATTCCTGCCCGGCCAGCTCGCCGAGCGCATGGCCCGCGAGGGCGGCGTTCAGCTTTTCACAGGCGCGGCGGCAGGCCTCGCCGGTGACGAGCGTCTGGCGCGAGCCGGAGGTGTCGCCGGAATCGGGCGCGATCCAGGTATTGGAGCGTTCGTAGACGATCTGGTCCCTTGTCAGGTTCGTGTTCGTGACGACCATCTGCACGAGCACCGTGCCGACGCCCTGCCCGATGCACGACGCGCCCGCGTAGATGTGGAGCCTGCCGTCCTGCTCCACGATGAGCTTGCAGCGGCCCCAGTCGGGCAGGCCGACGCCGACGCCCGCGTTTTTCATCGCGCACGCCAGCCCCACGGGCTTGCCCGCCGCCAGCGCCGCGTCGTACTCGGCCTTCACGGCCTCGAGCGTCTCGACAAGACCCGTCTCCTTGCCCACGATCTGGCCGTTCGGCAGGACGCCGCCCGGCCGGATGGCGTTGCGCATGCGGATCTCCCAGGGCGTGATGCCGACGATGTCGGCCATCTCGTTGAGCAGAGATTCGATGGCAAAGCACGTCTGCGTGACGCCGAAGCCACGGAACGCGCCCGCGGGCGGATTGTTTGTATAGTAGGCGGTGCCCTCGATCTCAAAATTCTCGTAGGCGTACGGCCCGGCCGCGTGCGTGCAGGCCCGCTCCAGCACGGGTCCGCCCAGCGACGCGAACGCGCCGGTGTCGGAGACGACCTTCGCCCTGACGCCCTGAATGATGCCTCTTTCGTCGCACCCGATCGAGAAATCCATCCAGAACGGGTGGCGCTTGGGATGGATGAGCAGGGACTCGGGCCGCGAGAGCTTGACCTTGACGGGCAGCCCCGTCACATAGGTGATGAGCGCGGCGTGGTGCTGGACGGTCATGTCCTCCTTGCCGCCGAAGCCGCCGCCGACGAGCTGGTTCTGCACCCGCACCTTGTCGGTGCCGAGCAGCAGGCAGCATTCGTGCAGCGTCGTGTGCGCGGACTGGTCGGTGGACAAAACCATCACATAGCCGTCCTTGTCCATGTAGGACACGGCGCACTCCGGCTCCAGGAAGGCGTGCTCCGTCCACGGCGTCTCAAAGTGGCGGGAGAGCACATGCGCGGAGCCCGCGATCGCCCCCTCGGCGTCGCCGCGGGAGACGTGCCGGTACGCCTGCACGTTCGTGGTCTCCTCGTCGAAGACAAGCGGCGCGCCCTCGGCGGCCGCCTCCATGGGATTGTGGACGGCGGGCAGCACCTCGTACTCGACCTTGACGAGCTTTTTCGCCTTCTCGAGCGTCTGCTGGTCGTCCGCGACCACAAGCGCGATGGCGTCGCCCAGATAGTGCGTCAGTCCGCCCACGGGAATGAGCGAATACTGGTCCTTCTTGATGTGGCCGACCTTATTCTGGCCGGTGATGTCGTCGGCGGTCAGCACGGCGCACACGCCGGGCAGCGCCCGCGCCTTTGACGCGTCGATGGACTTCACGCGCGCCCGCGGATACTGCGCGCGCACGGCGGAGCCGTATTTCATGCCGGGCACGTACCAGTCGTCGGGNTANTTGCCGTAGCCNAGCACCTTTTCCTCGACGTCGAGGCGCTGGACGCTCGAGCCCAGCTTCCAGTCGGTCTCCGCAGGCGCGGGGATCTCGCCCGCCTTTTTGAGCTTCGCGGCGAGCCGGACGGCGGCGACGATCTTCACATAGCCCGTGCAGCGGCAGTAGTTGTTGCGCAGGGCATAGCGGATCTCCGCCTCCGTCGGGTCGGGGTTCTTGTCGAGCAGGGCCTTGGTGCACAGCACCATGCCCGGAATGCAGAAGCCGCACTGCACCGCGCCGGCCTCCCCGTAGGCGAAGGTGTAGAGCTTCTTCTCCCAGTCGCTCAGGCCCTCGACCGTGACGACGGTGCGCCCGTCCAGCCTGTCCGGCGTGAGGATGCAGGCCCGGCAGGTCTCGCCGTCCACAATGACGGTGCACGCGCCGCAGGCGCCCTCCGAGCAGCCGTCCTTCACGGACGTCAGATGCCGCTCGTCGCGGAGCCAGCGCAGCAGCGACTGCCCGCCGGAGACCTCGACGCGCTCCCCATTCAGCGTAAAAACAGCCATCACAAAAACTCCTTTGCATGAATTTCGGCATTCACGTCACAGCAAGCTGTTCTCGGCGAAACCGCCACCGTAATTCCGAGTTTGATGAGATAGCCTTCGGCAGCACCGCACAATTCGCGGCTGACGCATTCCGTGCGGTACTGCCCTAAAAATCTTTTTTAATTATACAATTATTTTTAGATTCCTGCAAGAGCATCCCCGCCGCTTTGCCTGGAATGCGTGATATTATTTTCAGATAACGTCAACATTCTGCACAAATAATTCGTGCAATTTTGACATATCGGATAAAATCCGAACTTATAGCTCCATTTCGTAGTATCCGGCCACGTCGATCGCGTGCTCCCGCGCGACGCGCTCCGTGTCCGCGCGGAGCGAGCGCTCCGTCCGCCAGGCCATGCCGCAGTCCGAGGTGATCGCGCGCGGCACGGGGATGAGCCTGCCCGGCAGCTGCTCCTGCGCGCCGTATTTTTCCATGGCGATGGCGCCCGCCGTCGTGTGGAAGGTGGCGAGCAGCCACAGTTTTTTCTCTCTCATGGCTCCGCCAGCTCCCGCACCGCGCGGATCGCGGCGTCGGTCTCCTCCTCCGTGTTGTAATAGCCGAAGCTGAAGCGCACCGCGCCCTGCGTCTCGGTGCCCAGCGCCCTGTGGAGCCTCGGCGCGCAGTGCGCGCCGGGACGGACGGCGACGCCGTATTGCTCGGCCAGCGCCTGCGCGATTTCGGAGGAATCGTCGTCCCGGATGTTGAGCGTCACGATGGGCGCGCGCGCGGCAGGGGCAAAGTCGCCGTAGACCGTCACGCCGGGAAGGCCGGCGACGCCCGCGTAAAAGCGCCGGGCCAGCGCGGCCTCTTTCTCCCGGACGGCGTCCAGCCCCGTCTGCGCGAGAAAATCCAGCGCGGCGGACAGGCCCGCGATGCCGTGGGCGTTGAGCGTTCCCGCCTCGAGCCGCGTGGGGTATTCGTCCGGCTGCCGCTCCAGATACGTCTGCACGCCCGTGCCGCCCACGTTCCAGGGGCGCAGCTCCACGCCGTCCATCACCGCGAGTCCGCCCGTGCCCTGCGGCCCCATGAGGCTCTTGTGGCCCGTGAAGCATACGACGCCGATGTGCATGGCCCGCATGTCGATGGGAAAGACGCCCGCCGTCTGCGAGGCGTCGAGGATGAACAGCAGCCCGTGCTTTTGGGCGAATGCCCCGATCCGTTCCGCGTCCAGCAGGTTTCCCGTGAGGTTGGAGGCGTGCGTGCAGACGACGGCCCGCGTGTCCGGGCGCAGGAGGCGTTCAAAATCGCCGTAGTCGATCCGCCCTTTTTTATCCGCCGGGACAAAGCTCACCTCGGTCCCCTGCCCGCGCAGGCGATAGAGGGGCCGCAGGACGGAGTTGTGCTCGCAGTCGGTGGAGATCACGTGCCCGCCGGGGCCGAGGCTCGCGATGGCGAGGTTGAGCGCCTCCGTCGAGTTCGGCGCAAACGCCACGTGGTCGGCGCGCGGGCAGGCAAAGAGCGCCGCGAGCTTCTCCCGCGTCCCGTAGACGAGCCGCGAGGCGTCCAGGCTGCCGTCGTACAGGCCGCGCCCGCTGTTGCCGAGCGTGCCGACGGCCCGCGCGACCGCCTCCGCGACGGCGGGCGGCTTGTGCAGCGTTGTCGCCGCGTTGTCGAGGTAGATCACGGCTTGACAACCTTCTCCGCGCCCGCGAGCGTCTCGACGATCGAGTACATGTTCGTGACCTTGCCGACGGCCAGCTTGTCCGTCAGGCCGTAGAAATTGAGGCACGTCCCGCAGGTCATGATCTCCACGCCCTGCGCCTCCATCGAGCGCAAATCCTCCAGCGACGCCGAGCCCTCGGTCGTCAGATGCGCGCCGCCGTTGTAAAACAGGATCGCCTTCGGCAGGGTTTCGAGCTGCGAAACAGCATACAGAAAGCCCTTCATCAGTACGCCGCCCAGCTCGTCGCTGCCGCGGCCCATCACCGCCGTATCCACCGCGACAACGAAGCTGCCGCGCCGGTCGGGCCGGCAGGCAGGCGCTTCCTGCTCGGGCTGCTTCTGCCCGCCCGTCACCTCGATCACAACATGAAAGCCGTCCTCCCGGCTGCTGCTCTGCGCCTTCAGACCGCGCGAGGCGGCCATGCGGTCGAGGTTCTGCACCGCGATCTCGTTGTCCACCAGCACCTCGAGCGTGCCGCCGTTCATCGCGCCAAGCGCCTTTGTCGCCTTGACCACCGGCATCGGGCACTGCTCGCCGCGCGCGTCCACAATCGTTTTATCCATGACAAATTCCTCCGTTTTTTCTATGGTTTCTTATATTGTTTTATTATATGTCATCAGCGGTTATTTTTCAACGAGAATCACGGTGGAAGAAGCGAAGCGCGAAAAAATCGCTTCGCGGCCAAAAGCACCGCGAAGCGATTGCGCAGTTTCTCACTCTTTTCCCTTCGTTTTCGCTCAGACCGGCTCGTCCGTCCTCGAGGCGATGGTGAGCCGGCGGTTGGCGCTGAGGAAGAAGACGAGGACGAACGCGTAGAACACGATCGTCATGATCCAGCTCTGGAAGCTCAGGCAGAAATCCCAGAAGCCGTGCAGCAGCATCGGCACAAACAGGCTGTACTGCATAAACCGCCTGCTGCGGCCGTAGTCCCCCATCCGCTCGAACAGCTTGGCCTCGCCCAGATACAGGCCCATGTAGACCGCGAAGAAAAAGTGGCCCGGTACGGACAGCAGCGCGCGCGTCACAGCCGTGCCGAAGCCGTACTGCGCGACATAGAGGACGTTTTCCAGCGCGGCGAAGCCGACGGCGGAAAAGACGCAGTAGACCACCGCGTCGAACCGGTAGTCGAACGCCGGGCTGTTCCACGCGAACCGCTTGACGGGCCACCTTTTGCACAGCTCCTCCGTGCCCGCGACAATGACGAAGTTTTCCAAAACGAGATAGAGCAGCGTGGACTGCGTGAAGATCTGGTCGAGCACCCAGATGAGCGCCCACTCGATCCCGGCCGCGACCACGCCGGACAGCGCGCCGAACAAAACGAGCTTCCACAGAAGGCTGGACGGCTCTTTCTCGATGGTGTCGAGCCGATAGACGCGGACAAGCAGGATGATGGCCGGCAGCAGCGCGGCCAGGAGCAGAAACGGACTCATAAAAGGCCCTCCCGCAATAAATTTTCCGCTGAAATGGCCTCCCGGCCCTTTCGCAGATTGCGCGTGTGTTTTTCTTCCTGCCGGCGCGTCACAGAGGCCGGCAGAGCGGCGAAGCGATCACCTCGTCGTACGCGGGCACCGAATCGGCCGCGCCCGGACGCGTGACGCAGATGGCGCTGGCGGCCGACGCCAGGCGCAGGATCTCCGGCATCGGCAGACCCAGCCCGACGCCGCGCACGAAATAGCCGATGAACGTGTCTCCCGCGGCGGTGGTATCGACCGCCTGCACGCGGAAGGCGGGACAGGCGCACTGCTCCGTCTGCGAGCGGTAGAGGCAGCCGGCCTTTCCCATCGTGAGCACGATCCCCGCGCGCGGGTACAGCCGGAGCAGCTCGTCCGCGATCTGCCCGTATTCCGTCTTCCCGGAGAGCCCGCCGCCCTCGACCTCGTTGACGATCAGCCAGTCCGCCTTGTCGAGCGGATATGCTCTGATCGCGTCGTCATACGGGGCGGCGTTGAACGCCACGCGCATGCCCTTTTCATGGCAGCGGCCGATGATATAGGGAATGAGGTTGATCTCGTTCTGCAAAACGGCCACGTCGCCGGGGCCGAAATACGCCAGCGTTTCGTCCACGAACTTTTCGGTGAACTGCCGGTTCGTGCCGCCGTGGAGGATGATGCAGTTCTGCCCGCTTTCGTCCACCTGGATGATCGCGTGGCCGTTCGAGCCGCTGCCGATGCTGAGAAAGCGCGTGTCCACGCCCTTTTCGGCCAGCTTTTCAGCCAGGAAGCCGCCCTCCTGCCCGCGGATGCCGACATGGTATGTCTCCATGCCCGCCCGCGCCAGCGCGACGGACTGGTTGAGCCCCTTGCCGCCGCAGCCGATTGTGAGCTTCCTGCAGGGCGCCGTTTCGCCGGGTCTGATAAAATGCTCCATCTGATACACATAGTCGATGTTTACGGAGCCGATCACCGCAGCCTTCACACCCTCGCCTCTCCCCTTTTTTCTTCTCATCATAGCATATCGGACGCGGCAATTCAATTCTTTTCCATCTTCCAAAAAAGTTCTTGACAACGCCGCCGTCCTCCATTATAATAACGGAGCAAAAGAAAGAAGGAGCGGCGGCCCCGCACCTCACCTTCAGCGTATGCGAAAAGGTCTCATACTTCACCTCCCCTGCGGGGAGCGCTGTGATCGTATGTGCGGGTGCTCAAGGCATCCGCATTTTTGTGTATTGATGGAGGTGCTTGACAATCGCAAAGTTAGAACATCAGATCAACGAGGAGATCCGCGACAAGGAGCTTCGCGTGGTCGGAGCCGATGGCGAACAGCTTGGTATTATGTCGTCCGCGCAGGCGCTTGCGCTTGCCGAGGAAAAGGAACTCGATCTTGTGAAAATCGCGCCGAACGCCGTTCCGCCGGTCTGCAAGATCATGGACTACGGGAAATTCCGCTTTGAACAGCTGAAGAAGGAAAAAGAAGCCCGGAAAAACCAGCGTGTCATTGAGATCAAGGAGATCCGCATGTCTCCGAACATCGACACGAACGACTTCAACACCAAGCTCAAGAACGCACAGAAGTTCCTGACGGATGGCAACCGCGTGAAAGTCACCGTCCGCTTCCGCGGGCGTGAAATGGCCCACACCTCTCTCGGCGCAGACCTGCTCAAAAAGTTCGGCGAAGACTGCGCAGAGCTCGCCTCTGTGGAAAAGAGCGCCAAGCTCGAGGGCCGCAATATGTCCATGTTTTTAAGCCCCAAGAATGCCAAATAAAGCAAAATCACGTAAAGGAGAACCCACTATGCCGAAACTGAAAACACACAGCGGCGCAAAGAAAAGATTCAATCTGACAAAAACCGGAAAGGTCAAAAGAGCGCACGCCTTCAAAAGCCATATCCTCACCAAGAAGCCGACGAAGCGTACCCGCAACCTGCGCAAGAACGGCTACGCCGACGTGACCGTGGAAGATATTGTCAAAAAGATGATTCCTTACAAATAATCTGTAAGGATTGACGACACATAGGAGGATCATAAAATGGCCAGAGTAAAAGGCGCAATGATGACGCGCAAAAGAAGAAATAAAACCCTGAAACTCGCAAAGTCCTACTGGGGCTCCAAATCCCGTCACTTTAAGATGGCCAAAGAGGCCCTTTTTAAGTCCGGCGTATATGCCTACATCGGCCGCAAGCAGAAAAAGAGAAACTTCCGCACGCTGTGGATCGCCCGGATCTCCGCCGCGGTGGCTCCTTTTGATCTCAACTACTCCCGCTTCATGAACGGTCTCAAGAGAGCCGGCATCGAGATGAACCGCAAGGCCATCTCCGAGCTCGCGATCACCGACCCGGAAGCGTTCGCCGCTCTCGTGGATACCGCGAAGAAGGCGCTGTAAGCATATTTTTTGGGCTGTGCCGTAGGCACGGCCCAATTTTTTTCTCCTTTTCGTTACAGTCTTGTAAGTTGACTTTGTATGGAAGATGGGCTATCCTGAGAAGAAGTGGGGAGGGGATTCTGATGCGTTACAAGGCAATTTTATTCGATATGGACGGCGTGCTCATCGACTCGGAGACGCTCATGGCCAAAACCGGCGTGCTCGCGCTGCGGCAGTACGGCATCGAGGCCAAAACTGAGGACTTCGCCGAGTTCGTCGGCCAGGGCGAGGACCGCTATGTCGGCGGCGTCGCGGAGAAATACGGCCATGTCTATACACAGGCGATGAAGCACACGCTGTACGATGAGTACGGCAAGCTGGTCGCCCGCGAGGCAAAGATCCCCGCCCACGAGCGCGAGGTGCTGACCGAGCTGCGCGCGCGCGGCTATCAAATGGCCGTCTGCTCGTCCGCCGACCGGGAGAAGGTTCAGTACAATCTCTCCGCCATCGGCCTGGGCGAGGACTTTTTCGACTACGTCGTCACGGGCAGCGAGGTCACGCGCCAGAAGCCCGCGCCGGACATCTATCTGAAGGCCGCCGAGCGCCTCGGCGCCGCGCCGGAGAGCTGCCTCGTCGTCGAGGACGCCCCCAGCGGCATCCGCGCCGCCCACGCGGCCGGCATGAAGGCCGCCGGCATCGCCTCGAGCTTTTCGCGCGCCTATCTGACCGCCCATTCCAGCCCGGACTACCTCCTGGACGCCCTGCGGGAACTGCCGGCAATCCTGTCGGTTTAGGCAGCCGCCTGCGGCGGCAGCTCCCTCTCGCAGGGGGCTGTTGGGGTCAGTCTGCGCAGAAATGCCATTTCATCAGGCGCCTCCCGGTGGACCGGGGGGTTGAAAACACAGAAAGAAAGGTTATGAAAGAGAAGAATATTCAGACAAATCCGCTCTGGACCAGGGATTTTACCATCATCACGCTCGGCAGCGTCGTCTCCATGCTCGGAAACGCGCTCTCCGGGTTTGCCATGAGCCTGCTGGTCCTTGATTATACGGGCTCCACTTTTTATTACGCGCTGTACATGGTCATCTACATGCTGCCGCGCGTGGTCATGCCGGTGCTGTCCGGCCCGCTGCTCGACCGGCTGTCCCGGCGGCGCGCGATCTACACGCTGGACTTCTGCTCGGCGGGACTGTACCTCGCGATGGGGCTGTATCTGCACTTCGGAAGCTTCCATTTTATCGGCTTCGCGCTCGCGACGTTCCTGATCGGCACGATCGACAGCGTCTATTCCGTCGCGTACGACAGCTTCTATCCCCTGCTCATCAGCGAGGGCAACTACTCGAAGGCGTATTCCATCTCCAGCGTGCTCGAGACGATGACGATGCTGATGCTGCCCGTCTCCGCGCTCGTGTACAACTCGGTCGGCATCGTGCCGCTGTTCCTTGCCAACGCCGTATCGTTCTTCGCCGCGGCCGTCGCCGAGACGCAGATCCGGGCCGATGAGCGCTACATCCTCGAGCGCGAGCAGGAGGACGGCGAAGAGAAGACCGAGCGCGGCGTGCTCCGCCGCTTCGGGCGCGACCTCCGCGACGGCGTCGCGTATCTTCTGCAGGAGCGGGGGCTTCTGGCGGTGACGCTCTACTTTGCCGTCAGCAGCTTCTCCAGCGGCGCGTCCGAGGTCATCGGCCTGCCGTGGTTCAAGGCCACCTTCAAAAACGGCGAGTACGTATTCATGCTCGTCTGGGGCATGACCATGGTCGGGCGCATGATCGGCGGCTGGGTGCACTACAAGATCAAATTCCCCACGCAGGCCAAATACGCCATCGCGTTCGCCGTCTACATCGTCATCTCGTGCCTCGAAGGCTCGTATCTCTACTGTCCCGTGTGGGCGATGATGGTCATGTGCTTCTTCATCGGCATTCTCGGCGTCACCTCGTACAACATCCGCATCTCCGCGACGCAGAGCTACGTTCCGGACGGGAAAAAAGGCCGCTTCAACGGCATCTTTTCCATGATGAACACGGTCGGGATGCTGCTGGGGCAGCTTCTGGCAGGGTCGCTGACGCTGGTCATGCCCGAGCGCGCCGTGCTGGCGGGCTTCATGGCCGTCACAGCCGCGGCGGCGGTCGTCTTCATCGGCGGCGGCAAAAAGAACGTCTCCGTGATCTACAATACGCAGGCATAAGCGCAGCAGCGCCCCTGTCTGTTCCGTTTCTCGCAAGCAAACAGCAAAATCCGCAGGAATCCAAGAATTCCTGCGGGATTTTGGCTGTTAAAAAAGCCTCGCAGAGTTTGCGCCCGCAGGCGCAAATAAAATGTAAATCCGCTTTTCCCGGCGGCTGGTACGTCGGGAAAAGCACTTTACAGCCCGCAAGTGTGGAATTTTCGCGGCTCACGCCGCGAAAATTATGCGCGCGGCGGGCTGCATCTTTTTGTCAAAGAAGGCCCACAGGGCCTTCTTTGACAGCCTAACCCCCGCAGGAATCCAAGGATTCCTGCGGGGGTTAGGCTGCAGCGGCGCTTTTTCAGCGGAAGAACTGCTCGTGGATGACGCGCACGGCGCGCTCGGAGTCCTGCTTGTCGATGAGCACGGAGATCTTGATCTCGCTCGTGGAGATCATGCGGATGTTGATGTGCTCCTGATACAGCGCCTCGAACGTCTTGGCCGCGACACCGGGGTTGCCGAGCATGCCCGCGCCCACGACGGAGACCTTGGAGACGTCGGTGTTGACGTCGCAGTGCTCGAATTTCAGATAGTCCTTGTTGTCCTCGAGCAGCTTTTTGCACGCGGGGGCGTCCCTGTCCGCCAGCGTGAAGACGATGTCCTTCCGGTCCTCGCGGCCGAAGGACTGCAGAATCATATCGACGTTGATGCGCTCGCGCGCGAGCAGGCTGAACAGCTTGTACGCCACGCCCGGCACGTCCTCCAGACCGGTGAGGGCGACGCGGGCGATTTTTTTGTCCTGCGCCACGCCGGTGATGTATGTTTTCTCCACTTTCTTGACGACCTCCTTCACGATGGTGCCGGGGTTCCCGGTAAAGCTGGAGAGCACCTCCAGCGGAACGTTGTAGCTTTTCGCGAGCTCCACGGAGCGGTTGTTGAGCACCTGCGCGCCCATGGAGGCCAGCTCCAGCATGTCGTCGTAGGTGATCTCGTCGAGCTTGCGCGCCTCCGGCACGAGCCGGGGATCGCAGGTATAGACGCCGTCCACATCGGTGTAGATCTGGCAGAGATCGGCCTGCAGGGCGACCGCCATGGCGACCGCCGTCGTGTCCGAGCCGCCGCGCCCGAGCGTCGTCACGTCGCCCGCGCGGTCGACGCCCTGGAAGCCCGTGACGAGAATGATGCGCTTTTTGTCGAGCTCCTCGCGCAGGCGCTCGGAATCGACGCGCCTGATGCGCGCGCTGGAGTGGCTGGAGTCCGTGGCAATGCCGATCTGCCAGGCGTTCAGCGAGACGACGGGGAAGCCCAGCTTCTCAATCGCCATCGCCATGAGCGCCACGGACATCTGCTCGCCGCAGGACAGGAGCATGTCCATTTCCCGCCGGGAGGCGCCGGGGTTGATCTCCTCCGCCTTCGCGATCAGCTCGTCCGTCGTGTCGCCCTGCGCGGACAGCACGACGCACACGTCGTTCCCGGCCTGATAAGCCCTTGTGATGATGCCCGCCACGCGGAAGATCCGCCCGGCGTCGGCGACGGAGCTGCCGCCGAATTTCTGTACGATCAGCGCCATACCGTCCGCTCCCTCAGTCCATGACGGGCCAGCAGGCCGCCAGCTCCAGGCAGGTCTTGGCGATTGCCTTTTTCGTCGTGACGCCGGTGATGCCGCCGTGCCAGCCCTCCTGATCGGGCAGCCAGCGGATATGGCCCAGGCACTTTTCGGCCTCGGATTTTCTCTCCTTCGTGCGGATGAAATACTGCGCCTCGAAGCTCTCCGGCCCGAGGGGCTTTTTGCCGTCCGCCGACCACAGGGCCGGCTGCCGCCGGCCGGGGTTGGCCACGATGTCGATGACGTCGCCCAGCACCGCGCTCGCCGTCGGGTAGCGGCCCGCGCCGAGGCCGTAGAACATCGTCTCGCCCACGTCGCTGCCGCGCACGAGCACGGCGTTGTACACGTCGGACACGGGCGCAAGCGGGCTTTCCGCCGGGACAAAGTGCGGCGCGACAAACACATAGAGCTTTCCGTCGCGCATGACCGTGCGGCCCAGAAGCTTGAGCTTCATGCCGCCGGCCTCGGCAAACGCCGCGTCCTCCGGGGCGATCCCGGTGATGCCCTGCATCTGCACGTCCTCCGGCGCAATGTTTTTGCCGAAGGCCAGGTCGGAGAGAATGCAGATCTTCCGGCCCGCGTCGATGCCCTCGACGTCGGCCGCGGGATTCTGCTCCGCGTAGCCGAGCTTCTGCGCCTCTTTCAGAGCGGACTCGAAGCTCTCGCCGTTTTCGAGCATCTGGGTGAGGATGTAGTTCGTCGTGCCGTTCAGGATGCCGGTGATCTCGTAGATCTCGTTCGCGCCCAGGCAGCGGTTGATGGGGTGCAGCAGCGGGATGCCGCCGCCGACGGACGCCTCGAACAGAAAGTTGCAGCCGTGCTCCTGCGCCAGCGCCGTCAGCTCCTGCCCGTGCTCGGCGACGAGCTGCTTGTTGGAGGTCACGACGCTCTTGCCCGCGGCCAGCGCGCGGCGGACAAACTGCAGCGCCGCGCCGCAGCCGCCGATGGCCTCGACCACCACGGCCGTCTCCGGATCGTTTTCCACGACCGCGAAGTCCTTCACCATTTTGCCGGCGAAGGGATTGTCCGGCATGTCGCGCAGATCGACGATGTAGCTCAGCTCCAGCTTTTCGCCCGCGTGGCGCTCGATGACCTCCGCGTTCCGCTCGAGGATCTCCGCGACGCCGCCGCCGACGGTGCCGAAGCCCAGTATTGCAACTTTTTTCATCTCTTTTTTCTCTCCTTATTCGTGGTTTGCCGCGCGATAGATCGCCAGGATGTCGTCGTATCCGAGCCGCCGGAACGAGCCGATCTCACGGGTCTTCTGATAGGTGCAGCGCAGGGCCAGATCGGCCAGCCCCGCCTCGTCCTGGACGCCGATGCCGAGCGCCGGCAGCTGCAGCGGCATGCCGAGCGAGGCGAAGAATTCCTCCGTCCGCCGGATGCCCGCCTCCGCGTCGGGCGCGAGGCCCCAGACGTTCCGGGCGAATTGCGCAAAGCGCGCGGGGTTCGTCCCCATCACGTACCGCGCCCAGCTGCCCCAGACGGCGGACAGGCTCTCGCCGTGGATGGCGTCGAACTTCTCGCTGACCGCGTGGCCGAGCTGGTGGGTGGCGAAATCCTTCTCCCCGCCGAGGCCCGTCAGCCCGTTGTGGCTGAGGCTGCCGGCCCACATGATCTCGCTCATGGCGTCGGTGTCGGCCGGATTCTCGCAGACCGCGGGGCCGCGCCGGATGACGACTCGCAGCAGCGCCTCCGCCAGCTCGTCGGTGAGCTCGTTGCCCGTCACGGGCGAAAAATACCGCTCCATCGTGTGCATCATGATGTCCGTCACGCCGCAGGCGGCCTGCCGCCGCGGCAGCGTCGCGGCCAGCTCCGGGTCCATGACCGCGAACGCGGGCCGGTTGAAATCGGTGTTGAGGCCGCGCTTTTCGCCCACAACCTCGTCCGTCAGCACGGCGGAATCGCTCGTCTCGCTGCCCGCCGCCGGGATCGTCAGCACCACGCCGACCGGCATGGACTTCGTGAGCGGCTGGCGCTTCTTCCAGAACTCCCAGATGTCCGTGCCGGGGTTCGCCGCGCCGTGCGCGATGGCCTTGCAGGTGTCGATGACGCTGCCGCCGCCGACGGCCAGGATCAGCTCCGCCCGGAAGGCGCCCGCCAGCTTCACGCCCTCGCGCGCGAAGCCGAGGCGCGGATTCGGATGGACGCCGCCGAGCGTTTCAAACGCGATGTCCGCCTGCCGGAGCTGCTCGCAGAGCCGGTCGATCAGGCCGCTCTTTTTCGCGCTGCCGCCGCCGTAGACGACGAGCACGCGGCCGGCCCCGTGCTTTTTGACGAGCTCCGCCGTTTTCCCGACGCCCCCCGCGCCGAAGACGATCTGTGTCGGTGTGTAATACTCAAATGCGTGCATGATGTCCTCCTCATATGCTCTGCGCGGCGTTTTGCCGCCGTTTCTGCCTCCGGGCCTCAGCCCGCCACGACGCCCGCGCGCACAACGCCGCGGATGCCGCCGATGAGCCGCGAGAGCTCCTCGATCGAGCAGCTCAGGTTGCCGGTCTCGGCCGAGATCGTCACCATCGCGCGGCCTCCGGTCGGAATACTCTGGTTGATCGTCAGTATATTTGCCCCGCAATTGGCAAAAATGGAGAGTATCGACGACAGGACGCCCGCCTTGTCCTTGAGCATCATCTGGAACGTGATGATGCGGCCCGCCATGAGGTTCTGGAAGGGCGCGATGCAGTCGCGGTACTTATAAAACGCGCTCCGGCTGATGCCGACGGCCTTGGCCGCCTCGTTGACCTTATCGGTCTCTCCGGTCTCGAGCATCTGCTTGGCCTCCGCGACCCGGCGAAAAATATCGGGTAGGGCGTCCGCCTCGACAATATAATATTTCGGTGTCTTTTCCATCTGCGATCCTCCGTCGTGTCTTTTCAGCAAAATCATTTGTCTTTGTATCGTGGTCTACTATACAACAGGCAAACGCAAATTGCAAGGGTCAAAAAATTATTTTGTTTTTTTACCGCGGACGGTCCGCCGGGGCCTGACCGCGGGACGCCGGAAGAGGAGGCTGCCATGAACGGAAAAAAATGGCTGCGCGTCGGACTGTGTCTGGCCGGGTGCGCGCTGGGCGCGTGGCTCTTTTGCCTGCTGCTGCCGGCGCTGGGCCCGTTTCTCATCGGGGCGCTGGCCGCGTGGGCCGTAGAAAAGCCGGTGCGGCTGCTGACGGGCCGCTCCCGCCTGCCGCGCTGGGCCAGCTCGTTTGTCTGCGTGCTGGCGCTGTACGTGCTGCTGGGCGGGGCGCTGTTCCTGCTGGTGTGGACGGTCGCGCGGGAGCTGGGCGGCTTTGCCCGCGAGCTGCCCGCGCTGGCGCAGTCGCTCGCGGCGCCGCTCTCGCGGCTGGAGCAGCGGCTGCTGGCGCTGTCCCGCAGGCTGCCCGACGGCATCGGCTCCGGACTGCGCGAGGGGCTGAAGAGCTTCTTCAAAAGCGGCGCGCTGTGGGGCACGAAGCTCTACGAGTGGCTGTTCGCGCGCGCCTCCGACTTTCTCAAAAAGCTGCCCGACGTGCTGTTTTTCAGCTTCACCTCCATCCTCGCGAGCTTCATGTCCTCGGCGGAGCTGCCGGCCATCCGGGCCTGGGCGCTGCACCGGCTGCCCGAGGCGCGGCGGCAGCGGGCCCGCGCGGCGCTGGCGCGGCTGCGCGGGACGTTCGGGGGCTGGCTGCTGGCGCAGCTCAAGCTGATGGGCGTGACCTTCTGCATCCTGACCGTCGGCTTTCTGCTGCTGCGCACCGACTATCCGCTGCTCTTCGGCCTTGTCGTGACGCTGGTGGACGCGCTGCCGGTCTTCGGCACCGGCACCGTGCTCATCCCGTGGGCGATCGTTTCGTTTCTGCGCGGGAACGGCAGCCTGGCCGTGGGCCTGCTCGTCGTCTACGCCGCGGCCGCGCTCACGCGGCAGGCGCTCGAGCCGCGGCTGGTCGGCCGCCAGTTCGGCCTGCCCGCGCTCGTGACGCTGATGGCCCTCTACGTGGGCTACCGGTTCCTCGGCATTCTCGGCATGATCGTGTTCCCGCTCGCCGCCGTGCTGCTGAAACAGCTTCTGAGCGCCGCCGCCATAGATTTTTCTTGAATAATCAGCGGAATTATAGTATCATATAAGCTGTTATTTTCGGGAAAAGAGGTTTGTCTATGAGTAAGCTGGTCCTTCCGGAGGGTTATCGGACGCCGCTGCCCGTCTACGAGATGCAGCGGGCGATTGAATTCATCAAAAGCAATTTCCAGAGGAATCTGGCAAACGCGCTCAATCTGCGCCGCGTGTCCGCGCCCCTGTTCGTGGACGAGGGCTCCGGCCTCAACGACAACCTCAACGGCTACGAGCGCCCGGTGGGCTTCGACATTCCGGATGTGGGCGTCAACGCGCAGGTCGTGCACTCGCTGGCCAAGTGGAAGCGGCTGGCGCTCAAGCGCTACAACTTCAACGTCGGCAAGGGCCTGTTCACCGACATGAACGCCATCCGGCGCGACGAGGAAACCGACAATCTCCACTCCATCTACGTTGACCAGTGGGACTGGGAAAAGGTCATCTCCCGCGAGGACCGCTGCGAGGACTACCTGAAGCGGACCGTGCGCGACATCGTCGGCGCGATCTGCGAGACGGCCGACGCCCTCGACGTGGCGTTCCCCTCTCTGCACAACAGCCTCAGCCGCGACGTGTATTTTGTCACGACGCAGGAGCTGGAGGACCGCTGGCCCGATAAAACCCCCAAGGAGCGCGAAAACGCGATCCTGCGCGAGCATCCCACCGTCTTTCTCATGGGCATCGGCGGGAAGCTGCGCTCCGGCAAGCCGCACGACGGCCGCGCGCCCGACTACGACGACTGGACGCTCAACGGCGACATTCTCATGTGGAACCCCGTCCTGTCGTGCGCGTTCGAGCTGTCCTCCATGGGCATCCGCGTGGACGAGGCCGCGCTCGACCGCCAGCTCNCGCTCGCNGGCTGCGACGACCGNCGCANNCTCCCCTTCCANAAAATGCTTCTCNNCGGCGAGCTGCCNCTCACCATGGGCGGCGGCATCGGCCAGAGCCGGCTGTGCATGCTCATGATCGGCACCTGCCACATCGGCGAGGTGCAGTGCAGCCTGTGGGATGAAAAAACGCGCAGCGCCTGCCAGCAGGCCGGCATCATGCTGCTGTAAGGAGAAAGAGAACGATGGAAAAGCTGACAACCTTCCGTACGATTTTTAAGCAGACCGGCGACTACGCCGGCAAAGAGGTTCACCTCGGCGGCTGGGTGCGCAACCTGCGCGCGTCGAAGAACTTCGGCTTCCTGGTGCTGTCCGACGGCACATATTTCAACACCATCCAGGTCGTCTACTCGGCGGAGCTTCCCAACTTCGCGGAGATCTCGAAGCTCAACATCGGCGCGGCGGTCATCGTCACGGGCACGCTCGTGCTGACGCCCGACGCCAAGCAGCCGTTCGAGGTGCAGGCCGGCGCCGTGGCGGTCGAGGGCGCCTCCACGCCCGACTTCCCCATCCAGCCCAAGCGGCACTCGATGGAGTATCTGCGCACGGTGACGCATCTGCGGCCGCGCACAAACACGTTCCAGGCCGTTTTCCGCGTGCGCAGCCTCATCGCCTACGCCATCCACAAGTTCTTCCAGGAACGCGATTTTGTCTACGTCCACACGCCGCTCATCACGGGCTCCGACTGCGAGGGCGCGGGCGAGATGTTCCAGGTCACGACGCTCGACCTCGCGAACCCGCCCCGCACGCCCGACGGCAAGATCGACTACTCGAAGGATTTCTTCGGCAAGCCGACCAACCTGACCGTCTCCGGCCAGCTCAACGGCGAGACCTATGCGATGGCCTTCCGCAACATCTACACCTTCGGCCCCACCTTCCGCGCCGAAAACTCCAACACGACGCGCCACGCGGCCGAGTTCTGGATGATCGAGCCGGAGATCGCCTTCGCCGATCTCTCCGACGACATGGAGCTGGCCGAGGACATGATCAAGTATCTCATCTCCTACGTGCTTGAAAACGCGCCCGAGGAGATGGCGTTCTTCAACGAGTTCGTGGACAAGGGGCTGCTCGAGCGCCTGCAGCACGTGCTGAGCTCCCAGTTCGGCCGCGTCACCTACACCGAGGCGGTGGAGCTGCTCCGGCAGCACAACGACAAGTTCGACTACAAGGTCTTCTGGGGCTGCGATCTGCAGACCGAGCACGAGCGCTATCTGACCGAGCAGATCTTCAAGCGCCCCGTGTTCGTCACCGACTATCCGAAGGAGATCAAATCGTTCTACATGAAGCAGAACCCCGACGGAAAGACCGTCGCGGCGATGGACTGCCTCGTGCCCGGCATCGGCGAGATCATCGGCGGCTCGCAGAGAGAGGACGACTACGAAAAGCTGCAGGCCCGCATCCGCGAGCTCGGCATGCGCGAGTCGGACTACGCGTTCTATCTCGATCTGCGCAAGTACGGCTCCGCCCGCCACGCCGGCTTCGGCCTCGGCTTCGAGCGCTGCGTCATGTACCTCACGGGCATGGGCAACATCCGCGACGTGCTGCCGTTCCCCCGCACGGTCGGCAACTGCGACCTGTAGCCGTCTGCGGGCGCAGGCTCCGCGAATATAACAGTATAAAGAACTGCCATTCTGAGAACAGAATGGCAGCTTTTTTGTATGCAGCGCCGTCAGAGGGTTTTGCTTTCCATGTTCACGAGCGCGCCGCCGAACAGGGCGGCCTCCTCGGGCGAGTGCGTGATAAACAGGACGGTTTTGCCCTCGGTATGGCGCAGCAGGTACGCGAGCGCCGCGTCGCGCGTCTTCTCGTCGAGGCCCTTGAGCGGCTCGTCCAGCAGAAAGAGGTCTCCCCCGTACAGAACGGCGCGCGCGATGGCCGCCCGCCGCTTCATGCCGCCGCTCAGCTCGCCTGCGGGCTTGTCCGCAGCGTCGGCCAGCCCCAGCTCGCGCAGGTGCGCGAGCATCGTGTCGCGGGACACGCTTTTTCCCGTCACGGCGCGGAGGTTGGACAGGACCGAAAACGCCTCGCAGAGCCGGTCCTCCTGAAAAACCACGCTCAGCCGCGCGGGCACGCCGGAGACCGTTCCGGCGTCGGGCGCCAGAAGCCCCGCCGCGAGCAGCAGAAGCGTCGTCTTGCCGCAGCCGGAGGGCCCCATCACGCAGACGCGCGACCCGGCCGGCACGGTCAGCGAAAAATTCCGCAGCACCTGCCTGTCCCCATAGGACTTGCAGACGCCGTCAAACACGAGCCCGTTCATCTTTTGTACAGCCTCCGGTATCCCAGATTGACGGCCAGCAGCACGAGCTTTTCGAACAGCGCGCTGCACAGCACGATCACCAGCGTCCAGCAGAACAGGTCCGCGGTGAGAAAATAGATCTTCGCCTCGTACAGCTTGCCGCCGATGGAGCCCGACACCACGCCGATCACCTCGGCCGCCACGCCCGCCTTCCACGCCAGGCCCAGCCCGGCCCCGCAGCCAGAGAGCAGATACGGCCGCAGCTGCGGCAGATAGAGCCATTTGAGCCGCCTGCCCCAGCCGAGGCGGTAGACCTCCGCCATCTGCAGCAGCTCGCGGCTGGTGGCCTTGATGCCCTCAAGCAGGTTCGTGTAGAGCACGGGGAATACCATCAGAAACGAGATGAACACCGGCAGCTGCCTGCCCGAGAGCCAGAGAAAGCACAGGATGATGAACGACGCGACCGGCACGGCCTTCACTGTCGCGACGTAGGGCCGGAGCAGCGTCTCCACAACGCCAAAGCGCGCGGCAGCCGCTGCGGCCGCCGCGCTGAGCGCAAACGCGAGGAAGAACCCCGCCGTGATGCGCGAAAAGCTGAAAAGAACCGTCTGCCAGAAATCCTGCTCGCCCGCGAGGGGGATGAGCCGCGCCAGCACCTGCCACGGCCCCGGCAGCAGCAGCCCGTTTCCCACGAGCCAGGCCGCCCCCTGCCACACGAGCAGCGCCAGCAGCGCGGCGGCCAGACGCCGCGCCGTTTTGCCGCGAAGAGTCACATTGCCACCCGCTTTTCCCGGGGGTTCCCCGTTTTCAGGACGCGGAGCCCATGTAGTAGAAGTCGTCCGCCGGGAGCGCGCCGCCCACGGCCTTCGGATTCTGGCCGTACAGGATGCCAAGATAGCCCTGCACGTCCGTCTTCATCTCGTCGCCCGTGATGCAGACGATGTTGCAGTACGGGATCGCGGCCTTGGCGACGGCGGCCTTCACGATGTCGTATTTCTCGACGAGCTGCGCCGCCTCGTCCACGTTCTTGTTTACATAATCAACCGACGCCGCATACTCCGTCAGGAAATCGGCCACGGCCTGGGGATTCTCGTCGAGGAACGCCTTGCGCACAAGCAGGCCCGCGGTAATCAGCCTGCTGCCGTTGTTCAGCTTGTCCCACTCCTGCGTGAGGTCGAGCGCGACGCGCAGGCCGTCCACCTTGCCCTGCGCCACGACGACGTAGGGCTGCGGCAGCATGGCGATCACGTGGTCCTCCGCCGCCATCTTGGCGACGATCTCGGTCGGCTCGGAGAAAAACTCGATGGTGACGTCCTTGTCGGGGTCGAGGCCGTTCTGGCTCAGCAGATAGCGCAGCGTATACTCCGGCGTGGCGCCCTTGCCGGTGGCGTAGATCGTCTGGCCCTTGAGGCTCTTCATGTCGGTCACGGTCTCGCCGCCCTTTTCCACGACGTACAGAACGCCCAGCGTGTTGACGGCCAGCAGCTCCGCGCCGCCGTCCATCTTGCTGTAGAGCACGGACGCGAGGTTGATGGGCGCGGCCAGGATGTCCAGCTCGCCCTTGATGAACAGCGGGGTCAGCTCGTCGGCGGAGCCGCCCATCTGGAAGGTGTAGTCGTTCTTGGTGAGCTGCTGCTCCGCGTTGGACAGAAGCCCCACCATGCCGATGGAGGTCGGCCCCTTCAGACCGGCCAGGTTGATGACGGGCTTGGTGATGGGCTGGTTCTGGTCGCAGCTTTTGCCGGGCGCGCAGGAGCCGCCGGCCTCGGTCTGCGCGGCGGAGGCGGAGGCGGACGCTGCCGCGGAAGCCGAAGCAGAAGCCGAAGCCGAAGCCGCCGCGGACTGCGCCGCGGAGGCGGAAGCCGCCGGGGTCTGCTGCGAGGACGCAGCCGTATCGGTTTTCGCCGCGCAGCCTGCGAGAACGCCGAGCAGCAGAACCGCGGCCAGCAGAGCGGCAAGAATTTTCTTTTTCATATGGGTATCCCTTCTCTTCGTTGTTTTCCCCATTATACGCGAAAAGGGCCCTCCGAAGCGTTGCCGCAGCAACGGTTCGGAGGGTTTATTTCCGCGGCGTGCAGAGGCGGAAGTGATTTTTATGGTATTCGATCCGCCCCTCGCGGCGCAGACGCGACAGCTCGCGGGAGAGCGCGCTCCGGTCGGCTCCCAGGTAGACGGCCATGCCGGCGCGGTCGAAGGGGACGTTGAACTCGCTGCCGCCCGCCTGCCGGGCGCAGTCGGTAAAAAACAGGACGAGCTTTTCGCGTAGGCTCTTCTTGGAGAGGATCTGGATGCGGCTGTTCATGTGGAGCGTTCTCTGCGCCAGCATGGCGATGAAGCGGCCCGTCAGCGCGCACGCGTTTTCGTCCCGCGTGCACTCCTTGACCCGCTCGCAGCGCAGGCGCAGGAGCCTCGTGTCCTCCGCGGCGCGGATGAAAACGGGAATGTCCGGCACCTCGAGAAAGCAGAGCGCCTCGCCGAAGGTCTCGCCCGGACCGACGCCGGCAAGGATGGCCTCCTCGCCGCTCAGGTCGAGCATGCTGACCTGCACGGAGCCCTCGATCACGAGGCCGAAAAACCGCAGCGGCTCCCCCGGGTGCGCCAGGAAGCCCCCGCGCGGGACATCCGCGAGCGACGCGCCGAAAAAGTCGAGCGCGCGGGCGAGCGCGCCGCCGGAGAGGCCCTCGAACAGCTGGCTGTTTTGAAGCGCCGCCAGCTCCGCGCCTGTCAGCTCCGTCATCTGTGCCTGATAAATTTCCGGAACAGCTCCCACAGGACGACCAGCACCTGCACGGCTGCGCAGACGACGAAAATCAGAGACAGATTGGGAATCGGCAGCGACAGGTAGATGCACAGCCCCGCCGACCAGATGAGCGCGGAGACCGCGACGCCCTGCCAGAGGATGCCCCACCACAGGCTCGTGAACACCACCCCGACGACGGACGCGACCGGGATGGCGTAGATGAAGAACAGCCAGGCCGGGAACCTGACGCCGACCAGGACGAACGCGACGAACACGACCGCCGCGATGGTGAAGACCAGCGCGACCGACAGGATGAGAATGAACAGATGGTAGTGCGGCTTCGACTCCTGCGGCGGCTCCTCCTCGCCGATGAGGTTGCTGACGGTGATGTGGTAGAGCTCCGCGATCTGCGCGAGGATGAACGCATCCGGCAGACTTTCGCCGCGCTCCCATTTGGAGACTGATTTGTCGGAATAATTGAGCTTCGCGGCGAGGTCGAGCTGCGTGTCATGGTGGGCCTTGCGGTAGGCCGCGATGTTTTTGGAAACTGTGCGCCGGAAGGACGCCTCGTCCATATCCAAATGGAATTCCTCCCCTCAAAGCCCTGTGACGCAAGGATTTCTACCCGCGGTAGAGCCGGTTCCCGGAATCGTTTCCGCGGTAGAGTGCGCGGTAGGGTGACAATCAGGGGGCTTTTTGCTATCATGAAAATGAAGTAGAATACCCTGCCGTCACCCGCGCAGATATTTTTTAAGGCAACACCGCACAATTCTAAGCGCGGTATTGCGCCGTCAGATTTTTCGTCAGATGTGTCAAAAAGCGCAGCGAATCCTTTGTGGATTCGCGAGCATTTTTGGCGCATATGGCGGGAAAGATGCAAGCAAGACCGTGCTGAACGCGTCAGCCGCGAATTGTACGGTGTTGCCTTAGTATAGCACAGATTTTTTCTGAATACAACGCAAAACTTCGCCGGATCGGGCAGACGCGGGGATTGCATATACGGCGAAGGCCGCCCGTCCGCCGCACGCCGCGCCCGCGCGGACGCTTCCCGTCAGCCGCAAGGCCGGCGGGAGTTTTTTTGTTTTCTGTTGACAGGCGTCCGGGCGTCTGTGTAGAATAGTGTTTCAGGGGGGATGCGGATGTTCGATCAGCAAAGGCTGGAGCGCGCGCTCGCGGAGCTGCCGGTCTATGAATACGCCTTCATCGAAACGGGCGAGCTGGTTTTCACCGACCGCGTGCGCCGGATCTGTCAGGACGAGTGCCCCATGTACGGCAGGAGCTGGGCGTGTCCGCCCGCCGTCGGCACGGTGGACGCGTGCCGGGACCGCTGCCTGCAGTATCCCCGGGCGCTGATGCTCACGAGCGTGGCCGAGGTCGGCGACATCGCGGACATCCGGCAGACGCTCGCCACCCGCGCGCCGCACGAGGAGCTGACGCGGCAGGCCGCCGCTTTGTTTCTGGAGCAGGGACAGCAGATCATGGTGCTCTCGACCGAGGCCTGCGCGATCTGCGAGCACTGCGCGTATCCGGACGCGCCCTGCAGGCACCCCGAGCGGATGTATCCCTGCGTGGAGAGCCACGGCATTCTCGCCACCGACATCGCCGAAAAGCACCGCATGACGTTTCTCAAGGGGAACCTTGTCACCTGGTTTTCTCTGATTTTCTTTCGCGAAAATGGAAAGGAGCCGTCAACATGACAGTCACAGAACGTTTTTTGAAGCTGGTATCCTATGATACGACCTCCGACGAGCACGCCGGAACCTGCCCCTCCACGCCGGGCCAGTGGGAGCTGGCAAGGGAGCTGGTCCGTCAGCTCAGCGCGCTCGGCGCCCAAAACGCCCGCGTGGACGAGCACTGCTACGTCTATGCCGAAATCCCGGCCAACTGCGCCAAATCCCTGCCCGTGCTGGGTCTCATCGCGCACATGGACACCTCGTCCGACGCCAGCGGCCATGACATCCGCGCCCGCGTGACCGGACCGTACGACGGCGGCGACGTGATTCTCAACGCGGAAAAGGACATCCGCCTGTCCCCGAAGGACTACGAGTCCCTGCGCCGCAACGTCGGCAAGCATCTGATCGTCACCGACGGCACCACGCTGCTCGGCGCGGACGACAAGGCGGGCGCGGCGGAGATCCTGGCCGCGTGCGAAATCCTCATCCGCTCCGACCGGCCCCACGGCACGGTGAAGATCGCCTTCACCCCCGACGAGGAGATCGGCTGCGGGGCGGACCTGTTCGACGTCAGGGGCTTCGGAGCCGACTACGCCTACACGCTCGACGGCGGCACGCTGGGCGAGATCGAGTATGAGAACTTCAACGCCGCCTCCGCGCATGTAAAAATTCACGGCCTCAGCATCCACCCCGGCAGCGCCAAGGGCAAGATGGTCAACGCGAGCCTCGTCGCGATGGAGCTCAACGCCCTGCTGCCGGCAAACGAAATCCCCGCCANAACGGANGGCTACGAGGGCTTCTTCCANCTGACCGACATGTCCGGCCGGGTTGAGGAGGCGGAGCTGTCGTACATCATCCGCGACCACGACCGGGAAAAATTCGAGGCGCGCAAGCGCGTCATGGCGGCGGCCGCCGCCGAGATCAACCGCCGCTACGGCCCCGGCACGGCGGAGCTCACCCTGAAGGACAGCTACTACAACATGAAGGAAAAGCTGTCGGGCTGCATGTTCCTCATCGAAAACGCGAAACGCGCCCTGCGCGAGGCGGGCGCGGAGCCGCGCACCGTCCCCATCCGGGGCGGCACCGACGGCGCGCGCCTGTCCTACGAGGGCCTGCCCTGCCCCAATCTCTGCACCGGCGGCGAAAACTATCACGGCCGGTTCGAATATATCCCGGTCGAGGACATGGAGACCGTCGTGCGGATGATCTGCAATCTTCTCTGGGACTTTGCGAAATGAGCGGGAGACGCCATGACCTTACCGGAATTTTTCAGTGAGCATCCCAAGGCGGCGCTGGCCTTCTCGGGCGGCGTCGATTCGGCATACCTGCTGTATGCCGCGCGGGCCTGCGGGGCCGATGTGCGGGCCTACTGCGTCCGGTCGGCCTTCCAGCCCGCGTTCGAGCTGGAGGACGCCCGGAGGCTGGCGCCGGAGCTGACGGTTTTGACCGTGGACGTGCTGGCCGACGAGGCGGTCGCGTCCAATCCGGAAAACCGCTGCTATTTCTGCAAAAAGCACATTTTTACCGCCATCTCCGCGCGGGCGCGGCAGGACGGCTACGCGCTGCTGCTCGACGGCACGAACGCCTCGGACGACGACGCCGACCGGCCCGGCATGCGGGCGCTGCGGGAGCTGGGCGTCCTCTCGCCTCTGCGGCTGTGCGGGCTCGGAAAGCCGGAGATCCGGCGGCTGTCGCGGGAGGCGGGGCTTTTCACCTGGGACAAGCCCGCCTACGCCTGCCTCGCCACCCGGATTCCCGCGGGCGAGCGCATCACGCCGGAAAAGCTGGCCCGCACCGAGCGCGCGGAGGCCTTTCTGTTCTCTCTCGGCTTTACCGACTTCCGCGTCCGCACGCTCGGCGGCGCGGCGAAGCTCCAGCTTCCCGCCGCGCAGATGGGCAGGCTGCTCGAGCAGCGGGCGGCCGTGAACGCGGCGCTCGGGGCCGATTACGACTCGGTACTTCTGGATTTGGAGGCGCGCGATGAACCGTGAAATTGAAGCCGTGCTCGAGGGCGTGCGCGACGGCTCCGTGAGCGTGGAGCAGGCGGCGCTGCGGCTGAAGGCCGCGCCCTTCGAGGATCTCGGCTACGCAAAGGTCGATCACCACCGCGCCGTGCGCCAGGGCGCGGCGGAGGTCATCTACGGCGCGGGCAAGACGCCGGAGCAGATCGTCGGCATCGCGTCCGCGCTGCAGAAGGGCGGCGCGCGGACCGTGCTCATCACAAGACTGTCCTCCGAGGCAGCCGGGGCCGTGCAGGCCGCGCTGCCGATCGAATACCACAGTCAGGCGCGCATCGGCATCCTCGGCCCGCTGCCCGAGCCGGACGGCCTGGGCGCCATCGTGGTGGCGACGGGCGGCACCAGCGACATCCCCGTGGCCGAGGAGGCCGCGCTGACCGCCGAGGCGCTCGGCAACCGCGTGACGCGCCTGTATGACGTGGGCGTCGCGGGCGTGCACCGGCTTCTGGCGCATCTGGGCGAGCTCCAGAGCGCGAGCGTGCTCATCGCCGTGGCGGGCATGGAGGGCGCGCTCGCAAGCGTCGCGGGCGGGCTTGTGGACTGCCCCGTGCTCGCCGTGCCCACCAGCGTGGGCTACGGCGCGTCCTTCGGCGGCCTCGCGGCGCTGCTCGCGATGCTCAACTCCTGCGCCAGCGGCGTGAGCGTCGTGAACATCGACAACGGCTTCGGCGCGGGCTATCAGGCCAGCATGATCAATCACATGGAGGCAAAAACATGAGGCTTCTGTATCTGGACTGCGGCATGGGCGCGGCCGGCGACATGCTCTCGGCGGCGCTTCTGGAGCTGCTGCCCGACCCGGAGGACTTTGTGGCGCGGCTGAACGGCCTGTCGCTGCCGGGCGTGCGGTTTGCGCGCGAAAAAAGCGTCAAGTGCGGCGTCACGGGCACACATCTGTCCGTCACCGTGGACGGCGCGGAGGAGGACGAGCCGCACGGGCACGAGCATGACCACGAGCACCATCACCACCACCACGGCCTGGAGGACGTCGAGGCCCGGACGCGCTGCCTGCCGGAGACGGTGCGGGCCGACGTGCTGGCCGTCTACCGGCTCATTGCCGAGGCCGAGAGCCGCGTGCACGGCGTACCGGTCTCGGAGATCCACTTCCACGAGGTCGGCTCGCTCGACGCCGTGGCGGACATCTCGGCGTTCTGCCTGCTGCTGCGGGAGCTCGCGCCGGACAGCGTCCTGGCCTCTCCCGTCCACGTCGGCTGCGGCCAGGTGCGGTGCGCGCACGGTCTGCTGCCGGTGCCCGCGCCCGCGACGGCGGAGCTTTTGAAGGGCGTGCCGGTCTACGGCGGCAGCGTGCAGGGCGAGCTGTGCACCCCGACGGGCGCGGCGCTTTTAAAAAGGTTCTGCACCGGTTTCGGCCCGCTGCCCGCCATGCGCGTGGAGAAAATCGGCTACGGCATGGGCAAAAAGGATTTTGAAGCCGCCAACTGCGTCCGCGCCCTGCTGGGGCAGACGCAGGAATCGGCAGACGGCGCGCTGGAGCTGCGCTGCAATCTCGACGACATGACGCCGGAGGCCGTCGGCTTCGCGATGGAGCGCCTGTTCGACGCCGGCGCGCTGGACGTGTGGACGGAGGCCGCCGGCATGAAAAAGTCCCGGCCGGGCCTTCTGCTGTGCGCCCTGTGCCGGGAGCCGGAAAAAGACGCGGTCGTGTCGGCCTTCTTCCGCCACACGACCACGCTCGGCGTGCGCGAAACGCCCTGCCGCCGCTATACGCTCGCGCGCCGCGAGCTCGTGCGCCAGACCCCGCTCGGCCCCGTGCGCGTCAAATGCGCCGAGGGCTTCGGCGCCGCGCGGGAAAAATACGAATACGAGGATCTCGCCCGCCTCGCCCGCGAACAGGGCCTCAGCCTGGAAGCGGTCAGGCAGCGCCTCGCGTCACGCCAGGAATTGCAGATTGAGCCCGCCGCAGACGGGTCCTGCTGCAAATAGACTCCGCAGCATCGATCGGCGTCATCCCGGCAGCTGATGGCAAAACCCGCAAAAATCGTTTGATTTTTGCGGGTTTTTTCGTCTTCAAATGTCAGTCGATGTCCCGGTTGACCTCTTCGGGGGGGACGTCCAGGCGCTCGGGGTGCTGCATCAGGCGCTTCATGTATTTGAGCGTCGAGGCGAAGTAGAACCCGTCCACGATGCGCTCGTCGCAGTTGAAGGTGTAGTCCACATACTTCCGGTGGACGAGGTTTCCCTCGTCGTCGAGCTCGTTGACGTGGCGCTTGCAGCCGAACGCGCAGAATACCGGCATGCTGCCGAAGTCGTACAGGTGGTGCACCACGGGCGGGATGCCGAGCGAGCCCATCGAGGTGAAGAAGATCGACGCGTGGAACGGACTGACCTCCAGCAGGTACTTGGCGAGCAGGCCGAAATAGTCGAGCAGCTTGAGGAACCAGATCGTAAACTTAAAGAGCACGCCCGGGATCATCGAGAGCACCTTGGCCGTCTTGTCGAAGCTGCTGTCGAGCGGCTGGCCCTTGATCTCCTCGACGCCCTTGTTGAACTTCTCATAGACGTCATAGGCCGTATCGGTCGGCTTGAGATGCAGCTTCATGATGCTCTCCGGCGCGTCCTCGTCCATCGCGGTCTTGACGACCATGCAGAACTGGATGTCGTCGTCGCGCGTGAAGATATGCTGCCCGGCATAGAAGCGGTTGACCGCCGGATATTTGGCGACGATGCGCACATAGGCCGCGAGGAACACGTGCGTGATGCCGAAATTCGTCAGTCCCTCGCGCCGCTTCTCGCGGATGTAGCGCTCCATGGCGGTGATCTCCACGGAGTCGCGCATGTGGTTCGCCGCGCCGTTGCGGTTGGGCATGATGTAGCCGGCCACGATCATCATGGGGTCGATCGTGCGCAGCTTGCGCCCGTCCGTACGGTCGCCCCAGGTGGGGTGATACCGGCCGTCGAGGTGGATCTGCAGCGCGAATACCGCCAGAAAGCCCGCCAGCAGCAGCAGCATGTCGGCCAGATGCGGCCGGAGCGCCGCGAAATCGCCCGCGCGCAGGGCCGTGCGGTTTTCATACAGGATGAACGCCAGCGCCCCCGCGTGCAGGATCGCCAGCAGCCAGTCGTTGCGCAGCTTGCCGGAGACCGTCATGTCGTATACGACGGCAAACGCCAGAAACGCGATCCAGCAGAGGAAGATATAGCGCAGCGCCACGCCGCTCATCGACACGCGGATGCCGAAATACGCAGCCAGCAGAAACACGGGGATCGCCGTGCGGTAGAACCGCTCCTCCCCGCTGCATAGAATATCGAGCACATAGATCACGCATGCCAGCACCGGCAATACGATCTGGAACCACACCGTCGCTGCGCCTGGGCCTTTCACGAAGACGCAGAAATATGCGATGCGGACGATTGCCGAGCATGTCATGATCGCGGCCACGAGCCATGTCAGCCAGTTTTTGCGGCTGACGTAATATGAAATTCTCTTTTCCATGCTACCATTTTATCATGGTTTCCCGCAAATTCAACGCCCTTTTTTTCGCTTTTTCGCCATCGTCGTATTTCCCTATTGACTTTGTAGGTTTATTGTGGTATCCTGCAATCGGAAAACAAAAAAGGAGGACATCCTAATGCAAATATATGCCGACAACGCGGCCACCACAAAGATGAGCCGCACCGCCATCGACGCGATGGTACCCTATCTGGAAAACGTCTACGGAAATCCGTCGAGCCTGCACTCGGTCGGCCAGCAGGCGGCCGAAGCCCTTACAAACGCGCGGCAGACCGTGGCCGACTGCCTCGGCGCGCAGGCGCGCGAGATCACCTTCACCTCCGGCGGCAGCGAAGCCGACAACCAGGCGCTGCTGTCCGCGGCCACGCTGGGCGCGAAAAAGGGCAAAAAGCACATCGTCTCCACGGCCTTCGAGCACCACGCGATCCTCCATTCCCTGCGCCGGCTCGAGAGCATGGGCTTTGAGGTGACGCTGCTGGACGTGCATGAAAACGGGCTTGTGACAGCCGACGAGGTCGCGGCCGCCATCCGGCCCGACACCTGCCTTGTGAGCGTCATGTTCGCCAACAACGAGATCGGCACCATTCAGCCCATCGCCGAAATCGGCAGGGTCTGCCACGAAAAGGGCGTGCTGTTCCACACCGACGCGGTGCAGGCGGCCGGCCACATCAAAATTGACGTGAGCGAGCAGAACATCGACCTGCTCTCCCTGTCCGCGCACAAGTTCCACGGCCCGAAGGGCGTGGGCGTGCTGTACGCGAGAAAGGGCGTCGTGCTGACCCCGCTCATCGAGGGCGGCGCGCAGGAGCGCGGCAAGCGCGCCGGCACGGAGAACATTCCGGCCATCGTCGGGATGGCGGCGGCTCTCAGGGAGGCCTGCGCGCATCTCGACGAGAATGCCGCGAAGGTCACGCGCCTGCGGGACAAGCTGATCGCGGGCCTGTCCGAGATCCCCCACGGCGCGCTCAACGGCGACGCGAAGACGCGCCTGCCGGGCAACGTAAACTTCTGCTTCGAGGGCATCGAGGGCGAGAGCCTGCTGCTCATGCTCGACGACAAGGGCATCTGCGCCTCGTCCGGCTCCGCGTGCACGTCCGGCTCGCTCGACCCCAGCCACGTGCTGCTCGCCATCGGCCGGCCGCACGAGGTCGCGCACGGGTCGCTGCGCCTGACGCTCTCGGAGAACAACACGGAAGAGGAAGTCGATTATATGCTGCGGGAGATCCCGCAGATCGTCACATACCTGCGCGGCATGTCCCCGGTCTGGAAGGAACTTCTGGCCGGCACGCGCAAATTCACCATCTGACAGAAGGAGGATGCAATTATGGCACTCTATACGGAAACGGTCATGGACCACTTCAGGAATCCGCGCAACGTCGGCGAGATTGAAAACCCGGACGGCGTCGGCGAGGTCGGCAACGCCAAATGCGGCGACATCATGAAAATGTATCTGAAAATCAAGGACAACCGCGTCGAGGACGTGAAGTTCGAGACCTTCGGCTGCGGCAGCGCCATCGCCTCGAGCTCCATCGCGACCGAGATGATCAAGGGCAAGACGCTCGACGAAGCCCTGGCCGTCACGAACAAGGACGTCGTGGACGCGCTCGGCGGCCTGCCCGCGCACAAGCTCCACTGCTCCGTGCTGGCCGAGGAGGCCATCAAGTCGGCGGTGAAGGACTACTACGACAAAAACGGCATCGCCTACGACCACAAGCGCTTCCCCGACTGCGAAAACTGCGCCGCCTGCCGGATGGTCTGACGCAGATCCATGGTTACTCAGCCGGACGCCGATTCCCATCGGCGTCCGGCGTCTTTTTTCGGTTGCGAAGCGCGGGCCCTTGTAGTATAATCAGATCAGGTTTTGGAGAAATTTGTATATCGGGGTGGACGCGCATGTATGAGATCATCGACAACATCTTTGAACAGATCGTGCAGTACGCGATCCTGCTCGCCGAATTTGCCGGCGTCAGCGTGCTGATCTTCACCATCGTCAAGGCGATCATCAGCCTGCTGCTGCGAAAAAAGAGCGTGCGGCTGGACCTCGTGCAGGGCATCGCGCTGGCGCTCGAGTTCAAGCTGGGCAGCGAGGTGCTGCGGACGGTCATCGTGCGCGAATGGAGCGAGCTGATGATCCTCGGCGCGGTCATCGTGCTGCGCGCGGCGCTGACGCTGCTCATCCACTGGGAGATCAAAAAAGAGGAGGAGCGCATCCAGAGCTGACGCGGATGCCCTCCTCCCCGCGTTTTCCGCCCGCGGACTTGCTTTTTTCCCGCTTCTGCGGTATGATAGCACCGTTCCTGAATACGACAGTTCGTAACCATCCTGTCGATAAACAAAACTAGGGATGTCCGGCGCGGCTTCGCGGCGGACGGTGATGGGCGCTCTGCGTCCATTTTTTTATTTGGGAGGTACCATGAAGAAATTCTCCACCAGACAGCTGGCGCTGAACGGCGTCATCGCGGCCCTGTACGCGGCCGTCACGCTCCTGACCGCCTCGTTCGCGTTCGGCCAGGTCCAGTTCCGCATCGCGGACGCGCTGTGCGTGCTCGTCTGCTTCGACCCCGCGCTCACCGTCGGTCTGACGCTCGGCTGCCTCATCGCCAATCTCTTCTCCACCGTCTCGGCGCTCGACATCGTTATCGGCACCGCGGGCACGCTGCTGGGCTGCCTTTTGACCGTGCGCATCCGCAGGCCGTGGCTGGTTCCCGTTCCGACGATCCTCTCCAACGCCTGTCTCGTCGGGGCCATGCTCGCGTGGGTGTACATGCCGGACGCGCTCGTGCAGGGCTTTTTCATCAACGCCGGCTACGTCGCCCTGGGCGAGGCCGTCGTCCTCTACGCGCTCGGCGTGCCGCTGTTTTTGTACATGCGCAGGACGAACCTGATCGCGAAGCTGGAAAATCAGGACGTCCGCCGCGAATGCAGATGAAAAATCCCCCGTTTGTACCGGGCCGGCAAGCCTGCCGGCCCGGTATCAGCGGGGAATTTTCCGCGCGTGATCGAAACGGGCAGATTTCACAAAAATTTTTCCCAGGCGCAGGCGATGATCTTCGCGTGGTCGAAGGCCAGGCCGCCGGCGTCCAGAATGCGGTAGGCGCTTCTGACGCCCCGGATGGCCGGGCGCGTTTTCTTTTCCAGCACGGCGGAGAATTCTTCCTTGCCTGTAAAGTGCAGCGTCAGCGTCTCCCCGGCTTCCGCTGCGTCCACGCGGAACCAGGCGGCGTCGGCTGCGTCGTCGCCGGCTTTCGCGGCTTCATCCGTCCACAGAAGGGCGGCATACGCCTCGGACATGACCCACATTCTGGGGTCGCGGCCGGGGTCGCTGAAGAGCCCGACGGGCTCCAGGGACAGATTTTTCAGGTGTGTTTCCTCTTCGAGCTCGCGCGCGGCGGTCTCGCCGACGGATTCTCCCCTGTTGGAGAAGCCGCCCGGCAGCGCCCATTTGCCGAGAAACGGATGTCCGCCCCGGCGGATGAGCAGCAGCTCCTTGTGCCCGCTTTTTTCCCGGAACACCGCGATGTCCGCCGTCACGGAGGGCCGCTCGTAGTCTTTCGGCCGGTACTGCGCCAGAAATTCGGCCTCGGTCAGGCCGTGCTTGTCCCGCAATTCCATAATAAGCCTCCTCCGGGGAAATGCCGCCGCGGAAATCCCGCGGCGGCGCTTTCATAATATGATCTCAGAAATCGACCTCGGTGTCGTAGTAGCAGCACTTGAGCAGCTTTTCCATCTCCTCGACGGAGGGCTGGCGCGGGTTGGAGCCGGTGCAGGCGTCGGCCAGGGCGTTGACGGCGATGCCGTGCAGGCGCTCGAGGAACACCTTCTCGGGGACGAAGCCCTGCTCGCAGGGAAGGCCGTCCTTGCCGTAGTGCGCAATGCAGTGCGGAATATTCAGCTTGTCGTTCATGCCGCGCAGGTACTCGATCAGGAGCTGCACCTTCTCGTCGTCGTTCGCGCCGCCGAGCTTCATCTCGTCCGCGATCTCGCCGTAGCGCTTTTTCGCGGTCGGGTCCTTGGCGTTGAAGGCGATGACCTTCGGCAGATACATGGCGTTGGCCGCGCCGTGGATGATGTGCGCGCCCTGGTCGCCGAACACCGCGCCGGTCTTGTGCGCCATGGAGTGGACAATGCCGAGAAGCGCGTTGGAGAAGGCCATGCCGGCCAGGCACTGCGCGTTGTGCATCCGGTCGCGCTTGTCCATGTCTCCATTGTAGGAGCCGATCAGATCCTGCTGGATCATGCGGATGGCAAAGACGGCGAGCGGATCGGTGAAGTCGCTGTTCGCCGTGGAGACATAGGCTTCGATGGCGTGGGTCATCGCGTCCATGCCGGTGTGGGCGACGAGCTTCCCGGGCATTGTCTCGGCGAGGTCCGGATCGACGATGGCCACGTCCGGCGTGATCTCGAAGTCGGCGATGGGATACTTGATGCCCTTTTCATAGTCCGTGATGATGGAGAACGCCGTCACCTCGGTGGCCGTGCCGGAGGTGGAGGAAATCGCGCAGAAACGGGCCTTGCGGCGCAGCTTCGGCAGGCCGAAGACCTTGCACATGTCCTCAAACGTGACCTCGGGGTATTCGTACTTGATCCACATGGCCTTGGCCGCGTCGATCGGAGAGCCGCCGCCCATGGCGACGATCCAGTCGGGCTGGAAAGCCTGCATGGCCTCCGCGCCGCGCATGACCGTCTCGACGGAGGGGTCGGACTCGATGCCCTCGATGGTCTGCACCTCCATGCCGGCCTCCTTCAGATAGGACACCGCGCGGTCCAGGAATCCGAACCGCTTCATGGAACCGCCGCCGACGCAGACGATCGCCTTTTTGCCTTCAAACGTCCTGAGGGCCTCCAGGGAGCCCTTGCCGTGGTATAAGTCACGGGGAAGTGTAAATCTTGCCATATTTCGTTCCTCCTGTAAATTTTTGTATCAGATATTTATTTATCAATATCTTTGTACTTAATATACTCCAGGGTCCATGATCCGTCAATTGGAGTTTCGATAATTTTATATCGATTATTTTATCCCGATTTGTGCCATCCGCCAGTTTGTCCTTCCCCCGGAGAAAAACGTGCGCGCCATGAAGAAGCGTTGTTTCTTCATGGCGCGTTTTTTTAAGGAAACAGATCAGGCTTTGCCGGCGCAGCCGAGCACGTCGATCAGCTTGTGGCGGACGAGCTCCTTGATGTTGGCGCGGGCGGGCTTCAGATACTCGCGCGGGTCAAACTTGTCGGGATGCTCCTCAAAGAACTCGCGGATCGTGCCGGTCATGGTCAGACGGATGTCGGAGTCGATGTTGATCTTGCAGACGGAGAGCTGAGCGGCATGGCGCAGCTCGTCCTCGGGCACGCCGATGGCGTTGGGCATCTTGCCGCCGTGTTCGTTGATCATCTTCACATACTCCTGGGGAACGGAGGAGGAGCCGTGCAGAACGATCGGGAAGCCGGGCAGCCGGCGGGAGACCTCTTCGAGGATGTCGAAGCGGAGGGGAGGCGGAACCAGAATGCCGTCGGCATTGCGGGTGCACTGCTCGGGCTTGAACTTATACGCGCCGTGGCTCGTGCCGATGGCGATGGCCAGGGAATCGACGCCGGTCTTGGTGACGAATTCCTCGACCTCTTCGGGACGGGTGTAGGAGCCGATCGCGTGGCTGACTTCGTCCTCGATGCCGGACAGGGTGCCGAGCTCGCCTTCGACGACGACGCCGTGGTCGTGCGCATATTCGACGACCTTGCGGGTCACCTCGACATTCTCGGCGAACGAATGGGCCGAGCCGTCGATCATAACGGAAGTGAAGCCGCCGTCGATGCAGGACTTGCAGGTCTCATAGTCGGGGCCGTGGTCGAGATGCAGGACGATGGGGATGTCGGGGCAGCAGATGACGGCGGCCTCGACCAGCTTCACAAGGTAGTTGTGGTTGGCATAGGCGCGCGCGCCCTTGGAGACCTGGAGGATGACGGGGGCGTGCTCTTCCTGACAGGCTTCCGTGATGCCCTGAACGATTTCCATGTTATTGACGTTGAAAGCGCCGATGGCATAGCCGCCGTTGTAGGCTTTCCGGAACATTTCGGTTGAAGTTACCAGAGGCATAGTAAAGCATCTCCTTGTTCATTCAAATTCTGTCTGGTATTTTATCAAATAATACGCCTGTTTGCAATAGACGGAATTTACTTTTTCAAAGAAATATGGTATATTTTCAGTGTTCGAATTTTTCATCCGTCAAAAGTTCCAAATATAGGAGGTACCAACATGTCACAGCTCAGAGGTTCCCTCATCATCGGCCAGTCGGGCGGCCCGTCGTCCGTCATCAACGCGTCCGCCTACGGCGTCATCAAAACGGCGCTGGACGCAGACGAGATCACCACGGTCTACGGCGCGTTCCACGGCATCAAGGGCGTTCTGGACGACAAGCTCATGATTATGGACGCCGAGAACCCGCAGGAGCTCGCCCTTCTGCCCTACACGCCCTCGTCCGCGCTCGGCTCCTGCCGCTACAAGATCGCCGACCCCGACGTCGACGACAGCGACTACAAGCGCATCCTCGAGATCTTCAAAAAGTACGACGTCCGCTACTTCTGCTACAACGGCGGCAACGACTCCATGGACACCTGCAACAAGATCTCCAAGTATATGAAGAAGGTCGGCTATGAGTGCCGCGTCATGGGCGTGCCCAAGACCATCGACAACGATCTCTACGGCACCGACCACTGCCCCGGCTACGCCTCCGCCGCCAAGTATATCGCCACCTCCGTCATGGAGGTCTCCCGCGACGCGCACGTCTACGACACCGGCATGATCACGGTCATCGAGTGCATGGGCCGCCACGCCGGCTGGCTGACCGCCGCCGCCGCGCTCGCCAACCTGCGCGAGCCCTGCTGCGACTTCATCTATCTGCCCGAGGTCGATTTCGACCTGGACAAGTTCATCGCCGACGTCTCGGCGCGCTATGCCGAGAAGAAAAACTGCATCGTCGCCGTCTCCGAGGGCATCCACTATGCCGACGGCCGCTTCGTCTCCGAGGCCAAGACCGCCGCGACCGACGGCTTCGGCCATGCCCAGCTCGGCGGCCTCGCCGCGACGCTGGCCAACATCATGAAGGAAAAGACCGGCGCCAAGGTGCGCGGCATCGAGCTGTCCCTGCTGCAGCGCTGCGCGGCCCACTGTGCCTCCGGCACCGACATCGACGAGTCCTTTATGTCCGGCAAGACCGCCGTGCAGGAAATGCTCAAGGGCACAAGCGACTACATGGTGGGCTTCGAATGCAGCCGCACGAACGGCTACACCTGCAAGGCCAAGCTCTTTGAGCTCTCCGACGTGGCCAACTTCGAAAAGAAGTTCCCGCGCGAGTGGATCACCCCCGACGGCAACCACGTCACGAAGGACTTCGTCGACTACGCGCTGCCGCTCATCCAGGGCGAGACCAAAATGGTCAAGGAAAACGGCCTGCCGAGATTCTGCGAGCTCAAGCGGGTCTTTGCAAAATAATATCTGCATCGCGAGGCGAGCGCCATGTGGGACTATCTTCTTTCCGGCGGAACGCTGATCGACGGCACGGGCCGGCCCGGATACCGGGCCGATCTGGCCGTGGAAAACGGAAAAATTGCCGCGATCGGCCGGCTGGACGCGAAAAACGCCCGCGCGGTCGTCCCGGCCGCGGGCCGCGCGGTGACGCCGGGATTCCTGGACATCCACCGCCACGCCGACGCGGCGGTGTTCCGGCCCGGCTTCGGACAGCTGGAGCTCCGGCAGGGCCTGACAACCATCGTGAACGGCAACTGCGGGCTCTCGCTCGCGCCGTGCCCCGACAACCGCCGCGCGATCTACGGCTATCTGACCCCCGTCACCGGCGCGCCGGACGGCGAAACGCCGACCGAAACCCTCGCCGCCTATCAAAAGGCCGCCGGGCAGACGAACCCGCCCCTGAACCTCGGCATGCTGGCCGGGGCCGGCACGATCCGCGCGGCCGCGGCCGGCTTTGGGACGGAGCAGCTGGACGCGGAGCAGGTATCCCGCGTGCACGCGCTTCTGGAGCAGGCGCTCTCCGACGGCGCGCTCGGCGTGTCGCTCGGCCTCGGCTACGCGCCGGAGTGCTTCTATACGACCGACGGGCTCATCGAGGCGCTGCACCCGCTGCAAAGCAGCGGCGTTCCCGTCACCGTGCACATGCGGCAGGAGGGCAGCGGCGTCGTGGGCGCGCTGGACGAAATGCTCGCGGTCGCGCGGGCGCTCCGCACGCCGGTGCACATCAGCCACCTCAAGGCAATCGGCAAGGCCAACTGGGGCCGCTGCATGCCGGAGATGCTGCAGAAGCTCTCCCGCGCGCGGGAGGATGGCCTGGACGTGTCCTGCGACGTCTATCCCTACACGGCGGGCTCCACGCAGCTCATCCACATTCTGCCGCCCGAGTGCCAGACAGGCGGCGTCGCGGAGCTGAGCCAAAATCTGCGCAGGCCGGAATTCCGGCGGCATCTGCGCGAGCGGATGGAAACCGGCTCCGATTTTGAAAACATCTCCCTGCTCGTGGGCTGGGAAAACATCGTGATGTCCAGCCTGCGCCGCCCGGAAAATCAGCGGTTCGCGGGAAAAAGCATTCTGGACGCCGCCCGCGGGCGCGGGCAAGACCCCTTTGACTGCGCGTTCGACCTGCTGGCAGACGAGGACTGCGCGATCACCATGATCGACTTCATTGCCGCCGAGTCCGACATCGAAGCGGCGCTCCGAAGCCCGTTCGTCAGCGTGATCTCCGACAGCACCTATCCCACGACAGGGCTGCTCCATCCGCGCGTGTACGGCACGTACGCGCGCCTGCTCGAACGCTATGTGCGCGAAAGGCGCGTTCTGACGCTTGAACAGGCCGTGGAGCGCGTCACGTCCAGACCGGCCGCGCTCTTCGGCCTCCGGGACCGCGGCGTGCTGGCCGCGGGCCGCAGCGCCGATCTGTGCGTATTTGACCCCGCCCGCGTACACGAGGCCGGCACCTACGCAGACCCCGCGCGCTTCGCTGAGGGCATGGAGTATGTCTTTGTCAACGGCGTCCCCGCCATCGCCGCCGGCGAATTCACCGGCAGCGCTGCGGGGAAAATCCTGTAATTCCAAAAACCGCGCCCGCAGGAACGGCCCCGAGCCGTCCCCGCGGGCGCGCTCTTTTTGCGCTTTCGTCCCGCCCTTTTTTTGCGCCCGTAGGGGCCGATGCCCACATCGGCCCGTTTGCACGGTCTCGTCTTGCTGGTTTTTTTCGGCCTCCGCTGGGGGAACGCCCTCCGGGGGCCTCTTCTTTCCGCTCGTGCGGAAAGAAGAGGAAGAAAGGCACGCCAAAGGGAAGGGCTTTTTACAAAGCCGCCCTTCCCTTTGGAATCCCATCCTCCGAGGATTGTTTTTCCGCCGCGCCTTACGGATGCTGTGCGCGCTGCCTCGCTCTGCTCGGCCCGCGCAATCGCGGTGCGGCGGGGAATGTCGGAGGATGGCCTGCATAGAGAATTGGTCTGTTGAAACGCGGAAACAACCCCACCTGTCATTCTGAGCGAAGCGAAGAATCTTGTCGCAAACTTGCTTTAGATTCTTCGTCGCTGCGCGCCTCAGAATGACAAATGGGGAGGATGTGCGCGAAAGACCAACCCCATTGTCACTCTGAGCGAAGCGAAGAATCTTGTTGCGAATTTACCTTAGATTCTTCGTCGCTGCGCGCCTCAGAATGACAGATGGGGTAGTTGGCACGCTGCTCCGACATTCCCTTCCGCACAGCCCTGCGCGCGTCGAGCGGAGCGAGGCGTCGCGCACGCGCATCCGTTGGACGCGCATCGATAGCAAGCTTCGGAGGATGAGGGTCCAGGGAGAAGGGCGGCTTTGTAAAAAGCCCTTCTCCTTGGCGTGCTCTTTCTTCACCGTCTTTCTGCACGAGCAGAAAGACGGTGCCCCGCAGGGCGCATCCCACGTCCAAAACAAATCTGTACGCAGTACGAGATTCTTCGTCGCTGCGCTCCTCAGAATGACAAGTGGGAAAGATATGCGCGTAAGACCTGTCCGGTACGGCGGGGGCTACAGGAGTTTTCCGTCACGGAGGCGGAAGCGGAGGGAGGCGGGCGCGCCGTTTTGTGTGAAGCCGATCTGCATGACGCCGCCCGCGCAGTCGGCGCGGACGTTTTGGGCCGCGGGCGGCGGCGCGGCGGGGCCGGGATCGGAGGTCAGGTGCACGGAGCCGAATAAAAAACCCGTCTCAAAGAGCACCCGTTTCTGGTCGGCGGTCAGCTTTGTGCCGTCCCGGAGGAAATACACGTCCGGATCGTTCCAGAAGACGCGGCCGTTCAGGTGCGCCCGATAGATCGTGTTGAGAATGGACGGCAGCGTGCCCGTACGCTCGCGGTGCAGAAGGCGCATGACGGGCGCGCCGTTCCAGTCGGGCGACACGTCGCAGCCGACGCGCAGGTATTCCGCGCGGCCCACGCAGGGCAGCACAGGCGCGCCGCAGGCGAGGATCGCGCAGTCCCCCGCGCACTCGCGCAGAAAGCGCATCGCGTCGAAGGCGATCTCCCCGCGCGTCTTGTCGGGCCGCGGCAGAATGCAGACGGCGTAGAGAAAGTCGAGCTTGAAAAAGTCGAAGCCCAGCTGCCGGTATTGTAAGAACACCGCGCGCAGATAGGCCCGCACCCCCTCGTTGTAGAGGTCGAGCGCGGCGAAGCCGCTCCAGTTGCAGCCGCACAGCTTCGGCTGTCCGTCCGCCCCGCGCACGAGCCAGTCCGGATGCTCGCGCCAGAGGCGGCTTTTCTGCTCGCACGCGAAGGGCGCGAGCCACAGCCCCGCGCGCAGCCCTCTTCCGCGCGCGGCGCTGACGACCGGCTCCAGCCCGCCGGGAAACTTCTGCCGGTCGCATTCGAGCCAGTCGCCCACGAACGGCTCGAAGCCGTCGTCGATCTGGAANANNTCGCCNNCGGNNCNCTCGAGNTCCNNCAGNANGNNCTNNTCCGAGATGTCCTGNCCGTGCCGGTACCAGGAGGTGTAGCCCGAGATCGGGCCGCCCTTCGGTCTCGGCGCGCCCAGCAGGTCAAAATAGGAGGCCAGGACCGCGTCCTTCTCCCCTTCCAGGCGGACGAGCTCCAGCGCCCGGTACGGCCCGCGCAGGACCCGGCCCGCACAGTCCTTCCGCGCCTCGGCAATCCCCCGCGCCAGATCGGCGTACAAAACCGTAAAGCCGGTCTGCTCGCAGAGCGAGCCGAAGAGCGTGCAGCGGTCCTGTTCCCGGACATAGCCGTAGCCGAAGCCGTGGAAAAATCCGCGGCTTCGGCGGTATTCGGCGAAATCGTAGTCGCCGTAGCCGTTCAGGGCGTATTTCCTCACGAGCGCCTTCGGCCGGCCGAGAAGGCCCGTCATCCGGTCGCGGCGGGTCAGCTCGCGGCTGTCCGTCCAGGACTGGTAGCCGTTCAGCCAGACGCGCGCGTCCCCGGAAAAATCGCAGCGAATCCGGCACACGACCCTGTCCAGCACCGCCTCGCCCGCGGGGACGAGCGTCAGGCGCACGCGGCCCTCGACGCGGGTCAGCTCGCACCGGAGTCCCGGCCCCGCGCAGCTGTCCCGGAAGCTGAGCCGCTGCGGGCGGCCCTGCGTCCGGTATTCCACCAGAAAATCGCAGGTCATCATGCTTTTTTCTCCGAAATGTCCTTCAGAATTCGCTTTTCCGGGTACCGCAGCAGCGCGATGCCGCCGAGGAAGCAGAACACCGCGGCCACGCCGGCGGTCAGCCGGTAGCCCAGACCGGTGGATTTGCCGATCGACGCGATGCTCGTGAAGAGCAGCATGGCGACGCTCTGGCCCAGCTTGAAGGTGAAGGTGCGCGCGGCGAAGAACATGCCCTCGCGCTTCTCGCCGGTTTTGACCGCGTCGCACTCCGCGACGTCCGCGACCATGGCCTGCTGCAGGATGCCGAGAATCGCCATCGGAACGGCGGCGAGCGCCGCGATGATGACGCCCCAGACCATGCCGGGCAGGCCGAGCTTGCCCGCCTGCGAGGCCAGCGCCATCGCGGCCGCGAAGAGGAAGAAGGCGAAGAGCACGAGCGGCTTTTTCCCGATCTTCTTGGCCAGCAGGTTGACCGGCACGTAGCAGAGGAACGACAGGCCCGTCATCACCGCGAAGAGCACGAACGTCATGGACTCCGGCAGCTTCATGAGCGAGACGATGTAGTAGCTCAGGCCCGTCTGGAAGATCGTCAGCGCAATCCAGTAGGAGATGTCGCTTTTGAGGAAGGTGACGAAGTCGCGGTTGCGGAAGGTCTTGGCGAGCGAGGCGAAAACCGGCGTGTCGCTGGGCGTGGTGTCCACGTAGTCCGGCTCATGGATCGTGAACACCGGCACGAGCATGCACGCGACGGCCGCGGCCGCGATGCAGGCGATGGCCGCGCGGTAGCTGCCCGCGTAGCCGAGGCTGTCCGTCCAGAAGCCCGCGATGTTCGGCACGAGGTACGCCACCGCGCTGCCGACGAAGTAGGTGATGGAGATGTAGGTGGAGATGTTGATGCGGTTCGTCTGCGTGTCGCCGAGCGCCGGTATGAGCGCGTTGTACGGCGTGCAGTAGATCGTCATGAAGAGGTAGAACAGCAGGCAGCACACGAGCAGCATGACCGCGTTCCAGACGCTCTGGCCGCTGACCGGCGAGCAGAACACCGCGACGGTGATGAGGCCGAACGGCACCGCGATGGCGCGCATGAACGGGATGCGCCGTCCGTCGCGGCTGCGGCAGCGGTCGGACCACGAGCCGACGAGCGGGTCCGTCACCGCGTCGAAGATGCGCCCGAGCGCGCTGATGACGCCGATGATCGTGAGGCCGAGCAGCACCCGGCCCTGCTGGAAGAAGATTGTCTGTCCCTTGGCGATCGTCTCCTCGGCCGGCTGATAAAAGAACACCAGCCAGTTGACGACGATGCCGGAGAGCATGCTCCAGCCGAGCTGCCCGATGGCGAAGAGCCAGAGCACCCTGTTCGTGATCGCTTTTTTCATTTCTGATTTCTCCTTTTTTTCACGCTTCAGCTAGGGAAGCTCTGAATAAAAACGGTGCGTAGACTGGCGAGCGATTTTTTCGGCTGACAAGGCAAAGAAGCGCAGGAATCCTGTCGGATTTCAAGCTTTTTTGACGCAGCTCAGACGGAAAAAGCGCCGTCAGGATGCGTGCCGGGTTTATTCAGAGGTTCCTTAGATAGGCGACCGCCATGTCGATGACCGTGGAGAGCTCCTGCTCGCCGGACAGCGCTCTGTCCGCCGCGAGGACATCGCCCCGCAGGTGCTTCTGCGCCAGCAGCATCAGGCTGTGGCTGACGGCAGCATAGTACGCCGCCTCATCCCCCGCGTACGCGACGGACCCGTCTTCCCTGCCCTTTTCAAAGCTGCGCCGAAAGATCGGGTGGAGGTCCAGCACGCTCTTTTCGTAGGCCGTCATGGCCGCCTCGCCGGGCTTCTCGCGCAGGACGAAGTCGTCGAATTCGTACAGGAACCGCAGAAACGCGGGCTGCGAGCGGTAGAGCTCCAAAAACATCCCCCAGAGCGTCCGCACCTGCCCGAGTCCGTCGCTGGCGAGAAACGCCGGGCTTTTGAGCGCGTCCTCGAACAGCCGCGACACGTCCTGCCACAAGAGCGCCCCCGCCTCGGTCACAATGGCCGTCTTCGTGCCGAAATACCGGTACAGCGAGGCCACCCCGACGCCGCAGGCCTCCGCGAGATCGGTCATCTTGACGCTTTCGATGCCCTTCTCCAGAAACAGCTGCGCGGCCGTCAGCACGGCGAGCTGCATTTTGTCGTCCCGGTACTGCCCGAATCGCTGCCGATAGTCCACTTGACAATCCTCCCAAAGTGTGATAGTCTATCTATCAACTGATAGATAGACTATCACATAGGGTATGGATTGTCAAGCGGGGGGCGCAAAAAATGGATCGGGCAAAAATCATTTTCGGAAACGAGATCCGGGACCGGGACTACCGGGCCGCGGTCAAAAAGCAGGAGGGCTTCCTCAAAAAGTACGGCGACGACCGGCAGGCGCACTACGGCGTGCAGCTTTCCGACAGCCCGGTAATCTCGGCGCTCTTCGGCGCAAAGAGCATCCTGCCGGGCGAGTGCCGGGCCGCGGAGTTGGGCGAAAACCCGCTCGTCGTCGGCAACATCCGTATGGGCTTCGGCCACTACCGCATGGCGATGGCCGTGGCCAGCGCGGCGGCCTCGATGGGCTATACGCCCTTCTGGCTGGACTTTCTGAGCTTTCCCGAGAGCGGCTGCTCAAAGATCATCGCGGGGCAGAACGAGCTGTATTCGCTCGGCTCGCGGCTGAGCCAGCGGTTTGCGCTTTTCAACCGGCTCGTCTGGGAGCCGATGAACAGCGAGGGCTTCCGCAAGCTCAGCTACAACGCCGCCGACCAGAAGGTGTCGGAGCTGTTCGCGCCGATCCTCTCGGCCATTCCGAAGGACACGCCGTTCGTCTCGACGCACGCCTGGTGCGCGCAGGCGGCGGAGCACGCGGGCTTCACGCATGTCGTGAGCGCCGTGTGCGACAACTGGCCGATGGCGCTGCACCTGGCCGAGGGCTCGGTGCACGCGGTCCAGACGAGAAGCGCGTTTTTGGGCTACAAGGTGCTGCGCGGCATGGACGCGGAGCGGCAGCTCCGGCCGATGCCCGCGGGGCAGCTGCGCTATGTCGGACACTACGTCGATCACGAGCTGGTCGAGGGCATCGCGCACGACGCGGCGCGGCGGCTGGCGAAGCTCGGGACGGACAGGCCGAAGGCGTATCTGCTCACCATCGGCGGGGCCGGCGCGCAGCGGGCGCTGTTCGAGGCGATCGTGCGCGGGCTGCTGCCCGAAATCGAGGCGGGCAGAGCGGCGCTTTTCCTCAACTTCGGCGACCACCTCGACGCCTGGGAGGACATGAAAAAGGCCGTCCCGGGCCTTGCCGGGACGGCGCAGGAGCACTTCGGGGACTTCGTCTCGGTTGCGGATTTTTACAGCCGGTATCTCGACGCCGACGCGGCGGGCGTCCACGTATTTTACAGCCCGGAGATCTTCCAGGCCGTGTATACGACGAACCTGCTCATGCGGCTGTGCGACGTGCTGCTCACGAAGCCGAGCGAGCTGTCGTTCTACCCGGTGCCGAAGCTGATGCTGCGCCGGGTCGGCGGCCACGAGGCCTACGGCGCGCTGCACGCAAGCGAGCTGGGCGACGGCACCTACGAGTGCCGCACGCCGGAGGAGGTGCTCGGCATGCTCCGCGCGATGGCGCTCGACGGCGAGATTCTTTCGCAGATGAACGAATGCATCCTGGAGAATCAAAAGGCGGGCCTCTACGACGGCGCGTACGAGCTTGTGCGCCTTGCCGCCGCGGAGCGGACCTGATTTTCTGCCCGCAGGGGCTGCGGCAGAACACGGCGCGATAAAAAATCTGTCATTCCCGGCAAAGCCAGGAATGACAGATTTTTTGTCCGCCGCACCCGTCCGGATGCGGCCGACCATATTACGCTTTTCTGATGTCCTCGCCGCGGATGTACTTGCCGAGGGGCTTCCACAGCAGGATGCCCACGATCAGCGTCAGCAGCATGTCGATGAGCATGTAGCTGCCGTTGTAGAGCGCGGAGTAGAACCAGGGCGTCGTCATGGTCATGCCGAAGAATTTCTCGGGCATGTACTCGGCCCAGACGGTCGCGCCGGTGATGTAGTGCGAAAGGAAGCGCAGCACGCAGCCGGCGATTGTGCCGTAGAAGAAGCCGTACTTCTGCCGGTGGAACAGGCCGGCCACGCCCAGCAGCGAGAAGGCCACGATGTAGTCGCCCAGCATCGACTGCCAGCTGTAGGCGTAGGCGCCGTCGAGCAGCAGCTGCAGCACGCTGAACGCGAACGAGGCGATCATGCCCGGCCCGAAGCCCCAGCGGGCGCAGTAGAGGAAGATCGGCAGCATGCTCAGCGTGATCGCGCCGCCCTGCGGCAGCTCGAAGAGCTTCAGATAGCCCAGCGCCTGCGCCAGCGCGATCAGGATGGCGCCCTCGCACAGGGCGCGGAGCGTCAGAAGCCCCTTTGTCTTTTTCCGTACGTCGGTTTGGGTCGCGGTGTTGTCCATGGTAAAGACCTCGCAAAAAAAGAGTACCGCAATACAACCTGTATGGGTGTAGTGCGGTACGAAACTTTCTGCGGCACGAATCAGCTTCCTACGCCGGCATTACCCGGATCAGGTTCAAGGGACATGCGCTCGCGCGCAATCTCAGCCGGTTTCCCAGCGCCCCTGTATTCGATTGTCCTTGCGGCCATGTTCATTATAGCACGGCCGCGCCCTTTTGCAAGGTTTTTCTGAAAATGGGTTGAAAAACCGCCAATAAAGTGTATGATGGTAGGGCTGCGCGAAAGGAGGCGGTTGCCATGACCAGGCCGCGCATCCCACAGGCCGATTTTACGACCGGCCCCGTTCTGAAAAACATGCTGCGCTTCTTCGTGCCGATTATGCTCGGGACGCTGCTGCAGCTGCTCTATTCCACCGTGGACGCGATCATCCTCGGCCGCTTCGTGGGCAAAACCGCGCTGGCCGCCGTCGGCGGGTCGGACATGGTGCTCATCAATCTCATCGTCGGCTTCTTCGTCGGCCTGTCCTCGGGCGCGTCGGTCGTCATCTCCCAGCACTACGGCGCGGGCGAACAGGCGCTCGTGAGCAAGTCCGTCCACACGGCCATCGCGCTCTCGCTCGCCATCGGCGCGTTCACCATGGCGGCGGGCATCCTCGTGACGCCGCTGTTTCTCACGGCGCTCGACACGCCGCAGGACGTGCTGCGCTATTCGCGCGACTATCTCGTCTGGTACTTCGCCGGCATGATCCCGTCCATGGTCTACAACATGGGCAGCGGCATCCTCCGCGCGGTGGGCGACTCCAAAAGCCCCCTGCTCTTCCTCGCCGTCTGCGCGGCGGCCAACACCGTGCTCGACCTGCTGTTCGTGGCGGTGTTCCGGATGGCGGTCGCGGGCGCGGCCATCGCCACGAGCCTGTCGCAGTTTCTCTGCGCGGGCCTCGTCGTGCGCACGCTCGCGCGGCAGAAAAACGCCTGCCGGCTCGACCTCCGGCGTCTCGGCTTCGACCGGACGCTTCTGAAACGGATGCTCTACATCGGCCTGCCGGCGGGCCTCGCCAGCACGATGTACAGCGTGACGAACCTGTTCGTGCAGAAGGCCATCAACCTGCTCGGCACCGACACCGTGGCCGCGTGGTCGGCTTTCTGGAAGCTCGACGGCCTCTACTGGCCGATCTGCGCGGCCATCGGCATCGCGGTCATGACCTTCGCCGGCCAGAACTACGGCGCGCGAAAGCCGGAGCGCGTCAAAATGAGCATCCGCGCGGGGCTGGAGATCCATCTGACCTTTTCCGTGCTCTTCACGCTCGCGCTCTTCTTCCTGCGCGAGCCCGCCATCCGCCTGTTCTGCCGGGACGAGGACGTGGTGGCGCAGGGCGTGCGGATTGTCACGTACATCGTGTTCTTCTATCCCGCGTTCTCCTGCACCGAAATCTTCTCGTCCGCCATGCGCGGCGTGGGCAACGCCGTCACGCCGACGGTCCTGACGCTGCTGGGCGTGTGCGTGCTGCGGCTCATTCTGCTGTTCACCGTGACCTTCCCGCACCTGTCCAACTTCACGATCGCCCTGTGCTACCCCGTGACCTGGACGGCGTCGTCGGTGCTGTTTCTGCTCTATTACCGCTTCGGCCGCTGGATGCCGAAGCAGTCGGAGAAGGAGCAGGCGCTGTAGGGGCGGCACCGCACAATTCCGCGCCTGGCATTGTGCGGGATTGCCCCAGAAAAACAGCTCCGCCGCGGGGCGAAACGGTCAAAGCCGTTCCGCCCCGCGGCGGAGTGCTTTCAGAACGTGGCGACCTCCTGCTCGGCGGGCTGGGCGGACTCCACGCTGATCGACGCCAGGATGGGCCCGACGCCCTTGTAGAGCGGATGGAATTTGACCTCCACCTTCGCCAGCACCGTGACCCACTCGCGGGCCTTGAGCTCGGCGCTGTCGGCGTACTTGCAGGGGATGCCCATGAAGGTAATGTCCGCCTCGCAGCAGGTCATCACAAACCGGCCCGGCGCGAACATGCCCTCCTTTTCCCGGCGCAGCCGCGCGACCTGGCCCTTGAAGCGCACGGTCTTGCCCGTGTACTTTTTCGGCTCCTCGGTGATGTCGCGGTAGAACAGGGCGTAGTCCTCGTCCTTGATCTCGATGATGGGGGCGGTGATGTCGAACGGCAGGGGGTCCTCGATGTCGTCGTAGTGCGTGCTGCCGTCTGTGTAGTCGTAGACGATCTCGATGCGGCGGCTGACGGCGCGGGCGATCTTGTGGTACGGCATCAGATCCTGGCCCTTCTGCATGCGGTTGAACACCACCATCTGCGCGCCCGTGAGCTTGTCCACGACGAGCGCGCGCATGTTGGCGTTGTAGCTCAGAAACGTCCGGCTGTCGGCGAACATGACCTCCTGCGCGATCTGCCAGTCGTCGGGCGTCTTCTGGTAGAAGTCGCCCGCCATGCGCATGCCGTTGAGCTCGACGACCACCCGCTCGGCGCGGTGCTTTTTCAGCAGCGCCTGCAGCGTCTCCGGGCTCAGCTCGTCGTAGTCGGGCGACTCGAGATACACGCAGTCGTGCGGATAGGAGGACATGTCGTACTCCTCCTCGCCCTCCTCCAGCACCAGCAGCAGCGTCCGCTCGCCGGCGTTGAAGCGCTCGTCCTCCAGCGTCTCCTGGATGAATTTCGTCTTGCCGGAATCGAGGAAGCCGGTGAAGACGTACATGGGAACAGGCATGGCGGCCTCCTTATTTCTCTGCGCCGAACAGCGCGGCAATGGCGGGCTCATCAAGCTTCGAGCCGATCACGCAGACGCGGCCCGTGACCATGGCGCAGCCGTCGCGGATGTCGGGCTCGCCCGGAACATAGTCGAAATGGATCCACCGCTCGCCGTCCGCGGAGGCGACATAACCCTTTGCCCGCAGCACCAGGCCGAACCGCTCGTCCTCCAGCGCCTTCAGGATAGCGGCGATTTCGTCCTTCGTGAACTTTCTGTGGGTCTCTTCGCCCCAGCTGGTAAACACCTCGTCGGCGTCGTGCTCGCCGTGGTGATGGTGATGATGGTGGTGCTCGTGGCCGTCTTCGTCGTGGCGGCATTCGCAGGCGTCGCCGTCGTGATGATGGTGATGCTCGTGCTCGTCGTCGTCATCGTCGTGGTGATGGTGATGCTCGTGTTCGTCATCGTCATCGTCGTCGTGATGATGGTGGTGCTCGTGCTCGTCGTCGTCATCGTCGTCATCGTCGTGATGATGGTGATGCTCATGCTCGTCGTCATCGTCATCGTCGTCATCGTCGTGATGGTGATGCGCCTCCTCCTCGAGCTTCGCCATCTCGTCGGCGATGGAGGTGCGCTGCTCCATGGCCTCCATGAGCTGCCGGCCCGTGAGCTGCGGCCAGGGCGTCGTCACCAGCACGGCGGCGGCGTTGTGCTCGCGGAGCATGCGCACGGCCTCGTCGAGCCGGGCCTCCTGGATGGTGTCCGTGCGGCTGAGAATCAGCGTGTTGGCGGTTTCGATCTGGTTGTTGTAGAACTCGCCGAAGTTTTTCATATAGCTCTTGCACTTCGTCGCGTCGATCACGGTCACGAAGTTGCCGAGCTGCACGTCGTCGCTCGTCACCTTGCGCACTGCGCCGATCACGTCGGACAGCTTGCCGACGCCGGACGGCTCGATGAGGATGCGGTCGGGCGCGTAGTCGGCGATGACCTGTCTGAGGGCTCTGCCGAAGTCGCCGACAAGGCTGCAGCAGATGCAGCCGGAATTCATCTCGGTGATCCTGATGCCGGCCTCCTGCAGAAAGCCGCCGTCGATGCCGATTTCGCCGAACTCGTTTTCAATGACGGCGATTTTGAAAACGAGTTCGGCGAAGTCCCGGTGGACAATCAGCTGATTGTCCACCGGGACTTCGCCGAACTCGTTTTCAATGACGGCGATTTTGAAAACGAGTTCGGCGAAGTCCCGGTGGACAATCAGCTGATTGTCCACCGGGACTTCGCCGAACTCGTTTTCAATGACGGCGATTTTGAAAACGAGTTCGGCGAAGTCCCGGTGGACAATCAGCTGATTGTCCACCGGGACTTCGCCGAACTCGTTTTCAATGAGCACCAGCTTCTCGCCGGCGTAGGCTTCTTTGATCATCTTCTTGATGAGCGTCGTCTTGCCCGCGCCGAGGAAGCCTGAATAAATGTCAATTTTTGTCATGGGAAATGCACTTCCGTTTCTTTTCGATAGTATTTTGGATTATAGCACGTTTTATCTTCAACATCAAGAAGTCCCGCAAAATCGATTGACAAACCGGAGGGTTTATGATAAGATAATTTGCGCGTCTGATCGCGCCCGGATTCGGAGAGATGTCCGAGCGGTTTAAGGAGCCGGTCTTGAAAACCGGTGACGCAGCAATGCGCCGTGGGTTCGAATCCCACTCTCTCCGCCATTCTTTCCACAATATTGCACTTTCATTCGACCTGCGGAAGTACCCAAGAGGCCGAAGGGGCTCCCCTGCTAAGGGAGTAGGCGTCTAATAAACGCGCGAGAGTTCAAATCTCTCCTTCCGCGCCAGAAATACCGTAAATGCCGTCCGGCATTTACGGTATTTCAGTCTGTTGAAAAAGGCCTGCGGCCTTTTTCAACAAAAGGCTGCGGTCTGCTGCGCGCGGGATTTTCGCGGCGTGGGACGTGAAAATCCCACACTTGCAGCCCGTAAAGTGTGTTTTCCGACGTACACGCCGCCCGAAAACACGGATTTACAACTTATTTGCGCCTGCGGGCGCAAACTCTGCGAGGCTTCTTTTCCCGGCAGATCAGCCGCCGATGGGCGAGACGGAGAAGGAGGTCTCCTCGAGCGTGCCGAGCAGCATGCGCGCGGTGTCGAGCGAGGTGAACATNGGATCTCGTCGCTGCCCTCAGAGAGCTTGCCGAGCGTATGCGTGCGGATGCCGTCCGCGCGGAGCACCTTCGCGGTGCCGACCGTGGCGGCGATGTTGAAGCCGAGGCGGTAGAACCGGCGAACGAGCGGCAGGGCCTCCTGCTTGTCCTCGTCCGCGACCGTGACGATCACGGTGCCGTGGTCGCACACGCGCACGCCGGACGCCTTGAGCGCCTTGTAAAACGCGCGGTTGAGGCTCGCGTCGTAGCCGATGGCCTCGCCGGTGGACTTCATCTCCGGCGACAGATAGGCGTCGAGCCCCGCGAGCTTGGAGAACGAGAACACGGGCACCTTTACATACCAGCGCGCCGGCGTCGGGGCGCAGAGCTCCGTGATGCCCTGCTCGCGCAGGGATTTGCCGAGGATGACGCGCGTGGCGATGTCTCCGAGGGAGTAGCCGGTCGATTTGGACAAAAACGGCACCGTGCGCGACGAGCGCGGGTTGACCTCGATGACGCAGACGCGCTCGTCCTTCGCCACGATGAACTGGATGTTGTAGAGCCCCACGATGCCGATGCCGAGCCCGAGCCGTTTCGTATAGTCGAGCAGGACCTCGCGGACCTTCTGCGAAATGGAGAACGTCGGGTAGACGCTGATGGAGTCGCCCGAGTGGATGCCGGTGCGCTCGACGAGCTCCATGATGCCGGGGACGAACACGTCGCGCCCGTCGCAGATGGCGTCCACCTCGAGCTCCTTGCCGCCGATGTACTTGTCCACCAGCACGGGCTGGTCCTCGTTGACGGCGACGGCGGTTTTGAGGTACTTGCGCAGCTCCGATTCGCGGGAGACGATCTGCATGGCCCGCCCGCCCAGCACGTAGCTCGGGCGCACGAGCACCGGGTAGCCGATGCGCCCGGCGGCGGCCGCGCCCGCGTCCACGCTCGTGACGGCCTCGCCGCGCGGCTGCGGGATGCCCAGCTCCAGCAGCACCTTTTCAAACGCGTCGCGGTTTTCGGCCTTCTCGATGGCGGCAAAGTCGGTGCCGATGAGCCGGACGCCGCGCTTCATGAGCGGCTCCGCCAGGTTGATGGCCGTCTGGCCGCCGAGCGAGGCGATGACGCCGTCGGGCTGTTCAAGGTCGATGATGTTCATGACGTCCTCGACGGTCAGGGGTTCAAAATAGAGCTTGTCCGCCGTGGTGTAGTCGGTGGAGACCGTCTCGGGGTTGTTGTTCACGATGATGGCCTCGAAGCCCGATTCGCGGATGGTCTTGACGGCGTGGACGGTGGAGTAGTCGAACTCCACGCCCTGCCCGATGCGGATGGGGCCGGAGCCGAGCACGAGGATTTTCTTTCTGCCGGAGACGACGGACTCGTTTTCCTGCTCGTAGGTGGAGTAGAAATACGGCACATAGCTGTCGAATTCCGCCGCGCAGGTGTCGATCATCTTGTAGACGGGCGCGAGGCCCTCTTTTTTCCGGAAGGCGGTGACGTCCTGCTCCGTGCTGTTCCAGAGGCGGGCGACGTACCGGTCCGAGAAGCCCAGGCGCTTGCCGCCGAGCAGCGTGTCCCGGTCCCACGGCGCCGCCGCGAGGGCGCGCTCGTAGTCGATGATGCTGCGGATGCGGTCGAGGAAGAGCATGTCGATCTTCGTGGCGTTCCAGATGACGCCGAGGTCGGTCCCGCGGCTGATGAGCTCCGCGATGGCGAACAGCCGGTCGTCCGTCGGCTCGGCGATATACGCGAGCAGCTCGTCCGGGCTCATGGCGTCGAACTTCGCCATGTAGAGGTGGCTGACGCCGATCTCCAGCGAGCGGGCGGCCTTGAGCAGGCTCTCCTCGATCGTCCGGCCCACGGCCATGACCTCGCCGGTGGCCTTCATCTGCGTGGAGAGGCGGTTGGACGCGCCGGGGAACTTGTCGAACGGGAAGCGCGGCATCTTCGTGACCACATAGTCGAGGGCCGGCTCGAAGCACGCGGGCGTGTTGGCGAGCCGGATCTCGTCGAGGCGCAGGCCGACCGCGATCTTGGCCGAGACGCGCGCGATGGGATAGCCGCTGGCCTTCGACGCCAGCGCCGACGAGCGCGAGACGCGCGGGTTGACCTCGATGACGAAATAGCCGAACGACTCCGGGTCGAGCGCGAACTGCACGTTGCAGCCGCCCTCGATTTTCAGGGCGCGGATGAGGCGCAGGGCGCTGTCGCGCAGCAGGTGGTATTCCTTGTTCGTGAGCGTCTGGCTCGGCGCGACGACGATGGAATCGCCCGTGTGGACGCCCACCGGGTCGAGATTTTCCATGTTGCAGACCGTGACGGCCGTGTCGTTGGCGTCGCGGATGACCTCGTACTCGATCTCCTTGTAGCCCTTGATGCTCCGCTCGACCAGCACCTCGTGCACGGGCGAGAGCGCGAGGGCGTTTTTCATGAGCTCGCGGAACGCCGCCTCGTCGTCGGCGAAGCCGCCGCCGGTGCCGCCGAGCGTGAAGGCCGGGCGCAGCACCACCGGATAGCCGATGTGCTCCGCCGCCGCCAGCCCCTCCTCCAGCGAGTGCGCGATCTCGGACGGGAGCACCGGCTCGCCGAGCCGCTGGCACAGGGCCTTAAACAGCGCCCGGTCCTCCGCCTGCTCGATCGACTCCGCGCGCGTGCCCAGCAGCTCCACGCCGCACTCTTTGAGCACGCCTCCGCGCTCGAGCTCCAGCGCAAGATTCAGCCCCGTCTGGCCCCCGAGACCGGGGATCAGCGCGTCGGGCCGCTCCACGCGGATGATGCGCGCGGCGTATTCCGGGGTGAGCGGCTCCATGTAGATTTTATCCGCGATGGCCGCGTCGGTCATGATGGTGGCGGGGTTGGAGTTGAGCAGCAGCACCTCGTAGCCCTCCTCGCGCAGGGCCAGGCACGCCTGCGTGCCCGCGTAGTCGAACTCGGCGGCCTGCCCGATGACGATGGGGCCGGAGCCGATGACCATGATCTTGCGGATGTCAGTTCTTTTCGGCATCTTCGCGGGCCTCCTTCATGGCGGTGAGAAAGCGGTCGAACAGGTACGCGCTGTCCTGCGGGCCGGGCGCGCTCTCGGGGTGGTACTGGACGGAGAACACGCGGTCGGACGGGCAGGCCAGCCCCTCGACGGTGCCGTCGAGCAGATTGACGTGCGTGACCGCGAGGCCGGTGCCCTCCACCGACTTTGCGTCCACCGCGTAGGAGTGGTTCTGGCTCGTGATCTCGATTTTCCCGCTCGCCAGCTCCAGCACGGGGTGGTTGCCGCCGCGGTGGCCGAATTTGAGCTTGTACGTGCCGGCGCCGTAGGCCAGCGCGATGATCTGGTGGCCCAGGCAGATGCCGAAGATCGGGAATCGGCCGCGCAGCGCGCGCACGAGCGCAATGACGGGCGCGGCGTCCTCCGGGTCGCCGGGGCCGTTGGAGAGGAACACGCCGTCCGGGCGCATGTCCGCGATCGCCTCGGCGGGCGTGTCGTACGGGACGACCGTCACGTTGCAGCCGCGCCGCGTGAGCGAGCGGATGATGTTCAGCTTGACGCCGCAGTCCACCGCGACGACGTGGAATTCGTGGTTGGAGGTGCGGGCGTACCACCGCTTCTGGCAGCTCACGCGCGCGACCTGGTCGTGCGGCAGCTGCGTTCTCAAAAGCAGGGCGGCGGCCCGCTCGGGCGGCAGCTCCGCGTCGCAGATGAGCGCCTTCCGGCTGCCCCTGTCGCGGATGGAGCGCGCCAGCATTCGGGTGTCGAGGCCCGCAATGCCGGGGATGCCGTTCTCCTCCAGGATCTCCGAGAGCGTTTTGGTGTAGCGGAAGTTGGAGGGGCTGTCGTTGTATTCCCGCACAACCAGCGCGCCGAGCGAGGGGATCTTCGTCTCGAAGTCGTCGTCCGCCGTGCCGTAGTTGCCGATCAGCGGATAGGTCATCACGACCATCTGGTCGGTGTACGAGGGATCGGAGACGATCTCCTGATAGCCCACCATCGAGGTGTTGAACACCAGCTCGCACACGCGCATCCCGCGCCCGCCGAACCCGCTGCCATAGAATTCGCTGCCGTCCTCCAGAACGATCTTCCGGTCAAAGCCCAGTGCCATATGCCGCGTCCTTTCCGCCCCATGCCATTTTTCTCAGAATACCATGTTTCGTCCTCCCCCGCAATTGACGAACAGCCCAAATCCCGCGTGTTTTCGTCAATTTGCATTGTATAGATTGTCATTTTTCGCAAAAATACCTAAATAATTTTTAGGTACTCGAAATATTATTCATTATTTTGTTTCCAATGAATGTATATACATTATATTCGGCATATATTCATATCGTTTCGCATATTTATCGTTTGTGTATTTTGACGAATTTGACGTCTTCCCGCTCGCTCGGCAGCCGGCGGCCATGGCCCGCCGCGGCTCTCGCGAAGAAAAAAAGCCGTCATCCTCCGCATGCGAAGGATGACGGCTTTTCAATTGATCCGGTTCCGGTTTTCAGACGCTGAACATTTTCATCTCTTCGCCGCTCCGGTAGGCCAGCTCCATGATGCTCTGGACGTGCACGGCGTCCTCGGCCGGCACCTCGAGGGGCTTGCCGTGCAGGATGGAGTCGGCGAAGCTTTCGATCTCGCGGCAGTAGAGGTTGCCGAAGTCGCCCGGCACGTCGACGCCGGCGTCGTCGCTGTGCGTCTGCGTGGCGTTGTAGGCGAGGTTCTTGTCGATGTATACCGCGTTCAGCCTGCCGCCGTCGATCTGGCCGATGACGGTGTCGCCGAGCAGGCGGCCCTTCGTGCCGAAGAACTCCAGCCGCCACTTGGACGCCTCGTCGGGGATGTTGAAGTTGGTCTGCACGACGCACTGCGCGCCGTTTTCCATGCGCAGCATGACGGTGGAGGTGTCCTCCACGTCGTACTCCGGCTCCGGGAAGGCGATTTTCTCGTTGAACGAGCCGACCTTGGTCACGCGCATGCCGGTGACATACTCCATGAGGTCGATGCAGTGCACGGCCATGTCCATCATGCAGCCGCCGCCCGCCTTGGATTTAATCTGCCGCCAGTTGCCCTTTTCATACGGCAGCCACAGCGTAAACTGGGAGTAGCCCGACACGACCTGGCCGATCTTGCCCTCGGCGATGGCCTTTTTCATGTTCTGCTCGTGCGCGCCGAAGCGCATCATAAAGCCCGCCGCCACCCGCACGCCCTTGGCGCGGCAGTAGCGCAGCACCTCGCGGCCCTCCTCCGAGGACATGGCCAGCGGCTTTTCGATGAGGATATTCTTGCCGTAGTCCGCCGCGAGCTTCGCCTGTCTGGCGTGCATCACGATGGGCGTCGCGATATAGACCGCGTCCACCTCGGGGTCCTGCAGCAGCGCCTCGTCGCTCGTATAGGCGCGCTTGGCGCCGTATTTGGCGCGCACGGCCTCCGCGGCCTCGGCGCGGACGTCCATGACCGCCACCAGCTCCGCGTTCTTTGCCAGCATCATGCCGGGGATCGTCCGCCTGTCGGCGATGCCGCCGCAGCCGATGACGCCGAAACGAAGTTTTTCCATAGTCCATCCTCCGATGTTATCAGAATTCTCTCTCTATTTTATCCGGTCTGCGGCAAAAAGCAAGACCGAGATTATTGGGCAATCCCGCGCAATTCCGGGCAAGATCGCGAAGCACAAGGCGCCGCCTTATTTTCCCGCGAGCAGGCGGAAGTTTTCGCGGTTGGCGGCATAGAGGCGGGTGAACACCTCGAAATTGCGGTCGTACACCGCGCGGTTGTCGGGATTCGGGCGGTAGACGGCCGACGCGGGCACGAACGCGCGCACGTCCGCGAGGCTCGGAACGATCCCCAGCCCCACGGCCATCACGGCCGCCGCGCCGACGCTGCCGACGTTCTGCGGCGAATCGACCGTCTCCACCGTGCGGCCCAAAATGTCCGCGAGGATCTGGCACGTCCCGCCGGACAGCGCGCCGCCGCCCACGAAGCGGACGGGGTCGGAGGTTTTGACCTTCTTCCCCTGCCGCTCGAGCATCCAGCGCAGATGGAAGCAGACGCCCTCCACCACGGCGCGCAGCAGCTCCGTCTTGCCCGTCTCGAGCCGGATGCCCAGGAAGATGCCCGCGCTGTCGGGGTCCTCGAACGGGCAGCGGTTGCCGTGCAGCCACGGGGCGAATACCACGCCGCCCGCGCCGGGCGCGGCCTTGCGGATCGTCTCGGTCAGATACTCGTACAGGCTCGTGTACCGGGCCTCCAGACCCTCGGTGACGCTGCGCTTTTCCAGATACACCCCGATCTCGTCGAGGGCCAGATGGTCCTTGACCCACTCGAGGCATTTGCCCGCCGTCTCCATCTCGGCGAAGTAGTTGTACAGACCCGTCTGCGCGCCGACGATGGAGGCGATCATCGCCCCGGTGTCGAGCGCCTGGCGGTCCACGACCGTCGAGACCCAGCCGGAGGTGCCCCAGTACAGATGCGTGTCGCCCGCGCGCGTGCAGCCCGCGCCGACGCCGATGAGCGAGGCGTCGCCGCCGCCGCCGAAGACCGGCGTGCCGGGCGCGAGGCCCAGCTCTCCCGCCGCGCCGACCGTGAGCGTCCCCGCCACGTCGGTCGAGCGGATGATTTTGGCCAGGTGCGCGGGGTTGACGCCCAGCATCCGGCACATCTCCGCGCTCCAGCCCGCATGGCCGCGCCGCGTGTCGTACAGCAGCGTCGCGAACGCGGAGTCCTCGGTCATGACGAACTGCCCCGTGCAGCGCGCGAGCAGCGCCTCCTTCACGTCGAGCCACTTGTACGCGCGCGCGAAGTTTTCCGGCTCATGCGCCTCGACCCACTTGTATTTCCACACGGGGTCCTTGACGCTCGACGACACCGCGCCCGTGATGGCGAGACTTCTCAGAAGCTTTCCGACGTTCGCGCCCGCGACCTGCGGGCCGTAGGCGATGCCGCGGCGCAGCTCCGCGCGCGAGCGCTGGTCCATGTAGCTCATGGGCCGGCGGACCGGCAGGCCGTCCTGCCCGACCAGCACCATGCCCTGCATCTGCGAGCAGAAGGACACGCCCGCGACGCTCTCCGGCGCCGCGCCGGCCTTCGCGAGCACCGCCCGCGTGGTGCGGCACATGGCCGCCCACCACTCCTGCTCGTCCTGCTCCGCCCCGCCGTCCGGCGAGAGATAGAGCCCGTAGCCCTCGTTTTCGCTCGCGAGCAGGCGGATGCCGCCGTCCAGACTGAACAGGCACGTCTTGACCCCGGTCGTCCCGATGTCGTACGCCAGAACTTTTGTCATACTGCCGCTTCCTCTCCCTCATGATGCGCGACCGCCGCGCTGGAAAACGCAAACGCGGATTCCAGAAATTTTAGCAGCTGCTCCGTCAGCGCGCCGTCGTCCGGCGCGCCGCCGCAGAACCGCTCCATCCGCGCGCGGAAATAGTCGCTGCAATACGAAAATTGCAGCATCATCAGCAGGTTGTCGAAGAAAAACGCGAACAGGCCGGGGTCGAGGTCGTCCCGCACCTCGCCGTTTTTCGCCGCCTGCCCGATGCGGGCGCGGTAGAGATCGGCGGAGACGCCCTCGATCTCGTCCGCGAGCTTTTTCGCGTATTCGCCGCTGCTCGAGGCCGCGATCTTCAGGTACAGCCGCAGATAGTCGCCCCGCTCGCGCGCGACGCGCTGCACCGCTTCGATGGCCGCCTGCGCGCCCGAGAGCATCCGCCCGTCCCGGCTCTCGATCTCCTGCAGCGCGCCGCGCAGCTCGTCGAGCGTTTTTTCCAGGCAGGCGTCAAAAAACGCGTCCTTGTCCCGGTAGTACTTGTACAGCACGCCCACGCTGATGCCGGATTTTTTGGCGATGGCCGCCATGCTGGCCTTCTCGGGGCCCGCCAGCGCGAATTCCGAGATTCCGTTTTCCAGAAGCTCGCCCAGCTTTTCCTGCGTCAGCTTTTTCTTCATCGGTCCGCCTCCTTCAGGCGGGCGTAGCGGTTGAGATAGACGGCCCGCTGCAGCGCGGCGTCCGTCCGGGCCAGCGGCCCCGCGCCGGGCACGTTTTCGGCGTAGAGCTGCGCGCGGCAGTCCTTCTCCAGAATCGTCCGCACGGCCTCGGCGTCCTCCCGCGTTTTGCCGGTGCAGAGCGCGCCGAGGCACCGCAGCAGCACGGCGTTTTTTCCGAAGAGCGCCGCCGCGGCCCGCTGCGGCTCCGCCTTCACACACAGGAGCTCCGCGCCCGCGATCTGCGCCAGATCGTCGAGATACGGGCGGAGGCTTCTCCCCCGCCGGCTCAGCTCCGCGACGGCCGGCGAGCGGTCGGCCAGGATGCAGCGGGCGCTCGTGCCGCGGTAGACGGCCGCGTGCAGATCGGCGGGGAACGGCAGCTCCGTGTCACGCACCTCGTACAGCACGACCTCGCCGCCGACCTTCAGCCGGAACCGCTCGCCCTCGCGCACGCTGCTGCCGCAGTCCTGCGTCAGCGCGCCGTCCGGCTCCGAGCCGGCCAGCTCCCGCAGGCAGGCGCTCTCGAGCGACATCGCGGCAGAGAACGCATCCTCCTCGTCCGCCCCCGCGCACACCGCGCCGTGGCCGCGCAGGAAGACGGCCCCGGCCTCGGGATTGGCGGCGAAGGCCGCCGCCGCCGCGCCGGCGAGCTTTTTGGTGGACGGCATGCCGTACTGCGCGCAGGGAATCACCCCGCCCGGCGCGCCGGCGTCCGGCAGGTCCCGGCCCGCCGCGCCCACGCAGGAGGCGGCATACTGGTGGGTATGGATGAGAAAGTTCGCCTCCGGCCGCAGCCGGTAGATCGCCGCGTGCATCCCCTTCTCGCTCGAGGGCCTGTGCGGCCCGCGGGACTCGAGCGTGTCGAAGCGCACCGCGGCCATGTCCTCCGGCGTGAGGCGCTCGTAGGCCAGCCCGCTCGGCGTGATGAGAAATTCCGTGTCCGAAAGCCTCGCGCTGAGATTGCCCCAGGTCCGGGCCACAAGCCCGCTCTCCAAAAGCCGGTTTCCCGCGCGCACGAGCTGCTCGCGCAGGGCCTGTTCGTTCTGTTCCATCTCAGGACCCCATCGGCCCGCAGGCCGCCAGCACGTGGTCGAAGCGCGCGAGCACGTCGTCGATCATCTCTTCGGTATACGCCGCGCTCGTGTACAGCCGCGAGCCGGCCAGCGTCACCAGTCCCTCGGCCATGTACGCCGCGCCCATGTGCTCCATCTCCTTCTGGCGGACGGAGGTCTGCTTCAGGATGCCGGGAATCGCCCACGGCTTTGTCCAGTCGATGCAGAAGTGCATCGTGCCGACGCTGTCGAGATGGCAGATGGAGCCCTGGTTGAACGCCACGAACGGCAGCTCGTATTTTTTGATGAGATCCTGCAGGCCCCTCGTGAGCCGGTCGCCCATGCGGCCCGCGACCTCGCAGGCATTGCGCTTTTCGATTTCGCACAGCGTATAGTAGCCCGCGGCGCAGGAGATGGGCGTCGCCGCCATCGTGCCGCCGCACATCGCCTTCGCCACCTTCTTGCCCGACGAGTCGAGCCCCGCGCCGAGGTGCGCCATGCAGTCGCGGTGGCCGCCGACGCCGCCCGCGCCGGGATAGCCGCCCGCCACGATCTTGCCGAACACCGTGAGATCGGGATCGACGCCGAAATAGCCCTGCGCGCCGCTCGGCCCAAGCCGGAAACCGGTCACGACCTCGTCGAAGATGAGCAGCGCCCCGTATTCGTGGGCCAGCGCCTCGACGCCCTTGATGAATTCCTTCGACACCGGCCAGGTGCCGCTCTCCGGGCCGACCGGCTCGACGTAGATCGCCGCCGTGCCGCCGTCGAGCTTGTTGCGCCGCAGCTTGCGCTCGAGATCCTCCAGATCGTTCGGGAAGAACTCGTCCGTGTGGCGGAACACGTAGCCGGGGACGCCCTTGGACAGGATGCCCTTGGTGCCGGGGATGCGCATGCCGTAGGCCAGCTGGTCGCTCCAGCCGTGATAGGCCCCGCCCATCTTGAGGAGGTTCTTCTTCCCGGTCTTGAGCCGCGCGATCCGCGCCGCGCACATGTCCGCCTCGGTGCCGGAGCCGAGCATCCGGAACAGATCGACCGACGGCACCATCTCGCTGATTTTTTTGGCGAGCTTGTATTCAAACTCGTGGAACAGGCCGGTGGACGGCCCGCAGGTGTTCAAAAGCTCGATGACGGGGCCCCGCACGGCGGGGTCGTTGCTGCCGAGGATCGTCGGGCCGCCGGCCTGCAGCAGGTCGTAATACCAGTTGCCGTCGATGTCCCACAGCTTCGCGCCCTCGGCCCTGGTGATGACCATGGGGAACGGGTAGTTGAACGCCAGGTTGTGCTGCACGCCGCCGGGGATGACGTTTTTCGCCTCCTCGATCATCGCCTTCGAGCGCGGGCATCTGGCCTGGAAATAATCGCGCTCATAGGCCGCCAGCGCCTTCTTCTGAACTGTATAGACGGGCTTCTGGATCAGCTCGTCGAGCTGCCGGTTGACCGCCTCCGCGTCGAGATATTCGTCCATTGCAAATCCGTTGTATGCCATTGGGGACGCCTCCTGTCTCGTGAATATGAATTCACGTCTTAACTGCAACGTACGCTCTTTTTGGGAATTTGTCAATGCGCGCAAAAAAATTCCGCGTTTTCCCCAAACGGAAAACGCGGAATTTGTGCGGTATTGCCCAAGCTTTTTGACGCAGCTCAGACGGAAAAAGCGCCGTCAGGATGCGTGCCGGGTTTCTTCAGAGGTTCCCTAATCCTTTCGCTCGGCCAGCAGCTTCACGATGCGCAGGGCGGACTTCTCCAGCTCCACCCGCGTCGGGCCGTTCGTGTAGCGCTCGCCGTCGGCGAGGAACATGCCGGTGTATTTCCAGTCCACGATCATCGATCTGACGAGCGGGCTGTTTTCGCCCAGAGGCTCGCCGTTGACGGACAGCGCGGGCAGCAGGGCCGCGCGGTACGAGCCGGCGGCGATCTCAAACGCCAGCGCGTAGAGGTCGCGCCAGGCGGGCAGCGAGACCGCGAGCGCGCGCCGGGTGTCGGCCGTGCGCAGCACCGCCGCGCCGTTTTCCCCGACGCCGGCGGCCATCGCCGCGGCGCAGAGGCCGGAGAGCACGGGGTCCTCCGACCAGCATTCCCAGAAGCCGGGCTGCCGGGGCGTCCTCTGCAGGTTGGCGCCGGGCGCGAGCCACAGCGCCACGCCGTATTCCTTCATTTCCTTCCCGACGGCCGCGCCGACCGAGCCGATGAGCGCGGGATCGAACGAGCAGGCCAGCAGGCCCGGCGCGGGAAACGCCGTACAGAGCTGGCGGCGGACGGTCTTGCCCTCGTCGTCGCGGATGTCGCGCGTGAGCTGCAGGCCGTCGGAACCGGCCGCAAGCGTCACCGCGGGGATGCCGTAGCGCTCGAGCGCGGCGGAGGCGCCCAGCGCGCCGGGCAGCTCGGACGGGCAGAAGCCGAAGTCGCACACGAGCCGCCGCAGGCTCTCGTCGTCCAGACTCGCGACGAGCTGGAAGATCGTGCACCAGCCCTTCTGCAGCTCCTGCAGGGTGTGGGGCTTGCCGTCGCCGCGGCAGCCGGAGAATTCGCGGCCCTTTTTGCGCCCGCCGCGCGGCAGGTTCCGGTCAGACAGGCGGATGGCGTGCCGCCGCGCCTGCTCCAGCTCCTCCTTCTCGCCGGGATAGGTGTACGCCGCGGCTCCGGAGCGGCTGCGGCAGAGCGCCGGGCCGAGCTTCAGCGGCTCCACCGGCTGCACGACCGCGCCGCGCGTGAGGCGGATGGAGCCTGCGACGCAGGTGTTCCGGCTCGCGGTGCCGACGCGGATGTCGTAATAGCCCTCGTCGAGGCAGTAGGCGGAGGCGTCCTCGCGGAAGACGGACAGCTCCGTCACCGGGAAGCGGAGCGTGAGCGTCTGGCTCTCGCCGGGCTCGAGCAGCTTCGACTTGGCGAAGCAGTCGAGCAGATACACGGGCTGCTCCAGCTTTCCCTCGGGATGGGAGACATAGACCTGCACGACCTCCTGTACGGGCCAGGTCTCGCCGGTGTTCCGCACCTCGGCGGTGACGAACACGTCGGTGCCGTCGAGGCCCGCCGACACCGCGCCCAGCTCGGCCCGGCCGTAGGACAGCCCGTAGCCGAAGGGATAGAGCAGCTCCGTGCCGAAGCTGTCGAACCAGCGGTAGCCCGAAAAACGGTCGGCCGTCTCGGCGGCCTCGTCGAAGCTCGAGAGCTTCTCGGGCCAGCTGTGCGCGAGGCGGCCGCACGGCAGGCTCTTCGCCGTGAGCACGTCCGCCAGGGCATAGCCCGCCTCCTGCCCCGCCACGCCCATGAACAGCACGGCGGCGCAGGCGCGGGCGCTCTCGCCCAGCTCCAGATAGCCCGGCGTGTTGAGGATCAGCACGGAGCGCGCGAACGCCGCGGATACGGCGGCGATCATCTCCCGCTCGCCCGGCGTCAGGCTGAGCCGCTCGTCGCCGGGAAAGCGCGTGACGACGATGAGCGCGGCGCGGTTGTGTTCGGCCAGCTCCTCCAGACTGAGGCGCTCGAGCGGCATCGGCGCCCCGTCGGGGTGCTCCAGCGCCCAGGAGCGGTACTTGTGGGCCAGCAGCGAGTCGGGCTTCACCCGGTCGGAGGCGGAGAGGCCCGAGAGGATGTCGATCGTGCGCCAGGGCGTCATGGCCTTCTGGCAGCAGGCGGTGAACAGCTGGCCGATGCCGAACACCGCCGCGGGCAGCGGCTCCCCGGCCTCCGGCAGCAGCGGCAGCGCGCCGTTCGTATTTCTCAAAAGCNCCATGCTGCCCGCGGCAGCCGCACGGGAGACCAGCGCGTTCCGGGTAAGTCTTGGCGTCAATTCCATGGCAAAGCTCCCATCTTTTATGATCGTATCCTTACTATACCACAGATTTCGCAAATGCGAAACCGGAAAAACGAAAACAGCGCGGCCGGCCGCATTTCCGCCATTTTACAAAAAATTCACCCAATCCGGCATTTATGCTGTATAATATAAAAAATCACTGTGCAGAAAGCGCCTTGCTGCGTCTGCGCGCGGGCTGCGGTCCCCCGGCGGGGCCGCCGGCCCTCAGGGAAAGAAGGAGGCAGGGAGTATGGCGAAGTCCATTCTCATTGTGGAGGACGACCACAATATCTCGGAGCTGCTGCGGCTGTATCTGGAAAAAGAGGGCTACACGGCGGCGATTGCGAACGACGGCGGCGAGGGCGTGACGCTCTTCCGCAAGCTGCGGCCCGATCTGGTGCTGCTCGATCTGATGCTGCCGGTGCTGGACGGCTGGGGCGTGCTGCGCGCGATCCGGCAGGATTCCCAGACGCCGGTCATCATGCTCACGGCCAAGGGCGAGACGACCGACAAGGTCACCGGGCTCAAGCAGGGCGCGGACGACTACATCACAAAGCCCTTTGAAATGAAAGAGGTCCTGGCCCGCGTAGAGGCGGTCCTGCGCCGCGCCGGCGAGGAGACGCCCGAAAAAGGCAAGACGCGCCGGCTCGTGTTCGACAAGCTCGTGATCGATCTCGACTCGTTCGAGCTGATCGTGGACGGCAAGCGCGTCGAAACGCCGCCCAAGGAGATGGAGCTGCTGTTCCACCTGGCGTCGTCGCCCAACCGGGTCTACACGCGCAACCAGCTGCTCGACGAGGTGTGGGGCTTCGACTACTTCGGCGACAGCCGCACCGTGGACGTGCACATCAAACGGCTCCGCGAGAAGCTCGAGGGCGTCTCCGACCAGTGGTCTTTAAAGACCGTCTGGGGCGTCGGTTATAAATTCGAGGTCGCATAACATGAAAACCACGTTCAGCCGGCAGTTTGTGCTCATCGCGGCGCTGCTGCTGGTGTGCATGTTCATCACCGGCGTCGGCTTCCGCTTTCTGATGCTCAAATCGGTCGAGGCGGAAAAAAAGCAGACGCTCGCCAGCGACGCCGCCGCGGTGGCGAATCTCGCGCGGGCGTACAGCTCCGCGGGCGAGATGGAGGACAACTGGGACTTCCGNATGAGCCTGTCCTTTATCTCCTCCGTCGGCTCGGCGGAGGCGCTTGTCTGCGATCTGGACGGGACGGTGCTGCTGTGCTCGTGCGACGAGTTCAGCTGCGCGCACATCGGCAAGCTCCTGCCCGAGAATTTCCGCAGCGAGATGCTCGCCAACAGCCAGGCCTTCGAGTCCGACAACCTGAGCGGCATCTACACGGAAAAGCGGTTCGTCTCCGGCGTGCCCATCGTCTCCGACACGACGGGCGAGGCCATCGGCTTCGTCGTGGTCTCGGCGCCGATGACGCAGATCTCGCAGTTCATGCTGCGCAGCAGCACGCTGTTTCTCTACGCCGCGCTCGTCGTGCTGGTGCTCGCGCTGATCGCGGCGACGTTCCTCTCGCGCAGCCAGGTCAAGCCGCTGCGGCAGGTGGCCGAGGCCGCCCGCAGCTTCGGCCGGGGCGACCTGAGCACCCGCGTCGAGCTTTCGCCCAAAAACAGCGAGGAGATCAACGACCTGGCGCAGGCGTTCAACACGATGGCGGACTCCCTCGAGAAGTCCGAGCAGCGCCGCAACGAGTTCATCGCCAACGTCTCGCACGAGCTCAAAACGCCGATGACCACCATCGGCGGCTTCATCGACGGCATGCTCGACGGCACCATCCCGCCGGAAAAGCACCGGCAGTATATGCAGACCGTTTCGAGCGAGGTGCGCAGGCTCTCGCGGCTTGTGCGCAACATGCTGGACATCTCCCGCCTGCAGGCGCAGGGCATCGACGAGGCGCGCAAGACGCGCTTCGACGTCGGCGAGGCCATGGGCGACGCGCTCATCTCCTTCGAGCAGAAGATCAACGCCAAGCATCTGCAGGTATCCGTCGATCTGCCCGACCGGCCGGTGTGGACGCGGGCCGACCGCGACGCCATCACGCAGGTGCTCTACAATCTGATCGACAACGCCGTCAAGTTCTGCCCCGAGCGCGGCCAGCTCACAATGACGCTGACCCAGGAGAGCGCGAAGGCGCTCGTCAGCGTCAAAAATACCGGGCCCACCATCCCGCCCGACGAGCTGCCGCTGCTCTTCGACCGNTTCCACAAGGCCGACAAGAGCCGCTCGGCCGACCGCGAGGGCTGGGGGCTGGGCCTCTACATCGCCAAAACCATCGTCGGCGCCCACGGCGAGGACATCCGTGCGTCGAGTGAAAACGGCGTGACGGAATTTCTCTTCACGCTGCCTGTTGTTCGCTGAAATGTCAATTATGTTTTACAGAATGTTCAACATTCTTCTCTTTTTCCGGGGTATACTGTATCATACCTGAAAAGCAGGGAGGTGTGTCCATGAGCTTTGAGAATGACCCCCATACGGGGTATTACGACGATAATTCCATCAACAACAGCGACTTTTCCGGCGGATTCTATCCGCGGCAGGAGCCCCGCCCGATGAGCGCCGGCAAGCGCCGCCATCCGATGCGCTGGCTGGTGTCTGTGCTGATCGTGCTTGCAATGGTCTGCGTCGCCGTCGGCGTGTACTATCTCGTCAACGACCTCGGCCTGCGCTTCGAGCGCACATCCAACGGCATCAGCATCTCCACCGGCACGCAGGACAGCGCCAAGGCCGAGACCGCGCTCCCCGCGCAGACGGCTCCCGATTCCAGCGCGGGCGCAGCCGATTCCGCCGCCGCGCAGCCCGCCGGCAGCTACATCGGCACCGGCGCCACGCTGAGCGTGTCCGCCTCGCCCGCCGGCACCCAGACGCAGCCCTCCGCTGCCGAGGGCGCGCTGAGCCTGCAGGAGATCTACACGAAGGTCAGTCCCAGCGTCGTGTCCATCACCACCGATGTCGGCAGCGGCACGGGCATCGTCATGACGGCCGACGGCTATCTCATCACCAATTATCACGTCATCGAGGGCGCGAACACGGTCAACGTTCTGACCGAGGGCAACGAGCAGTACACCGCCGCGGTCGTGGGCAGCGACGAGATCAGCGATCTGGCCGTTCTGAAGGTGGAGGCGGAAAACCTCACCCCGGCGGTGTTCGGCGATTCCGACCAGCTGCGCGTGGGCGACACGGTCGTGGCCATCGGCGATCCGCTCGGCGTCACGCTGCGCGGCACCATGACGAACGGCATCGTCTCCGCCATCAACCGCGACCTCACGGTCGGCGACCGGACGATGACCCTGATCCAGACGGACGCCGCCCTCAACAACGGCAACTCCGGCGGCCCGCTCATCAACTGCTACGGGCAGGTCATCGGCATCAACGCGATCAAGCTGAGCTCCTACTACACCACCGCCACGGTCGAGGGCCTGGGCTTCGCCATTCCCATCTCCACCGCCAAGCCCATCGTCGACGAGCTGATCGCCAGCGGCTACGTCGCCGGCCGGCCCGCCATCGGCATCCAGACCGAGCCCCTGCCCATCAGCGTGCAGTCCTACTACCGGCTGCCGAGCAGCGTCTACGTGGTCTCCGTGACCCCCGGCAGCGACGCCGAGTCCAAGGGCGTCGCCGCGGGCGACGTCATCACCGGCATCAACGGCCACACGATCTCCGACATCGACGAGCTGAACACCTATAAAAATCAGTTCTCCGCCGGCGACACCGTCACGCTGACCATCTACCGCAGCGGCCAGTATTTCGACGTGGACATCGTTCTCATGGACCAGGCCACCGCCAAGCGGTAACTACCATAAAAACGCTGCCATGGATTTGATTGCAAATCCATGGCAGCGTTTTTTTATTTCTTTTTTGGCTCCAGAAGGCCCCAGATGCGGCCAAAGACCCGCTTGTCGAAGTAGAACAGGCGCACGCCCAGCGCGCTGATGCCGAGCGCGAGCAGCCACGAGACCATGGTGTCGGAGAGGAAATGCGCGCCCATGCGGATGCGGCTGAAGGCCACGATCGCCGTCCACAGGATGCCCGCGAGCAGGCAGACGCGCTCTTTTCCCTTCCATTTTTTGTGCAGCGTGGGCAGCAGGATCGCCAGCATCCCGCAGGCCGCGCAGCCGGTGTGGCCGGACGGGAACGAGCGGAATTCATCCGCCGAAACGCCGTCGGCGACGAGCTTTTTTTTCAGGGCGCTGCCGGCCTTCCACCAGGGGGTGAAGTAGCTCTCGTTCTGGGTGTCGTAGATCAGGCGCATCCGCGCGCGGCCCCAGGGCAGCTTAATGATCTGGATGACGGCCATGGTGCAGACGCTCACAAACACGAGCGTGAGCGCGAAGCGCAGCACCGTTTTGACCGGGCAGTCCGCCGTCAGCAGGAGCAGCCCCACGCCCGAGACCGCCGCCAGGAACACCGCGACGAGCAGCGCCACCCACGACGGCATGGCCGGCACATTGTCGGTCGCCTCGTGCACGGCCAGGACGATGCCCAGAAGCACGAGCGCCGCGCCGCCCAGCAGCCACGCGAGCGGCTTCAGGCCCGGCAGCCGCTTCCGGTTCTCCGCCAGCAGCAGACCGGCCGAGGTCAGGCACAAAAAGGCAGGCAGCTCGCCGAAGGCCGCGAAAAACTGCCCCAGGCTGCTCTCTTTTCCCGGATAGAGGAGCCTGGAGATCGGCAGATCGGCGAACGACCCGACGATCAGCAGGATCAGCAGCACGGCCGCCAGGATCACCGCGCTGCGCGTATACGTGCGTTTGAGTTCTTTCATCGTATTCTTCCTTTAATCGTTTGGTTTCCACAGTATATCACATCTTGTCCGGAATGGCAATTGACGAAGGGCCGCGGAAGGCGTAAAATAACCTGCATCCGGCCCCGTGCGGGCCTGCAAAGGAGTCTTTTCCATGACGCTCGTCTATCCCGACTATTACCCGCGCTTCCGCTGCCTCGCGGGCGCCTGCCCCGACACCTGCTGTCAGGACTGGGAGATCATTCTCGACAGCGAAACGCTCGCGCGCTACCGGGCTCTGCCGGGCGCGCTCGGCGAGCGGGTGCGCGCGGCGCTCACGGAAAAGGACGGCGAGACGATGTTCGCCCTCCGGGACGGCCGCTGCCCCCTGTATACCGCGGACGGCCTGTGCTCGGTGCAGCTCGCGCTGGGGCAGGACGGCCTGTGCACGACCTGCCGCGAGCATCCGCGCTTCATCGAGGAATACGGCGCGACGCGCGAGTTCTCGCTGTCCGTCTCCTGCCCCGCGGCGGCGCGGCTGCTGCTGGAGCGCGAGACGCCCGTGCTCTTCCTGTCCGAAACGACCGGCGAGCCCGTTTCCGGCTGCAACGACCTCGACCCGGCGCTCTATCTGGCGCTCCGCGCGGCCAGGCGGCACGCGCTCGCGCTCGTGCAGGACCGCTCGCGCCCGCTCTCCGACCGGCTCTGCCTGCTGCTGGACTACGCCGGGCGGCTGCAGCGGCTGCTGGACGCGGGCCGGTATGCCGCGCCGGCGCCGGAGGACCCCGAAAAAAGGCTTGCATTTCTGCGGCGCAGGCGCCTCAAGAAAGGCTCGGAGGCCCCGATCCTGGCCGTGCTCAACAACATGGAGCACCTCACCGCGCGCTTCCCCGCCCTGCTGGACCGGGCCGCGCAAACAGACGCGCCGGACGCGCCGCTGTCCGTCCAAATGGAGAATCTGACGGTCTATTTCCTGTTCCGCTATTTTCTCAAGGCCGTCAACGACGGGCAGCTGCTGTGCCGCGTGCAGAGCTGCGTGTTCCACGTTCTCGCGATCCGCGCGCTCTCAGGCGCGCAGGACGATCCGGCGCCGCTTGTGTGCCTCTACTCGAAGGAGGTCGAGCACTCCGAGGAGAACGGCCTGCTGCTGCGCCGCGCGTTTTTGCGGGGCACGCTCACGACGCGGTATCTGCTGTCGCTGCTCCCTGCGCGAATTCACTAAAATATTTCTGCGAATCTGTGCAGGTTTCTATATCAAACCGCTTGCAATTTTCTGAATATCTGCTAAAATGTAGCGTGCTACTTAATTTTTGCGTAGCACGCTACATTTTTTTGGAAGGGGGCGGCTGTGCCGTGCAGCAATCGCGTCTTCTCGGCCCGCGCCTGAAGCTTCTCAACCAGGCCATCGCGCAGGACATGGACAGAACGGTCACGTCGCTCGATCTGACGGGCGCGCAGTCGTTCATCCTGCGCTACCTGTCGATGCACAAGGGCGAAAAGGTCTACCCCAGAGACATTGAAAAGCAGTTCCACCTCTCGCATCCGACCGTGTCGGGTCTTTTGCAGCGGCTCGAGGCCAAGGGCTTCATTCAGATGGAGCAGGAGCCCGCCGACCGGCGCTGCCGGCTCGTGACGCCCACCGAAAAGGCCGAGCGCATCCAGCAGGAGATCGTCGGGCACATCTGCTCCCTGGAGGACCGGATGCTCGCCGGCATGAGCGAGGAGGAGATCGAAACGCTCATCCGCCTGCTCGACCGGGCGCGGGAAAATCTGACCGAAACCCCCAACAAGGAGGACACCAATCCATGATTAAACGACTTGCCGGCTGTATCCGCGAATACCGGACACCCACCATCCTCACGCCCCTTTTCATGCTGGGCGAGGTCGCGTGCGAGTGCCTGATTCCGCTCATCACGGCGGGCCTCATCACCAACATCCAGCAGGGCTGCGGCATGGACGTCATTCTGCGCTCCGGTCTGTGGCTGCTGCTCGTGGCGACGGTCTCGCTTCTGTGCGGCGCGGCCTCGGGCTGGTTCTGCGCGACCGCCTCGGCGGGCTTTGCCAAGAACCTGCGCCGCGACCTGTACTACCGGGTGCAGGATTTCTCGTTTTCCAACATCGACCGGTTTTCCACGTCGTCCCTCGTGACCCGGCTCACAACCGACGTGTCGAACGTGCAGAACGCCTTCATGATGATTATCCGCATCGCGGTGCGCGCGCCTCTGATGCTCATTTTCGCGGTCATCATGTCCGTCCGCGTGGGCAGGCGGCTGGCGTGGGTCTTCGCGGGCAGCGTCCCCGTGCTGGGCATCGGCATCGCGCTGATGATCTGGAAGACGCTGCCGCTTTTCAAGAAGGTATTTAAAAAGTACGACCAGCTCAACAATTCCGTGCAGGAGAACGTGCAGGGTATGCGCGTCGTCAAGAGCTTCGTGCGCGAGGACTACGAGACGAAGAAATTCACGGCCGCCTCGGAGGATGTGAAGGCCGATTTCCTGAAGGCCGAAAAAATCCTCGCGCTCAACAACCCGCTCATGCAGCTGTGCGTGTACGCCTCGATGATCCTCATCTCCTATTTTGCCGCGAAGCTCATCATCACGACGAACGGCACGTATCTGGGCCTGGGCGCGCTCACGAGCATGATTACCTACTCCATGCAGATCCTCATGAGCCTCATGATGTTCTCCATGGTCTTCGTCATGATTACGCTGGCCTCGGCGTCGGCCAAGCGAATCGACGAGGTGCTCAGCGAGCAGAGCGATCTGCACAACCCGGAGCATCCCGTTCCGGAGGTCAAAAACGGCGACGTGGACTTCGACGGCGTGAGCTTCAAATACTCCGCGCGGGCCGAGCGCATGGCGCTGTCCGGCATCGAGCTGCACATCAAAAGCGGCATGACGGTCGGCATCCTGGGCGGCACCGGCTCCGCCAAGACGACGCTCGTGCAGCTCATCTGCCGGCTCTACGACGTGACCGAGGGCACGGTGCGCGTCGGCGGCGTGGACGTGCGGGACTACGATCTCGAGACGCTGCGCAATCAGGTCGCCATGGTGCTGCAGAAGAACGTGCTGTTCTCCGGCACAATCGCGGAGAATCTGCGCTGGGGCGACCCGAACGCCTCCGACGAGGAGCTGGTCAGAGTCTGCCGGCTCACGCAGGCGGACGAATTCATCCAGCAGTTCCCCGACAAATACGAAACCCACATCGACCAGGGCGGCACGAACGTCTCCGGCGGGCAGAAGCAGCGGCTGTGCATCGCGCGGGCGCTGCTCAAAAAGCCGAAGGTGCTCATCCTCGACGACTCGACCTCCGCGGTGGACACCAAGACCGACGCGCGCATCCGCCAGGCGTTCCGCACCGAGATCCCCGATACGACCAAAATCATCATCGCCCAGCGCATCGCCTCCGTTCAGGACGCCGATCTGATCGTCGTGCTGAACGACGGCGCGGTCTGCGGGCTGGGGACGCACGGGGAGCTGCTGAAAAACAACGAAATCTACCGGGAGGTCTACACCTCCCAGAACAAGGCGGGAGGCGAAGAGCATGCCGAGTAACCAGAATGTCCGCGGACCCGGCCGGCGCGGGCCCGTCGGCGCAGGGAACCTGAAAAACGCGAAAAAAGGCGTGTTCGGCAGACTTCTGAAGCTCCTGTTCCGCGACTATCCCGGCATGCTGGCGACCGTCGCCGTGTGCATCGTCGTCAGCGCCGTGGTGGGCGTCGTTCCGGCGGTCTACATCGAGCACATCACGGGCTATATCGAGCAGGGCCTCACCAGCGGCTGGAACGCCGTCGCGGGCCAGATCGCAGGCGCCATCACACTGATGATCTGCCTGTATCTCGTCGGCCTCGCGGCCACGACGCTCTACACGCAGCTTATGGCGCGCGTCACGCAGGGCTTTTTGCACAAGATGCGCACGCGCATGTTCTCCCGGATGCAGACGCTGCCGATCAGATACTTCGACCAGAACGGCCGCGGCGACATCATGAGCTACTACACAAACGACGTCGATACGCTCCGGCAGGTCGTTTCCCAGAGCCTGCCGCAGCTGTGCGCGTCGGCGCTGACCGTCACCTGCGTGCTGCTGGTCATGCTCTACTACAGCATCCCGCTCATGCTGATTGTCATTCTCGGCATCTTCTTCATGACGAAGGTGACCAAGAACATCGGCGGGAAATCCGCGACGTATTTTGTGCGCCAGCAGAAATCGCTCGGCCAGACCGAGGGCTACATCGAAGAGATGATGAACGGCCAGAAGGTCGTCAAGGTCTTCTGCCACGAGCGCGCGGCCGAGGAGGCCTTCGACCGGCTCAACAGCCAGCTCTGCCAGGACGCCGAGTACGCCAACCGCTTCGGCAACATCTTCATGCCGGTCATGATGAACATCGGCAACATTCTCTATGTGCTGACCGCGTTTGTCGGCGGCCTGATGATCAGCTCGAACGGCGCGGTGCAGAATCTGTCGTTCCAGAACCTGTTCACGTCCGGCTCCATGGCGGCGCCCCTGTCCATCGCGGTCGTGGCCTCGTACCTCGGCATGACCAAGCAGTTCACCGCAAATGTTTCGCAGGTCTCGCAGCAGATCAGCGCCGTGGCCATGGCCATCGCGGGCGCCGACCGCATCTTCACGCTCCTCGACCAGCAGCCCGAGCAGGACGAGGGAACCGTCACGCTCGTCAACTGCCGGATGGAAAGCGGCGAGCCTGTCGAGTGCGCCGAGCGCACCGGCCACTGGGCCTGGAAATACCCCGCGAAGGACGCGATGCCCTCGCGCCTCGTGCCGCTGCAGGGCGACGTGCGCTTCTTCGACGTCGATTTCGCCTACGAGGAGGGCAAGCCCGTCCTGCACGACGTCTCCCTCTTCGCCAAGCCGGGCCAGAAGCTGGCCTTCGTCGGCGCGACCGGCGCGGGCAAGACCACGATCACGAACCTCATCAACCGCTTCTACGACATCGCCGACGGCAAAATCCGCTACGACGGCGTGAACATCAACCACATCCGCAAGGCCGATCTGCGCCGCTCGCTCGGCGTCGTGCTGCAGGACGTGAACCTGTTCACCGGCACCGTGATGGACAACATCCGCTACGGCAAGCTCGACGCGACGGACGACGAGTGCATCCACGCGGCCCAGCTCGCCAACGCGCACGACTTCATCACGCGCCTGCCGGACGGCTACAACACCATGCTCACCGCCAACGGCGCGAGCCTCAGCCAGGGCCAGCGGCAGCTCATCTCCATCGCCCGCGCGGCGGTGGCGGACCCGCCCGTCATGATTCTCGACGAAGCCACCTCCTCCATCGACACGCGCACCGAGGCTCTCGTCCAGAAGGGCATGGACGCGCTGATGCGGGGCCGCACGGTCTTCGTGATCGCGCACCGGCTCTCCACCGTACAGAACAGCAACGCGATTCTCGTCCTCGACCACGGCCGCGTCATCGAGCGCGGCACCCACGAGGACCTGATCGCCCAGAAGGGCACCTACTACCAGCTCTACACCGGCGCGTTCGAGCTGGAATAACCGGTGCGGGTGAAACGCGAGGCGGCGCCTCCGTTCTTCACTCTTTCACCGCGCGCTCTGCCTGCCCCGTTTTCCGGGATTGCGTTTTTCCGGAAAACGGGGTATTCTGTTTCTGTTGGGAAAAACAGAAAGGGGGCGGCGGCATGAAGCTGAAAAAACTCTCGAAGCCCGTCGTGCGGACGTTTCTCGTCACGCTCGCGGCGCTCGCGTTTCTGAGCTGGTACATCCAGTTCAACCAGACGCAGCAGCAGAACGAGCAGATGGACTACATCGCCGAGACGCTCGGCTCCGAGACGTACGAGATTCTGCTCTCCCAGCTCAGCAAAACGCGCGTGCTGGAGGCGTATCTCATCCAGACCGGCGGCAGCGACGAGGGCTTCGGCGAGATTGCCTCGATTCTTTTAAAAGAGGACTGCGTGCGCAACGTGCTCTTCGCGCCGGACGGCGTGGTGGAGACCGTCTATCCGCTCCGGGGCAACGAGTCCGTCGTCGGGCTCGACATGACGCAGGAGGGCGCGGGCAACCGCGAGGCGCAGGCCGCCATCGCCAAGGGCGAGCTGTACATGGCGGGGCCGTTCGAGCTCATCCAGGGCGGCAGCGGCATCGCGGGACGGATGCCGGTGTATCTGAAGGACGGGCTCGGCAAGCCGTATTTCTGGGGCATTGTCTCCGTGACGCTCGACTATCCGGCGGCGCTGGCGGACAGCTCCATCGCGAACGTCGGCCAGCAGGGCTACTCGTGCGAGCTCTGGCGCATGAACCCCGACACCGGCGAAAAACAGACGATCCTCACGGGCGGCGGCTCGCTGCCCGCGTCCGCGCGCAGCTATCCCCTCTCGCTCTTCAACTCCACCTGGACCATCAGCCTCGCGCCCGCCGTCCCGTGGTACGGGCGGCTGAGCCTGTGGCTGTGCGCAGCGGGCAGCCTGCTGATGAGTCTGCTCGCGGGCTTCGTCGCCTGGAACATGGAAAAGGTGCGCGCGCTGAAGGCCGAGGAGGCCCAGCGGCAGATCGAGGGGCTCAGCCGCCAGCTCGAGCTCGAGCAGACGAACATGCTCCTCAGCCAGATCAGCTCGCATTTCTTCTACCACACGCTCAACTCCCTGCAGGCGCTCATCGTGCTGCAGCCGGACGCGGCGTACAAGATGGCGGGCGACTTCTCCCGGTATCTGCGCTTCAGCGTGGACAGCATCACCGCGGCGAGCGGCGTCGGCTCATTTAAAGAGGAGCTGCGCGCGGTGCGCGCCTATGCCGACATCAACATTCTTCAGCTCTCCGGCCGGCTGCGGATGGACTACCGGGTCCCCGACGAGGACTTCTCCATCCCCGTGCTGACGCTCCAGCCGATCGTGGAAAACGCAATCCTGCACGGCATCAAGCCCAAGGTGGGCGGCGGCTGCGTCACCATCACGCTCGCGGACGAGGATGCCTGCCACGTCGTCACGGTCGCGGACGACGGGCTCGGCTTCGATCCCGCCGCCGCGGAGGAGAGCCGGTCCGTCGGGCTGGCGAACGTCCGCCGCCGCATCGCCCAGTTCCCCGGCTGCTCCATCGGCATCGAAAGCAGCCCCGGCACGGGCACGACCGTCACGCTGCGCTATAAAAAATTTTTACAAATTCCGGAATAGCGCGCCGAACCGTACGGTTTCCGTACGGTTCGTTTGCTATAATCGAATGAGAGGTGAAGTTTGGGCGATGAAAACGATTCTGGTGGACGACATGCTGCTGGACCTGCAGCTTTTCGAGCTCAAATGCGCCGATATGCCCGACTTCGAGATCGTCGGCCGGTTCACGGAGCCCGCGCAGGCCGTGGCCTACGCCGAAACGCACGAGGTCGATTTCGCGCTGCTGGACATCGACATGCCCGGCATGGACGGCATCGAGCTGGCCAAGCGCCTGCGGCAGCTGCGGCGCGACATCATCATCGTCTTTGCCACGGCGCACACGAAGTTCGCCGTCGAGGCGCTGCGGATGAAGGCCGACTACATGATCTTCAAGCCCTTCGACCGCGAGGACATCGCGGACGTGATGGAGCGGGCCAAGCTGCTGCACGGCAGACAGCGCAAGCGCATCTATTTCCACACCTTCGGGGTGTTCGACATGCTGGTCGCAGGCCAGAGCGTGCATTTCCACTCGGCCAAGGCCAAGGAGCTCATGGCGCTGTGCGTCTTCCGCGACGGCAGGCCCGTCTCCATCCACGAGATCGTGGAGTATCTCTGGGGCGAGGACGCCGAGGTGGACGCCGCCAAGGCCGCCAACAAAAACGTCACCTCCCTGCTGCCGAACGCGCAGCAGATCGGCTGGATCGCGGGCTCGCTCGCGGGCCTCATGACCCAGAGCAACACGATCGCCTTCATCGGCGGCATGGAGCTCGACACCACCCTCGGCAAGTACAAGGGCTACACCGAGGCCGCCCAGTTCGTCGGCAAGGCCGAGGGCAAGGACATCAAGGTCCTCGATCCCGTCTACGCCGGCTCCTTCTCCGCGACCGACAAGGGCATCGAATTCGCCAAGGCCATGATCGACCAGGGCGCCGACGTGTTCTTCGGCGACGCCTCCGCCGTGGACTCCGGCGCGCGCCAGGCCATCGACGAGGCCAACAAGGCCGCCGGCTCCGTGAAGATCTACGACATCGGCCAGCCGTCCGACCTGCTGGGCCAGAACGAGTGCGTCATCTGCTCCCAGGTCACCGACAACTCCTCTCTCGTCGCGCTGTCCATGGACGCCGTTGAGAAGGGCACCTTCGGCGGCGAGGTCATCTACGGCACGCTGCAGAACGGCGTCCTTTCCGCCGGCAAGATGAACGACCTGATTCCCGCCGACGTGCAGACCAAGTATCTGGACTACATCGACCAGATGACCAAGGATACGTTCATGAAGTAAACCCCGCGGCAGCCCGTCTCAGCGCTGCTCTCCCGCACAAAGCAAAAGCCGGTATCCCGCAGCTCGCGGGATACCGGCTTAGACTGTTGAAAAAGGCCTGCCGGCCTTTTTCAACAAAAGGCTGCGGTCTGCTGCGCGCGGGATTTTCGCGGCGTGGGACGCGAAAATCCCACACTTGCAGCCCGTAAAGTGTGTTTTCCGACGTACACGCCGCCGGAAAACACAGGATTTACAATTTATTTGCGCCTGCGGGCGCAAACTCTGCGTGGCTTTTTGACAAACTCAGCCGGTATCCCGCAGCTTGCGAGATACCGGCGTTTTGTTGTCAATGAGATCGGCTGGCAAAGTCAGCCGGCGGCGGCCGTGCCGGTTGTGCCCGGCAGGAACCAGTCGAGGTAGCTGACGGGGTTCTGCACCGAGCCGCGGGTGGTGTAGACGGCGTAGCTCTTGACGAGCACCGGGGNCAGGCTGCCGCGCTCGCAGACGCGCTTGTACAGATCGTAACTGTTGCCGTTGTTGGCCAGGGCGCGCGCGCACAGATCCATGAACGTATCGTCCGCGAGCCCGCCGTAGTTGAGGCTGCCGTTCGCGCTGAAAAAGGCGCTGAGGTCGAAGTTGGGCGGCAGGCGCACTTCGCCGTAATAGAGGTCGAAATTGCCGGCGCGCAGGGCCGCGTGGTAGTCGTCGTACTCCAGCTCCTCCAGCGTCAGCTTGAAGCCGAGCGCGTTGAGCGCGTCCACGACCGCCTGCGCCGCGTTGACCCGCGAGCGGGAATCGGAGCAGACGATCATTTTGCCCGACACCGGGATGGAATAGCCCAGCGAGGTCACGTACAGGTCGAGCACGCCGTCGCCGTCCATGTCCTTCACGCCGGCCGACTCGAGCTGCGTGTAAAAGCCCGACATGTTGTAGCCGTATTTGGCCGCGAGCTTGCCGTCGTAATAGCCGGCCTGCGGCGAGCAGGGCAGCACCGCGGACGACGCGAAGCCGCCCATGCAGTCGGCGGTGATCGCGTCGCGGTCGATGGCGTAGGTGACGGCGGCGCGCAGGCCGTAGTTGGTAAAGGCGCCCGCGGTGAGGTTATAGCCGATGTACTGCAGGATGGTCGTTGTGCCGTTCCAGAGCTCGTAGTCGTTGTGGAAGCCGACGTAGGCCAGCGAGTTGGGGTCTGTTTCGACGAGATCGGCGTCGCCGTACTCGAAATTGTCGCGGATGTCTGACGCGGTGTCGGACTCGGTCAGCGCGATGGTGTCGAAGTTCACAAGCGGCTCGGTCGTCTGCCACCAGCCGTCCCAGCGCACGAGCGCGCCGCCGGAGAGCGTGTACGGCCCGGTGCCCGGCGGGTTCGTCTGCTGTACGGAGCCGTCCTTGATGATCGGGATGTCCAGCAGCAGCGGCAGGCACTCGTAGGCCGTGTCGGTCGTGAGCACCAGCGTCGTATCGTCCTGCGCGACGATGGAGGTGACGCGCGACAGGCGCGTGCCGTAGTAGTCGGAATTGCGCGAAATGTTGAGGGAGTAAGCCGCGTCGGCCGCCGTCATGGGCGTGCCGTCGTGGAACGTCACGCCGCTGTGCAGCCGGACGGTCGTGGTCAGCCCGTCGCCGGACGCCTCCCAGCTCTCGGCCAGCACCGGCACGGCCTCGAACGCGCTGCTCACCGCGAACAGCGGCTCGTAGAGGAAGGAGAGGATCACGCGGTTGTTGAGGCTCTTGCAGTTGTACGGATGCAGGCCGTAGTCGGGCTGGTAGGCCAGGCCGAAGGAGGTGACCGCCTCCGGCGCGGCGGTGACGACCGCCGTGACAGGCGTCTGCTCCGACGCCGAAGCGGAGGCGGACGCGGACGCGGCGGCCTGCTCCTGCGCCTGCGTCTGGGTATCCTTGGGCTGGAAGTTGCTCCGGAGCCACGCGAGGCTATCGCCGCTGCAGCCCGCGAGCAGGCACGCCGCCAGCGCGAGCGCCGTCAGCGCCAAAAGACGTCTGTTCATCTCAGCCCTCCCCCGGCAGCACGATGACGGCGCAGAGACTGCCGCGCCGGTCCCCCGCCCGCCGGTGCGACCAGAAGCGGTCCGGCTCGCAGGCCGTGCAGGCGTCGGAGACGTCGATGCAGCGGACGCCGGCCCGCTCGAGCCAGAGGCGGTTCATCCGCTTGAGATCGACATGGTATTTTTCGCCCCGCCGCTCGATGGCGGCGCCCGCCTCCGGGCCGAAGGCGGCCAGCATGGCCTCGGGCACGTCGGCGTCCGTTTCAAAGCAGCACTGGGAAATGCACGGGCCGATGGCCGCGCGGATGTCCTGCGGCGCGGAGCCGAATTCGCGCGCCATGGTCTCGGCGGCGGTTTTGACAATGCCCAGCGCCGTGCCGCGCCAGCCGGCGTGGACGGCGGCAATCGCGCCCTTCACCGGGTCGCAGAGCAGCACGGGCGTGCAGTCGGCGGAAAACGCGCACAGCGCGACGCCGGGCTCGTCGGTGACGAGTCCGTCGCAGATCGTGTTCTGCTCGCGGAACAGGCCGGTGCCCCGGTCGGTTCTCCCCACGCGCAGGATGACGTCGGTGTGCTCCTGCCAGGTGAACACCGTGTCCTCCGGCCGGAAGCCCACGGCCTGCCCCAGAATGCGGTAGTTTTCCACCACGTTCTCCAGCCGGTCTCCCCGGTGCGGCCCGAGGTTCAGCGACGACAGGTATCCCCCGCTCACCCCGCCGCGGCGCGTGGAAAACGCGTGCGGCACGGGGATGCAGGAGGCCGCCAGATATTCCAGCGTTCCATTGTGAATGACAGAAAAAGACATGACTCTCCTATTGGATGCCGGCCGCCAGATCCTTGTCCCGGCAGCATTTCTTGTACTTCTTGCCGCTGCCGCAGGGGCAGGGGTCGTTCGGGCCGACCTTGATCTTCTTGACGATCGGCTGGCGCTTGACGGTGCCGTCGCCGCCGCCCTCGCTCGTGACCTTCGCCACGCGCTCGCGGCGGATCTCCTCGTTCGTCTTGAGCCGGACGAGGAAGAGGCGGCGGACGATCTCCTCCTTGATGGCGTTCGTCATTGTCTCGAACATCTCGAAGCCCTCGCGCTTGTAGGCGACGACGGGGTCGTCCTGCGCGTAGGCGCGCAGGCGGATGCCCTGGCGCAGATCGTCCATGGCGTCGATGTTGTCCATCCAGTACTCGTCCACGACGCGCAGGGTCACGACGCGTTCGATCTCGCGCATGACGGGCGCGGTGTACTGCGCCTCTTTTTTGGCGTAGGTGCGCTGCATGAGGGACATCAGCTTCTCGGACACCTCTTCGCGCGTGAGCTTCGGCAGCTCGTCGTCGGAGACGATCCACTCGCCCTTCGGGAAGCAGATGCCCTCGAAGTGGCTCAGCAGCTCGTCCATCTGCCCGCGCTCGGTCAGGTGCGTCTGCTCGCCGAAGGCGTTGTGCACGTAGGTCTCGACCATGAAGTTCATCATGGACTCGATGTTTTTCTCAAGATCCTCTCCGTCGAGCACCTGGCGGCGCTGCTCGTAGATGATCTTTCTCTGCACGTTCATCACGTCGTCGTACTCGAGGACGTTCTTACGGGTCTGGTAGTTGCGGCTTTCGACGGTGCGCTGGGCGTTCTCGATCGCGCCGGAGAGGATCTTCGCGTCGATCGGCGTGTCCTCGTCGATGCCGAGCGACTCCATCATGTTGAGGATGCGCTCGGAGCCGAACAGGCGCATGACGTCGTCCTCCATGGACAGGTAGAACCGCGTCTCGCCGGGGTCGCCCTGCCGGCCGGACCGGCCGCGCAGCTGGTTGTCGATACGCCGGGACTCGTGCCGCTCGGTGCCCACGATGAACAGGCCGCCGGCCTGGCAGACGAGCTCCGCTTCCTTCTGCGTCTCGGGCTTGAACTTTTCGTACGCCTGCCGGTAGGCCTCGCGCGCGGCGAGGATGTCGGGGTTGTCCGTCTCGGCGTAGGAATTGGCCTCCGCGAGCAGCTCCTCGTCCATGCCGGCCTTGCGCAGCTCGTTCTTGGCCATATATTCGGCGTTGCCGCCGAGCATGATGTCGGTGCCGCGGCCCGCCATGTTCGTCGCGATCGTGACCGCGTTCAGATGGCCGGCCTGCGCGACGATCTCGGCCTCCTTCTCGTGGTGCTTCGCGTTGAGAACGTTGTGCGCGATACCCTCTTTTTTGAGCATCTGCGACAGCAGCTCGGATTTTTCAATGGAGATCGTGCCGACCAGCACCGGCTGGCCCTTTGCGTGGCACTCCTTGATCTGGCGGATGACGGCGCGGAACTTGCCGGCCTCGGTCTTGTAGACGACGTCGGGATCGTCCTGGCGGATGACGGGCTTGTTCGTCGGAATCTCCACCACGTCGAGGTCGTAGATGCCGCTGAATTCCTCCTGCTCGGTGAGCGCGGTGCCGGTCATGCCGGAGAGCTTCGCGTACAGGCGGAAGAAATTCTGGAACGTGATGGTGGCGAGCGTCTTGTTCTCGCTCGCGACGGACACGCCCTCCTTGGCCTCGATGGCCTGGTGCAGACCCTCGTTGTAGCGGCGGCCGTACATGAGCCGGCCGGTGAACTCGTCGACGATGATGACCTGCCCGTCCTTGACGACGTAGTCGATGTCTCGCTTCATAAGTCCGCGCGCGCGCATGGCCTGGTTGATGTGGTGGGCGAGCGTGGCGTTCTCGGCGTCGGCCAGGTTCTCAACGTTGAAGAATTCCTCGGCCTTTTTGATGCCGATCTGGGTGAGCGAGACCGTGCGCTCCTTCTCGTCGACGATGTAGTCGCAGTCGTACTGATCCTGCAGCTCCTTGTCGTCGGTGGACGAAAAGACCTGCTTTTTGCACTTCGAGATGAAGAAGTCGGCCATCTCGTAGAGGTTGGAGGATTCCTCGCCCTTGCCGGAGATGATGAGCGGGGTGCGCGCCTCGTCGATGAGAATCGAGTCCACCTCGTCCACGATGACGAAGTTGTGTCCGCGCTGGACCATCTCCTGCTTGTAGATGGCCATGTTGTCGCGCAGATAGTCGAAGCCCAGCTCGTTGTTGGTGCAGTAGGTGATGTCGGCGGCGTAGGCCCGGCGGCGCTGCTCGGGCATCAGGTCGTGGATGATGAGGCCCACGGTGAGGCCGAGGAAGCGGTAGACCTTGCCCATCCACTCGGAGTCGCGCTTGGCGAGGTAGTCGTTCACAGTGACGATGTGCACGCCGTTTCCGGTGAGCGCGTTGAGATACGCGGGCAGGATCGCGACGAGGGTCTTGCCCTCGCCGGTCTTCATCTCCGCGATGCGGCCCTGGTGCAGCACGATGCCGCCGATGACCTGCACGCGGTACGGCCGCATGCCGAGCACGCGGTCGGAGGCCTCGCGGCAGACCGCGAACGCCTCGGGCAGCAGATCGTCGAGCTCCTCGCCGTTTTTCAGGCGCTCTTTGAATTCCAGGGTTTTATCCCGCAGCTGCTCGTCCGTCAGCTCGCGGTACGGCGCTTCAAGCGCCATGACGGCCTCCACCTGCGGGGTCAGCTTCTTGACCTCGCGCTCGGAGCGGGTGCCGAAAATATTGGTAAACAGGCCCATAGTTACAACCTTCCTGAGCCAGGCGGCTCTATATCCATTCTAAAGGTGCATTATATCACAGATATGCCGGTAAAAAAAGAAGAATTTGTGAATTCGGGCGGGCCGCGGCCCGCGGGCGCGCGGTTTTTCTCCCCAAAAACCGCGCCCGGAATTGATTTTCGCCGCGCCCGCTGGTAGAATAGGCGTAACTGCTGAAAAAGGAGAGCTTATGCCGATACGTCTTGCCGCGTTCGATCTCGACGGAACGCTGTTGAATTCAAAGAAGGAGATCACCCCGGCGGTCCGGGAGGCGGTGCGTCTGGCGTCCGCGCGCGGGATCGAGGTCGCGCTCTGCACGGGGCGGGCCGTCACCGAATGCCGGGAGATCCTCGCGGCACTGCCCGAGGTGCGCTATGCCGTCTTGTGCACGGGCGTGCGCGCGATGGACACGAAAACGGGGCGGACGCTGTTTGAAAACAGCCTCACCGCCGCCCAGGCGCGGCTGATCTACAGCCGGCTGCGCGGCTTCGACGGGCTGCTGGACTATTTTGCCGGCGATACCATCCGAAACGACGCGGAGAAGCTCCGCAATGCCGCGCGCTACGCCCCCGCCGCCGCCGTGCCTTTCCTGCAGCGCTGGCACGCCGGGGAGCGGAGCCTCGACGAGTTTGTGGCCGCGTGGGACGGGCCGGTGGACAAGCTCCACATCTATTACATCTCCCCCGCCGAGCGCGACCGCGCGCGGGCGGCGGTCGCCGATCTCGGCTTCTTCGTCACCACCACGGACACGGCGGATCTGGAGATCATGCCGCGCGGCGCGGACAAGGGCGCGGGCCTGCGGAAGCTGGCGGCGTATCTCGGCATCCCGCGGGAGCAGGTGCTCGCCGCGGGCGACAATGAGAACGACCGCCAGATGCTGCTCTACGCCGGCACGGCCGCGGTCGTCGGCAACGCGCCGCCCGGTCTGCGGGAAATCGCCGGCGTCGTGGGGCCGGCCAACGACGAAGGCGGAGCGGCCTGGATTCTGCGCCGGGCGGCGGAAGGAGCGTTATAAGTGGTCTTATCTGTCAAAATGGTCGTCATCGTCGTGATCGGCGTGTTCCTCGGCTCCTTCATGGACGCCATCGCGGGCGGCGGCGGCATCGTCACGGTGCCGACCTATCTGCTCGCGGGCCTGCCCGCGCATCTGGCGCTCGGCACCAACAAGCTCTCGTCGTCCATCGGCACCTCCGTCTCCACCGCGCGGTATGTGAAAAACGGCTGCGTGGACTGGAAGCTCGGCATCCCCTCCATCGCGCTGGCGCTCATCGGCGCGCACTTCGGCACCCGGCTGCAGCTGCTCGTGCCGGAAGTTTACCTGCAGTACCTGCTGCTCGTCGTGCTGCCCGTCGTGGCGTTCATCACGCTGCGCCAGCGGCAGCTCCGCGAGGAAAAGGGGCTGATCGACCCCAAAAAGCAGATGGCCATCGTCCTCACGGCGGCGCTCGTCGTCGGCGCATACGACGGATTCTACGGCCCCGGCACGGGCACGTTCCTGCTGCTCATTTTCTGCAATCTCGGCAAGATGGACGTCCGCACGGCCTCCGGCAACATGAAGCTGGTGAACCTCTCCTCCAACGTCGGCGCGCTCGCGACCTCCATCGCGGCGGGGCAGGTGTTCTTCCTGCTCGGCTTCATCGGCGCGGCGGCCTCCATCACGGGCCACTACCTGGGCGCCGGCCTGACCATCAAAAACGGGTCGAAGATCGTGCGGCCCGTCATCCTTGTCGTGCTCGTCCTGCTGACGGCAAAGATCGTCTACAGCCTTGTGACGGGAACCTGAAGCGTTCCGCGGCCGCGATGAATTTTTATTCACCGCGGCTTTTTTTCTTGCATTTTTAAAAAAAATCGCTATCATGATAGCATATCAAAAAAAGGGGTGCTGGAATATGAGCGCTGCATATGAAAAACTGACGCCTGCGGAGAAGAAAGCCGAGTACGAAGCCGTCCGGGCGGAATATGAAAACTGGAAGGCGAAGGGGCTGAAGCTCAACATGGCGCGCGGCAAGCCCGCCAAAAAGCAGCTCGATCTCGTCAGCGACATGCTGACCGTGCTGGCCCGTCCCGAGGACTGCGTGTCCGACGGCGTGGACGCCCGCAACTATGGCGAGCTGACCGGTCTGCCGGCGGCCAAGCGGCTGTTCGCGGACATTCTGGGCTGCCGGCCCGAGGAATGCTTCATCGGCGGCAACGCATCGCTGACGCTCATGTACGACACCGTTTCCAAGGCGTATACGCACGGGCTGCTGCACTCGGAAAAGCCGTGGTGCAAGCTGGATCGGGTCAAATGGCTCTGTCCCGCGCCGGGCTATGACCGCCATTTCAAGATCACCGAGTCGTTCGGCTTCGAGCTGATTACCGTCCCGATGACGCCGGCCGGCCCCGACATGGACGCGGTCGAGCGGCTCATCCGCGACCCGGATGTGAAGGGCATGTGGTGCGTGCCCAAATACTCGAATCCCGACGGCATCATCTACTCCGACGAGACGGTCCGCCGCATCGCCGCGATGAAGCCCGCCGCGAAGGATTTCCTGCTCATGTGGGACAACGCCTACTGCGTGCACGAGTTCGAGGGCGAGTTCGTCCCCTTCCCCGACATTCTGACGCTCTGCCGCGAGGCGGGGAATCCCGACATGGTGTTTGAATACGCCTCCACCTCGAAGATCACCTTCCCCGGCGCGGGCATCTCCGTCATGGCGGCGTCGGCGGACAACCAGCAGTACATGGAGAAGCTGCTGGCCATCCAGACCATCTCCTACGACAAGCTCAACCAGCTCCGGCACGTGCTGTACCTGAAGGACAAGGCGCACACGCTGGAGCTCATGAAGAAGCACGCCGCGATCATGGCCCCGAAGTTCCGGTGCGTCCTGCGCCATCTGGACGAGGACATCGCGCCGCTTGGCATCGCGTCGTGGCAGCGCCCGAAGGGCGGCTACTTCGTCTCCGTCAACACCGCGCCGGGCCTTGCCAAGCGGACGCTGGCCCTGTGCAGGGAGGCCGGCGTCGTGATGACCGGCGCAGGCGCGACGTTCCCGTACGGCGTCGATCCCAACGACTCGAACATCCGCATCGCCCCGTCCCTGCCCCCCGTGGGCGAGCTCGAGGATGCGATGACCGTCTTCTGCCTGAGCCTGCGTCTGGCCGCGCTGGAGAAATAGCGCTTCCGGCCCGCGCCTGCCCCGCTGCCGATCAGCCCCGGCGTTCCCTTCTTCGGAACGCCGGGGCTTTGCCTTGCGCCGGGACGCACCCGCCGGGATCTCTTCTTTCCGCCCGATACTGCGTCCGCAGGGGCTGATGCCCGCATCGGCCCGTCTGTATGGTTTTCGGCTGCTGTTTTTCAGCCTCCGCAGGGGTTATGCCCTCCGGGGGCCTCTTCTTTCCGCTCGTGCGGAAAGAAGAGGAAGAAAGGCACGCCAAAGGGAAGGGCTTTTTACAAAGCCGCCCTTCCCTTTGGAATCCCTTCCTCCGAAGCTTGTTTGCCAGCCGCGCCTTACGCTGCCGTGCGCGCTGCCTCGCTCCGCTCGGCCCGCGCAATCGCGGTGCAGCGGGAAATGTCGGAGGATGGTCTGCATAGAGAATCAGTCTGTGGATACGCGGAAACAACTCCCATTTATCATTCTGAACGAAGCGAAGAATCTCGCTGCAAATTTGCTTTAGATTCTTCGTCGCTATCGCTCCTCAGAATGACAGGTGGAGGAGTGCAAAGCGCTGCCTGCGACATTCCCATCCGCACGGCTCTGCGCGGGCCGAGCGGAGCGAGGCGTCGCGCACGCGCATCCGTTGGACGAGCATCGATAGCAATCTTCGGAGGATGAGGGTCCAGGGAGAAGGGCGGCTCTGTGAAAAGCCCTTCTCCCTGGCGTGCTCTTTCTTCACCGTCTTTCTGCACGAGCAGAAAGACGGTGCCCCGCAGGGCGCATCCCCCGTCTCCGGAAAAACAACTCGCACACGGTACGTACATGAGATTCTTCGTCGCTGTCGCTCCTCAGAATGACAAGTGGGGAAAATATACGCAGGTAACCAGCCCCATTGTCATTCTGAGCGCAGCGAAGAATCTCATTCCCATCCGGCACGGGATTCTTCGCCGCCTCCGTTTCACAGAATGGCGGACGGGCGGTGCGGCGAGAGGTCTGTCGGAAAATCGGCTGAATCGGGCGCCGCGTAGGGAATGGGCTGCTGCGCCAGGGCGAGCGCGAGGATCGGTTCGTTTTCGCGCAGGAGGGCGGGCAGGCTGCTCAGGGGCAGCGGATTTTCGCCGCGGCCGGCCTCGACGGTGAAGCCCGGACGGCGGAAACGCTGGAGAAACCAGTCCTTGAAGCCCGCGTTCGACGACGACGCCGGGACCTGCGCGGCCCGATAGCCCGAAGCCGCCGCGAACGCCGCCGTGAACGCCTCCGCGCCGGGCGGGCGAAAGCCCTGAAAATCGTCGTAGATCTCCCCGCCCTGCGTGTGCCAGGCGAGCGCCAGGTCGGGACGCACGCAGCCGGTGTAGGCGGCCAGGGCCGCGCACTCTTTCTGGTCGAGCGGAAATTCGCCCGGCCAGTCGCGCGGCGCGGGGCCGGTGAAGCCCGCCTCGCGCTTGCACGCCCGCGCCCTGTCCCAGCCGGCCGGATAGTTGAGGTTCAGATCGACGCCCAGCAGATTGGCCTTCCAGCCGGAGGGAAACGGGATCTCCGGGTGCGCGGCCGCAAGCGCGCGGGCCGCGCGGATTTCCGCCGGGTTCGCCGCCCCCGTCACCAGGTCGATCCCGTCCGGATTGACCATCGGCACGGCATAGAGCACGGCGCTGTGGAACAGAGCCGACGCGCGCAGGCCGCCGAACGCGCCCTCCCCGCGCAGCGCGAGGCAGTAGTTTTCGATCAGGCGCAGAAGCATGAGGCTCGTGATCCATTCGTTGGCGTGGTGCCCCGCCGTCGCCAGCACCCTGGCGGGGCCGTCCCCCAGCTGCAGCGCGAGCAGCGGCCTGCCGAAGGCCGTACGCGCAAGCGTTTTGCAGCACACGAACGGAAAGCTGCCGCGCAGCGTCCGCACGGCCCGGCAAAACCGCGCCGACGTCAGCGGCGTTCCGCAATCGGTCATAAAAATCCCCTCCGGCAAAATTCTATGCCGGAGGGGAGCTTTTATGTCCGTTTTGCTTTTTACGCCTGTCCGTCCGCGCTGAAAATCGCTTTCATGCCCTTGAAGGTCATGTAGCAGTCGAGCTTGGCGACCGTTTCGAAGGGGGCGTGCATGGACAGAACCGGAACGCCCGCGTCGAGGGTGTCGATGTTGCGCTTGGCCATGTATTTGGCGACGGTGCCGCCGCCGCCCGCGTCGGTCTTGCCCATCTCGGCCATCTGCCAGAGGACGCCCTCGTCGTTGAAGAGCTTGCGCACGAAACCGACGATCTCGGCCGAGGCGTCGGACGCGCCGGATTTGCCGCCCGCGCCCGTGTATTTGCACAGGCCGATGCCGTAGTTGAGATACGCGCTGTTGCGCCGCTCGTAGACCTCGTCGAAGTTGGGGTCGTAGGCGGCGGTCACGTCGGCGGAGAGGCAGAAGGAATGGGCGTAGCATTCGCGCAGGTTGACGTTCTGCCCGCGGCAGAGCGACTCCATGAAGTTGTCGAACGCCTCGGCCTGCATACCGGACACGCCCTCGGAGCCGATCTCCTCCTTGTCGGCGAAGATGCACACCGCGGTCCTGGCCGGATGCTCGACGGCGAACAGCGCCTCGAGCTCGGCGTAGGCGCAGACGCGGTCGTCGTGCCCGTACGCGCCGATCATGCTGCGGTCGAGGCCGATGTCGCGCGCGCCCGCCGCGGGGACGGCCTGCAGCTCGGCGGAGATGAAGTCCTCCTCCACCATGCCGTATTTTTCGTTCAGCAGCTTCATGACGGCGAGCTTGACGCGGTTTTTGCCGTCGTCGTCCTTCTCCGGACGGCTGCCGATGAGAATGTTGAGGCTCTCGGACGGAATCGCCTCGTTGAGCGGCTTCTTGCCCTGCTCGCGGCCCAGATGCGGCAGCAGGTCGTTGATGACGAGCAGCGGGTCGGCGGGATCGTCGCCCAGCTTCACGAACAGGCTCGAGCCGTCCGCGCGGACGACCGTGCCGTGCAGCTCCAGCGGCACCGTGACCCACTGGTACTTGCGGATGCCGCCGTAGTGGTGCGTCTTGAGGTAGGCCAGCTCCGCGTCCTCATAGAGGGGATTCGGCTTGAGATCGAGCCGGGGCGCGTCCGTGTGGGCCGCGCCGATGTTCGCGCCGCGCGACAGGGGCTCCGTGCCGATCACGGCCAGCATGATGCTCTTGCCGCGGTTGTCGCAGTAGACCTTGTCCCCCGCCCTGAGCGCCATGCCGTCGCGGTAAGGCCGGAAGCCGCGCGCCTCCGCCAGCCGGATGGCCGACACGACGCACTCGCGCTCGGTCTTGGACGCGTCGAGGAACGCCTTGTAGCGCTCGCAGTAGGCGTTCATCTCCCGCTCGTCCTCGGGGGTCAGGCGGTCGTAGCCGTGGTCGGGCTTGTAGAGCAGCTTGCTTTTTTCTTCTTTTGTCATGGCGTAAACTCCTTTATGATAAATGTCAGAAACTTCTCGCTTTTTTCCGTAAATTCGGCCTCGCTGCCGTCGTTTTCGAGGATACAGCCGCAGCGCTCGCGGTAGAAGCCGTCCGGCTTCTGCGCCCGGATGCGCGCGAGCGCGCGCGCCTCGGAGATGCCGTCTCGGGCCATGATGCGCGCGGCGCGCACGCGCTCCGGGGCCAGCACGCCGACGGTCGCCGCGCACAGGCCGGAAAGCCCGCTCTCAAACAGGTTGATCGCGTCGATCGCGTAGAGCGTCCGGCCCGCCGCCTCCGCCGCCGCCAGGCGCTCCCGCACCGCCTCGCCGACATGGCGGAACACGATCGCGTTGAGCGCGGCCATGCGCGCGGGCTCCTCAAAGACGATGCCGCCGAGCCGCGCGCGGTCGAGCGTCCCGTCCGTGAGGAACACGTCCCCGAACGCGGCGCGCAGCTCCTCCCGCAGCGGCCCCGGCGAGGCGAGCAGCTCGTAGTAGAGCCGGTCGCAGTCCGCGCAGCCGCCGCCGCGGCGCGAAACCGCGTCCAGCAGCGTCGTCTTGCCCGCGCCCGTGCCGCCGGTGATTCCCAGTACCAGCATCGCTACACCTCGATCACATGAAAGCCCGCGGCCTTTTTGAGCCGGTTGCCCACGGCGAGCCCCAGTCCCCGGTCGTCGGGGCACTGGGCGAAGATCTCCGGCACCGGCGTGGCGTCGAATTCGCGCAGCGCGTCGAACACGCGGCGCGCCTGCTCGGCCTTGTCCGCCGCCGGGCCGAGGTCGTGCAGGATGTGTCCGGGATAGCGGGCCATGAACTCGGAAAAGCAGATCACGCCCGCGCCGGGGGTCAGATGCGCGCGGATGTACTCCGCGCTTTTCTCCGGGTCGCCCGTCACGACGGTGACGGGCGCCTTCGGCGCGTAGTGGCGGTATTTCATGCCGGGGGCCTTGGGGTGCTCGCCCGCGGCGAGCTTCTGCGTCACAGCCCTGTCCACGGCGACCTCGCCCAGCACCTCCCGCAGCGACTCCAGCGGCAGCCCGCCCGGCCGCAGCAGGCGCGGCGGCTGCACGGTCAGGTCGACGATCGTGGACTCGACGCCCACGCCGCACGGCCCGCCGTCGAAGATGGCGTCGATCTTGCCGTCCATATCCTCGAGCATGTCCCGCGCGGTCGTGGGGCTGGGCCGACCCGAGGTGTTGCCGGACGGCGCGGCGATGGGCACGCCCGCCGCCTCGATGACGGCGAGCGTCGCCGGATGGCGCGGGCAGCGGACGCCGACCGTTTCGAGCCCGCCCGTCGTGCGCAGGGGTACGACGGGCCTGCGCGGCAGGATCATCGTCAGCGGGCCCGGCCAGAAACGCTCCGCCAGCCGCCAGGCGGCTTCCGGCACGTTTTCGCAGTAGCGGTCGAGCCACGACGCGTCCGGGACGTGGATGATGAGCGGATTGTCCTGCGGACGGCCCTTGGCCTCGAAGATGTGCAGCACCGCCTCCGCGTTCAGCGCGTCGGCGCCCAGCCCGTAGACCGTCTCGGTCGGGATGCCGAGCAGTCCGCCGTTTTTGATGATTTCGGCGGCTTTTTGTATGTTTTCAGGGGTAAGCTCTGTGAATAACTCTGTTTTCATGGACTTCTCCGATCAAATCAGGTGCTGTGTGCGCCTTTTCAGCTGTTTTCTTTCTGCAGGCGCTCGGCCTGGTCGGCGGTCACGAGCGCGTCGATCAGCTCGTCGAGGCCGCCGTCCATGATGGCGTCGATCTGGTAGAGGGTCAGGCCGATGCGGTGGTCGGTGACGCGGCCCTGCGGGAAATTGTAGGTGCGGATGCGCTCGTTGCGCATGCCGGTGCCGACCTGGCTGCGGCGCTCGGAGCTGATCTGCTCGTCGATGCGCGACTGCTCGCGCTCGTAGAGCTTCGAGGCCAGCATCTGCATGCACCTGGCCCGGTTCTGCACCTGCGAGCGCTCCTCCTGGCAGTTGACGACGATGCCGGACGGCTTGTGGATGAGCCGCACGGCGGACGAGGTCTTGTTGATGTGCTGGCCGCCGGCGCCGGACGAGCGGTAGACCTGCATCTCAACGTCCTCAGGCCGGATGTCGATTTCGGCCTCCTCGAATTCCGGCAGCACCGCGACGGTGGCCGTGGAGGTGTGCACCCGCCCGCCGGACTCGGTCTCCGGCACGCGCTGGACGCGGTGGACGCCGGACTCGAACTTGAGCCGGGAGAACGCGCCCGCGCCCTCGATCATGAAGTCGGCCTCCTTCACCCCGCCGAGCTCCGTGTCGTTGTAGTTGAGGATCTCCACAGTCCAGCCCTTCGCCTCGGCGTACATCGTGTACATCCGGAACAGGCTGTGCGCGAAGAGCGCACTCTCCTCCCCGCCGACGCCCGCGCGCAGCTCCATGATGACGCTCTTTTCGTCGTTCGGGTCGCGCGGCAGCAGCAGGACCTTCATCTGCTGCTCCAGCTCCGCCAGCCGCTTTTTCCCGGCGGCGTACTCGTCCTGGCAGAACTGCTTCATCTCCTCGTCCGTCTCGCTGCGCTGGGCCTCGAGCAGGTTGTCGAGCTCCTCTTCCGTTTTCCTGTATTCCCGGTACGCTGTCACGACGGGCTCGAGCTCCTTCTGTTCCTTCAAAAGCTTCGCCGCCGCCGCGGGGTCGTTATAGAATTCCGGCTGCGACGCGCGCTCGGCCATCTCCAGATACCGCGCCTCGACCGCTTTCAGTTTTTCCAGCATCGCGCTTCCTCACAATACAAAAATCTTGTCTCTATGATAACGTATTTTTCCCCGCACGTCAAATCCTGCCATACAATTCCGCGGCTGTTTTTCGGCTGCGCGCGCATACTATGCCCGATTGATGTTGGGAGGTGCGCCATGATGAAACGAATCGCGGCGATTTTACTGGCGGCGGCGCTGCTGTCAGGCGCTCTGTCCGCGCGCGCGGCCGCCGGGGAGCGGCCGAAGGGGTATCTGGCGCTGACCTTCGACGACGGGCCGTCGGGGCCGATCACGCAGTCGCTTCTGGACGGGCTGCGCACGCGCGGCGTGAAGGCCACGTTTTTTGTCTGCGGCTACCGCATCGGGCGCTATCCGCAGACGCTGCAGCGGATCGCGGAGGAGGGCCACGAGATCGGCCTGCACAGCTGCTGCCACACCTACATGCAGCACATGACGAAGCAGGAGGCGCTGGACGATCTGATCGAGTGCCGCGAGGCCGTGACCGAATGCTGCGGGGTGTCGCCCGTGCTCTTCCGCCCGCCCGGCGGACTGTATTCGCAGGCGCTTCTGCAGGCGGCCCGGGAGGAGAGGCTTTCGGTCGTGCTGTGGTCGGTCGATCCGCGCGACTGGGACCCGGCCGGCCAGGACGCGGCGCTCGGCACGATCCTGCGGAACGCCGCCGACGGCAGCGTCATTCTGATGCACGATCTGTCGGCGGCCTCCGTCCGCACCGCCCTGTGCGCGGTGGACCGCCTGACGCAGGAGGGCTACCGCTTCTGCACCGTTTCGGAGCTGGCGAAGGCGGCGGGGCGGACGCTGGAGCCGGGCGGGGTCTACCGCTCGTTTGCGAGTTGACGCGGGGCGGAAAATCCTGTAGAATAGGGGCATCAAATCAGGGAGGCCCGTCCATGGACAAACAGGAGCTGCGCGCGGCGGTGCGCGAAAAAAAGCGCGCGCTCACGCCGGATCAGATCGACGAGTGCAGCCGCCGCCTGGCGGAGCGGCTGTACGCGCATCCTTACTGGCGCGAGGCGCGGGCCGTCTACGGCTATCTGCCCTTCAACCAGGAGGTGCGCACGCGGCCGGTCCTCGAGCGCGCGCTCGCCGAGGGCAAGCGCGTCGCCGTGCCGAAGGTTTACGGCCGGGAGATGCGCTTTATCTGGATGGAGGATCTCTCGCTCGTGACAAGAAGCGCGTTCGGCGTGCCAGAGCCCGCGGCGGACGGGCCGGTCGCGGCGGACGAAACGGCGCTCATCCTGATGCCCGGCGTGGCGTTTGACCGCGCCGGCCGCCGCTGCGGCTACGGGGGCGGCTACTACGACCGCTATCTGGCCGCGCATCCGGGGCACCCGACGCTCGCGCTGTGCTTTGATTTTCAGCTGTTCGACCGGCTGGAGACGGCGGACTACGATCTGCCGGCGGACATTGTGCTGTGGGAGCCGATCCCGGGAGGCGTCAAATGAAGTATGTGCTGCTGGCCATTCTCTGCGGCCTGGTCTTTCTCGTGTGTTTTCTGATCGACACGCTGGTCAAGCGGCTGCGCCCGAAGACGGAGCTGGAAAAGGGAAAGCTGGTCGTGCGCCTGCCCAGAAGGAGCGCCATATTCGGGGTGCTTCTGCTCTTCTTCCCGCTCGTGGTCGTGCTGTTTTTCATGCCGGAGGGCGGCAGCGTGATCATATCGGTCGGCTGCGCGGTTTCGGCCGTGCTGGGCATCGTGCTGCTCGTGAGCTATTTTTCCTTCGCCATCTGGTATGACGACGAGACGTTTTTATACAAGAGCTTCCGGCACAAAAAGACGCTCTACCATTATTCCCAGATCAAAGGCCAGCGGTCGCTGCTCACGCGCGGCGGCGTCAACTCGATTCTGTTCGTCGCGGACGACGAGATCAACCTCTACAGCGCCATGCAGGGCCTGGGCCCGTTTTTGAGCAAGGCCTTTTACAAGTGGTGCCAGTGCAAAAGCATCGAGCCCTCCTCTGTGGAAAACAACCCCTCCATGCTCACCTGGTTCCCCGATCCCGACAAGCAGGCATAGCCTGCGTGAAAAAGCCTGCTGCAAACGGCCGAACCGTTTTTGCAGCAGGCTTTTGACATGCTCAGGATTCGCGCTTTTCGGCGTTCTGCAGCTTGAGCTGTCGGCGGTTGCGGACCGCCTCGCTCATGGGCTGGATCTCGCCGGCCTTCTGCAGGGCGAGCTTGGTCAGCATCGGGCCGATGAGCTCGTAGATGAGGATGGCGAAGAGCGTGATGTTGCGGATCAGATCGCCCTCCGCGCCGAGTTCCTTGGCGGTCACGCACATGCCGAGCGCCACGCCGGCCTGCGGCAGCAGCGTGATGCCGAGGTATTTGCAGATTTTCTCGCTGCAGTGCATCGCCTTGGCGCTGGCGAACGCGCCGATGTATTTGCCCGCGGAACGCGCGATGATATACAAAATGCCGATCGCGACGATCGTCCAGTCCGCGAACACGCCCAGCTCCAGCTCCGCGCCGCTGATGACGAAGAACAGCGCGAACAGCGGGGAGGTCCAGCGGTCGGCCTTGTCCATGATGTCGGCGGACAGCGGGCAGGCGTTGCAGAAGACCGTGCCCAGCATCATGCACACGAGCAGAGACGAGAAGCTGATGACGACGGGGCCGACGGTGAACTGGAGCTTGGCCAGCGCGACGGTCAGAAACACGAACGCGATGGTCATATTGAGCCGGTTCGTGTTGGAGTTGAAGAGCTTTTCAAGCTGCGTGAGCACCCAGCCCATCAGCGCGCCGAGCAGCAGCGACAGGACGATGTCCAGAAGCGGGTTGATGATGATGGAGAACAGGTCGAGCGTGCCGGAGTTCATGGCCTTGGCGATGCCGAACGAGACGGCGAACACCACGAGGCCCACCGCGTCGTCGAGCGCGACGATCGGCAGCAGCAGATCGACGAGCGGGCCCTTGGCCTTGTACTGCCGCACGACCATCAGCGTCGCGGCCGGCGCCGTGGCCGTGGCGATGGCGCCGAGNNNGATGGCCTGCGCCGTGGTCAGCTTGCCGTGCGTAAGCACGGAGATGACGAGCAGCGTGACATCGACGAGGAACGTCGCCGTCAGGGCCTGGATGATGCCGATGACGGTGGCCTGCTTGCCGGTCTGCCGGAGCTGGGACAGGCGGAACTCATTGCCGATGGAAAACGCGATGAAGCCCAGCGCCACGTCGGAGACGAGGGAGAGCTGCTCCACGTTGTCATAGCTGATAAAGCCGATGCCGTTGATGCCGAGCCGGCCAAGACAGTAGGGCCCCACCAGCACGCCCGCGATCAGATACGCGGTGACGGAGGGCAGCTTGAGCGGCTTGACCGCACGGGTCATCAGAAGGCCCGCCAGAATGGCGACGGAGAGAGACAGTAACAGATTCATACAGGACACCTTTTGTTTCAGATTTTTTCGCAACGCGATATATTATAGGCGCTTCCTTCTGAAAAAGCAAATTTTTTTCAGGCCCTGCAAAAAGCCTGAAACGGCCGCCGTTTTCGGCCTGTCCGCCCCGAAGAAAACCGGGCCCCCGGCCCGGCGGGGTCTTCCCGCGGGGCCGGGGGCCGGAGGAACGCGCGCTGTGTTATTTCTGCTCCTGCACGTACAGGTTGACGCGGTTCTGGATCATGGAGGCCGTTTCGTCGAGGGTCTTCTCGCCCGCGAAATAGGCGGCGGCCTCGTCGGAGATGATCTTGCTCACGTCGGTGTTCGCGGAGCTGACGGTCTTGACGGAGCGGTAGAGCGCCATGAAGTTGTCGTACTGCTCCTGCGACATGGTGTCGATGGTGACGGTGTGCGTTTCGTCGATCCAGTACTGGACCTTCGGCTGCACGAGGGGCTTGCCGTTTTCATCCTTGACCGTGTTGCCTTCGGCGTCCGTCTGGTAGCTCACGGTCATCATGTCCTTCACCTGCTTGTCGAACGCGGCCTTGTTCACGGGGAAGCCGTAGCTGCCGTTCGCCGTCTGGTAGTCCTCGGTGAAGAGCTGGCGGACGAACGACCACGCGCCGTCCTTGTCGGCGCAGGCCTTGGTGATGGCCAGTCCCTCGCTCAGGCCGAACGTGCTGCTGTTGCCGGACTGCGTCGGATAGCCGACAAAATCGACGGGCTCGTTGTTGAACATGACAAGCTGGTTGAGGTAGTCGCTGAGCGAGGCGAGGGTGGTGTCCATGAGCAGCTGTCCGCCGCCGAGCATGCTCTTCTGGTCGCCGAGATAGCTGTTCCAGTCAAAATTGTTCCAGTCGAAGGTGGCGGGGAAGGAATTCGCGAACGCCAGCAGATCCTTGAAGTCCTGGCTGTCGAACGAGCACGCGCCCGTATCCCAGTCGATGAAGGAGCTGAGGTTCCGGTTCACGAGGTTCGTCAGCGCGTCGGCCTTGACAAGACCGATGGAGAAGATCGTCGCGTCGGGCTTGAGCTTCGTCATGGCGTTTTTGAGATCGGCGAGCGTCCAGGTCGAATAGCCGCCGACAACCTTGTCGAGGCCGACGGCCGTGCTGATGTAGAAGTTGGAGAACGCCCGGTAGAGGTGGCCGCCTGTCTCGGCGGCGGCAAGGATCTCGGGCATCAGGGCGTCGGTGCCCAGCTGCGGGTCCTTTTCGATATAGGGCAGCAGATCCTCCAGCACGCCCTGCGCGGCATACTGGCCGATGGGCAGGTTCGCGGTGTAGATGAGATCGGGGATCTTGCCGGAGATGATCTCGGTGTTGAGCTTGGTGATGCCGGCGTTGTAGTCGTCGCCGGTGGCGTACTGCGAATAGTCGTTCACGACGATGCGGTATTTGTCGGAGGCCTTGTTGAATGCCACGATCTGGCTGCGCAGGCCCCAGTCCACGTACATGCAGGCCATGGTGAGCACCGTTTTGGGCTTCACGTTGGCGCTGTCGGTCCTGGTCAGCAGCACGAATTCCGGCGTGGAGGTGCCGTCGCTGTTGGTCTGGTTCAGTACGCCCAGCACGCGGCCGTCGGCGAGCACGGTGTAGCCGTTCATGTCGTTGCTGTTGATGTCGCAGTCGAGCCAGTCCACAACCTTTTCGCTCGTCTTTTCTTCGATCTTATAGCCGTAGAGGCTGCCGTTGTTGTCGTACAGGAAGTCGTAGGCCTCGTCGTTCGAGGGATAGATCGCGCCGACGTTGGCCGGCAGCTCGATGGCGGTGCCGAGCTCGAACGTCTCGGGGTCGATGGGCTGCAGCGAGGTGACGGTGTTCCAGGTCTCGATGGCCGCGGCGTTGTTGTAGGAGATCAGATTGCCGCCGTTCTTGCCCATCTCGAGCGTCTTGAGCGTCTTGCCCGTATTGTCGAGCACATAGTAGTTGGTCCAGTCGGTGGCGTAGATGTGGTTATTCTGGTCCACCGCCGCGATCTGCAGGAGATTGCCGTTCGAGTCGGGCTGGAAGCTCACGGTGCTCAGCACCTTGCCGTCCGCGCTGAACTGCTGGAGGCGGGCCTGCGACTTGCCGGGGGTGTAGTAGTTTTCCTTGTTGTCCTTGGATGCGTCGAAGTTGGCCGGCAGATCGTAGGTAAAGGTATCGAGGTTGTCGTAGATCCACACCGAGCCGTCCGCGCCGGCCAGCATGCTCCCGATGTAGCTGTTGCCCTGCACGCCGTCCGGGACGGCGATCGGCTGATAGGCGTCAAAGGTCTTCACCTCGCCGCTCGTCAGGCTGACCTGGCTGATCACGTATTTGTACGTCGGGGCGACGTAGGGCTCCTCGGTGGACGGGGTATCCGTCGCCGTGCCGCCGGTTGCCGCGGAAGTCTCGGCCGTCGCCGCAGAAGCCTCGGCTGTCGTGCTCGCCGCCGCAGTCGCCGTATCCGCCGCGCTGCGCGCAGCGTCGTCCGTGGCGTACGCGATGCCGGGATCGGTGCCGCTGCCGGGATCGGTCATGACCATGGACGAGAGGTAGACATAGTCTCCGCTCGCGCAGAAGCTGTTGATTCCGCTGCTGCTCTTGTCCAGCGCGGGGTCTATGTAGTCGGCGGTGTAGACGTACTTGGCCGTCGTCTGGGCGGCGGCGCTGGTCGCCGTGCCGGAGCTGGCAGAGCTGGACGAGCCGGTCTGCGTTTTCTTGCTGCAGCCGGCCAGGCAGCCCGTCAGCATCACAGCCGCCAGAAGTGCGGCCGTTATTCTTTTCTTCATATTTGTTTTCCTCCTGAAAACGGTGTTTGTCATTTCTTTTACGCGCGTATCATACCACAACCTGCGCAAAAAGGAAGCCGGTCGCGGTGTTTTTCAGAATCCTTAAGAATTGCCCGGATCGCCCATAACGCCGAGGAACACGGGCAGGTTTGTCTGCGTGTCGAGGATCACGTACACGAACGGGCGGTTGAGGATGACCGTCTTCGGCTCCTGCGGCTCCTCCACGCAGGTCACCCCGGCCATGACAGCCGTGGCCGCCGCGGCCTTGGTGCCCTGCTCGTCCACCTCGATGTGCGTCTTGTGGATGACGCTGCCGATGGACAGAGGGCCCTCGCCGCTGCTGCCCATTTTGGAGAAGTCGGCGCTGTCGCCGAAGGCGTCGGGCATGCCGAGCGCGGCGAGCGTGCCGGCCAGCTCGGCGGAGTAGTCGCTCGTGAACTTCGGCAGACCCGCGTTCACATCCGTATACTCGGCGTTCTGCAGCGTGCGCATGAGGCTCTGCCCCGTGAGCGAGGCCACATAGTCGGAGACGGACACGCCCTCGTTCGGCAGCAGCGCCGCAAAGGCGTACTTTCCGCCGTCGTAATCCTTCACAAAGCCGGTCGCCTGTCCGTCGTCGAGATAGACGCCCTCGCCGGAGCGCATCATTTTGACCGTCTGCTCCGTGCCGTCGTCCTTCGTGAAGGTCTCGTCCTGCACGTCGGCGTCCTCGTACGGCGTCTGCCACTTGGCGTCGAACGCCACGGCGTTGATGAGATAGAGCATGGCGCCGTCGGAGATCTCATTTAAAATAGTGGGGATCATCTTGTCCGTGTGCTCCGACACCCAGGCGTTGATCGCGGCCAGCGTGGATTCGTCGAACGCGGCCTTGTAGATTTCGGCGTTGTAGTAAGCCGAATCGGTCCTGAGAAAGTCGTCGTTCACCCGGAGGCTGTCGGAGTCGCGCAGCCAGACGGAGTTGGCGAGCTTCATGGTGTCGTCCGTCGGCAGGCTGGTGCGGTAGGCCAGCATGGCCCTGTTCAGCTCGTCCGCCGTAAAGCCGAGCGTCTTTTCCATCTGGGTCTTCGTCTCGCCGTCCGCGCCGTTCAGCGTCATGCCGAGCGCGTAGAGGATGGAGACCGGGGAGATCATCCGCGTGCCGTCGGCCGCGCTCTTCTGCAGCAGGCGCACGCCGAAATCGGCGGCGGCCGCCGCGTCGTCCTGCGTGAATTCGCCCGCCTCGGGCTTCTGAACCGCAACGCTCGCCGCCAGATTGGCGACGGCGGCCGTCCCGGCTTGCTGCCCGGACGAAGTCTGCGTCTGCGGCTGCTTCGCGGCCGGGTTGGACGCGCACCCGGAGAGCGGCGTCAGCATCAGGGCTGCGATCAGCAGCCATGCAAAAAGCTTTTTCATGATTTTCTGTCCTTTCCGTTGTCTTCACCTCTTCAGACGAGAACCGGGCCGCCGGGTTGCATCCTTTTCCGGAAAAATTTTGTGTTTTTGCCCAAAGGTCAAAAAACGCAAAAAATTTGTTAGGTTGCCTCTAAAAATTTATGAAAACAGGCATAATTTTTGTTTACATTTGACAGGAGAGATGCTAAAATGATCGCAGACTACCAGTTTTGTAAGCTTCCGAAGTCTTGCAAGGCGGGTCGCATTCCTCGAAAGAAAGGATGACTTGCTTGGAAAACGCAATCGAACTGAAGAACATTACCAAGCGATTCGGTCAGGTTGTGGCGAACAACTCGATCAGTCTGGAGCTCCACAAGGGCGAGATTCTCTCCCTGCTGGGCGAAAACGGCAGCGGCAAAACCACCCTGATGAACATGCTCTCCGGCATCTACTTCCCGGATGAAGGCCAGATCTTCGTCAACGGAGAGGAGGTCAGCATCCGTTCTCCGAAGGACTCGTTCGATCTGCACATCGGCATGATCCACCAGCATTTCAAGCTGGTCGACGTTTTCACCGCAGCGGAAAACATCGTTCTCGGCCTCGACGGCGAAAACGGCAAGCTCGACCGCGGCGCCATCAACAAGGCGGTGCGCGAGATCGCCGACCGCTACGGCTTCGAGATCGACCCCGACCAGAAGATCTACGAGATGTCCGTCTCGCAGAAGCAGACCGTCGAAATCGTCAAGGTGCTCTACCGCGGCGCCGACATCCTCATCCTCGACGAGCCGACCGCCGTTCTGACCCCGCAGGAGACCGACAAGCTCTTCGCCGTCATGCGCAACATGAAGGACGACGGCAAGGCCATCATCATCATCACGCACAAGCTGCACGAGGTGCTGGCCGTGTCCGACCGCGTCGCGGTTCTGCGCAAGGGCGAGTACATCGGCGACGTCCCCACGAAGGACGCCTCGCAGCAGTCGCTGACCGAGATGATGGTCGGCCACGCGGTCAGCCTCAACATCGACCGCCCGCTGCAGGACAAGCAGACCGAGCGCATCCGCATCGAGCATCTGACCGTCAAGAACAAGGAAGACGTCAACATGCTCGACGACGTGTCGTTCACCGCCTACGGCGGCGAGATTCTCGGCATCGCGGGCATCGCCGGCAGCGGCCAGAAGGAGCTGCTCGAATCCATCGCGGGCCTGCAGCACCTCGAGCCCGGCAGCAAAATCACCTACCTCTCCACCGACGGCTCGGAGACCCTGCTCAACGGCATGGACCCGCTCGACATCATCCACAAGGGCGTGCTGCTCTCCTTCGTGCCGGAGGACCGGTTCGGCATGGGCCTCGTGGGCGGCATGAACATCGTGCAGAACATCATGCTCCGCAGCTACCGCCGCGGCAAGAGCTCCTTCACCGACCGGAAGTTCCCGAAGGACCTGGCCGACAAGATTGTCAACGACCTGGAGGTCGTCACCCCGGACGTCAACCGCACCCCGATCCGCCGCCTGTCCGGCGGCAACGTGCAGAAGGTGCTCGTCGGGCGCGAGATCGAGTTCAACCCCACCGTTCTCATGACGGCCTACGCCGTCCGGGGCCTCGACATCAACACCTCCTACGCCATCTACAACCTTCTGACCGATCAGAAGATGAAGGGCGTCGCCGTCATCTACGTCGGCGAGGACCTCGACGTGCTGCTCGAGCTGTGCGACCGGATTCTCGTGCTGTGCGGCGGCAAGCTCTCCGGCATCGTGGACGGCCGCGCCGCCACGAAGGAAGCCGTCGGCCTTATGATGACCAGGCTGGGAGGGGGCAACTGATATGCATATTTCCAAACGGGACGGCATCTCCACCGGCAAAGCGTGGGGCATCCGCGCCATCGCGATCCTGCTGGCGCTGATCGTTGACGCCGTCATCATCTTCGCCATCGTGAAGCTGAACCCGCTCAAGGTCTACGGCTCCATGGCCGACGGCGCGTTCGGCACCGGCAAGCGCATCTGGGTCACGATCCGCGACTGCATGATTCTCACCTGCATCGCCATCGGCCTCGCGCCCGCCTTCAAAATGCGCTTCTGGAACGTCGGCGCCGAGGGCCAGATGCTGGTCGGCGGCATCGCCACCGCGTTCTGGATGATTAAATTCGCGGGCAAGATGCCCACGCTGCTTCTGTTCCTCTGCATGATCGTCTCGGCCATCGTCGCCGGCGGCATCTGGGGCGTCGTCCCCGGCTTCTTCAAGGCGAAGTGGAACACGAACGAGACGCTGTTCACGCTGATGATGAACTACATCGCCATCCAGCTCACCTCGTTCTGCGTAGCCATGTGGGAGAATCCTCCGGGATCGAACTCCGTCGGCACCATCAACAACGGCGGCACGGTCAAGAACGTCGGCTGGATTCCCAACCTGTTCACGAAGGGCTACAACAAGGACTACGCCTGGACGGTGCTGATCGTGCTCGTGCTGGCGGCCCTCATGTACGTCTACCTGCGCTACACCAAGCACGGCTACGAGGTCGCCGTCGTGGGCGACTCCGAAAACACCGCGCGCTACGCGGGCATCCGCGTGAACCATACCTATGTGCGCACCATGGCCCTGTCCGGCGCGGTCTGCGGCTTCGCGGGCTTCCTCGCCGTCTCCGCCGTCTCGCACACGATCTCGACCAAAACCGCCGGCGGCCGCGGCTTCACGGCGATCATCGTCGCGTGGCTGGCCAAGATGAATCCGTTCGTGATGATCCTCATCTCCGCCCTGCTGACCTTCCTCGACAAGGGCGCCGTGCAGATCGCCTCCGACTACGGTCTCAACGAGTACGTCTCGCAGATCATCTCCGGCATCATCCTGTTCTTCATTCTGGGCAGCGAGTTCTTCATCAACTACCAGGTGAAGCTCCGGACGCACAAGTAAGGAGGAGATTGTAATGAGTGGATTTCTCGGTTTTCTGGCTTCCTTCCCGACGCTTCTGCACTCGGCCATCATCTTCGGCACCGTCATCATGTTCGGCGCCATCGGCGAGATCATCACGGAAAAATCCGGCAACCTGAACCTCGGCGTGCCGGGCATCATGTACCTGGGCGGCATCGCGGGTCTCGTGTCCACGTTCTTCTATGAAAACGTTTACTGCGTGAACGCAGGCGTCTCGCCGAGCGTCGCGCTCTGCATCATCATCTGCCTCGTCTCCACGTTCCTCGCGGCAGCGCTGGGCGGCCTCATCTACAGCTTTCTGACCATCACCCTGCGCACGAACCAGAACGTCACCGGCCTGACGCTGACGATCTTCGGCTCCGGCGTGGGCAACTTCTTCGGCGGCTCCCTCAACAAGCTCGCCGGCGGCGTCGGCCAGGTTTCCGTGGCCGTCACCTCGGAGGCCTTCCGCGCGTATTCCGCGAAGCTCGTCAACTTCTTCGACGGCTTCACCGGCAAGCTGGGCCTCGGCACCCTGCTGTTCTCCTACGGCTTTCTGACCTACGTGGCCATCGTCCTGGCCGTCGCGATCTGGTACTTCCTCACCCGCACCCGCACGGGCCTGAGCCTGCGCGCCGTGGGCGAGAACACCGCCACCGCCGACGCGGCCGGCATCAACGTCACGAAATTCAAGTATCTCGCCACCTGCCTCGGCGCGGGCATCTCCGGCCTCGGCGGCACGTACTACGTCATGAACTACATCAAGGGCACCTGGGAAAACCAGGGCACCATCGAGGCTCTCGGCTGGCTGGCCGTCGCGCTCGTCATCTTCGCCACCTGGAAGGCCCCGCGCGCGATCTGGGGCTCGTACCTGTTCGGCGTTCTGTACTGGGCGTACTTCTACATCCCCGGCCTGACCCGCAGCTCGCAGGAGATCTTCAAAATGATCCCCTACGTCGTCACGATCGTCGTGCTGCTGCTCGTGTCCATGCGCAAAAAGCGCGAGGATCAGCCGCCCCAGTCCCTCGGCCAGCCGTACTTCCGCGAAGAGCGGTAGCGGCGAAAAAACAAAAAAACAGGCTGCCGCAAAATGCATGGCATTTTGCGGCAGTCCGTTTTTTTCCTCGCTGGGTCTTACGCCGGGTAGAACAGGCTGGGCAGCCAGGTGATAAGCTGCGGAATCAGGATGATGAGGACGAGCGTAATGCACATGGCGGGCAAATATTTCGCGCAGGCCTTCGTAACAGATGAAACGCTCAGGTCCGCAACGTCCGCCATGACGAACAGGCAGATACCGAACGGCGGCGTCACAATGCCGATAATCAGCGCAACCGTCATAATCACGCCGAAGTACACAGGATCGATGCCAAGCTGATTAATGATCGGGTAGAAGATTGGTGTGACAAGCAAGATCGCGGCGGTGGTGTCCATAAAGCAGCCAATGACAATCAGCAGCAGCGCCAACACAAATACGACCGCAAGCGGGCCTGCCGTGGCGAGCGGCATCAGCAGATTCTGCAGCACCGTGGCAAGACCCACCTTGGTGACAATCCAGGTGAAGAAGCCGGCGATGGCAATGATGAGCATGAACGTTCCGGATGTCTCGACGGTATCCTTGATCGCGTCGATGAGCCCCTTCCACGTCAGTTCCTTGTAGATGATGCCGAGGATGATCGCATAATCGATTGAAACGACAGCCGCTTCGGTCGGCGTAAAGAAGCCGGTTGTGATGCCGCCCAGAATAATGAGCGGGCAGAGCATGGCCGGCAGCGCCCGCAGGAGCTTTTTGGGGACTTCCCTGCCCGGAACCACATAGGTCGGCCACGCGCGGCCCTCGGCTGTTGTTCTCGACATGACGAAGATGGCGACCATGAGTGAAATACCCATGATGATGCCGGGGATCAGTCCGCCCAGAAAGAGCTTTCCGGTCGAAACGCCGGCTGAAGCCCCCAGCACAACCATGGCGACCGAGGGCGGAATCAGCGGGCCAACGACGCTTGAAGACGCTGTGATGCCGGCGGAGAACGCATGGTCGTAACCGGCGTCATCCATCATTTTCATTTCGATGGCGCCGAGTCCGCCTGCGTCGCCGACCGCCGTGCCGGACATGGAGGCGAACATCATGCTCGCAAGCACGTTCGCATAGGCCAGGCCGCCTTTGAGTCGGCCCACGATCGCCAGCGCCGCGTCCATGAGTCGAGACGTCACGCCGCCGGAGTTCATCATCCGGCCGGAGAGCAGGAAGGCCGGCAGCGCGATCAGCACATAGGTGAACAGGGGCGTTGTCATCGAGTGTGCGAGGTTGACGATCGAGATGGCGCCGCCCTGCATGGCCAGATAGATGAGTCCGGGAAAACCGAGCGCAAACGCAACCGGAACGCCCAGCATCAGCAGAACCAGAAAGACCGCAACGAGAATGAGGATCTGTGTGCCCATTGCTCAGTCTCCTCCTTTTTTTCCGACAGCCTGCGCGGCTTCAATCAGCTCAATGAGATAGACGAAAAACATATATAAGGAACTGAACATGATCGGCACAAAATAATAGTTTTTGGGTATGCCGAGGCTTGTGCTGGAGTGTCCGCCCATTTTCGGCAGCAGGATAATGGACGAGACGAACATGAATCCGAGCAGGACGAGAACGAACAGACGCTGGACAACCGCGAGGATCTTTGCGCCGCGGGGTGAAAATTTCTGCGTCAGAAAGTCCGCGCTCACATGCTTGCCGTTCATCGCGGCCACACTCGCGCCGAAAAAGGCGAGGTAGATAAACATAAATGTACAGAGCTCCTCGACCCAGCTCAGGGGAGCGTCAAACGCTTTGCGTGAAATGATGCCGGCCGTGACAGCTAAAATGATGACGCCCATGCAGACAACGCCTGCATAGAGCTGGACGGTGCCCAGCAGTCGGATTATCTTTTTTGCCGCTTTCAACTTTTTACCTCCAGATTATTTCCCGAGCGCGCTGATCTGGTCGAAGAGGCCCTTTGTCCAGAGTCCCTGACTTTCCAAATCCGCTGCCTTCGTTTGGATCGCGGCTGTCATCTGGCTGATGAGCTCGGCTGACGGCGTATCGAAAGCCGTGCCTTCGCTCTTCATCGTCTCGACGTACTTGTCGGCGGCAGTCTTTACGGCGGTGGCGTACCAGTCACCCGCTTCCTTTGCGGCGCGGATGATGGCATCCTGCTGGCCCTGGCTCATGCCGTCGAGAAGCTGCTGGTTCATGTAGACCATGACGCTGTCGCGGATGTGCTCAGTCATCTCCACATGCTTTGTCGTCTCATAGAATTTCATTGTATAGATCGAGTCGATCGGTGATTCGCAGGCATCCACGACCCCCTGCTGCAGCGCAAGGTAGGTTTCGCCCCAGGCAACCTGCGCCGTGCCCATGCCGAGCGCTTCGGCGGACTCCAGATAGGATTTGATATCGGGCACGCGCATCTTCATGCCCTTGAGATCGTCCATCGAAGTGAGCGTTTCCTTGCAGACCATTGATCTCGGCGTCCGCAGCCAGTTGTTCGCAATGACCCGCACGCCTTCCTTGTCCGCGAGCTGCTGTTCAAAGTTTGTTTCAATGTCGCTGTTTAAAAACGCGCGGAAGTGGTCCTCGTCGCGGAACAGGAAGAACATCGACGTCACAAGCGCGTCATCGACAAAGGTGGAAAGCCAGGAGCTCGCATCCACGAAAATTTCCTGCGTGCCGAGCGACACAGCCTCCATCTCGCTCGTCGCGTCGCCAAGCTGGGCGGCGGGAGAAACGGTAATATTAATGGTGCCGTCAGAATACTGCTTGGCCAGATCAGCCATCTTCTGCATGGCCAGCGTCACGTTGTCCTCTGCCGCCTGAATGCCGCCGGCGGTGATATTGTAAACCTTGTCCTTGCTGAAATCATAGCTGGAGGCCGACGAAGAAGCTGCTGAGGAGGCCGAGACAGCGGATGCGCTCGTCGCGTCAGAGGATTTGGCTGAAGAGGCGCCCTTCGCGCTGCTGCAGCCCGCAAACAGAGCAGCCAGGAGGGCAGCAAGCAAAAGCAGTGAAATGATTCTCTTTTTCATAAACATGATCCCCCTTATAAATTCTTTTTCTGTTATCGGTAAACGGCATACGGGAATTTCTCTCCGGCAGGCCCCCCTCCCTGACTGAAACAGGATCCCACCCCGTCCCACTGTGCCCCGGATGATATTGTTATTATATCATGCTTTTTCCGTCCCACCCCTGTTTTGCACGCACAGTTATCTACTGCATATCTGTAATAATAACACAACCGTTTGGAGAAAACTGGGCGGTATAACTGTGCATTTTGCACAATTTTGTGAAAGTTTTCCAATATTTTCTTCTTCAGCCCGGTTGTGTAATCACAGTTGAAAAAAGGCGTCGGGAACTCTATAATAGCAGCAGGAAAGCAGAAGAAGGGGGGGACTTCCGATGCTGAACGCAACGTTTGCCCAGGCTTTCGTTGATAAAATCAAGCGCAAGCTGGATCTCAGTGTCAACATCATGAACGAGCAGGGAATCATCATTGCCAGTTCCACGGCGGAACGGATCGGTTCCTTTCACAGCCTGGCCTACGAGATTCTGCAGAAGCGGATACCTGAGCAGATCACAGAGCAGCTGAACAGCAGCATGATCGGCGTAACCAGTCCGGGGGTAAATCTGCTGCTGCTGGAGGACAACAAATGGCCGATCGGTGTGGTCGGTGTTTCGGGCACCTCCGGCGAGCTGCTGCAGATCGCGCGGACGATCAAGTTCGCGCTGGAAACAGAGATCGAGCATCAAAAACCGCAGCGAAACACAAGCGGGCGCGCGTATTGTCGTTTTGACGCGCTGACCGGGGTACTGCTCGAGCGTCCGATCATCTCCTCGCGCGTTTTAGCGGAGGCAAAGAAGCTGGAGCTGGACGCTCTGCGGCCGCGTCTGTGCGTGCTCTGCCGCGTGATGGAAACGGGCGGCGCGTATTTTCAGGCACTTGCAGAAGCTTTCGAGACTGCCGGCGCGCTTCCGTTTCTTCTCGACGCCCAGCACATTCTGCTGACCTTTGAAATGAAGGACGCGATGCTTCCGGACTATCCGGAGCAGCTTGCTTCCCTTCTGGACGCGGCGCAGGCTCAGATTCCGCAGAGCATCGCGGCAAACAGTGCCATTCAGTACTACATCGGAACGCCGCAGAAGGATCTGGCGTCCTGCGGGTACTGCTGCAGTCTGCTGCAGGAGCTGGAAAAGGTGCTGCCGTCTTCAGCCGGGCAGTACTGTGATCTGAAGGCCGGACTGCTGCTTGTGCTGCAGCGTACATACGACTTCGACGTCTGGAGTATTATCTACGAGCAGACTCGCCGGAATCTGCAGGACCGCATAGACATGGAGATGTTCGTCAGCACGGTCAGCGCGCTTGTTCTGTCCGACATGCATCTCGAGCAGGCAGCAAAACAGCTCTATATCCACAAGAACACGCTTTCCCTGCGGCTGCGGAAAATCCGGGAGATTCTGGATCTCCAGCCGATCGGCAGCATGCACGACGGCGTTTTTCTGACCGGGCTGCTGCGCTATATTGAGAGTTTCTAGCGGCGTCCCGGAACCGGCCCGAATTCGCTGCATACTTTGCTGATGTGAAGCAGCCGGTCGAAGCTGGCCGCCGGCGGGACGGTGTCCGCCACGGAGAAAATCATATGGTCGCCCGAACCGATCGCCTCCATGCAGGCATCAACATAGCGGTAAAACGTCTCGTCATTCATGAGGTCCTTCAGCACCGCAATTGATGGGATGCCGCCCCAGATTGTGATGCCGGTGTCCCGGAATACCTCGCGTGTTTTGGCAAGCGTGATTTTGGTCATCGGGGCGGGACAGATGGAATCCGCAATGTCGATGCCTGCTTTTCCGTATTCCGGCAGGATCCCTGTATTTTCACCGTCTGTGTGCGTGACAAGGAATCGGCCCGCGGCGTGCAGCTCGTCGGATTGCTTCCTGAGCTCGTCCGTAATGTAATGTCTGAACATGCCGGGCGAGGTGATCGACGAATCATAATTCGCACCGGATAGGATGACCTCAGCGGACGTGGCGAGCGCGGCGGCATGGAGCTTTTCCCAGAACGGACGGATTTCCTCAACGAAGGCGTCCATTTCGTCCGGGTTTTCCGACATTTCACCATAAAATGTCTCCAGATCCATCAATTCCTTTATGAGATAGTGGCCTGGCGAAGCAAACATGGCGCTCAGTGCGACCGCGACACCGCGCTCGCCGATAAAGTCGCGCTTGTACTGCTCGAATTCCTCTCGGTCGGGAATTACCTCCGCATTGTTCAGAATGTAGGCGACAGCGGGATAGTCGTCCATGGACTTGATTGCGTGTTCAGTGATAACATACAGCGTGATCCCACCGGCGCGCATCCGGTCGTCGTAGACGACGGTCGTGGTGATCTTGCCCTTTGGCGTGTCGTACTCCACGCGGAGCCGGCCTGTCGCAGGGTCACGCTGATAGCTTCTTCTGACGTTGTGCAGGATAATTCGATACGGATTCTTCCGCAGATCGTACAGTCCGAGTCCGACGTCCAGATCGCCCTCCTCGCTCCGAAAATCGGCAAAATTGGGAATAATCGAGTGGTAGCCCCAGCCGAGGTCATCCACGATCTCGCGCAGTGTGGCCTTCTGATAGGGGGCCGGCAGCGTGCCCGCGCGGGAATTGGCATTGTACCAGATGTCCAGCCGCGGGACATACGGCAGTGTGTCGGTCGGCTCTCCGCGCAATGTGGCCAATATTCGTTCCTTTACTGTCATGGTGTTCCTCCTTGTGCTCTTCTGCGGGCAATTTTCACCCGCCTATCGTCAGTATAAAGAGTGAAGGGAGAAAAGACTATATATGCAAGGCACAGGAAAAAGGTCAAAAGATGTGATTTGTAACAAATTATGATTATATCTTCAGCAATTATCTGCCATTTTGCCAAAACGCGCCGCGCAGGCGGCGCCGATTCCGGTGAGTCCGGGCAGCACCGGCTCACAGCGGCCGCATCGGAATTCGGCGCCTCGCGCACAAACAGCAAAGGATCTTTCTTGCGTCTTTTCAGACAGAAGAAAGATCCTTCATCGTTTGTTCGGGCAGCGCCGTACGATCCAGGGGGTGGGCCATGTCAGGCTTTTTTGCCATCCGGGATCTTTCGGAGCAGCTCCCGGATCCGCTCGTTGCACGGGCCGATGGGAAAGTCCGTGACGATCACCCGCTCGCAGCCCGCCATGAGCTGCCCGGCCCGCTCCAGCGCCGCGTCGGAGATGGGGCAGAACGGCTTCTCCGTCACCGTCTCGGCCGCGAGGCTCCGGGCCACCCGGCAGTCGATGTCGTTTTCATACAGGATGCCCGCGGCGAACGGGATTCCGTCCTTTTGCAGCTGCCGGAACACCGGAATGCCGCTGCCGCAGCCGGAGATCACAAAGGCCTGCGGCGCGCCGGCGATTTTCGGCAGCTCCACGCTGCCGAACGCCGTGTCGTAGGCGCCCGCGTCCAGGCCGTACAGCGCGCGGATGCGCGCGTCCTGAAAAATCTCCGCCGGTTCCCCGAAGCCCGCGATCCGGTCGCCCTTGACGCAGAGGATCTTGTCGGAGACCTTCTGCGCCAGATCGATCTCGTGCAGCGACAGAATCACCGTCACGCCCTTCTGCCGGGCCATTGTCCGCAGCAGGCCCAGCAGCTCCAGCTTGTGCCGGACGTCGAGATAGGAGGTCGGCTCGTCCAGCACAAGGATCTCCGGCTTCTGGCAGATCGCCCGCGCCAGCAGGATTCGCTGCCGCTGTCCGTCGCTGATGGCCGCGAAGCTCCGCTCCGCCAGCTCCAGCACGTTCACCGTCCGCATGGCGTCCATCACAATCTGCTCGTCCGCATGCGTCAGCCGGCCCATCCGCCCCGTGAAGGGGTAGCGTCCCGAGGCCACCACGTCCCAGCAGCTCATGAGCTCCGGGCTCACGCGCTCGGTCAGCATCACGGCCGTCTTTTCGGCCAGCCGCCTGCATGACATCGTGCGCAGATCCGTTCCCTCCACGAGCACACGCCCCGAGATCGTCTGCAGATGCTTAGTGAGGCTCTTGAGAATCGTGGATTTTCCGGCCCCGTTGGGGCCGATCAGCGTGACGATCTCGCCGCGGCGGATCTGCATGCAGATCTCGCGGATCAGCGGCCTTCCGCCGTAGCCGACCGCGAGGTCTTTCGTTTCCAGCGCAAGGTCCATCTCAATCCCTCCCGCTGCGGCGCAGCATCATGAAAATCACCACGGGCGCTCCGAACACGGAGCTCACGGTGCTGATGTTCAGCTCGGTCGGGGCGAACGCCGTGCGGGCGATGAGGTCGCAGAACATGCAGAACACCGCTCCGCCCAGAAACGTCGCCGGGATCACCACGAGGGGCCTGGCTGTGTGCAGCCCGCGCTTGACCAGGTGCGGCACCGCGATGCCGACGAAGGAGATCGGCCCCGCGAAGGCCGTCACGCAGGCTGACAGGACGCTGGACAGCAGAATGAGCAGCACCCGGAAGCGCCGGACGCTGACGCCCATGCTCTGCGCGTACGCCTCGCCGAGCATGGGCGTCAGCGCGCCGATGGGCTTGGACAGCGCGAACACCAGCGCAAGCGCAACCGCGACGATCGCGCCCGCCACGGCGACGTTGTCCCACGTCATGCCGGAAAAGCTGCCGAGCGACCAGCCGTGCAGGTTGACGATGTTGGCGTCGTCGGCGAAGGTCACGAGGAAGTCCGTCAGCGCCGAGCAGATGTAGCCGATCATGATGCCGCCGACCAGCAGCACCGACATGCTCGCGACGCGCCTGGAGAGCAGCAGCACAAAGCCGGTCGACAGCAGCGCGCCCACGAAGGCCGCAGCGATCAGCGCCGCGGACGAGGCGTTGCCCGCGCGCTCCAGAAACCAGATCATCGTCAGCGCCACCGCCATCTTGGCGCCGGACGAAATGCCCAGCACAAAGGGGCCCGCGATGGGGTTCCCGAAGAACGTCTGCAGCAGAAAGCCGGACAGGGCGAGCGCCCCGCCCAGAATCGCTGCCATAAAAATCCGGGGCAGCCGGATCTTCCAGATGATCGAAACCTGCGCCGCGTCCCCCGTCCTCCGGAACAGGATCCGCGCGATCTCGGGCAGCGAGATGCGCACGCTGCCCGAATTGATGTTCAGCACCGTGATCGCGCAGAACGCCAGCAGCAAAACGAGAAACACCAGCGCGTACCGGGCGCGTCTGCGCCGTCCGGCCTGCCGCAGCCGCGCCTCGTCAGATTCTTTTGTCGGCATGGGCCCTCCCTATGACAGTTTGTGAATAAACGTCAGTTCCGTCTGGCTTCCGTCGCCGGTCAGCATGGTGTGGATGTCCTGGATCATGCTGCCGAGCACGTCCGTCGCCTGATAGAGATACTTGCCGGTGCACCAGACGTTGCCCTCCTTCACGGCCTTGAAGTCCGCGAAGAGGCTGCTCTTCTGCAGCAGCTCGTCCACCGTCCCGAGCGGATTGTCGATCGCCGCGTTGTAGATGAGATAGTCCGCGTCCCTGGCGGCCGCGTAGAATTCCTCCATCGTCATGGTCACGCCCGAGGTGGCGGTGGTCGGGTCGCCCAGATCCTTAAAAATATACCGGCCGCCGGCGAGCTCGATCATCGCGGCCAGATAGTCCGACGATTTGCGCACCGACACCGTGCCGCTGTTCGTCACGTAGAAAAACGCCACCGTCTTTTCCGTGTTCTGAAAGTCGGACAGGCTCTGCACGATCTCGGCCTGCTTGCCGAACAGCGCGTCGGCCTCGTCCTCCGCGTCCGTCAGAACGCCGTAGAGCCGGAACCACTCCGTTCTGCCGAGCGGATGGCTCTCGTAGCTCGACCGGTCGATGAAAACCGGGATGCCCAGCTCCTCGATCTTCTCCTGCACCTCGGGCGTGTGGAGGATCATCGTGGATTCGATGGCCAGATCGCAGCCGGACGACATGAGCAGCTCGTAGTCCGGCTCGGAGTATTTCCCGGCATAGACGAGCGTTCCGGCGGCCATCGCGTCGGCGGCCGCGGGGATATACCAGTCCTCCTGCTTCGCGCCCGACAGCTTCACGCGGCTGAGCCTGTCCAGCGCGCAGAAAAGGGACATGGCGGAGGTGGCCGCGAGATAGATGCTGTCCAGCGGCTTCTGCAGGATGATGTATCCGTCCGCGCCCCTGGGCGTCTTGCCGCCCTCGGGGATCACCAGATAATTCCGCCCGTCTGAAACGGCGATGAGATCGTACCCGCCCTCGTAGCGATAGATCTGAAAGCAGTTCGCGTATTGCAGCTGCATGGTGGACTCGTACGTCAGCCCGGCAATCTCGGGCGCGCCCGTGTCCGACGCCGCCTTCTTCGCCGACGGCGCGCAGCCGCAGAGCAGCGCCGCGCACCAGCAGACCAGCACGGCAAGGGTCAGAATTCTTTTTTTCATGCTTCCCTCCCGCGTCAGCGCTTTGTGAGGGACGCCGAGCTGAAATTCAGCGTGTAGTCGATCTCGTGCGGATCGCCCATGGCCACGGTATCCGCCGTCACCGGCAGCTCCCGGTCGAAGCCGGCCAGCGGGATTTCAAAGGTGGAGCCGCCCTCCAGCGTGACGGGCTCGTAGCGGACGCCGCCGATGAGCATGTAGTCGTATTTACTGCTGCTCCAGACGATCGTGGCCGTTGCCGCGCCGTTTTTGACCGTGACGGCGGCCGGCGAGGCGACGCTGGCCCGGCCCGTCCCGCCCGTGAGCGTGACCGCGGCCTCATAGTCGCCGTCCGCCAGCCCGAGGCTTTCGGCCGTGACGGGGGCTTCGCTTTTTTCCCGGCTCTCCGCGCCCGCTTCCTGCGTCTGCTCCGCAGCGGCGGCTGTTTTCTGAGACGAGCAGCCGGTCTGGAAGAGCAGCGCCGTCAGCATCAGCAGGAGCATAAGAGCGTTCAGATATTTTTTCATGGCTTTCACCGCGGAATCCCACAGTCCGGATTCCGCGTTCCTTTCGCGCAAAGTAAAAAACGGCCGCAGCGAACAATCGCTGCGGCCGTTTTTCCGCAAAATGAGGATACCGCCCATCTTTCGTGGGTGATACCGAGCGCGTTCAAGCAGGTCTTCTGACTTACGCCTCGGGCGGCCTTGCATCCCTTCCCGGTTTCCCAGTGGCCGGCTTTCGCCGTCTGCAAGGCCTCGGCGCTTACAGCGGCGGGACCGTTCGGGATTTTCACCCGATTGTCTATTCTCCGCCGAAGCCGAACGCCCCGGGCGGCACTTGAACGAATATGGAGTTTTTATTCATTATACCGACTCACGCCTCTTCTGTCAAGCCGCGTCCGACGTGTGTTTCGGAGCCCCTGCCGGGCGAATACTCTTCCGCGTGCCGCGCTTTTGTCCTGTCACAGGCCGAGAGAGGCGAACACCCGGCCGATCACCGCGTCGGAATAGCCCTGTTTCCTGAGCGCGCCGCGGGCGTATTCGGTTCCGCCGTTTTTTACGACCTGACCGGCGTATTTGACGAGCGCGCCGTAGTCCACCTTGTAGATCGCGCCCTGGCCGCCGCTGACCGGCGTGTTCCGCCAGCCGTCGTAGCCGTCAGCCAGACCCGCCGATTTCGTGAAGCCGTACTGCTTGTAGTTGCTGGCGATGTAGTTTTTCGCGTTGGGCGAGGCGAACGCCGCCGCGTACAGGCCCTCGTAGTCCGGCTCGGACGCGGACGTCTGCCGCGAAGAGGCGGCGCGGGACGCGCTGCCCGACGCCTGGTTCGCCGCGAGCATGGCGCTGGCCTGCGCGCTCGTCAGGCCCATCGCGCGCAGCTGCGCCGCCGACGGCAGAATCCCGGCCTCCAGCAGCGCCTCGCCGGAGGACGAGAGCGCCGCGTCGCTGTATTTCTGCGCCGCCAGCGTCGGCGTCCCGTTGTAGCTGCCCGTCACCTGCGCCACCGAGAGCCGGAACTCGTTCTCCCACTCCCGCACCGACTCCTGGAACTTTGCCGCCGACAGGTTGTACTCCGCCGCCCACTGCTCGAGCGAGACGAGCTGCTGCAGATACGTCTGGCTGATCGAGAGCACCTTGTCCGCCTTGTCGTATTCGCCCTGCGCGCGCAGATCCGCGATCTGCCTCTGCGTGTCGGTCGCCAGCTTGGTCTGCTCGGCGTTGACCGTCTGCCGGTTCGCCGCCGCGGTGTTCTGGATGTCGTTGTACTGCGCCTGCCCGATGCCGCCCCGGTCCCCGCGCAGCTCGGAATACAGCGCGCTGTTGTCGAGCGCGCGCTGCTCGTCCGCCGAGACCTGGTTCCGCTCGGTCTGGTACTTGGCGTCCGCGTCCTCCTGCGTCCGCAGCAGGTCCTTGACGGACTGATTTGTCGCGTAGTCGATGGAATTTGCCGCCTGCTGCGTAGCCGCGCCGCGCCACTGCGAGAGCGCGTCCTCCATCCCCGACGCGCCGGAGCCCAGCCCGCCGGAGCCGGTACCGTCCGCGCCCGATGCGCCGCCCGCAGACTTCCCGCTGTCGGCCGCGATGCCCTGCGCGTTCACCCCATCTGCCAGCCCGGTATGCCCGAGCCGGTTCTGCGCGTTCACGCCGCCGCCGGGGACGATCTGCCCGTTCTGAATGGAGGACAGGAAGCCGCTGCCGTTGTCCGCCATCCCGCCCTGACCGGACAGGCTCGTACCGGCGTCCCCGTACTGCCGGGTTCCCGTCATCAGATTCGCGTTCGGCCCATAGGCGGCGTTCGCGTACTTCCCCGTGAAGCCCTCGCGCGGCGTATTGGCGTCGATCACCTGCGAGTAGTCCACAAAGTTGCTGTAGCGGTTCGACAGATTGCCGTACAGCTTTTCGAAGTCCGCGTCGGTGTACCCGTTCCGCGCGCCGCCGCTGCCGCCGTACAGCGTCTTTTCCATGTTCTTGTCGTAGGTCACCTTGCCGTAGCCGTTGTTGGCGTTGTTCGTGTACCACGTTCCGGTCTTCCCGTCGTACTCGCTGACCGTCCCGCCGAGCTGGTCGGACAGCAGCTTGTTGAGCGCCACGTTCTGCTGATGCAGATAGTCCCGCGTCGCCTGGTCGCTTGTCCGGTTCCAGTTCTGCGTGTTCTCCAGCATCTGCTGGCGGATGGCGTTGGCCTGCGAGCGCCCGTTCACCACGCCGGAATAGCCGTTCACGAACCCGACGTTCGGATTGTAGTTCTTCGCCATGTAGTCGTTCATGTCCTGCGTCAGCTGATCGGCGGTCTTCGTCGGCGTGATCGCGTACCCGCCGGACCGGGCGGGGTTTCCAGTCTGTTTGACCGCCGCCCCGTTCGCGCCGCCGGAGTAGCCCTGCGACGCGCGCACCTGCTCCGCCGCCTGATGCGCCGCCGCCATCGCCGCCGCGTCGCCCGCCGCCTTGGCCGCGTTGTACTGGTCTGTGTAGCTTTGGATCGCCGACTGCTGCTCCTGCGAAAGCGAGGACTTGTCGGTCTGTGTCAGCGCCATATCGCGTTCCCCCCTGTTTTTGAATTCATCCTTTTTCGGCCCTCCCATGCAAAAACCGGCCCGATGCAAAACGAATCCGGCCGGAAAGCTCCGCGCGGGAGCGGCTGGCAGATTCGATTCGCAGCAGGCCGGTTTTCCTGTCTGTTACGCTTTGCTCGTCAGCACCGCGATGCTGCCCTGGCTGCTGACGGCGAGGTCCAGCGCCGCGGCGATGTCCCGCACCCTGACGTAATTGACCCCGTCCTTGAGGATTCTGCTGACGGGCACTTCCCGCCCGTCCACAATCAGCTTCGACTGTTCGACCACTTCTCCCGCCTCCTCCAGCTTCTTCTTAAACGCGGCCCAGGCCGCCTCGTCCACCATCGGCTCCGGGCAGCGCTTTCTCGACACGTCGTAGTGCCGGATCGTGTACCGGACGTTCGGCAGTCTTTTGAGCAGCAGCCGGTACAGCTCCGCCGCGTGCTCCTGCGTGGCCTCCGGGATATCATACCGGCCGGCCGCGTCGGTGCAGCTCACCATCTCGATGGACACGGAGTTGAAATTGTTGACGATCTTGCCCATCGTTCCGGCGCTGCCGTCGCCGACCGACCACGCCGTCGTGTCCAGCGGAACGCACTCGTAAACGACCTCCCCGGTGTCCACGCAGTAGTGCGCCGACGCCTTCACCGCGGTGGAGGCGAAATAATTCGCATTCCCCCTCGCCGTCGCGGACGTGCCGGCGTTTCCGGTGTAGTGGAACACGATGGCGGCGATGCTGCCGATGCTCCGCGGCCCGCCGTGCCATCTGGCCGGGATGGAGCTGTCGATTCTGATCGCCATATTACGCCTCTTCCGCCTGCGCCGCACCGTCCGCCAGCGTCTGCCGCGCGTCCTCGACAGCCTGCGCGGCCCTGCCGACCGCCGCCGCGTCGATTCGGCCCTCGGCCGCGATATACGTCACGACCGCCGCCAGCGCCGTCACCGCGCCCGCCACCTGGTTGACCGTGTTCTGGTCCAGCCCGAACACCATCGCAAGACCCGTCACGACGCCGACAAGCGCCGCCAGAAATTTTCTCGATGTGAGTTTCTTCCGGATTGTCTGCATAGAAACCTCCCTTTCTCCCCATCGTATGCCCGTTTTCGCCAAACCGTTCGGCGAATCAGGGCCGCTGCAAAATGCAGCGGCCCCGCAGAACCCGCAAAATCGTCTGCTTTCTGCCGGGATTGCGCCCAGTCCGGCAGCACGTTCCGTTTTGCGGCCGCGACTTTGTTTGGGGCAATTCCGCGCTTGGAATTGTGCGGTGCTGCCTTAGCCGATGTTCAGTGCCGCCGTGCCGGCGCCGATGGGTTTGTTCGCGGAATCGACCTCGACCACGCGGATGGCCGTGTGGCCGCTGGTAGGCGTGATTTCCAGTCCGTTCGCGGTCAGCTCGGTCCAGCTTGCCGGCGTGATCGCCGTGCCGTAGACGGCGGCTGTCAGCGCGGAGGCCGTCGCGGCGGTCACGTAGTACCACTTGACGCCCGCCGCGTCATGCTCGCCGGGGATCAGCACCACAGTGGACTTGCCGGTGCCCGTCGCGGCCGTGCCGACCGTGAGCGCCTTCAGCTGGTTCGCGCCGCCCTGATAGAACACCGCGCACGCCTTTTCCGAGAGGATGAAGCAGTCGTAGATGACGCGCCCCTCGACGAGCCAGCCGGAGATTCCGGGCGGGTTGTCGTGGGTCTTGTAGTCCTCGAGCTGCTTCGGGGCCGTCGCGGCCATGGGGTGCGTCAGGATGAAGCTGCACCCGGCCGGCAGCCTGCCGGACGGGACCTTCACGATCCGGCAGCCGTCTACCTCGCCGATGACGCCCTTGACGAGCATCTGCTGCGAGGCGTCGCCGTACTTCATGAACGCGCTGTCCTGCTTCAGCAGGTTCGCGAACCGGTACGAGCAGAAGCACACGCGCCCCTGGTCGGGCACGTTCGCGTTGCCGAGCTTCTCCATCGCGCCCAGAAACAGCGCGTAGGCGTTGTCCTTCGTGGGCGCCGTTTCGTCGGTGTTGCCGCGCGCGGCGGCCTCGGCGGCCAGCGTGCCGAACACATAGGTGTCGAATTCCGGCACCCACACCTCGCGGATCTCCCGCGAAAGCGCCTTGCCCGCGTCGGACACCATCTGCGACTGGAGCTTGTCCCCCCGGTCGATGATGAACGTGAACGCGCGGTCCTTTGTCACCTGCATCGTCTGCACGCTGCGGGCCAGATCCGCGGGCGTGCCGTACCGGTCGGTGCCGGAGCGGTTGTAGTCGTTCATCGCGACGACCGGGAGCGAGTACACGTTGACCGTGTCGACGCCCACGAAGGAATAGTCGTTGTTCACGCCGAGCAGCGCCTGCGACGCCCTTGTGAACCGCTCGTCCGCCTCCTTTGCGTATCTTACCGCCAGATTTGCACTTTTCATTTTCTGTCTCCTTTTCTTATATATTCATCATAACTTGCCGCCGGCAGCAAGGTGATGACGCCTCAAAAGGCCCGGCGCTCCCCGCTCACCACTCCGCGCGCAGCCCCTCCAGAAACGGGTCGTCCGGCTCGCCGGCGGCCGCGCCGAAGCCGCCCACGCCCCGGACGGGCGCGCGCTGCTGGTTTTGCACGGTCTGCCGGAGCGTCTGCAGCTCCTTTTTCAGCTTCTCCGTCTCCTGCGACCGCTGCTCCGCCTGCTCGCCGCGCCAGGCCTCCAGCAGCGGCTTTCCGGCAATCCATTCGCTGAGCACCCTTTCGGGGAGCTGCCTGCCCTGGTAGTCCGGGTTCGCCCTGTAAAACGCCAGCGCCTCCGCCCGCAGGTCGCGCTGCTTCGGCGCCTGACCGGCGTCCTCGCCCCCGGCCGGCTCCTCCTCTGGCGCCGCTGCGGGCTTCTCCTGCTCCGGAGCCTCCGCCGGCGTTGTCCCGGCCGGCGTCTTTTCTCCGCCTTCCGCCGCGCCGCGTTCCTCTTCGCCGTCCGCGCCAAAAATATCGTCGCCCTCGGCATAGTCCTCCGGCATGATCGGCTCGTCCTCGCCGCCGTCCGCGAAAGCCGTCTCGGCGCTGAACTCCTTCTGTTCCATCTTTTCCGCTCCTTTCCCTTTCTCAGCTGTTTTGCTGTTTCATCTTCACGAGCGCCCGCTTCGCCGCGTCCGGCAGGCTCTCATACCGCGCCTGGATGCCGTGCGGCAGCGCGCCCAGCGCCTTGTCCTCGCTCAGCGCCGTCCCCGCCGCGGCAGGCGGCGCGTTTCCCGCCGCCTGCTCCGCGCCGTCCCCCGTCCGCGCCTTTTTGAGCTCCCCGATGAGCTCCGCTTTTTTGGGGATGAGCTTGTCGGGCACGCGCTCGAGATACTGGATCACGTCCAGCACGCCCGCGGTGCGCAGATTGTCCAGCGTCTGCGTGGTCGCGATCTGCGAATAGTAGCTCGAAGCGCCCACGTCCGCCCGCAGGTTGAGCCAAAGCCGCTTGAAGCGGCTGAAGTCGAACGTCTCCGCGACCCGCCGGGAGACCGTGTTCATCACCATCGTCCCGTCGGCCGGGTCGAGCACCGGCCTGCCGGCCTGGTCCCGCGCGGGCTCCTGAAAATCGCGGCTGCGCACGATCGGCCGCACGCCGTAGTACGTGCCCATCATGTCGAGCAGAATCGCCCCGATGTTCTCCACCCACTCGTGCAGCCCGGCGCGCGTGTTCTCCAGCGGCACCTCCGCGGACGACTGCAGCACCATCAGAGCCGACGTGTTGTCCGGCTTCACGTTGCCCATCTGCGCGTCGGTCGCGCCCAGGCAGTCCTTCGTATAGCTGATCGCGCGGTCGATGACCGTGAGAATCTGGTTCGACATGTCCGCCGGCTGCAGGTTGTAGGCCACCTGGCTGATCGCCTGCCCCGGCTGCAGCCCCCGCACGCCGATGGATTGCCCAATCTCGTTCGACCACGAGCCGATCAGGTCGGCGTTGTACACCGTCTTGGGGAAGCCCAGCAGCTGCAGATGCCGCATGACCATCGCGAACATCGTGTTGATGAAGATCTGGTTCGGGATGATCCCGGTCACGAGCGCCCTGCCGTGGTACTGATTTTTCTGCTTCTCCCAGTTGCCCCAGGCGATGGGGTAGCGCGTGAGCCCCGTGTCCACGTCCTCAAAGATCACGGCCGTGCGCGTGGCCTTCGTCACATGCACGCTCGTCACCTGCCGCCGCGCCTGCCGCAGCTTCGGCACGGGCCTGCCCGACGCATCCGCGGTCATAACCTCGCGGCCCTCCGCGTCCGTCTCCGGCTCCATCAGCGGCTCTCCGGTCCGCGGGTCCAGAACGGCCTGCTCCCTCGTGCGCTTGGTATAGAGGTAGACATACAGCGCCTTGCCCGCTCTGTCGTCCGGTTCGATCTCGATCTTCCCGCCGCTGCCGGCCTGGAATTCATACTCGCTGTCCGCCTGCACCCCGGCCTTTTCCCGCAGCTCCCCGCGCAGGCTTTCCACCGGCGCGCGGCCCACGATCAGAATGTACGGCTGGCTCTCGACGTCCGGCGTGTTGGGATTTCCGAACATCACGTTGATGCCGTCCACCAGCTCCATGCGGATCTCGCCCCGCTGCTCTCCGAGCGCGCCGCCGTGCGGCAGCGCGTCGGGGTCCCACCAGAAATGCGCGCAGTAGTCGCCCGTCTGCGCGCCGTCGAACAGCGCCTCCCGGATGCGGTATTCCATCTGGAACTTCTCCAGCAGATTCTCGACCTCGGCCGTCGCGAATTCCGCCGCGTTCCCGTCGGGATTCGCCGCGTTTTCGCCGTCGTAGTAGCTGAGCGGCTCGAAGTGGATCGCCGCGCCGNNNGAGGTCAGCGACGCCACAAACAGCGACGTCACGCGCTTGATGATGTTGAACACCGGCTTCGGCAGCCTTGCCATCGCGGGCGTATCCGGGATATTCAGCCACTGGTTGCCCGCGAAAAACTCGATGTTCGTGTTCACCAGCCGGTACTGGTTCGGCGTCAGGCGGTTGTTGTACGTCCGCCCCTTTTCGTAGAGCTCCCAGGCTCTCGTCACGTTGTTTTTATCCGACATCCGCTGCCTCCGCGCCGCCCGCTTTTCCGTACGCCGCCTCGCTGTTGTAGCCCATCAGCGCCTCGAACGCCAGATGCTCCTCGCGCAGCCGTTCGCGTTCCTGCTCGCCGGGCTTCTCCGGCTCCGGCGTCCTTCTGCCTCTCTCCAGCGCCGTCCCGAGCAGGAACCCGGCCGCGCCGCCCAGCAGCAGCAGCGCCGCGCCGATCAAAAAATCCAGCATTTCTCACCCTCCCAGGCTTTTCGCCTCATTGCCGCTGCGGCAGCGCGTCCACCGCCGCCATGATGATGTCGAGGTCCCCGTTGCCGCCGAGCCCGTAGTGATAGACCTTGTGCATCTCCCGCAGAATCCGCCGGTCGTCAAAGTCCACGGCTCTGTCCTCGACATACCTTGTCCCCAGATAGCGGATGCGGTCGTAGAGCATCCATTTCACCCCGTCGGCGGTCGCGTGCAGCAGCGCCGCGTCCTCCTTCTCCCGCCGCTCCTTTTCCAGCCTTCCGGCGTCGTTTTTCTGTTCTCTGCGTTCCATGACGCGCTGCATGAGATCGCCCAGCAGCTTCACCACCGCCGCCCCGACGCCGCCCGACAGCACCGCCAGCAGTACCGCGTTCATTCCGTTTCCTCCCTTCGCGTTTTCATCCCTCCGTACGCCCGCCTATCCCGCGGTCTCCGCCCACCCCGCCGGATACGCCTCCGGCGTCCAAGAGTTGTTGTCGATCAGACTGCGCCAGAGTTTCCCGCCGCGCCAGCCAATCTCATCCTTGCGGAACATGTTGCTCGTTGTCATCGTGTCCGGGATGTCCCGATAGCCGCTATGGAAGTTAAGAGGAGCCCAGCCGTTGGTGTCGTGATCCGGGTCGGTGTCCTGCCGGTCCCAGGTATCGTACTGCGCCGAGTAGAGCTTGTCGCCCCAGCGGATACGTGTACCGGCTTTTATGAGCGCGCCCGTGTAGGCGAGCGTGGGATAGAGCGCCGGCACCTTGCTGGCTGCCGCGTCCGTCGCGTCGGCAGCCAACGTGTCGATCATTTCTTTTCGGGCCTTCGCCCACTCTGTATAGCTCATACGGCGGCCTCCTGATACCCTAAAATTCCGAGCGCCTGCTGCGCGTCGGCCAGCAGCACTGAGCCCTCGACAGTTTCCAGCGCGGCGCTCGGCTCCGTTCCGTGCAGCTGCCCCGCCGTGCGAAAGACGGTCTCGCTCGGAACCATGATCTCCGTTTTGGTGCCGTCCTCCGCCTCCTGCGTCACCGCGGCGGGAAGCCGCACGCAAACGCCCTCGGCCTCGCTTTCGGCGCAGGGAACGTAGCAGCCGTTCGCAGCGAGCCGGATATATATGGCGCTGTCGGCGTATCCGACCGTCCCGTCAGATGCCGTGACTTTTATCATGCTCTGCACCTCTTTTTGTACAGTGTTTCCAGCCTCTCAGTTGAGGCCGTGCGCAGGATGTTTTTCCAGTATCGGTTGATCATGCCCGGCGCATTTTGCTCCGGTTCCAGATCGTCACCGACACCGTGCCTGAGATAATAGGCATACAGTTTGTCCAGCATGGCCTGCCTGCGCGCCGCCTCGAACGTGTCTGGCCGGAAATGCTCCCACCCGTTTTCGCTGGTGACAAGACACACCGGATTGTCCTGCCAGCAGAGCATTCCGTCCTGCTCTGAGAGCGCCGTGCCGTGCGGGATGTTCACATCCCCACAGATCGCGCGGCCTTTGAACCGCTTGTAACAGATGTAGGTCATACGCAGAAACAGGGCGCAAAACCACGCGAGTAATACGCGGCGTCGCTGTAGGCCGCGCCGACAGTGGTCACACTCACGAAACCGCCGCTGGAGGAGTCATTCGGCGAACGCAGCCACCAACGAGCGGCGGTTGTCGTGTCTGAGTGCTTGTATTTAATTTTGCTGTTTCCAGCGGAGTAGTAGGAATATTGCGCCTGTTTGCTCGCCTCATACGTATTCGCGTATTTTCTCACGCCGAAAACCTCGTATTCTGACGGAAGAAAAACATAATCCGTTGTCGCTGTAACATAGCTCGATATCGAACCGCCGCTTCCCGCCGTGTTATCCGTATATTTTGTGACGGATTTCAGCACAGAACGGAGGGCAGACGGCAGAACACCGATGAACGTGCCAGAATAGCTCGACAGACTTGTCCCGCAAATCGCGGTTCTCATATTCGAGGATAACCAACCTCCGTTGTTTAAGTTCGGCGTGTTCATCCTGAACACGCCGTTTGTTCCGCCGCTTGTACCGCCATAATACGAATCCACAAAGCACACGTCGGTTCCGCTCGTCAGCGCTGCTTTGGCGAATTGCAAATGGATTCTCCCAGTCCCCTCAAGCGCGGAGTTGTGATTGAACCCTAGAATGTAGGCATATGTGGAGTAGCTCGACAGTGTCAGCGCGCCGACTGTGCCAGACAGCGTCACCTCATGGCAGTCACCGACAGACCAGTAGTTCGCGCCTGTTCCCTCGTCTGAAACGTCGGAGATGGTGCTCCAATCATTGTCGTTGAAAACGGCGGAAGCGAATGACAGCGCCGCCGCCTGGTCGCTGGCGACGTTGACCGTCACCGTGTTCGAGGTCTGCCCGTTCAGCGTCGCTGTGACCGTCCACACCCCCGTGTCCGGCGCCGTCAGCACGCAGGTTCCATCCACGCTTGTTCCCGTGACCGTGCTTGCCCCCTTCACCGCCGTGACCGCCGCACCCGCCTCCACGGAGACGGTAATGGTAAGCGGCGTCCCGGCGGAGGCGGTCCCGGTCAGCTTCAGCCCGCCCGCATACGCCGTCTTCCCGCTGAGAAGATCGGACGCCGCCGCCGTGGCGTCGGACGTGTCCAGAAAGCTGGCCGTCCCGCCCGCCGTCAGCGGAAGCTCCACCGCCGGCACGCCGGCGTAGGCCGCGCCCGCGACCGTTACATTCTGCGCCATCCGCGCGCCTCCTTTACGAGATCGTCAGCACCTTGCTGGTCGAGTCCTGCGACACAGCCGCCGCCGTCAGAGAGCCGGTCACGAGCGCGCCCGCGACGTATGCCTTCCTGCCCGACAGGATCTGCGCCGCCGTGGCGTCGCCGCCGGACGTGTCCACGACTGCGGACGCACCCGCCACGCCGAGAATCGTCACGCCGGATCTGATGTTGCCGGAGATGATCTTTGCCTGCTCCGCCGATGCGATCACGACCGGCGCGGCCAGCCCGACCGACAGCTGGACGCCCCCGGCCGACAGCTCGGTGACGAGCATGGCGTCCTCCCGCAGGCTTGTCTTCATACGAGCTCACCGCCTGTCAGCAGCGCCTCCACGGGGACGGTCAGCACGTCTCCCACATAGCTCGTCCCGCCCCGCACGGCGCACACCTGGAGCCTCGCGCACTCTCCCGCGTCGAGCGCGAGCGTCTGCTCCTGCGTCAGCGTCACGCTCAGACTGTCCGCCGTCACGGCGCCCGGCGTCAGCGTCATCTCCGTCTGCGACTGCCGGAGCGCCACCTGCACCGTATAGGCCCGCAGATCCATGTCCGTGGAGATCGTCAGCGTGGGCGTGGTTCCTCTTCTCATGTTCCCGCCCCCTCTCAGAATAGCGCGGCCCAGTAATACTTCACGCCGCTCATATTTGCCTGTGCTTCCGACGCGTCACTCGATGTGACGCTCGTGTCCGTCGTCGTAAAATACCAGCTCAGCGTACTGTTTTCCAGCTTGGCCCAAATTGTTTGGGTAGAATATTTCATAACGACGGCGTATTCCGCCGTCAGTGAGGAGCTATCAAAAAACACCGCAGAACTGACGCCCATGCTTCTCGGGCTGTAATATCTATCCAACGAGAGCCCCATGACAAACCACGCGTATTTCGGAACAGTCTTGAACGTGATGCTGCACGGATTGTCCGCGCCGTAGCTCCCTGTTCCCGTGTAGCTCACGATCTGTGAGTAGAACGGATTCACCCAGCCGAACGTCCCGTCCGCGTTCTGCGCCAGGATCTTCCCGTCCGCATTCGAGACCGGGAGCTCCGCCACCGCGCCCGTCCCGTTCCCCGCCAGCAGCGCGTTCTGCGCCAGCGATTTTTTCCCCGTTCCGCCGCGCGATACCGGAAGCGCTTCATAGATGAGCTGCGTCCACACGCCGGACAACTCCTGCCCGTAGACCTCCCTCGGCTGCGCGCTCGTCCCGAACGGCAGCGCCGCCGCGACCAGCGCGTCGAGGTTCGCCGCCGTGAGCGCTTCTGCCCCCGTCAGCTTCAGCGCCGTCGTGTCCACCGCCGCGAAGGCGTCCAGCCGGATGGACGAGCCCGCCGCCGTCTGCGTGTTCGACCAGTCCGCCGTCACGCTGATCGCGACCGTCCCGTCCGCCGCCGCCGCGGTGTCCGCAGCCAGCAGCGTCCCGGAGGTCATGGCGCTCGACACGCCGTTTACGTTCATCGTCAGACTCTCCGCCTGCCCCGCGGCCGCCGTAGCCCTCAGCCATACGCGCACCGCATGTCCCGCCGGGGCCGTGAGCGTGCAGGTCGCCTGTCCGTACTGACTGGAAGAGTTGCCCGCCAACGTCAGCGCGCCGCCGGAGACCGACTTCGTGCCGTACACCGCCGTCCAGTCCGCGCCCGTCGCGAACGCCCAGTCCGCCACAAGGTTTGCGACCGTGAATGCCGGCCGCAGCCAGAGCTGCCCGAGCGGATTGCCCGTCGCCGGGTTCTCGCCCGCCGGGGGATTCATCGAGTACACGACGCCGCAGGAGTTGAGCTTCGCCTGCACCGCCTCTGTCAGCTTCACCTCTGCCACCGACCCGTCCACCAGCGTGCCCGCCTGCGCCGCCTGCGCCGCCGCGATGATCTCCTCCAGCGCCGCCTTGAGGTTCGTCGCCGAAAACTGCGTTGAGGATACCGGCAGATTCTCGGCGTAGGCGTTTGCCTCCAGCTTGTCCATCAGCGCGTTCAGCGCCGCCTTCGCCTCGTCGTGCAGCAGCTGCAGATCCGCCCGCACCTGCGTCTCGTCCGGTTCATACGTCGGAAAATCCGCGGCTCTCGTCCAATCCTTCGTAAAGGTCAGCTTGTCAAAATACCCCATTTATCTGTCCCTCCCCTGGAACACATAGTCGATCCGCGCCGAGACGAGCGACATGTCCCGGTACGCCGTGTCGTTCTCCAGCACCATCGTGAAGTGCCGCACATGCCGGCAGCCCGGTTTCCGCACCGCCGTGTTGGCGAAGTTCCGCAGCCCCAGATACCGCAGCAGCAGATTCCTCGGCGCGAGCCGCCACCCCAGGCACAGGATCGGCGTCAGATCCGCCCGCGTCTCGTAGTCCGTCACCCATGTGATCTGGATCTCCGTGTCCGTGTCGGAGCGCGTCGCGAAGATCACCCGCTGTACGTCTTTGAGCCGCTCGTAGCTCCCGAAGTCCTGCACCGCGAACCGGTACCGCTTCTCGATGGCCCCGCCGTAGTCGGCGTAACTTCGCTCGAAACGCGTCAGCCTGCCCGCCGCGCTCAGATGGTACAGCGCCGCGTCGGTCTTGAAGAAGTCCGCGGCCCCGATGTTCGTCATCAAAAACCAGCTCGGCTTCGACACGGAGGACAGCAGGTAGTCCCACACCCACGCCCGCCCGTTTGCGCAGAGCCAGTACCGGTTGCCGTCGTCCCCGCAGCACACCGCATCCGGACCGGCTGCGCGGACGTCCCGGAACAGCCCCGGCCGCGCGTCCGACCCGTTCACGTTCCGGCTCAGACATTCCACGTTGTTCTCATAGGCCGGCGTCGTGTCCCGCAGATAATAAACGCCCTGATAGGTGTTGCAGAATACCAGGTTGTTCTCGATCAGCCGGATGCTCCACGGCAGATCGCAGCCCCTCTGGCTGTTGACGTTCGTATAGTCGAGCGTCGGATACGCCCGGTCGGAGACCGTCTCTGTGCCGGCGGACGCCCGCCCGATGGACCGCTCCTTGAAGATCATCAGGTACCCGTTCTGTACGCCGAAACCCGTCACGGGGTCGTTCGCGTCGCCCGCGAAGTTGTACTGCGGATAGGGAAAATATCCCGCGTCCATCGCGGTGTTGTTCCCGTTCCAGAAGTAGGCGTTCGGCTGCGCCGGGCAGCCGCCAAGCACGATCAGCACGTTTGTCCCGCCGCCGTATACGCAGGCGTACCGGCAGTCCATGACGGAGGCCAGCCCGTCTGCGTCGGTTTTGCGGTAGGTGATCTTCACCGTGTTGTTCGTCGCCGGGTCCGTAACCGGCGGGGCCGTCGCAAACGTGACCGTGCCCGCCGCCAGATCTGCCGTGTAGTCCGTCCCCGCCGCCTTGACCGCGCCGTCCACCGTGACCGACACGACGCTCTCGGCGTCCGTCACCGGCAGGCGGTATTCCTTCACGCCCACCGTGTACAGCACGAGCACCCAGGCCCCGGAGACCGGCGCGGTGGCCAGCGTCACCGTCCACACACCCGACGCCTGCGCCGCCGTGTACTGCTCGTCCCTGTACAGGAGCGTCCCGTTCACATACACCTGCGGCACCGCGGCGATCTGCTCCGCCGCCGCGTTCGTCAGCACAAACGCCTTCTTCGTCCCGTCGCCCGTGAACGTCTCCGACCGGCTCGCCGTCGCGGCGTTGTACCACAGCGTCTTGTCGGGACTGAGCCGGTTCTCCGGCTGGTAGCTGTCGCCCGCGTGCGTCGTCGGGTTCACGTTGATGTACGTCACCGGCACGTACGCCGTCACGTCCTCGACCGTGAACAGCGGCGTCTGTCCCTCATGGTATACGATCTTTTTGTAGTAGCCCCGCGTCTTGTAAAACAGCGCACCGTCATAATGGAAGAACGTCCCGCGCACCGCCGGCACGCCGGAGCCCAGCAGCGTCAGCGCGAAGTCCACGTCCGCCGCGGCAGGCGAGCAGTAGAGCCCCGTCCCCAGGTGACAAAACAGGTAATTGTGGAACAGCTCGTGCGCGCAGGCATATCCCGTGCCCGGACCCGCCGCCGTCCCCGCCGTGTCCACCCCGTCGCAGGCCGTCTGCCCGTCCCGGCAGGCCAGCGCGCCGTCCTTCCACCACAGGTTCACCATGTCGGGCGACTGGTTCTTGTCCATCCGGTAGTCGAGATCCCACAGGTTCAGCCCGCCGTCGAGCCGGTCGTACTCGATCGCGTATTCCTTCGGCGCATCCGGCACGGAATGAAACGGGTTCCGGGCGGACGCATACTTCGTCAGGCTCATCCGAGATCCCCCCAGTCCGGGTAGACGTCCGTCACCGCGCCGCGCTCCGCCGCCGGGATCTCCCCGAGCCGCGACAGCTTCGTCTCGAACTCGTTGTACAGCGTCGCCTGCGCATACGGGTCATCCTGCAGCACAAGATGCGCTGCAACGTAGTACGCCACTGCCGTCGCCGCCTCCTCCGGGCAGTCCAGCGCCAGCTCGTCAGAGGGCTCTGCCGGCAGCTTCGCCGGATACCGGAAGTATTCGACGGTCCATTGCCGCGCCGGCTCCGCCGGCAGCGCGATCCGCCGCCCTCCCAGCAGCAGGAACCGGTTCTCCCTGTACAGATTCCCGCGCTCATCCGTGCTGTACACGCCGCCCGTACAGAGCTGCCAGAAGTCGTCCGGCATCCGGCAGACGTTCCAGCTCCCCTTCCGCTCTGTGATCGCCGGCTCCGCCGCCGCCCGCAGCCGCCTTGCCGTCGTCGCGATATACAAAAGCGCGTCATTCACCAAATCGGGAATGCGCGCCAGATAGTCCGCCTGGTTGTTGTATGTCGCCGTCACCTTCTTCCCGGCGGCGCTGTACTGGCCGATGAGCCTCAGTACCGCATCTCTCAGCTCTCCGTAGGTCATTTTCTCTCCCCCTCGCCTTCTCCATTGTCATTCCGAGCCCGCAGGGCGAGGAATCTCATCCCCCGCCGCTCACTCATACACATCGTACATCTCCTCCGGCAATTCCCCCGTCTCCTCCGCGCGCGTCTCGTCCCGCTCCTCGCCCGCCGCCCGCAGCAGCCGCTGCAGCGCCTGCGTGGAGGAATCCACCATGTCGTCGTGCGCGCCGGCCGGAAACGCCGACCACTGGTCCACGTATTCCGCCGTCCAGCCCGCGCCCTCCGGCAGCCACACATGTCCCGATTCGATGGCTGGCGACACCGCGTTCACTCGGGCGAGCTTGCCGCCCATGGGATTGACCGGCACGCAGAACATCTCGGCCTGCAGCGTCTGGATGATCGCCGGCCCGTTGGCCTTGTCCTCAATGAGCACGGCGCGCGCGTTCGGATACTCCCGCCGCACCCGCCGGATTTCCGCCAGCGTCCCCGGAAAATCCAGCCGCCTGTTCCGGCAGTCCCGCAGATAGTAGTCGCAGCCCCGCTTGCCCCATACCGTGATCGCCACGAAGTCCGCGGCGTCCGTCCCCTTGAACGCCGCGTCCACGGAGATCAGCTCCGTCCCGAAGCGCCCGACTTTTTCCGGGTCGTAGTATTTCCACCAGCCGCGCCGCACCAGATTGCCGTCCTCGACCCGCGGCGAGCACTGATACAGCGCCGTCCAGGCCCTGCCGCCGCCCTTCGGGTCCGCCAGATACGAGCGCTTGAATTCCCGCAGCCACGCCGCGTCCTTTCCCAGCTCCGGGCACAGCGGCTCGCCGGGCGCTCTTCCCATGGGGTCGTCCGGCTCCGCCTCGACGGGCAGCCGCAGCAGCTCCACATGCGGCTCAAAACGCAGCACCCTGGCCGCGAGATCGTCCTCGTGCCAGGGCGTCATGATGATGATGACCTTTGCGCCCGCGGCCAGCCGCGTTTTCAAGGAATTCTGCCACTCGTCCCATACCCGCGCGCGGTATACCTCGCTGTCTGCCTCCTGCCTGTTTTTCACCGGGTCGTCGATCAGAATGAGGTCCGCCGGATTCCCCGTGATGCCCGACAGAATGCCGCGTGAAATGAGCCTGCCCTTCCCGTTGGCAAGCTCCAGCTCCGTCGCCCGGTCGAGCGCCCCGACCGCGACGCCGAACACGTCCCGGCCGAACCGCCGGAGCTTCTCCTTGTTCCGCCTGCAGAACCGCTCGGCGAAGTCGTCGTTGTAGCCGGCGAGAATGACCCGCTTCTGCGGATTGCGTCCCAGATACCAGCTCGGCGCCGTCTCCGTGACGCTGACGGATTTTCCGTGCTGCGGCGGCGATTCGATCAGCAGGATGTCATAGGCGTGTCCGGTTTTCTGCTCCAGAAACGTCTGGATTCGCTCCGCCAGAAATTCCGACATCCGCGTCCGCACCCAGCCCGCCCCCTGCGTCATCGCCAGATATTCCGCATACCGCCGCCGCGCCAGCTCCCGCCTTGCCAGCTCCGCCTTCTGCCGCTCCAGCCCCGTCATCGTTCTCCCCGTTCTCCGGCCTCCGCCGTCCTCTCATCCGTCCGTTTCCGCCTCCCCGCGGGGCATCTCCGCCTGCTCCGCCTCCGCTTCCGCCACCATCTGCCGCAGCTCCTGCGTGGAGAGCGCCGCAAACGGCCACGCGTCCTCGCCCGGCTCCGCCTGCCGCAGCCGCTCGACCGGCTTCTCACCGATCGTGTCGCGCAGGATCTCGAACGCCCTTGCCACGCTGCCGGCCCTGTTGCCCCCGATGGCCTCCTGCACCAGCGCGGCCGAAACCTTCTGCTGCGCGTCCGTATCAGAGAGGATCGCCAGCAGTTCCTCCCGGAGTGTCTTTCTCCGTCTTCTGGCCGCTCCGGAGGCCAGGCCGCCCTTTCGCCCCATCTCGCGCACCTCCTCCGGGCTGCGCTGCGATATGGGAATCAGGCCCTTCGGCACGTCCGCCGCCACCCGCTCCGCCCCCTTTCTTTTTCCATGATACCATTCTATCAGACCGCACCGTATCCGGCGGTCTCACCTGGCGGCAGGCTGTGCCCGTCCGTATCCGTTTTCCGCCCCTTGCATCCGTTTCCGCTCCTGTGCTATACTGAAAAGGGGGTGACGCCATGGAGCCTCAGAGCTATGAAGAGCGCGGTTATCTGCGCGAAAACTACCGTCTGTTCCATCTGACCGGACCGGTTCCCGTGCAGATGGACTGGCATTATCATACGTTTCATAAAATCGTCATGTTCCTGACCGAGGGCGCCAGCTACGGCATCGAGGGCAAGAGCTATCTGCTGCAGACGGGCGATCTGGTGCTGGTCGGCAGCGGCTGTATCCACCGCCCGGAGATCCTGCCCGGCGCGCCGTACGAGCGCTTCATCCTCTATATATCCCCGACGTTCCTGCGCCAGCGCAGCACCGCCGCGTGCGATCTGGAGATGTGTTTCCACTGCGCGCAGGAGGAGTTCAGCTTTGTCGTCCGTCCCGCCGGCCGCGAGCTGGTGCACATCCTCCGCGAGCTGGAGCTGGCCGCCCGGGACGACGCCTTCGGCAGCGGGCTGCTCGCCGACTCCCTGTTCTTCCAGTTCCTCATCACCGTCAGCCGCGGCATGTCGAGCCGCCGCCTGCCCTATGCGCCCTTCCGCGCCGGCGACGAGAAGATCGTCTCCATCCTGCAGTATATCTCCCGCCATCTGACCGAGCCGCTCTCCATCGACGACCTGGCCGCCCGGTTCTATATCAGCAAATACCACATGATGCGCCGTTTCAAAGAGGAGACCGGCTGCACAATCCACAGCTACCTCACCGGCAAGCGCCTGATTCTCGCCCGTGAAAAGATCTCCTCCGGCGTCCCCGTGACGCAGGCCTGCTACGAATGCGGCTTCGGCGACTATTCCGCCTTCGCCCGCGCCTATAAAAAGCAGTTTTCCACCCCTCCCCGCAGCGCCAGGTAAGCGCCCCGTTCTCCGTGATCTCCGCCTTCTCCCCCCTTCCTTGTCATTCTGCGCGCAGCGAAGAATCTCGCCTCTCCCCCGCCGCACCAATCCCCGTCCGTCCCCTCCGTCCCGCCCCTCTGCTCTTCTCCCCTTTCCCTGTCATTCTGAGCGCAGCGAAGAATCTATCTTCTCCCCCGCCGCACCCGCCCCCGTCCCTCTCCCCGCCTCCCCGCAGCGCGCGCCGTTTATCGCGCGGATTCCCCAAGGCCCACTGCATGCCGCGAAAATTCACTTGACACCCGGAAATTGGTATGCTATTATCGTAGGGCTGATTAAATCGATATGTCTGCGGGTGTAGCACAATGGCCAGGGCACCAGCCTTCCAAGCTGGGGATGCGGGTTCGATTCCCGTCACCCGCTCCATGCATATGCGCCAGTAGCTCATCCGGATAGAGCAACTGCCTTCTAAGCAGTAGGTGGGGGGTTCGAGTCCCTTCTGGCGTACCATTTTTCAGCCGGGCAGCAGCACGGAAACCGACGGAATTTGAATATGGTGGGTGTAGCGTAGTTGGCTAACGCGTCAGATTGTGGCTCTGAAGACCGAGGGTTCGAGTCCCTTCACTCACCCCATATCAAAACGGCGGCGAAGTTCGCCGCCGTTTTTCCTGTTCAGAACCTACGCGACATTGGGATGTGGTGAAGCGGTAACACAGCGGACTTTGACTCCGTCATTCGTAGGTTCGAATCCTGCCATCCCAGCCATGACCCGCTAGCTCAGTCGGCAGAGCACCTGCCTTTTAAGCAGGGTGTCTGGAGTTCGAATCTCCAGCGGGTCACCACGTCGGAGCACATTCCGCTTCCGCAGCAAAAACCAGTCTTCGGACTGGTTTTTGTTTTGTCCGCTCCATGGCTCCTCCTTTTCAAATCGCAAACACTCCGTTGGTTTGCGATTTGACCGTATCGGCCGCGATTTTCCTTCCCGGCTCCCCGCGTCACCGCACATTCCGCTTCCGCAGCAAAAACCAGTCTTCGGACTGGTTTTTGTTTTGTCCGCTCCATGGCTCCTCCTTTTCAAATCGCAAACACTCCGTTGGTTTGCGATTTGACCGTATCGGCCGCGATTTTCCTTCCCGGCTCCCCGCGTCACCGCACATTCCGCTTCCGCAGCAAAAGCCAGTCTTCGGACTGGTTTTTGTTTTTTCCCGCCGCATCGGTTCTCCGCATTCCTGTTGACCTTTTGGCAGAAATTGTTTATGATGGAAACAAGGATTTCCGGAAAAGAGAACGACGAATCGGGCGTATGGGAGGAAACGGCATGTATTGCAGATTCTGTGGCAAAGAAATCAAAGACGGCGCGAAATTCTGTCCCTATTGCGGCAAGCCTGCCGTGCAGAGCGCCGGAGCAAACAAGCGCCGGCTTTCGGGCGGCGCGGTCGCGGCCATCGCCGCCGGGTCGCTGGTGCTGGTTCTGGCCGCCGGCTGGCTGATTTATTCGCTGGTGAAGGGCAATCCGTGCGGCGGGCAGCTTCCGAGCCTTGACAAGTCGGCGGTCTCCTCCTCTGCGCAGACGGCCGGCAGCTCCCAGCCGTCGTCCGGCTCGCAGGAGCCGGCTGAAACCGTTCAGCCCCTGTCGAGGCCGCAGCTTCTGCACTTCTCGGCGGGCGGCGGGGACGCGGCCGGCGCGCCCTCGGTCGCGCCGTACGCGGCGGAGCCGGGGCTGGCCAACGTCACGAACACCGCCCAATTCTCTCTTTCCGACGAAGCCGCGCAGCTTCTGGAACAGAATCTTTTTGTGGTGAAGCCGAGCCAATACAGTGAATTTTTCGAGCTCTACGAGGACAACCGCTACTTCCAGACGCCGAACTTCGTCACGGTGGATTCTCTGATGCACACCTATCATCTGTATTTCAGTCTGCTTCTGAGCCGCACCGAAAAAAACTACCTCTCGTCTGACCTTCTGCAGCTGAGCAAAGCGATGCTGCAGAGCAGCCTCGAGCAGTATCGCCGGCTGAAAGGGACCGAGTGGGAGGAATCGGCGCTGCGCAACACAGCGTTCTTCGCGGTCGCGGCCAGCCTGCAGGACAAGACCGTCCCGGTGCCGGACGAGGCGGCGGCGCTCGTCTCGCAGGAGCTGAGCGCGGTCTATGCCGCGGAGGGCGTCGGCACGTCCGGCCTGACGGAGAATTACATCGACTACAGCCAGTTTAAACCGCGCGGCTATTACGCGGGCGACGAGGTGCTCGAGCCGTATTTCCGCGCCATGATGTGGTACGGGCAGATCAACTTCCCGCAGAAGTCGGAGAGCCTGACCCGCAGCGCGCTACTCATGACGCTCGCCATGCACGGCGCCGGCTTCTCCGCCTGGGAGAAGATCTACGCCGTCACCTCGTTCTTTGCCGGAGAAAGCGACGATCTGGGCTACTACGAATACGAGCCGGCCGTCGAGGCCGCCTATGGCGGACTCCCCGAAACCGCCGCGCTCGCCGGCAGCGACGCCGCGTATCAGCGCTTTGTCAGGCTCATAGAAAAGATGTCCGCGCCGGCCGTCAATTCGGTGCCCGTGCCGGACGGCACGGAAAACGTCGCCGAGACCGTGAAGGGCTTCCGTTTCATGGGCCAGCGCTTCACCATCGACGCCGCGATCCTGCAGCAGCTCATCTACAGCAGCGTCAAGGAGAACAGCGCCGGGAACAAGCGGATGCTGCCCGACACGCTGGACGTGCCGGCTGCGCTCGGCTCCGACGAGGCGCTGGCGCTCCTGACGAAGCAGGGCGATACCGATTACAGCGGCTACACCGATCATATGCAGGCCCTCCGCGGCACGCTCTCTGCCATGCCCGCGGATTTCTGGTCGTCGAGTCTCTATTCCAGCTGGCTCTATACGCTCGAGCCGCTTCTGGCCGCCCGGGGCGAGGGCTATCCCTCCTTCATGACCGGCGAGGAATGGCTCAAAAAGGACCTGGAGACATATGCCGGCAGCTATACCGAGCTCAAGCACGACACGGTCCTCTATGCCAAGCAGGCGATGGCCGAAATGGGCGGCGGTCCCGAGGAAGTGCTCGACGACCGCGGCTACGTCGAGCCGGAGACCGAGGTCTACAGCCGCTTTTTGCAGCTGGCGCAGCAGACGGGCGACGGCCTGAACAGCTTCGGTCTCATCGGCAGCGAGGAGCTGGAGAACCTCTCCCGCCTGGCGGAGCTGGCGCAGAGCCTTCTGACGATCTCGCAGAAGGAACTGTCGAACCAGACGCTGACGGACGACGAATATGAATTGATCCGGAGCTACGGCGGCACGCTCGAGCACTTCTGGGAGGAGGCCGTCAAGGACAAATCGGACTCCCCGTATCTTGACGCCAAGGAAATCCCGGCCGCCCTTGTGACCGACATCGCGACGGACCCCAACGGCTCCGTCCTGCAGATCGCCACCGGGCAGCCGTCGGAGATTCTGGTGATCGTACCCGTGGACGGGCAGCTCCGCCTGGCCAGCGGGTCGGTGTACGACTTCTATCAGTTTCAGCAGCCCATCTCCGACCGTCTGACCGACGCCGAATGGCGGCAGAAGATCGGCCAGTGGATGGACGCCTACGGCAATTTCAACTGGGACAGCCACGTAGAAAAGCCCTGGTGGACGCAGAGCTACCGGAGCGGACAATGAAGCGCCGCATTCCGGTGCTCGCAGCGGCGGCGATGCTTGTCGCCGCCGCTGCCGCGCTGTATGCCTGGCAGGCCGGGTGCTTTCTCCCCCGCTGGATCGACTGGCGGCAGACCGCGCTCACCGGCCCTGCGTCGGAGCGGATCGTGCTCGCCGGCCGGCAGGTCTGCGTGTCCGGCGCGGGCGCCGTTCTGTGGCGGTCCGGCCGGGAGCTGCGGGTGCAGGACGCGCTTGTGTGCGACATCGACCGCGACGGGCAGTCCGAGCTGCTGCTGCTCTGCTGGAAGCGGGGCCGGTACGGCGCCAGCCGCCCCTTCTGGGTCACGCGTGATGAAATGGGCTGGTCGCAGCACATTTTCATCTACAAATTGACGGCCGGCGGCGTCCGGCCCGTCTGGATGGCGTCCGAGATCGGTCTGGAGGCCGCGTCGTGGCGGTTTGACGAGACCGAGCGGCTCGTCATCACCGACAGGAGCGGCGCGCAGAGCGCGTGGGACTGGGTGTCCTGGGGCCTGAGCCGGATCGGCCCGGCGACGGCCTGCGCGCCGGCAAGCCCGGTCCCGTCCGCTTTTTCCGGCGGCGCGTACGTCTGAAAACACACCTNGAATCCTGCCNTNCNAGCGCGCGGCCCATCTTTTTCACAACCCCTGCCGGCGGCTCTTGCAGCCGTCGGCATTTTATTGTATAATATCTCACAAAGTAATGAGGCGGTGAGTCTATGTCCAATGCAGGTTCCCTCTCGGGGTGCCTCTCCCAGTCCCTCCCGTTCTGGAGCATCCTCTCCGCGCAGCAGCGGCAGCTTCTGCTCAGCAATACGACGCTCTGCAAGTATGCGGCCGGCACCCGGATCTATGAGCTGGGCAGCATCTTTGAAGGGCTTCTCGTGCTGCACACGGGCCGTCTGCGCGCGTTTATCTTCTCTCCCGACAGCCGGGAGGCCACGCTCTTCACCCTGCAGGAGGGCGAGATGTCCGTGCTGGCGCTCAAGGAAATCCGCGCGCAGTGCGGCGTGGAGCTCTGCTTTGAGGTCCTCGAGCCGTCGGAGCTTCTCTGCGTCCACGAGAGCGCATTCTTTGTCCTCTATCATACGGTGCCGCGCGTCCAGCAGGACATTTTGTCCGCTTCGTTTTCGCATCTGAACGCGCTTCTGCGCGCCGTCAACGTGCAGGCGTTCTATCCGCTGCGCAAGCGGCTCGCCATGCTGCTTCTCGAGCGGGCGGAGCAGACCGGGTCCGACACCCTCTCGGTCACGCACGAGGAGCTGGCCAGAGCCCTGCGCGCGGCCAGAGAGATGGTCAGCGTGGAGCTGGAGAACATGCGCAAGGCCGGCCTGCTCGCCTCCACCCGCGGCAAAATCCGCCTTCTCGACAAGGCGGGCATCGAGCAGGAGACAAAGCTCTGCAAATAATCAACGGAGGAACACGCGATGACAAGAGCCGAATTTGCCGAATGGTGCAGCCAAAAGCCGCGCCTTCTCGACGGCGCGACGGGCAGCAATCTGCTTCTGGCGGGCATGCCGCGCGGCGTCTGCGCCGAGGCTTGGATTCTGGAGCATCCGCAGCCTCTCGTCCGCCTCCAGCGCGGCTACATCGCCGCCGGCAGCGAGATCGTCTACGCCCCCACCTTCGGCGGCAACCGGCTGGCGCTGGCGCTGCACGGTCTGGAAGACCAGGCCGCCCGCATCAACCGCGAGCTCGTCGCGCTGAGCCTTTCGGCGGCGGAGGGCCGCGCGCTCGTCGCGGGCGACATGACCACGACGGGCCGGGCGGTGGAGCCGCTGGGCGAGATGTCCTATCAGCAGCTGCTGGACGTCTACCGCGAGCAGGCGGAGGCGCTCCTGGAGGGCGGCGTCCAGCTCTTCGCGGTCGAAACCATGATGGGCGTCAGCGAATGCGCCGCGGCGGTCGAGGCCATCCGCAGCCTCTGCGAGCTGCCGGTCATCTGCACGCTGTCTCTGCAGGCGGACGGCAAGGCGTATTTTGACGGCACGGGCACGGAGGCCGCCGAAACGCTGGAGGCGATCGGCGCGGACGCGGTGGGCGTCAACTGCTCGGTCGGGCCGGATCAGCTCGAGTCGGTCGTGCGGATGATGAAGTCCTCATGCGCTCTGCCCATCGCCGCCAAACCAAACGCCGGCCTGCCCCGCATCCTCGACACCGGCGAGGCCGTCTACTCCATGGACGCCGCCGGCTTTGCCCGCGGCATGCTGGCTCTCAAAAATGCCGGGGCGTCCCTTCTCGGCGGCTGCTGCGGCACCACGCCCGCGTACCTGCAGGCTCTGCGGGCGGCTCTCGGGATATAAAAATCTGCCATTCCGGCGCGGCGGCGAAAATCCGGTCTTTTCCCGGATTTCACGCTCCGCTCGGAATGGCAGATTTCTTTCTCTGTGACGCCGCGGCGAAGAGCCCGGCCTGCTGCGGGCATCCGCTTTCCCGCGCCCCGCGCACGGGCGGCAGCTCCGCTTCTACAGCGTTTTCAGCATGCTTTCGACCTCTTCCAGCGACGGAACGCTGAAAATTCCGCCGGGCTTCGTGGTGGACAGGCCCGCCGAAACGCAGGCAAAGCGGGCGATACCGCGCAGCTCCTCGCCGTCCAGCTCCTCCGGCGCCTTGCCGGTCTGCAGCAGCTTCCACACGGCGGAGCCGCCGAAAATGTCGCCCGCGCCGGTCGTGTCGATGGTCCGCAGACCCGTGAGCCCCGGAACGCTCCCGCAGGCGCGGGCGTTGCGGTACAGGCAGCCGCTCTTGCCCAGCGTCAGAAACACCAGTCTGACGCCGAATTCCGTGCAGATCTTCTCCGCGGCCTTCTCATAGGGCAGCTCGCCAAAGAGGAAGTCCGATTCCTCGTCGCTGATCTTCACCACGTCGGCCTGTCCCAGGCCCCAGAGCATCTGCTTTTTCGCCTCGTCCAGCGAGTCCCAGAGCGGCTTGCGCAGGTTGGGGTCGAAGGTGATGAGCTTGCCGTGCTCTCTGGCATACCGCACGGCGAACTGCGTGGCCGACCGCGCGGGCTCGTCCGTCAGCGAAAGCGTGCCGAAATGCAGAAGCCCCGACTGGTCGATGAGCGCGGTATCGATCTCGTCCCGGCGCAGCCTGGTGTCCGCGCCCGGCTTTCTCGCGAACGAGAACTCGCGGTCTCCCTCGGCGTCGAACGTGACGAAGGCCAGCGTCGTGAACGTGTCGCCGCACACAACGACGCCGGACGCGTCGATCCCGGCCTTCTGCAGCGTGCCCTTCAAAAGCCGCCCGAACGCGTCGGAGCCGACCTTGGAGATGAACGCGGTCTTCGCCCCGAATTTCTGCAGCGCCGCCAGAAAGTTGGCGGGCGCGCCGCCCGGATGCGCGGCCATGGTGGGGTACTGGTCCTCGTCTGTGGAAAGGCAGGCGAAATCGATGAGCAGTTCGCCGATCGCAAGCGCGTCAAACATAGCGTTTTCCTCCCGTGCCCTTCGCGGGCCGTCTTTTTTTCAGTATAGCGGATGGCGCGGCAAAATTCCAGCCCCCGGCAAAAAATCCGCCGTCATTCCGGCAAAAATTGTGTTCAAGCCGGGGAATCTATGCTATACTGGGGCATAGAAAACGCAAGTACGACAAGTACGAAAGGAGCGGCAATATGAACGCGCAAAAAGAATACGAGCGCTGGCTCGCCAACTGCACGGGGGATACGCTCGAGGAGCTCCGGTCGATTGCCGGCAATGAAGCGGAGATCGAGAAGCGCTTCGGCCATCACCAGAGCTTCGGCACGGCGGGCATCCGCAGCGTCATGGCGGCGGGCATCGCCAATCTCAACGACTATACCGTGCGGCAGACCGCGCGGGGGCTTGCCTGCTATCTGGCCGAATCCGGCGGCGACAAAAGCTGCGCCATCGGCTACGACTGCCGCCATAACTCCCGGCGCTACGCGGAGATCTGCGCGGCCGCGCTGGCCGAGTCCGGCGTCCGCGTCCACCTGTACGACAGGCTCTGCCCCACCCCGATGCTCTCGTTCGCCGTCCGGTATCTCCGCTGCGGCGCCGGCATCGTCATCTCCGCGAGCCACAATACAAAGGAATACAACGGCCTCAAGTGCTACGGCCCCGACGGCGGCCAGATGACCGAGCTCCCCGCCGCGCGCGTGTCCGAGGCCATCGACAGGATTGACCTCTTCGCGCCGGTGAAGCTGACCTTCGACGAGGCGCTCGCCTCGGGCCTGGTGTCCTTCATCCCCGACTCCGTCTGGCAGGCGTACTATACCCGCATCTCGCAGGAGGCCATCTGCCCCGAAAACGTCAAAAAGGCGGCCCTGAAGGTCGTCTACTCGCCGCTCTGCGGCGCCGGCGGCGAGCCCGTCACCGAAATGCTCGGCAGGCTCGGCGCGGAATACCGCGTCCCGGCCTCGCAGGCGAAGCCCTCCGGCGAATTTGCCACCTGCCCGAACCCGAACCCCGAGAACGAGGCCGCGTTTGCCGAAAGCTACAAGCTGGCGGCGGAGGTCCGCCCCGACCTTGTCATGGCGACCGATCCGGATTCCGACCGCATCGCCGTCTCCGTCCCCGTCGCCGGCGGCTTCCGCAAGCTCTCCGGCAACGAGATGGGCTGCCTGCTGCTGCAGTATATCCTGGAGAACCTCAAAAAGACCGGCAGGCTGCCCGCGCATCCCGTCGCGGTCAAGTCGATCGTCTCCACGCCCCTGGCCGACAAGGTCGCGGCGGCCTACGGCTGCGAAATGCGCACCGTGCTGACCGGCTTCAAATACATCGGCGGCGTCATCCTCGAGCTCGAGCAGGCTGGCCATCCCGAGGACTTTGTACTCGGCTTCGAGGAGAGCTGCGGCTATCTCAAGGGCGACTACGCGCGCGACAAGGACGCCGTCGTCACCGCCATGCTCATCTCCGAAATGGCCGCCGCCTACAAGCTCACCGGCCGCACCCTTGCGGACGGCGCCGACGAGCTGTATCGGAAATACGGCTTCTTCGCCACCGGTCTGCAGAGCGTCCAGTTCACCTCCGATGCGCAGAAGGCCAAGTGCATGGAGCTCATGGAGGAGCTGCGCGCCCAGCCGCCCGAAAAAATGGCGGGCTACGCCGTGACGGCCGTCTCCGACTTCCGCGCCGGCGTCACGAAGGACGTCGCCACCGGCAAGGCCGTCCCGACGGGTCTGCCGCAGGAGAACATGGTCGTCCTCACCCTGGGCGAACACGGCCGCATCATCCTGCGCCCGTCCGGCACCGAGCCGAAGATCAAGTTCTACTACACCGCCTGTGCCGGCGACATGGCCTCGGCCGAAAAGGAAATCGGCGTCATGACCGACGCGATGACGAAGCTGCTCTAGACTGTCAAAAAAGGCCAGGGCCTTTTTTGACAAAGAGCTGCGGCTCGCTGCGCGCATATTTTGTACGCCAGTGGCGTACAAAATCCACACTTGCGAGCCGCAGCGTGTTTTTCCCGACGTACACGCCGCCGGGAAAAACGAGATTGACACTTTATTTGCGCCTGCGGGCGCAAACTCTGCGAGGCTTTTTTAGCAAGCTGATGGCCGGTGCAAAATGCCTGCATTTTGCACCGGCCTCGTTTTATACGCTTTACTTCGCCGACATCACGTTCTGGCCGCATTTCATCTTGGCGATGGCAGCCTCGGATTCGGCGGCGAGATTTTCAGAATTTTTTCCGGGGACGGCGGCGTTTTCCGGGAGCTTCCGCTCGGGCCGTCTGCCGTCCACCTGGCGGCGGAAATCCAGCTGCCGCAGGCCGTAGCCGACGAGCGGCACGACAATGAGCAGTGCGACGATCAAAATAATCCACCCAAGACCGCTCATAAAAGTCCTCCTTTTAAGACGCGAACAGCGCGTAGACCGTGGCGGCGAGACACAAAACGATGTACAGGATCATGCCCGCGTTTGCGTAAACGGCCGAGACGCGCGCCTTTTTCGGCAGCTCCTCCGGCGCGGGCAGGAACACAGCCTTCTTCGCGCGCACGATCAGCAGCACCAAGCCCGCGATGGAAAGCCCGAGGATCATCAGCACATACCCGCCGAACAGCGCGAGCTGCGGCAGCATCCCCTGCACGCTCTGCATGACGGCCGCCGGGTCGCCCGCCGTGAGCTGCGAGAGCGCGTTCAGATCGACGCCCTTCAAAAGCAGCGGCGCGGCGACGGAGCCGAGCGCGTTGACGACCATGTGCATCACGACCGAATAGCGCAGCTTTCCCGTGCGCGTGTAGACATAGGCGAAAATCAGCCCCAGCCCGAACGCGTAGAAGAACTGGTACAGATTCATGTGGAACAGCCCGAACGCCAGCGCGGACAGAATGATGGCCGTCTTTTCCCCGTAGCGCCGCGTGCGGTCGATGATCTGTCTGCGGAAGATGAATTCCTCCACCAGCGGCGCGATCACCACGATGACCGCGATCTTGATGGGGCTGTCGTCAAAGGCGAAGGTATAGAGCGCGTTCTGCGCGGTCCCCCCTGACAGCAGGAGCGACAGCAGCGTGCCGAGCAGGTTGCCGATATACATGAGCGGGAAGCACATGAGCAGGTACACCAGCAGCCGCCCCACGCCGATCCGGCTTTGCTCGCAGCGCAGCGCGGGGATCTTCTTAAAAAGCAGCAGGCCGATCGGCACGCCGATGCAGTACAGCGGCGCGAAGGTCGCCAGCCACATGACCCAGCTCCGGTCCATCAGGTTTCCCGCCGCCAGAATCCCCATCACGACGCCCTGTACCGCGGTGGTGACGGCCGCGATTGTAAACAGCGCCGCGCCCACGCGGCTGAAGGTCTTCTTTGCGGCCGCGGGAACCGCCCCGGTCTGCTCCTCCGGCGCGGCCGTCTGCTCCAGTTCCACGTCTTCCATATTGGGATGTCTCCTTCCGCATTGCTGCCTATAGTATACCTGTCCCCGGACATATTTGTCAAGGTCTGGAAATCTTAAAAATCCTGAACGCCGCCCTAAGGCAATCCCGCGTAATTCCAGGCGCGGAATTGCGCGGCGCTGCCCTAAGAAAATCTTAAGGAAAATCCCCCCGAATCCGCTTGTATACGGGGCGTTTTTTGTGTATGATATTTTGAGAAATATATGGGCAGGGAGGGTTCTATGGCTAATATCCTCGATTATCTCGACTGGCGCGGCGATCTCACGCTGGCGGAGCGGCCGTTCAACGAGGTGGACAACCTCCTTCTGGCCGAGCTCTCCTACCTCGACTTCGGCGGCGCAGTCCCTCCGGAATACGGCGCGGGCGTGCCGCTGCGGCAGGCCAGCGCGCAGTATTTTGCGTGTCATCCGAAAACGGAAATGGGCGTGCTGGTGCCGGACCGCATCCCCGACCTTGTCCGGCGCATGGGCGAGAGCGCGCGCTTCGCGGATGCCCGTCTGAGCGGTTATGTAAACTACGTCGACGAGCAGACCGAGCTCCAGTTCTCCGCTCTGTGCTGCACGCTGCCGGACGGCGCGGTGTATGTCGCCTTCCGCGGCACCGACGACACGCTGGTCGGCTGGAAAGAGGACTTCAACATGGGCCTGCTCGATACGGTGCCCTCGCAGGCCGTGGCCGTGTCGTACCTGCAGGCGGCGGCCGCCGCCTTCCCGGACGCGCGGCTGCTGGTAGGCGGCCACTCGAAGGGTGGCAATCTCGCGGTCTACGCGGCCGTTTTCTGCGGCGAGCAGACGCAGTCGCATATCGCGAAGGTCTATAACAACGACGGCCCCGGCTTCCGGCGGCGGCTTCTGGATCTTCCGGAGCACCGGCGGATCGAGGGAAAAATTCTCACCATGGTGCCCGAGTCCTCCGTCGTGGGGATGCTGCTCGAGCACGAGGAGAGCTACCAGATCGTGCGCAGCACGCAGGTCGGCGTCATGCAGCACGACGGCTTTTCCTGGGTCGTGACGGGCGAGCACTTCCTGCACGTCCCCGAGGCCAGTCTCAACGGCCGCATCCTCGACGGCGCGCTGAGCGAATTCGTGCACAGCATGAATCCCGAGCAGCGCGAGAAGTTCGTGGACGCGCTGTTCGAGGTGCTCACCTGCACCGACGCCGAAACGCTGACCGATCTCAAGGAGGGCGGGTTCAAAACCGCCTCCGCCATGGCAAAGGCCGTTCAAAAGCTGGACAAGGACACGCGCCGCGCGCTGACGGGCACGCTGACGCTGCTCATCAAGGCCAACGCCAAGTCGGTCCAGGAGGGTCTGCACCCCATCGAGTGGCTCAAAAACCGCCATCCCATCGAGGCCGTTGTCAACTGGCTCGACAACTGGGCCGAGACCCGGATGCGCGAGAGCGGGGAATCGGCTTCCAAAACAGAGAGATAACAGGAGTTTGATTTTGTCTTTTTCACTCAAATCGCTGGCGCTCTGCGCGCTTTTGTCCATGGCTCCCGTCTCCGAGCTGCGCGGAGCCATCCCCGTGGGGCTGGCGCACGACATCCCGGTGTCGGTTCTGCTGCCGGTGTGCATCGTTTCGAATCTGCTGCCCGCCCCGTTCGTCATGCTGTTTCTGCGCCGCGTGCTGGCGTGGATGCGCCGGCGCGGCGGCCGGCTGCAAAAGGCCGCCATGTGGCTCGAGCGCCGGGGCGAGGCCAAATCGTCGATGGTGCGCCGTTCCGAGCTGCTCGGCCTGTTCGTGCTCGTGGCCATTCCGCTGCCCGGCACGGGCGCGTGGACGGGCGCGCTGGTCGCGGCGCTTCTTCGCCTTCGCCTGAGCCGCGCGATCCCCGCCATCGCGGCCGGTGTCAGCGTCGCGGGCGTCTTGGTGCTGCTTTTGTGCCGGGGCGTCATTCACATTGCGGGGTTATAACATGGATATTTCACTTCACTGCATCGAATGCGGGACGGGCTTTCCCCTCGTCCTGCTGCACGGCAACGGCGAGAGCGCCGCGCTGTTTTCCCGCCAGCTCGAGGTCTTTTCCCGCCTCTACCGCGTGCTGGCCGTCGATACGCGCGGCCACGGCGAGTCCCCGCGCGGGCAGGCGCCCTTCACGCTCGGCCAGTTTGCCGAGGATCTGCGCGAATTTATGATCGAGCGGGACATCCCGCGCGCGCACCTCGTCGGCTTCTCCGACGGCGGCAACATCGCGCTCCTGTTCGCGCTCGCCCATCCCGAGATGGCCGAAACGCTGGCGATCAACGGCGCGAATCTCTTTCCCGCCGGGCTCCGGCCCCCCGTGCT